>Ga0070685_10001212_pt1 | contig 13718 bp, 11 predicted proteins | sample KBSS13LmetaG_FD_65651 | JGI IMG/M metagenome (GOLD analysis project Ga0070685, IMG submission 65651) | Switchgrass rhizosphere microbial communities from Kellogg Biological Station, Michigan, USA - KBS S1-3L metaG | ecosystem: Host-associated > Plants > Roots > Rhizosphere ...
TTGGGCGCGCGCAGCGTGGCAGAGCCCAGCTGCAGCTGGATCGCCTTTTCGACGGCCGCCTTGGAGAGCGGCTGGCCGGCCAGAACCGTGCCGACATAGACATTGCGCACGGCGCCGTGGAGGGCGCGGCCCGAGGCCGGGAGACGGTCTGCAAGCAGATCGACCCACTCGTCGGTGAACTCGAACTCGCCGGCGGGGACGCTGGTAGCGACAGCGTCGGCCTTGGCGCGCAGGATTTCGCGGCGGAGGGAACGCTCCGGTAGGTCCATCTGGGCGATGACGCCGCCCTGGATCTCGTCACGCATGCGATCGTCGATCTGGTCGAGGCTGGTGGGCGACTGGTCGCACGCCAGCACGACAACGCCGCCGCCCGCCACGATGGCGCGCAGGTGCGAGAAGAACTCGCTGAGCGTGCCGGGCTTGGAGGAGATGAACTGGAAATCGTCGAGCAGGACCACCTTGGCGCGGCGGAACAGGGTGCGAAGGTCGGACGTGTCCTTCTTCTTCACGCCATCGACGAAGGCGAGCATGAATTCTTCCGCGCTCATGTAGAGCACAGAGTCTCCGCCCTTCACCAGCTTGAGCGCAGCCTCGACGCCTTTCAGGAGGTGCGTCTTGCCGACGCCATGGGGGCCGACGATCGTGACCACCTGCGCGGAGACGCTGGCGCCGGCCGCAAGGCGGCGGGCAAGGCCAAAGGCCACGCGGTTGGATTCACCGACCAGGAAGTTTTCGAGCGTCTGGACTTCTTCAAGCCCTTCCCCGCCCGATCCGCCGCCATGGCCGTCGCCATCGCCAGGCCCTGCCCCGCCGATATCGGCTTCCGCTTCAGGCTCGGCCAGGGACGCAGGCTGGACATAGGCGGGCTTCGCAAGCGCCAGCACTTCCGGCTCGATCTCGCTGCGCGCCTTGATGCGCACGGCGCGGCCGCGGCGGTCCGCCTGGCTCCAGGCATGGGCGATATCGCGGCTGAACTGGGTGTTGACGCGGTCGCGCTCCATTTCGCCGGGAGCGGCGATCAGCACTTCATCATTTACTTCGGCGACGAGTTCGAGCGGAGCGATCCACGTATCGAATTTCACGTCCCCCAGGCGGCGGCGCAACACAGAGCGCACCTCGGCCCAGATGGAAGGGGCGCCTTCTTCGAGGGCGGCATCTGCCGCCCCGCCACTACTCAAGCCCTTGTTGGTGGCGCGAGCCTCGGAGGAGGAATCCATATTCCGCGGGAGACCGCCGGAGCTAGCCGGCGCAAAACGTGTCGTGCTCGTCTTATTGATCATTGAGCCCCTCATCATACCCAGCAGTTTTTGCGATGATCCCCGCCCTAGGAACGCGACTAAGCAAGAGTGTTACGCGACAAAAAAGTTCTCGCCGGCTCTAGAATTTGAGCCGCACTCAACTCGTCCGAACTGGGAAGGTTACTCGCTACGGAGGAGAGTTTTTTACCGAATGACAGCGATGGTCAACTGCGCGTTTCGTCATTCATGAAGAAATTATTTCGGTCGTTTTTTCGAGAGCAGTATTGCCACTGAATCTATTGCAGAAAGGCCGTTGCGCGGCGTTTTGTCTGCGACAGTTCGCACATACAAGGCGATAAAAAATTGTGTCGTGTACGGATGAATTTCGCAGTGATGAGTGAGGACTCAAACACACGCGCGAAGCGAACGCAAACACAACTGACAGGATAGACGGCGTCTACACACACGACGTCAAAAACAACGGGCGTCAAACACAATGGGACGCCGAAGACGAAAAAGGCTTAGGCCAGTTTTCCGATGCGAGCAGCCAGGCGCGAGACTTTGCGCGAGGCAGTGTTCTTGTGCAGCACGCCCTTGGTGACGCCGCGCATGATTTCCGGTTCCGCCTGTTTCAGCGCAGCCGTGGCGGCTTTCTTGTCGCCGGCGGCGACAGCCTCATCGACCTTACGGACATAGGTGCGGATGCGCGACTTGCGCGATTTGTTGACCTCGACCCGCCGGGCGATCTTGCGCACCATTTTCTTGGCGGATTTCGTATTGGCCATCGGTTCTACCTTGCGGGTCTTGTCTGCTCTTTTTTCCCCAGCGGCCGGGCCCTTTTTGAGGGGTCCCCCGGCTTCAAGGGAGCGGCGTCTTATCAGCGTGGCTGTGGATGGTCAATTCGGGTCCTGATGGATCTTCCTTAAGGACCAAAAGGTCGCGCGGGAGGCCCCCGGAGTCACTAGGGAAACCCCTCACGAGTTCGAGAATTTGGCGGGGCGCTTCTCGGTAAACGCCGCCATGCCTTCTTTCTGGTCGGCGGTCGAGAACATCGAGTGGAACAGCCTTCGCTCGAAGGTGATGCCCTGGCGCAACGTGGTCTCGTAGGCGGCGTTGACGCTTTCCTTGGTCATCATCGCGATAGGGCGCGACATTCCGGCGATTTTCTTCGCCACGGACTTAGCTTCTTCCAAAAGCTTGTCAGCGGGCAGCACGCGCGAGACAAGGCCGGCGCGCTCGGCTTCCGCCGCGTCCATCATGCGGCCCGTGAGACACATCTCCATCGCCTTGGACTTGCCGATATAGCGGGTGAGACGCTGCGTGCCGCCAATGCCGGGCATGACCCCGAGATTGATCTCGGGCTGGCCGAACTTGGCGGTATCAGACGCCAGGATGAAATCGCACAACATCGCGAGCTCGCAGCCGCCGCCGAGCGCGAAGCCATTCACGGCTGCAATGGTCGGCTTGCGAAATGTTGATACTGCCTGCTCGAACGCGCCGAACATGTCTGCCTTGAAGACATCCATGTAGGATTGCGGCGCCATCTCCTTGATGTCTGCGCCGGCGGCGAACGCCCTGCCCGCGCCGGTGAGAATGACGCAGCCTATGTTGTTGTCGGCTTCGAAGGCGGCCAGCGCGGCGATCACTTCCTCGCACAGCTTGCGGTTCAGGGCGTTGAGCGCATCGGGGCGGTTGAGCGTGATGACCCCGACCGAACCATCGGTTTCAACCAGCAGGGTTTCGTAGGCCATGGCTCAGCTCCATTCGTGGCTGAGCCTTACTAGCCTCATGGCATCGACAGTTCTACCCGGGTCGCGTGCGCATCGATCATAAGGTCGAACAGCGCGAACATGTGATCGACGGGCATTGACCCGCAATCGAGCGTGAAACCCGTTGTATTGCCGTCGGCGGCGAAATTCGAAATGTCGTGAACGGAATGCTGGATCTCGTGCTCGCCCCGCTTGACCGAGGGTACGAAGGCGGTTTCGAACCAGGCCTTCACGGCCGCCGCGACGACCTGAGGCTCGCCTGAGATCGAGACCTTGATGTTTTCCCAGTGGCAGGGCGACAGCGAGATGCGAAGCCCGGCGTAGTCGAATTCAGCGGGTGAGAAATTCCATCGCTTTTCGATGGTGAAGATCTGTGGCGTCAAAGTCGCGCCGTCCGCCGACATGACGAGGGCATCACACCGGAACGGGAGCGATAGTGGGCCTTCGCGCGCGAGGACGCCTTTTTCCTGCATCGCCGGCTCGGCGATGAACCGCTGCTGTCTGTTGTTGAGATCGTCGAAGGCGGCCTGAAGATGCTTGACGCAAACGCCGCGCATTCCTTCGAACAGTTCAGGCAGTTTGTACATGACGCCTCCGGATCCGTCTCTCGATCTTGAGGAGGCGAGGCTACTCTGCCAGCCGCGTCGAGGCGAGCTTCACGACCAGTTCGAAGGTGATGGTCACCGGTTTGGCGGAGGCGGGCTCGCGCGAAGAAATGGTGAGGCGTTCCTTTTCCCGCTCGAACACGAGGCCGGATCCTTCGGCGAGCTTCCAGCCGAGGGCGGGGAGAGATGTCTTGTAGAAGGTCGCGATCTCTGCGGCGCCGACCTGGCCTTCGGCTGTGGCTTTGACGACGCGCCCTTGTTCGCTTTCGAACACGATGGGCTCGCCCTGCTCTGTCATGCCTTTGGGCAGTGGGACGTCCTCGATCGACTTGAGGAAATCGGCGGCGTGCGCAGGCGCCGCGGCGGCAACCGCCATGATGGCGGCGACGGCGAAGTGTCGAAACAGCCTGCTCACGGTCTTTGTCTCCAGCTCCGGCGACTCTCCCGGAGTTTGCGCATGCTGGCAAATCGGCGCTTCCGAGGTCTTAATGGCCTCTGGAGACCATGACATGAGCATCATTTCCGAGCGCGACGGGCCTGTGGCCATCATCACCATCAACCGGCCACAGGCGCGCAACGCTGTCGACCCGGCGACAGCGGAGGCGCTCTATGACGCGTTCTGCGATGTGGAGAAGGACGATGCGGTGCTCGCCACGGTGCTCACAGGCGCCGACGGCGCGTTCTGTTCGGGCGCTGATCTGAAGGCGGTGGCGAAGGCTTCGGGGCCGCCGGTGAAGAAGCATCCGCAGCAGGCGCCGATGGGGCCGACGCGGCTGCTGCACGATCGCGATGCGCCGGAGGAGTTCATTTCCCTTTCCAAGCCACTCATTGCGGCGATCGAGGGTCATGCGGTGGCGGGCGGGCTGGAGCTCGCGCTGTTGGCGGATATGCGGGTGGCGAGCGAGACGGCGGTGTTCGGCGTCTATTGCAGGCGATGGGGCGTGCCGCTGATCGATGGCGGGACGCTGCGCTTGCCGCGCGTGATCGGACAAGGGCGCGCGATGGACATGATCCTTACCGGACGTGCGGTGGACGCGCAGGAGGCGCTGAGCTGGGGATTGGCAAACCGGGTGGTGAAGGCGGGAGAGGCGCGCGCGGCGGCGGTGCAGCTGGCGAAGGAGATCGCGCGGTTTCCGCAGATCTGCCTGCGAGCGGATCGGGCCAGCGCTTATGCGGGGTGGAGCATGGGGCTGGATGAGGCGCTCAAGGCGGAGGCGCGGCGGGGTGCGCCGGTGATTTCTAGGGAGGCGATTGCCGGGGCGGGACGCTTTGCGAGCGGCAAGGGACGCGGTGGGGATTTCAGCGAGATTTAGACCAATTGGCATTCCGAATTTGGTCTGCCAGCGTCTTTCTTACTCGCACCACCGGCATTTGCGTTCCTGGAAGCGGACAAAGTCCGCGTTCCCCGCGAAGGCGGGGATCCAGGGGCCACATGGGCAGACCGCGCCCGCAGCGCTCACGCCCCGCCAACCATTCGCGCTCGGAACCCCTGGATCCCCGCCTTCGCGGGGAACGCGGCTCCACGGAGCCGCTTCCAGGTTTCTTCGTTTCGAGCGTCGATTGGTCTTGGATCTATCACCCCGCATCCGCAGCTGGCGCTCCACCACCAGCCGCACGTGGGAAGCCGGAGGCGACGAATTTGCCGATGGCGTCGACTTCGGCGGGTGAGAGGGCGGAGGCCATTGCGGGCATTTCGCCCTTGCCGGAGCTGATCACGCGAGAGACTTCGGCGGGGTTATCGAGACCGGCGAGCGAGGGCCCTGCCCCGCCTGCGCCGGTGGCGCCGTGGCAGGCCGAGCAGACGCGCGCGTAGGCCGTGCGGCCGCTCGCAAGTTCTTCGCGTGTCGCGTTGACCGCTGCTGCGCGCGCGACGGATGCGCCGGCGGGCATGGGTGAGGCGTTGGCGACTGCCGGGCCATCGACGCCGTCGCCGACTGCGAGGGCGACATACTCAGCGGGCTTGCCGCGGGCGGAGACGGCCACGACGATCATCTGCTTGCCGTTGACCGTGTAGGTCATCGGCGCGCCGGTGACGAAGCCGGGGAGCTCCTTTTCCCAGACGACTTTTCCATCGGACTTCTCGAAGGCGCGGAGCATCTTTCCGCCGGTGCCATCCGAGATGTTTCCGGATTCGCCGAGGAAGATGATGTCCTGCATCAGGAGGGCGGCGGGCTTGATGTCCCAGCGACCCATCTTCGAGAAGTCGAGGGTGAGACCTTTGAGGGCTTCGTTGTTCTTCACGAAGTCCGACGCAGGGCCGATCGGCACGCGCCATAGCTGTTCGGCGGTGTCCATGTTGAGGGCAACGAGTTCGCTCCAGGGCGGCTTGAACATGGGCAGGCCCTTCGGGCCCATCACCACGTGGTTGCCGGACTGGACATAGGCGTTGTTCGTCCGCGACGGATCGCCCTTGGTGACGCCTGCCGAATTCGGCCGGTGGCGGATGGGGATGTACATGATGTGGGTTGCGGGATCGACGGAGGCGCCGTTCCAGTTCGCCCCGCCGCCATAGCCCGGATAGATCAGCGTGCCGCGCTTGCCGCCGCCGACTTCGATGACGGGGGTGTAGATCGGGCCCTTTTCGTATTGCTCCATCATCTTCTTCGCCTCGGCGTTGAGCTCAGGCGTGAAGTTGATGAGGTCTTCCTCGTGGTAGCCGGTGCGGGCCAGCGTGAGGCCGGGTTTCACCGGGAAGGGTTGTGTGGGCGAGAGCTGTTCGCCCGGCACTTTGGATTGCGCGACGGGGCGTTCTTCGATCGGGAAGATCGGCTCGCCGGTTTTGGCGTCGAACACGAAGACGAAGCTCTGCTTGGTGAGCTGGGTGACGACCCGGCGTTTTTGGCCGTTGACCGTGATGTCGTGGATGATCGGCGCGGTGGGGTTGTCATAGTCCCACACGCCATGGTGGACGGTCTGGAAGTGCCAGACTTTCTTTCCGGTCTTGGTGTCGATGCAGACGATGCTTTCGGCGTAGAGGCCGTCGCCCTTGCGCTGGCCGCCATAGAAGTCGTTCGAGGGCGTGTCGGTGGGGATGTAGACATAGCCGGTTTCGGGATCGGCCGAGATCATCGTCCACGAGCCGGAATTGCCGACATAGTCGGCGGCGCCGTCTTTCCAGCTGTCATAGCCGGGCTCGCCCTTGCGGGGGATGTTGTGGAAGGTCCAGAGCAGCTTGCCCGAGCGCACGTCATAGCCGCGGGTGTCACCGGGGGCGGATTCCTTGTTGCGGGCGCCGCCGGGGACGATCTGAACGACGATCACGTCGCCGACGACGAGTGCGGGCGAGACGGAGCCGACGTCTTTGACTTCGCGGCCTTCGGTGATGCCGGTGCGGAGGTCGACGGCGCCTTTGGTTCCGAATTCGGTGGCGGCCTTGCCGGTTTTCGCATCGATGGCGAGGAGACGGCCGTCGATGGAGTTGTGGTAGAGGCGTTTTTCCTTGCCGTCGGTCCAGTAAGCGAGCGAGCGCGGGTTGAGGTTGGCCGGCCTGCCCCCGATGTCGCGGGGATCAGGGAGATACGTCCAGATCGTCTTGCCGGTTGCCGCGTCTATGGCGGCGGCGCCGTGATCGAGCCAGGGGGTGTAGAGGACGCCGTCATCCATAAGCGGGGTGGATTTGAAGTTGGCCGAGCCTGTCGAGCCGGTGGTGTCGGCGCTCCAGCGCCAGACGATTTCGAGCTTGTTGACGTTGGCCTTGGAGATGCCTGCCAGGGGTGAGTAGCGCGTCGTCTGCGGATCGCCGCCCCAGTAGGGCCACTCGCCCTCGGCCAGCGCCTTCTTGCCTGGCGCCAGCGAGGCGGTTCCGCCTCCTGCTCCGAGAGACACGCAGGATGCGATGACGCCTGCAGCCAATATCGTGGCGAGTGCGCCAAGGGACGCTTTGAGTTTCATGGATGCCTCTCCCCGGAAGTGTCTGTTTTGAGGTGAACGTAGCGGGAAGCTGGGGCTGGCGCTACGGGGTGGGAAAGGGCGGTTGCAAGCGATAGGGACGCGCTTTGTAGAAACGGACCTTTAGGTCCGCGTCCCCCGCGAAGGCGGGGGTCCAGAGGCTCCGGGCGCGATCGGTAAACGTGGCCCCTGGATCCCCGCCTTCGCGGGGAACGCGGCTCAAGAGAGCCGCTTCCAGTCACGGACGATTCTTGTACTCACTACTTCTGGCAATGCCCGCAGTAGAAAGTAGAGCGCCCGGACTGGACCATGCGCTTGATGGGCTTGCTGCAGACGACGCAGGGGTCGCCCTCGCGGTCGTAGACCTGGAAGCGGTGCTGGAAGTAGCCGAGTTCGCCGGTGGTGGTGGCGAAGTCGGAGATGGTGGAGCCGCCGGCTGCGATGGCTTCCTCGATAACTTTCCGGATTTCGGTGGCGAGGCGTTCGAGCTTGTCGCGTTTGATGGCGCCGGCGAGTTTCTTCGGATTGATCTGCGCGCGGAACAGCGCCTCGCAGACATAGATGTTGCCGAGACCGGCGACGACACCCTGATCGAGAAGGGCGGCTTTGACCGGCGTCTTCTTTCCCTCGAACGCCTCTTTCAGGTAAGCGCCGGAAAAGGAATTTGAAATTGGCTCGGGGCCCATGCCTTCGAAGGCGGGATAATTGTCGAGATCGTCGATTGACCAGAGATCCATGAAGCCGAAGCGGCGGGCGTCGTTGAAGACGATCTTCGCCCCGCCCTGCATGTCGAAGACGACATGGTCGTGCTTTTCGTCGTCCCCGGCCTCGTGATGGAACTTGCCCGGCTGCTTGCCGGCTTTCTGGGCGCCCTTCGAGATCGAGACGGTAAACCGGCCGGTCATGCCCAGGTGCATGATCAGCGCCTCGCCTGTGGACAGGTCGGCGACCAGGTATTTGGCGCGGCGGCCGAGGCGTTTCACCTTCGCGTCAATGAGGCGCTGGTTAAAGTTCGCCGGGAAAGGGAAGCGCAGGTCCTTTCGGCGCGTTTGCACGCCCAGGATGCGTTTACCTTCCATCGCAGGTTGAAGCCCGCGGCGAACAGTCTCGACTTCAGGGAGTTCGGGCATGGGCCTCGCATATAGCCGTGGGTTAGTCGTTCGCCTATGTGTTCAGGGTGATGGACGAGGACAAGGTCTCGTTTGGCTTCGAGGATGTCAGCCGGGAGGAGAAATCCCGGCGGGTGAAGGGCGTATTTGCCTCCGTCGCCTCGAAATACGACCTGATGAACGACCTGATGTCCGCCGGCGTCCACCGGGTGTGGAAGGCGAACATGATCGCCTGGCTGAACCCGCAGCCGGGTGAAACGCTGATCGACGTGGCCGGAGGGACAGGCGATATCGCGCGCGCCTTCCTGAAGCGCGCCAATGAGGTGGCGCGCAGGCGGGCCATCAAGGCCGACACCATCGCCTTCGTCTCCGACATCAACGAGGCCATGCTGGTGGCCGGCATCAAGGAAGACGACGAGAACATGCCGCGCGTGGCGTGTGATGCCGCCGCCCTTCCCTTTCCGGATGGATCGGCGGATGCGATCACGATTTCCTTCGGCATCCGCAATGTGGTGGAGATCGACAAGGCGCTGCGGGAGTTCCGCCGCGTGCTGAAGCCGGGCGGGCGGTTTGCCTGCCTTGAATTCTCGCACATGACGCATCGCGTGCTGCAGGATGCCTACGACAAGTATTCCTTCGCGGTGATCCCGAAGCTGGGCGAACTCGTGACCGGCGACCATGATAGTTATCAGTACCTCATCGAATCCATCCGGCGCTTCCCGAACCAGGATGCGTTCGCGGCCAAGATCAAGGCGGCTGGGTTCATGGAAGTCGGCTACCAGAATTATTCCGGCGGCATCGCGGCGCTTCACACCGGTTGGGCGGTGTAAGCCCCATGCTCGAAGCGCTTTCGGATTACATGCGGCTTGCCCGGGCCGGCATGGTGATGATCCGCAACGATGTGGTGATCCCGCAAGCCTATCGCTCGCGCATGCCGTGGGCGGCGCGCTTTGCCGGGACGCTTTTGCGCATTCTTCCCGGTGGAGGCGGCGGCGGACGGCCAGGGCAGAGATTTGCGCGGGCGCTGGAGAAGCTGGGGCCGGCCTGGATCAAGCTCGGCCAGTTCATGGCGACACGGCCCGATGTCATCGGCGTGGAGGCGGCGACTGATCTCTCGCGCCTTAAGGATTCCATTCCGCCCTTCCCCAAGGCGCAGGCGCTGAAAACGCTTCGCCAGGAGTTCGGCGAGAACGCGGCGGTCCTGTTCCCCAATCTTTCCGATTCAGTAGCGGCTGCCTCGGTGGCGCAGGTGCAGAAGATCGTGACGCCGCAGGGCGTGAAGGCGGTGAAAATCCTTCGTCCGGGCATTGAGCGGAAGATGGAGCTCGAACTGCGCGCCATGAAGCGCATCGCCTATTCGGCGCAGAAGCACGGGCCGGCGGAAGTTAAGCGCATGGAGCCTGCGGCGTTCATCGACACGATGGCGCGCTCTCTGACCCGCGAGATGGATCTGCGGTTCGAGGCGGGGGCGGCTTCCGAGTTCGCCGAGATCGCGGCGATCGACAATTATGTCTATGCGCCGAAGGTGGACTGGGAGCGCACGTCTCAACGAGTCCTTACGACGGAATGGATCGAGGGGCGCTCGCTGACGGACCCGGGCGCCATCGGCTCGACGGACCGGATCGACCTCGCCAACCGGATTACCCGCGGCTTCCTCGCCTGTGCGCTGGATCACGGCTTTTTTCATGCCGACCTGCACGAAGGAAACATGATCCTGGCGCCGGATGGGCGGCTGGTGCTGGTGGATTTCGGCATCATGGGGCGGATCGGGCCGGCGGAACGGCTGTTCCTGGCGGAAATCCTCAAGGGGTTCCTGGAGCGGGACTACAAGCGCGTGTCGGAGGTTCACTTCGAGGCGGGCTATGTGCCGGCCGATCATTCGATGGATGATTTCGCGCAGGCGCTGCGCTCGGTGGGCGAGCCGATCTTTGGCAAGGACGCGACCGAAGTCTCGATGGCGCGGGTGCTGCTGCAACTGTTCGACATCACACGGCAGTTCGGCATGCACCTGCGGCCGGAACTGATCCTGCTGCAGAAGACCATGGTGCAGGTCGAGGGCGTCGCGCGATCGATCGATCCGGGGCACAATATCTGGGAGGCGGCCAAGCCTGTCGTGGACCGCTGGAGCAGGCGGGAGTTCGGGCCCGAGGGCCTGCGCAAGCTTGCGCTAAACACGGCTCGCGAAGTGCTCGGCAGGCTGCGCAAGCTGCCTGAAACGCTGACGAAGCTGGATGCCGCCCTCAACATGGCCGCGACGCCCGCCCCTCCGCCCGTCGTGGTAAGGCAGACCGCGGGCTGGGCCTGGCTTCTGACGGGGGTGGCCATCACCGCAGCCTCTGCCGCGGGCCTGTTCTGGCTGTGGACTACGCGCTTCTGAACGAAAACGGCGCGATCCTTGTGGGACCGCGCCGCTCGCTATCTCATGGTGAAGAGGGTCTTACTTCTTCTTCGCCGGGGCCTTTTTGGCTTTCTTGGCCGGGGCTTTCTTCGCCGCGGCTTTCGAGGCGGCGGCTTTCACCATCTTCTTCGCGGCTTTCGGCGCGGCTTTCTTGGCCGGCTTCTTCGCGGCGGCTTTCGGAGCGGCAGCCTTCACGACTTTCTTCGCGGCGGGCTTGGCCTTCGCCTTGGCTTTCGCGAGCGCCTTTTTCGGGGCGGGCTTGGCGGCGGCGACGGGAGCCGGCGCAGGCGCCGGGGCGGTGATCACCGGCTTGAGTTCGATGACGTTGGTCGGCGTCGGCATCGGTGCGGTCATCATGGGAGCGGTCTTCGAGGTCTTGAGGGCAGAGGTCTTCATGTTGGTCTCCAGTGTCTTCGTGTTGAGTTCGGCCGAGGCGATCGCTCACGGCCGTGAGGTGTCTTGAGGACTCTTTTCGCGGAAGATGCTGAACGCAAGGTTTCGAAAAACGACTCGATGAGTCTGCGCGCGAAAATATTTTGAGTGAGTGAGTCGCGTCGGATCACACTACACGACACGCGCGATGCGAGTCAGAAAAGATCCATCTGCGGCTTCTTCTTCGCGCCGCCTTCGCTCGACTTCTTCGGCGCGGAGGCTTGAGGCGCCATCTCCCAATTGCCTTGGTCGTCGAAGGTCTTGAGCAACGCCTTGATCTCGCCGGGCTCGGCTTCGCTCTCGCCGATCCACACCGGCCAGTCCTTCTGTTCGAGGATGGCGGGCATCCGGTCGGTGACGCGGGCGATGAGTTCGTTGGGCGGAACGGTGACCATCACGAAGCAGGGGATAGAGCCTTCGGGGCCCTCCCAATCCTCCCAGATCACAGCAATTGCGATGGATTTGCCGTCTTTCGGGCTGATGACCCATTGCTTGCGCTTGCCGTCGGGCAGGTCCTCGGCCTCGTTGAAGGTCTCGACCAGGACGATGCCGCGCCGCTCGGCGAACGACTCGGCAAAGCGGTCGCGGGTGTCGATCGTCTCGGAGCGGGCGTGCATGTGGTCGGGCTTGAAGCCGGTGGCGCCGGCCTTGGTGTAGCCCCAGCGCATCGGGACCAGTTCGGGCTTTCCGTCCTCGCCCAGCCGGATGACCTTTGCCATCCGCATGGGCGTCGAGACCGTGGTGGGGGCGCCTTCAGGCTTTGCGACCAGCGGCTGTGAGAAGGCCACAACCTCCGGCCATGTCGCCATCTGGGTGAACTTGCCACACATCTCCTAGCGCTTCCGCCCTCCGAAGATTCCCCGGAAGACGAATTGGGTGAGTTCCCGCGCGGCGGTGCGCATGACCGTGTTGGTGGCGGCTTCGACTGGGGTCTGGCGGCTGGACTTCTTGACGGGGGCGCGGGCCGGGGCCTTGGGTTGGGCGCGTGGGGCGGTCTGGGTGTAGGGGGAATAGCCGACCTGGGTGATGCGGGCCTTGGCGGCGGCGGCTTCGGCTTTCTGCTGTCTGGCGGCGTCTTCCTTGGCCTTGGCCAGATCGGCTTCCGCCTTTGCGGCGGCAGCTTCGCGGCCATTGAGGAGTTCGTAGGCGGATTCCCGGTCGATCGCCGCATCGTACTTGCCGGCGAAGGGGCTGGCGGCCTGGACCGCGGCGCGTTCGGCGTCGCCCGCGGGGCCGAGGCGCGAGCCGGGCGGGCGGATCAGCGTGCGCTCAACCATGGTCGGCGCGCCTTTCAGGTCGAGCGTGGAGACGAGCGCCTCGCCGGTGCCGAGTTCGGTGATGGCGGCTTCGGTGTCGATCGCCGGATTGGGGCGGAAGCTCTGGGCAGCGGCTTTGACGCCCTTGCGTTCGGTCGGGGTGTAGGCGCGTAGCGCATGCTGGATGCGGCAGCCGAGCTGGGCCAGCACGGTTTCGGGCAGGTCGCGCGGGTTCTGGGTGACGAAATAGACGCCCACGCCCTTGGAGCGGATGAGGCGGACGACCTGTTCGATCTTGTCGGTCAGCGCCTTGGGCGCGTCGTTGAAGAGAAGGTGGGCCTCGTCGAAGAAGAAGACGAGCTTGGGTTTGTCCGGATCGCCAACCTCGGGCAGCTGTTCGAACAGCTCGGCCAGCAGCCAGAGCAGGAAGGTCGAGTAAAGACGGGGTGAATTGATCAGGGTGGTGGCGTCGAGCACGTTGATGATGCCGCGCCCGTCGGGGGCGGTCTTCATGAAGTCCGCGAGTTCGAGGGCCGGTTCGCCGAAGAATTGCGGGGCCCCTTCCCGCTCCAGCATGAGAAGCGCGCGCTGCACGGCGCCGACGGAGGCGGCCGAGACGTTGCCGTAGGTCTTCTGGATATCGGAGGAGATGGTCGAGATGTGGGCGAGGAGCGAGCGCAGGTCCTTGAAGTCGAGCAGGAGCAGCTTGTTGTCGTCGGCATACTGGAAGGCGATGGTGAGGACGCCTTCCTGGGTTTCGTTGAGCTGGAGCAGGCGGGCGAGCAGCTGCGGGCCCATTTCCGAGATCGTTGCGCGGATGGGATGGCCCTTCACGCCATAGATGTCCCAGAACACGCACGGCGCGGCGCCGAACTGGATGGCCGGCATGCCGATATCGGCGGCGCGGGCCTGGAGCTTTTCGGACACCTTGGCGGCCGGATCGCCGGCGACGCAGATGCCGGAAAGATCGCCCTTCACGTCCGAGCAGAAGACGGGAACGCCTGCGGCCGAGAACTGTTCGGC
>Ga0070685_10001215_pt1 | contig 13704 bp, 13 predicted proteins | sample KBSS13LmetaG_FD_65651 | JGI IMG/M metagenome (GOLD analysis project Ga0070685, IMG submission 65651) | Switchgrass rhizosphere microbial communities from Kellogg Biological Station, Michigan, USA - KBS S1-3L metaG | ecosystem: Host-associated > Plants > Roots > Rhizosphere ...
AGGCGGCACCGAACCAGCTGCGGGCCACGGTCCAATCCCAAAAAGTATATCAGCGAGGCATTTACAGCGACAAGCCGCAGTGCACGCGACATCTTGTCAGGCGGCCAATCCGTTCACACAAAAACCGCCCGTCGCGAGATTTTGCGCAAGAAAAAGGGCCGGACATGAGTCCGGCCCTCTGACGCAACTGGGGGGAAGAAGCGCTGCGTCGGTAAACGGTATTACTTGACCGAAGCGGCAGCGGCGGCCTTCTTGACGGCGGCGACCGGAGCGGCCACGGCGTCATTGGCGGCCTGCTGCTGTTCCTGCACCAGCGCGCTGAGCGACTCGGCAGTCTTCTGCGTCACGGCGATGATTTCCTGGGTCACGGCAACCGCGCGCTCGGCGTTCTCACGACCGGCGGTAGCAGCCTTTTCCCACAGCACGCGCAGGCCATCGGCATCGCGGGTTTCGAGGGCGCCGCTGAAGAAGTCGGAGGCGGCTTCGGTCTGCTTTTCCAGCGCACGAATCTGCAATTCGGCGACCTGCTCCAGACCCTTGAGGGCCACCGACTGGGCCTTGAAGGCGCTATCGGCAAGCTGCTTGGCGTAGGCAAAAATCTGAGCGTTCAGTTGCTGCGTCATGACTTGGGTCCCTCGACGGGAGTGGGATAGTGAGAACTAACTTACCAAGTCGTTTTGTGCAATGCAATATATTTTCGCTGAACGAGCCGCCGTGTCACAAAAATTTCAACATTACCGAGCGGTTACATTCAAACGCGAGACTATTGCGACGCGTCAAAAGCTGTCACGGCTACAACTTGCTCCCGAGGTGCAGGTCTCGTGCACCACCACCTTGTCCAGACCGGACAGGGATGGCTGCAGGCGCTTGAAGATCCAGCGCGAGAGCATCTCGCTGGTGGGGTTCTCCAGCCCTTCGATGTCGTTGAGGTAGTGGTGATCGAGCTGATCGAACAGCGGCGCGAAGGCCGTTTTGACGTCGGCGAAGTCCATCACCCAGCCCATGGTGGGGTCGGGCTCGCCCTCCACGTGGATCTCGATGCGGAACGAATGGCCGTGCAGGCGCGCGCACTTGTGCCCCGGCGGCACGTTCGGCAGGCGATGAGCCGCCTCGATATGGAATTCTTTGAAGATATGCATCCGCGCATTCTAGCGCGTCGGGCCTGGCGGGCCTGCTCAGGGGGTTTGGGGCGGCTCAGCTGATCGACAGCACGCGCCCCGAGAATTTCTCGCCGCGCCGCCACACCTGGAAATCGGCGTGCTCGCGGAACAGCGCCAGCGCGCTGTCGCGTTGGCGCAGCCACACTTCGGCCACCGCGCCGGCCTGTTCCGACTGATAGACCAATCGGGCCTGCGCGGACCAGCAGTGGCCGCGCGAATAGAGCACCACGTCCAGCACCGCGTCCGCATGCACCTCGTCGCGTGGGAAGCGCTCGAACATCGCGACGAAGTCCGGCGGATACAGCGGCAACGCGTGCGGCGGGCTCATGGCATTGCGTCAATCGACAAATGCATCGGCCACCCGACGAATGAAATCGGCGGTGCTTTGCACGCCGAACTTGCGCATGGCGTTCTGCCGATGCTTGCGCACGGTGAGCGGGCTGATGCGCAGCTGCGTGGCGATCTCGTCGTTGGAAATGCCCTTGCCCACCAGCTGGCAGATTTCGCGTTCGCGCGCGCTGAGCAGCTGATGGCGACCGTGCGGATCTTCCGCGCGCCGTTCGCCCAGATGGATGATGGCGTAACGCACCAGCGCGCCGGGATGGCGCATATCCATCTTCCTGCGCATATTGGTGCGATGCTGGCGCACGGTATGGATGGAGATGCCCAGGGCGGTGGCGATGGTCAGCGAGCTCATGCCGCAGGCGATCAGGCGCAGAATCTCCTGCTCGCGCTGGGTCAGCATGGATAGCTGGAAATGGGTTCTGGGTAACATCATGGAAGGGCGCCGACGACTACGTGGTGGAACGGCCGCGATCGCGCGGCATCGAGCGGGCGCTCGCTTGCGCACCATTGGGGCGGCGAAGCGGAAGCACGCTCGATGACGCGTCCTCGCGACGTCGTGTCCGGTCGGCTCTGCCGACCTCGATAGCCATGGTGCTCCGCGTACTTCCGGCGAACTTGTCGATCCGCATCCGTCCTTTCAAATTCAAACGATGGCTCGCACACGGCAGCCGGCGATGCGCACTGACATCGACGCGTCGAAGCTAACAATCGCTCGCAAGCAGCGTCTATCCGCGCCGGGGAGTAGCCACTTCGCTACCCAGGGACGCTTCGCCTCGACGGCAGTGCAGGCGCGAACGGCGGGCGACTACCGCTGGCTGACTACTCAGGCTGCGGCTAATCTGCGTGTATGCGAGCCAAACCCAATGCACAGCCCAACCAGAGCCTGATCGACGGCATCGTGACCCTGCAGGCGCTGGCCTCCGCGCCGGAGCCGGTCGGCTGCCGCGAACTGGCGCGCCAGCTGGGCGCCAACACCACGCGGGTGAACCGCTTGCTGAAAACGCTGGCGTATATGGGCATCGTGCGGCAGACCTCGGACCGCAAATACACCTCCGGCCCCGGCATGCATGTGCTGGCGGCGCAAAGCCTGTTCGCCTCGGGACTGATCCGCCGGGCGCTGCCGGTGCTGGAGCGGTTGCGACGCTTCGGCCACACGGTGGCGATGGGCGTGCTGTGGAACGACAGCGTCAGCTATCTGTTCCATGCACCGCCGGGCATCGAGGCGGCGCGCGGCCTCGGCCGTATCGGCCTGCTGCCGGCCACCACCAGCGGCATCGGCATCGTGCTGCTGGCGCAACTGCAGGACGACGAACTACGCGAGCTATACGCCGAGCGGGAGATTCCGATGTTCCCCGACGGCATCGACAGCCTGCTGGCCACACTGGCTCGCACCCGCGAGCAGGGCTATGCGCGGGTGCACGTGGCGGACGAGCGAGACCATCACATCGTGGCCGTGCCGATCGGCAGCCCGGTCTACGCCGGCATCGCCATGTCGGGCTGGATTCCGGAATCGGCCACCACCGAGCTGGTGGAAGCGTTGCTGTCAGCGGCACGGGAGATCGGCTGAGCACGACCCGACAACGCGCATTGACGCGTTGCTAATTTAGTAATACGGTCCAAACCCGATCCAGAGGGGCATGGGGACAGGCATGGGCGAGCGCACCACCGGCGGCGGCCGTTTACGCTGGGCCTTGCTGGCGCTGCTGTTCGCCTCGACGGTGATCAATTATCTGGATCGCCAGGCGCTGTCGATTCTCGCCACCACCATCCAGGCCGATCTGCACATCACCGATCTGGCTTACGCACGCATCGTGCAGGGTTTTCTGCTGGCTTATACGGTGGCCTACCTGCTGGCCGGCCGGATCACCGATGGCCTGGGTTCGCGGCTGGCGCTGGCCTTGTTCGTGGGCTGGTGGTCGATCGCCAACCTGCTCACCGGCATGGCGCGCAGCGCGTTCCAACTGGGCATGGCGCGCTTTGCGCTGGGTCTGGGTGAGCCGGGCAATTACACGGTCGGCTCGAAGGTGGTGGCGGAACGGTTTCCACCGGCCGAACGCGGGCTGGCCTTCGGCATCTACACCGCTGGCGCGATGGTCGGTGCCACGCTGGCGCCGCCGCTGATCGGCGGCGTGGCGATCACCTATGGTTGGCGCGCGGCGTTCTTTATCACCGGCGCGGCCGGCCTCCTGTGGCTGGGTGGCTGGCTGCTGATCCATCCGCGCGAACCGCGGCCGCAGCGCGAAGCGCATCCGCGTGGAGAAGCCGGCCTGTGGCTGGATCTGTTACGCGATCGCCCGCTGTGGCTGCTGGTGTTTGCGCGCGCCGTGGCCGACCCGGTCTGGTACTTCTATCTGTTCTGGTTTCCCAAATACCTCAACGATGTGCGCGGCATGTCGCTGGTCGCGGTGGCGTCGCTGGCGTGGATGGTCTATCTGGCGGCGGACATCGGCAGCATCGGCGGCGGCGCCATTTCCAGTTTTTTGGTGAAACGCGGCGTGGCACCGGCACGCAGCCGCCTGCTGGCGATGTCGGGGGCCGCGGTGCTGGCGCCGATCGGTTTGTTCGCCGCATTCCATCCCGCGCTGCCAGTGTTGTTCGCGATTGCCTCGGCGGTGGCGTTCGCCCATCTGGTCTTCCTGATCAATATTAGCGCACTGGTGGTCGACCTTTATCCCAAGCGCAGCATCGCCACCGTGTTCGGCCTGATCGGCGCGGGGAGCGGTCTGGGTGGCATGCTGTCGGCGCAAGTGATCGGCGAGTTGGTGGCCAGCGGACACTTCGACCGCAGCTTCGTCTTGATGGCCATGCTGCATCCGCTGGCGCTGGGCTTGGGATGGATGGCGTTGCGAGCGGCGCCGAAGTCGAAGTTGATTGCGACTGCTTAGCTCGTCATTCCGGCGCAGGCCGGAATCCAGTGGCGGTAGAACTCGATTGTCGCGACTAACGCCAGTGCTTTTAGCGCGCTCGCAAACACCGGACGCGTTCGCTACTGGATTCCGGCCTGCGCCGGAATGACGGGCTTTTTAAGCGACGTGCTCCGCATACTCCCAGAACCGCGCACTCGGCTTCGCGCCCAAACCCGCACCGCTCGGCAAGCGATAGCACCGATCGCTATACGCCATATCCGTTTCCAGCAACTCCAGTGAACGCGCGAACAGCGAGTGCTGCCATTCGTGGCGCCACAAGCCAGGAATGGTCACCGAGGCATGCAGACTCGCGGCGAGAAACAATCCGGCGCCGATGGTCGCGTGCGGTGCGGTCTGCACGCCATGCGCTTCGGCAAGTTGGTTGATGCGCCTGAATTGGGTGATGCCGGTGTGACCCATTTCCGGCTGGATAAAAGCCACCGACTGCTGTTCCAGCCGCAGCTTCGCTTCATAGGCCGTGTACCACTCTTCGCCCGCCGCCACCGGCACCGGTGAGCGCGCGGCGAGCCACGCGAGGCCGCTGACATCTTCGGGCTTGACCGGCGCCTCGATGAAATGCGGCGCATACGGCGCCAGCTGTTCGGCCAACGCCAATGCTTCGGGCGGCGAAAACTTCCAATGCAGATCGACCATCAGCAACGCATCGTCGCCAAGCGCGCGACGCAGCGCGGCCACTTCATCGACGATGCCTTCATGGCTCACCACGGTGTGGATCTTGAAGGCGTCGTGGCCTTCCTCGCGAAAACGTCGTGCCATTTCCACGCGACCTTCCAGCGTGGCCGCGGGCAGACCGGAGAGATAGCCCGGCACGTGCTCGCGCTGGCGCGTGCCGATCATCTGCCACAGCGGCACGCCGTGGCCGCGAGCGCGCAGATCCCATAGCGCGATATCCAGAGCGGTGATCGCATCGACGTGAAAACCCGAGGTGCAGCCGCGCACTCGCATCAAGCCGTACAGATCGTCCCAGATCGACTCGACGTCGTCCGGCTGGCGCCCAAGCAGTTCGGGCACCAGCAGATCGTTGATGATTTCGCAGGTGGCGCGTGGCGCGCAGATGCCGTACGTCTCGCCCCAGCCTTCGCTGCCGTCGGCACAAGTGACCCGCACGGCAATCGAACGATCGACACTGGGATAGATGGTGCCGTTGCCTTTGCGCACCACATAGCCGCGTTCGTTGATGCGCTCGCCCGGACCCAGCGGCCCGAGGTAAGGCGTATCGCGGGGCACGCTGACGATGAAGGTGTCGACCTTGCTGACGGCGCGATTCATGGCGCCATTCTCGCCTGAACTCCGGGCACGCGGTCCAGCGGCAGCAGATCGGCGATGCGCGCGAGCAAGGCGTCGAGTTCACGCTGGTCGTACGCATCGAGCGCCGGGCCGGGCGCACGCACATGATCGCTGTCGATCAATCCTCGCCGCAGCAGCACCGCCTTGGTCAAACGCCAGCGGAACACGGCCTGCATGCTGAGCAGTGGCAGCGTGCGCTCGAACAACTGACGCGCGCCGTCGACGTCGCCGCGAGCGAAGCGCGCCAGCATGTCGACATGCACTTCGGTCACTTCGCAAGCCGGCATGGTGCCGGTGGCGCCGCGCTGCAATTCGTCGATCACATAGCGGGCGCCGGCGCCACCGAACACCGCCTCGACAGCGGCGCCGGCCTGAGTGGTCAAGGCGGTGATGCGGTGACCGGACGGCTGCGTTTCTTCCTTGACGTAGCGAATGCCATCCACCGCACGCGCCAGCGCAACCACCTGGTCCACCTGCAGACCGACACCCATCGGAGCGGGCGCGTTCTGCAGCATGATCGCCAGGCCCGACGCTTCGTGCACCTCGCGGAAATAACGCGCCATCGCCTCGGCATCGCCCGCATGCGCATGCGGCGTCAGGATCATCGCCGCCACCGCGCCGGCCTTCGCGCCGGCAGAGGCCAATTGCGCGGCTACTACCGGATCGGGATGGCTGGCACCGACGATCAGTGGTACACGCCCTTCGAGCCATTCGCCCAGCGCCGCCGTGACCTGCAACCGCTCATCCACCGACAACATGTCGTACTCGCTGGCCAGGCCCGGAAAGACCACGCCAGCGGCACCGGCGGCCAGGATGTACTCCAGCACCCGCTGCGTGCCCGGCAGATCCAGCGCGCCCGAGGGCGTGAAGATCGTCGGGATGATGGGAAACACACCGGCCAGGCTCGTCATGCAGGTTGTCCTTTGATGTTGCTTAGTAAGAGATCCATTCGTGGAAAGAGCAACCGCAGGGCCCCGGAGCGCGTCCGGAACATTGTGCAGCCACCCTTGCACCGTCAAATACATTGCTATATTAGTTACACAACGCCAAGCCCACAATGCCTGGCGACGACCAGCAGCCATTGACGCTTATTGAGTCTGGCGAAGGGATCAGGTCAGCTTTCCGCGGGGGACGCGGGGGCGGCGCCCTTCCAGGCTCGCGACCCTCGGGGGAGGAAAACCGCATGCGCAACATCCGTCGTACGATTCTCTGGACGCTACTGGCGCAGGCACTCGCCGCGTCGCTACCCGCTGCCGCGCAAACCGCCGACACGCCGGCGCCGCCTGCCCCTGCACCCGCCGCGCCCGCCAACGGACAGGCCAGCCAGGATCAGGCCAAGACGCTGGAAGGCGTGTCGGTCTCGGGCATTCGCGGCAGCCTGGAAGCCTCGCGCGACATCAAGAAGGATTCGACCCAGATCGTCGACGCCGTGGTCGCCGACGACATCGGCAAGCTGCCCGATACCAACGTGGCCGAATCGCTGGGCCGCGTGGCCGGCGTGCAGCTGGTGCGCGGCATGGGCGAGGGCAGCGACATCCTGGTGCGCGGCCTGCATCAGAACGTGTACCTCTACAACGGTCGCGAGATCTACGACGCCACCGGTCGCGGCGGCGTCGGCCTGGATCAGCTGGGCACGTCCACCTACGGCCTGCTCACCCTGGTGCCTTCGCAACTGATCTCTCAATTGCAGGTGACCAAGCTGGCCAGCGCCGACCAGATCGACGGCGCGCTCGGCGGCATCATCGACATCAATACGCGCATGCCGCTGTACGGCGACGGCGATCAGAACGTGGTGGCGGTATCGGGCACCTATAGCGGGCTGGCGCACAAGGCCGGCGGCTCGGTGTTCGCGCTGCTTTCCGCGCGCAGCAAGGATGATCGCTGGGGCGCCATGGTCGCCGCCAGCTACAGCCATGCCGACGTGGTGCAGCAGGGCCTGGATACGTTCTCCGGCTACACCGCGTTCAAGGACCCCAGCAATCCATCGGTCCAGCGCTACGGCGACAGCGACATGCGCGCGCAGAACATCGACGACAACCGCGACAAGACCGGCGTCAGCGCGATCTTGCAGTTCCGTCCGACCAGCGGCGTGGAAATCACCGCCGACACCTTCTACTCACATCAGGAAGCGAACCGCGACCGCGACTGGCTGTCGTTCAATCCCAGCTCGGGTTTGAGCAACGCGGTCTATTCGAACAACAATATTCTGGTCGCGGGCACGGCGAAAACGCCGGTGCTTTCCAACACCGAAGTGGCCGATATCGATGCCGACGTGTGGTCGAGCGCGTTGAAGGCGAGCTTCCACGCCACCGATCATCTGGAAGGTTCTGCCGAGGTTTCCTACGACCGCTCCACCGCCGAATACCATCAGCTGTATATGCGTCTGCAACCCGCGGCGGGCGTGAACTCAGTGGTCAACTTCGATCTGCGCAAGGGCGATTTCGGCGCGTTCAACATCAGCGGCGTGAACATGACCGATCCGTCGCAGCTGAACATGACCATCCTGTTCGACAACGACTATCGCGCCAAGACCACTAGCCCCGAAGCGCGCACCGACTGGACCTGGAGCTTCGACAACGATACCTGGCACGCGCTGGATTTCGGCGTGCGCTACAACCAGCTGAACACCGATGAGAATCCGCTGCGCGCCGATATCCGCCCGGTCGGCGGCATCCCGGCCACGCAGCTGGGGCAGTTCCTGCGCGTCTACAGCAACAACAACTTCATGAACGGTCAGTTCTCCGGCCTGCCGCGCGATTACCTGGCGAGCTATCGCTCAGCGCTTACCGGTTGCGCGGCGTTTACTGCGTTCCCGTCGATCAGCCAGAACCCGCAGTGCTTGAACGGCGCCGCCAATGCGCTGGCCTATGCGGGCACTTACACCATCGACGAAGATTTCTACAACGCGTACGCCAAGCTCGATTGGGGCACGCAGATCGGCAATATGCCGCTGTCCGGCAACCTCGGCGTGCGCTACGTGCAACGCCATCTCGATTCGGCCGGCAACCTGCTGTCCGGCAGCGGTCAGCCGATCCCCACCGATTTCCAGCGCACCGATCGCGACTGGCTGCCCTCGGCGATCGCCAAACTCGACATCAGCGACTCATTGCTGCTGCGCGGTGGCGTAGCGCGCGTGGTGGCGTTCCCCAACACGCAGGACCTCAACAACGGCGTGACGCTCAACAACAACGCGGTGTTCCAGAACGGCGTGCAGATCTCGCCAGGCACCGGCACCGGCGGCGCACCCGATCTCGATCCGTTCAAGGCGACGCAGTACGACTTGTCGCTGGAGTGGTACTACGCCGATCAGGCGCTGCTGTCGGGCGGCCTGTTCTACAAGGACGTATCGACCTTCATCATCCAGAAGCAGAGTGCCGAGACGTATAACGCCACCGACTATCTGATCAATCGCGAAGTGAACGGCGATCACGCGAAAGTTCAGGGCGCCGAAGTGCTGGCGCAGGTGCCGTTTACCTTCCTGCCCGATCCGTTCAACGGTTTCGGCATCGTGGCGACCTATACCTATGTCGACTCTAAGACGCCGATCAAGGATGTCACCGGCCGCTCGCTGACCTTCCCCGGCTTGTCGAAGAACAACGTCAACTTCATCGCCTACTACGAAACCGGACCGTTCAGCGCACGCGTGGCGTACAACTGGCGCGACCGTTATTTCGTCAGCCTCTCCGCTGCGAACACTGGCATCTACAACGACACCTACTCCGATCTGGCCGCGTCGATCAGCTACAACTTCACCGACCGCCTGTCGCTCCAGCTGGAAGCGAGTAACCTGCTCAACAGCCAGCAGCGCACTTACGACGGCAGCCCCGAAGGCCTGCGCACCAACGTGGTCTACGGCCGCAATTACATGGCCACCGCGACCTGGCGCTTCTGATGATCGACCAGCGCGAGAGGCAAGCATGGGTACGCAATCGATGTCGTTGAACGGACGCGCCGCCATCGTTACCGGCGCGGCGAGTGGCATCGGCGAAGCAGTCGCACGGCAGTTGTGTGCACTCGGCGTTCGCGTGGCAGGCATCGATCTGGCGCACTCCCCGAGCGCATCGATGTCCTGCCGCGCGGATCTTCGCGATGCTGCCGCACTCGCCGCAGCCGTAGCGGAAGCGGCGAGCGCGCATGGCGACGCCACCATGCTGGTGCACTGCGCCGGCATCTGCCCGCCAGGCACGCTGCTCGATACCGACGACGCTACGTATCTCGATACCTACGATGTCAACGTGCTTTCGATCATCCGCCTGCTGCGCCTGTGCGTGCCCGGCATGCAACGGCAGGGAGGCGGTTCGGTGGTGCTCACCTCGTCGATCAATGCGCGTTTCGCCACGCCCACACTGGCAGCTTATGCGGCCAGCAAGGCAGCGGTGGAATCGCTGGTGCGCACGGCCGCGCTGGAACTGGCGCCTGCGCAGATTCGCGTGAATGCGATTGCGCCGGCCTCCGTCGACACGCCGATGCTGCGCGCTTCGTTCGATCGCGACAGCGATCCCGCCGCTGCACGCGAGCGCAATGTCACGCGCCATCCGCTCGGCAGGCTGGGCACGGCGGACGATGTGGCGGCGCTGGCGGTCTTTCTAGCCGGCGACAACAGCGCGTGGATAACAGGAACGGTCATACCCGTCGACGGCGGCGCCGCCGTGACGCGACGCTAAGGAAACACATGCACAGGGATTTCATCGCGATCAACTGGGGCAGCTCCAATTTTCGCGCGTACTTGATGGATCACGGCGGCCAGGTGCGCGACGCCTGGACCGAAGCGGCCGGCATCGCTTCGCTGGATCGCGCCGGCATGCAAACGCAGATCGAACGCGCGAGCCAGCGCTGGCCACAAGCTGATGCACTGTATGCCTGCGGCATGATCGGTTCGAACATCGGCTGGGACGATGCCGGTTATGCGCCGTGTCCGATCGGTTTGGAAGGACTGTCGACCCGACTGCGCGCCACCAGCATCGCGGGACGCAGCATGCGGATCGTGCCCGGACTGGCCTGCCGCCGCAGTGCCGACGATGCGCCCGACATCATGCGCGGCGAGGAAACGGAGTTGTTCGGCCTGCTATGTGCGGGTCAGCTTCCGACTGATGGCGTGGTTGCGTTGCCGGGCACGCATGGCAAATGGGTGCGCATCGAGCAAGGCGTGGTCAGCGAGTTCATGACGGCGATGTCCGGCGAGATCTTCGATCGTCTGACCGCCCTTGGCTTGCTCGCTTCCATCGTCGGCGCACCCGCTGCTCCGGGCGCCGCCTTCGACATGGGCGTGCGCACCGCGGCTTCGCGCCAACTGGGACTGGGCACCTTGTTGTTCGGTGCACGAGCGCGCGTGATCCGCGGCGAGCTGGCGCGCGACGATGCCGCTTCGTATGTGCGCGGGTTGCTGATCGGCGCGGAGATCGCCGATGCACTGACCTTGTATCCGATGGGCCGCGATCAAGGCATCACCCTGGTTGGCAGCAGCGTGGTGTGCGTGATGTATGCGCGAGCGCTGACCTTGTTGGGTGTGGCGTCGTCGACCGTCGATGCCGCGCATGCCACCACCCAGGGCTTTGCCGCTCTGCACGCCTTGGTGAGCCGCGCGGCATGAATCACGCAAGCGTGCTCGCTCGGCTGATTCGCGAACTGGATGCGATGCCGATCATCGCGATCCTGCGCGGCCTGCGCAGCGAAGAAGCGATCGGCGTCGTCGAAGCGCTGTACGACGCCGGCATCCGCGTGGCGGAAGTGCCGCTCAATTCGCCCGAACCGTTCGACACCATCGCGTTGCTGGTGCGGCACTTCGGTGCGCGGATGCTGATCGGCGCAGGCACCGTGCTCGAGGTGGCCGATGTCGAGCGCCTGGCGTCGATCGGCTGCGCATTGTGCGTGGCACCGAACACGAATACGCGTGTGATCGAGGCAAGCATTGCGCACGGCATGGTGCCGCTACCCGGCATTGCCACCGCTACCGAAGCGTTCGACGCAGTGGCGGCTGGCGCGCAACTGCTCAAGGTATTTCCCGCCGCGCAAAGCGCATCGCTGCTTTCAGCGTTGCATACGGTGCTGCCGAAACAGGTGCGTCTGCTCGCCGTCGGCGGCGTGCAGGCGGAAATGGCATCGGCGCTGCGTGCGTCCGGTGCCTGTGGTTTCGGTCTAGGCGCGGATATCTATCGACCCGGCTGGACCGCGCAACAAGTCGGCGAGAAAGTGCGCGCATGGACCGCGCACATCGCACGCCTTGCCGAACCTGCCGTGCAGTTGCTTGCACAAGCGCAGGCGGTGGTCGGCGAATCGGCGCGCATGGACGGCCGCGATGTGGTCTGGCTCGATCCGCCCCAGGCACGTTTGCTTCGCTGGAGTGCCGACACAGGCGAGTTGAGTGAATCGCGACTGGCGCAACCCGTGTGGTCGCTAGGCCGGTTGCCGAATGGTGGCTGGGTTGGCGCCACCGACAACGGCTTCTGCCGCATCGATCTCTCCACCGCAGCGCTTTCGCTCGGGCCGGACGCGCCACTAGACAGCGGCTGCCGCTTCAACGACATGACGGTCGACAGCGACGGCGGCTTGTGGGTCGGCTCGATGCATCGCGGAATCTTGTCCGGCAAAGGCGGCCTGTTCTACGCATCGAGTTTCGACGCACCTATCGAACAAGTCGCCACGGGATTGGGCATCGCCAATGGCATGGCCTTCAGCGAAGACGGCGACACGCTCTATGTCATCGACACGCTCGCTCGCGCGCTGCTCGCCTACCCGCGTCGCAAACACCAGGCCCGCCTCGGCGAACCGGTGATCGTCAGCGACTTCATGGCCCTCCCCGGCAAACCCGACGGCCTCGCCATCGCGCCCGACGGCACGCTATGGATCGCCATGTGGGGCGGCGGCTGCATCGTGCAACTCGCACGCGACGGCGCCTTCCTGCAAGCCGTGCCGATTCCCGCCCCCCACGTCGGCAGCCTGTGTTTCGACGCCGACGGCCACGCCTACGTCACCACCTCACGCGCCCGCCTGTCGCCAAAAGCCCTGCAAACGCATGCGCAATCGGGCGACTTGTTTCGCGTGGACTGCACAGTCATCGCTGGCTGAGCCGCGCAAAAGCCCGCAGCGGCGCATGCCACTGATATCTGGAAGCTATAAGGGATGGTGTCCCAGGAAACTGGCGACACATGGTGGCTATGGGTGGACTCGAACCACCGACCCCAGCATTATGAGTGCTGTGCTCTAACCGGCTGAGCTACATAGCCTTGGTGCGCCTGCGGAGGCGTCGACACGGGGTCGACCAGCAGGGCCCGGCAGTGTAGTGGCCTCGGGCGCCGGGTTCAAGAGGTCCGGTTGCCCCGCCTTCCTGGGCTGTGCTTGAATCGACCGTGAGCCATGGCGGTTCTGTGTTGTCCGTCGTATCCGCCAGGTTTCAGGAGGCAACATGATCGACGTCGATGGCTATCGCCCGAATGTAGGCATCGTTCTGCTCAACGCAGACGGCCGGCTGTTCTGGGCGCGTCGCGTCAATCGTGACGGTTGGCAGTTTCCCCAGGGCGGCATGCGCAGCGACGAGACGCCGCTGGAAGCGATGTACCGCGAGCTGGAAGAGGAAACCGGGCTGGCCGCGCATCACGTGGAGGTGATCGGCGTCACCCGTGGCTGGCTGCGTTACCGCCTGCCGAGCCGCTATGTGCGCCACCACCAGCACCCGACCTGCATCGGCCAGAAACAGGTGTGGTTCCTGCTGCGGCTGGTGGGCGGCGAAGATGCTTTGCGCCTCGATGCCTGCGAGAAACCCGAGTTCGATCACTGGCGCTGGGTGGATTTCTGGTATCCGGCGGCCCATGTGGTGAACTTCAAGCGTCAGGTCTACGAGCGGGCGCTGCGCCATTTCGCGCCCCTGGTGGAGTCGCTGTTGAGCGTGCAACTGGGCGACCTACCGCACCCCGATGGCCCTTGAGCCGGCGATTCGCCGCGCAAAGGCAAGGCGGCCGCCTGCTAGACCGCCCGGGCCCCGTCCCGGC
>Ga0070685_10001216_pt1 | contig 13691 bp, 16 predicted proteins | sample KBSS13LmetaG_FD_65651 | JGI IMG/M metagenome (GOLD analysis project Ga0070685, IMG submission 65651) | Switchgrass rhizosphere microbial communities from Kellogg Biological Station, Michigan, USA - KBS S1-3L metaG | ecosystem: Host-associated > Plants > Roots > Rhizosphere ...
ATCGCCAAGAAGGCGCTGCACGTGCAGCTCACGGCGTACCGCCAGGAGTACGGGCTGAACGGCATCTACCTCCTCCCCACCAACCTCTACGGGCCGCGCGACAACTTCGACCCCGCGACCTCGCACGTGATCCCCGCGCTGATCCGCCGCGTGGTGGAGGCGCGGCGCGGCGGCGCGGACGAGCTGGTGGTCTGGGGCACGGGCCAGGCCTCGCGCGAGTTCCTGTACGTGGACGACTGCGCGCGCGCCCTGCTGCTGGCGGCCGAGCACTACGACGACGCCGGGCCGGTGAACGTGGGGATGGGGCGCGAGATCCGCATCGCCGAGGTGGCGGCGCTGATCGCCGAGCTGGCGGGCTTCGAGGGCCGCTTCGTCTACGACGCCACCCAGCCCGACGGCCAGCCGCGCCGCTGCCTGGACACCACCAAGGCGCTCGCCCTCTTCGGCTTCCGCGCCCACGTCGCGGTGCGCGAGGGGCTCCAGCGGACGATCGAATGGTACCGGGCGAACGGGGGAGAGTCGTAGGAGTGCGAAAGTGCGAAAGTGCTAAGTGCTAAGTGCTAAGTGCCAAGTGCTGGTGACGATCGGCCCCGTGATGTCATCCTGAGGCGCGGCCCCGCAGCAGCGTGACTTGGCTCAGGTGACCGCAGCGCCGTGAGGATCTGATCACGGCCACCACGAGGGCCGGGCGCGGCAGCGACGGAGGTGCCGAGGTCGCGGCAGTAGAAATCATGCACTCGGGTGACGAAGCGAACGCCCCCGGCCGGGCGTCGCGTCGCTTCGCTACCGCGTCCGAGCCTCCGTCCGTCGCATCGTCCACCCGTGCCCCGCGGTTCCATTTCTACGATAAATCGTTATATTGCAAGGCGTTTCTTCTTGCCGTCCCGCCGGCCGCGCGGGACTCCCCCCTGAACCTCCGGCAGGATAGCGTCCGCCCCCATGGCGGACGGGCGCCTGCCATCCCGATTTCCGACTCCGGTGACGCCGTGTCCGAGCTGACCACCCAGAAGCCGCTCCTCCCCGAGGTGGCCGAGCGCGCGCCGCGCGGGCCGGTGCTGCGCTCGCAGCTCACCCCGCAGGACGACGCGCCGCGCGACGGCATCCCCATGCGCGACTACCTGAACGCCATCCGTCGCTACTGGTGGCTGGTGGCGGCCGCCGCGGTGGTCTCGGTGAGCCTGGCCGCCTGGCGGATCACGCGCGCGCTCCCCGTCTACATGGCCAGCACCTCGGTGCGGCTCCGCGACCCCTCCGACCGGATGTCGGGGAGCCTGGGGAGCGCCGGCGGCACCTCCACCGAGCAGCTCACCGGCTACTATACCGACCCGGTGCTGTCGCAGATCCAGGTGCTGAAGAGCCGCGCGGTGGCGGCGATGGTGGTGGACTCGCTGGGGCTGCAGCTCCAGCCGGAGAAGCCCGACTTCCCGTACGGCTCCGTCGGCCGCATCAAGGTGAACTCCGCCGCGCGGCCGGGCGACTCGCTGACGGTGTCGTTCGCCAGCGACGCGGTGAGCGGCACGCTGCGCGGCCAGCGGGCGCGGGCGCCCTACGGACAGCCGCTGCAGCTCCCCGGCGTGGAGGTGACCTTCGTGTCGCGCCCGGCGCTGCCCTCGGCGCGCTTCGCGGTGCTCTCGCGCGAGCTGGCCACCACGCTGCTGATGGGGCGCATCGACGCGCGTCCGCGCGAGCTGACCAACTTCCTCGACATCTCCTTCACCGCCTACGACGCCAACCTGGCCCAGCGCGTGGCCGACGCCACCGCCCAGAGCTTCCAGCAGCTCAACGCCGCCAGCGCCCAGCAGGCGTCGCGGCGGCGGGCGCTGTTCGTGGCCGAGCAGCTGCGCAGCACCGACTCGCTGCTGATGGCGGCGCAGATGCAGCTCAGCGGCTTCCGCAAGAGCGTGAACGCCTTCAGCCCGCAGGAGAAGTTCCGCAACACGCAGGAGGGGCTCGCCAACCTGCGGATCCGGCGCGAGGAGCTCGACCAGGAGAAGCGCATCTACGAGCAGATGTACCAGGCGCTCTCGCGCGGCGCGGGCACGCAGGTGACCGACCAGATCGCGGCGATGGCCGCCAGCCCGCAGGTGGCCAGCAACGGCGGGCTGGTCACGCTCTACCAGCAGATGGTGCACTACCAGACGCTGCGGGACTCGCTCACCACGGGGCGCTTCTCCAACGCGGTGAGCAACCCCGACGTGCAGCGGCTGGACTCGCTGGTGGCCACCTCGCACGGGCGCCTGACCAGCGCGGTGGCCGCCCGCGCCACCGCGCTCGCCGCGCAGCTGCGGGTGATGGACGGGCTGATGAGCGCCGACGCCGCCAGCGTGGCGCAGCTCCCCGACGCCGAGGCCGAGGAGCAGCGCCTGCGCCGCCAGGTGGAGACGCTGCAGACGCTCGCCGACGACCTGCTGCGCGAGCAGCAGAAGGCGCGCATCGACCAGGCGGTGGAGGCGGGGCAGGTGGAGGTGGTGGACCGCGCCCTGGTCCCCGGCGGGCCGATGGGGCGCAACGGGAAGAAGCGCATCTTCTTCGCGCTGCTGGTGGGGCTCTTGATCGGCGGGAGCGGCGCGCTGGTGATCGACCGGCTGAACACCGCGCTCTACGGCCGCGAGGAGATCGAGTCGCTCCTCCACCTGCCGGTGCTCGCCATCGTCCCGCGCGTGAGCCTGGACGCGCCGAAGGGCCGGCGGGGGCGGCTCAGGCTCCCCGGCGGCAAGGCGCTGGTGCGCCGCGCCCCCACCGCCGCGGAAGGGCTGATCACCCTGACCGACCTGCACTCGGCGGGGTCGCAGGCGTTCCGCAAGTTGCGCACGCACCTGATCTTCTCCACCGGCGGCGACCCGCTGCGCTCCCTGCTGATCACCAGCCCCACGGCGAGCGAGGGGAAGAGCAGCGTGAGCTCCAACCTGGCCGTGACCTTCGCCCAGCAGAAGCTGCGCGTGCTGCTGATCGACGCCGACATGCGGCGGGCGCGGCTGCACACGCTCTTCGACGTGGAGCGCCTCCCCGGCCTCACCGAGGTGCTGGCGCGGCAGAACACGCTGGAAGAGGTGATCCACCCCACCGCGGTCGACGGGCTGCACCTGCTCCCGGCGGGCACGCTGGTCCCCAACGTCTCCGAGCTGCTGGGGAGCGAGCGGATGACGGCGGTGCTGGCCGAGCTCGGCACCCGCTACGACCTGCTGGTGATCGACACCCCGCCGGTGCTGGCCGCGGCCGACGCCGAGATCCTGGCCGTGCAGACCGACGCCACGCTGGTGGTGGTGCGCGCCGGCCAGACGGAGCGCCAGTCCGCGCAGTACGCGGTGCAGCAGCTCCGGGCTGTGGGCGCGCGCGTGGTCGGCGCGGTGCTCAACGATCCCGACGAGAAGGTCGCCAGCTACGGCCGCTACACCTACTACTACGACTACTACAGCAAGGACGCCGCGACCTGAGTATCGCGCCTCGCAGTCGCACGGATCGATCTCACCCGGAGGACCAGAGCCCTGGTTCTCCGGGTGAGTCTATTGTTGCCGGAACGCCTCTTGCCCTCCGTCCTCGCCGGACCCGAGCACCGGAGGCGAGATGGACGACGACGACCGCCGCCGCAACGTCGCGGGTGCCGAGTCAGGCACCGACGCGAGCCCCGCGCCCGAGCCGCGCGAGATGGACTCACGCGAGCGCGACCTCGCGGCGAAGACGCTGCGCGAGCGCGACCTCCACAACGAGCCCGCCCCGAGCGGCGACCGCGACGGGGACGATGTCGACCGGCGGCCCTGACCCGAACGCCCCCGTGTCGCCCGACCACGACACGGCGCGCGGCGACTTCGGCAACAGCTCCCTGTCACGGCTGGGGATGCCGAGCATGCTCAGCGGCTTCATCGCCCTCGTGATCGCCGTCGCGGTCATCCTTGCCATCATCTTCTGAGCACGGAAAACGGTCTCTCACAGAGGTCACAGGGATCACGGAGCGAATCCTCCGTGGCCCCTGTGCCCTCTGTGAGAGCCAATCCGTTTTCTGAGCCGCGGCACGATTGAGTCCGGCCGCGCGCGGGTCTATACTCCTTGCGGCGCAGTCTCGTCTCATCCCCCCGAATCCCCCTCCCATGCTCCTCTCCCTCCGTTTCGCCGGGATCGCGGCGGCGATGCTCGCCGTCGGCTGCGGACGCGTGCCGTCGGGCGCGAAGCGCGTGAGCCAGCCCGCGCTGGTGGTGCAGCGCGTCGGCGACACGAAGCTCACGCTGCGCTACAACCGACCCTCCGCGCGCGGCCGCGTCCTCTTCGGCGGCATCGTGAAGTGGGATTCGGTGTGGTGCCCGGGCGCCGACGAAGGCACGCGGCTGGAGACCACGCGCGACCTGGCCGTCGGCGGCGCCGTGCTGCCGAAGGGCGCCTACACCCTGTGGATGGTCCCCCGCGCCGCCGCCGACTGGACGCTGATCTTCAGCCGCGACGCCGACGCCTACCACGCCCCCTATCCCGGCGCGGACAAAGACGCGCTCCGCATCCCCGTCCGCCCGGCGCGCGGCCCCTACACCGAGACGCTCTCGTACGCCTTCCCCACGGCCACGAAGGAGCTCGCCGTGCTCCGGCTCGCCTGGGGAGAAGTAGTGGTCGACGTCCCGCTGCGACCTCGCTGACGCTTCCTGCAAACAATTGTCTGCGACATCCGCCGTTCGTGTGCTACATTGTGCGACGGACATCACTGCGGGCACCCCATCACCGGGAGGGCCGATGAAGCAGGATAGTGCCGAAACACGAATCGGCGGCGGAACGACCACGCCGCGGCCGCGTCCCCAGCCCGCGGACCAGCTCCACCTGTTGTACTGCGGCTGCGGCCACCCCATGCACCCGGAGCACGTGGAGAAGCGCCGCGGGGTGATGCTGGAGCGCTACCACTGCCCGCAGCGGCGGTGGTGGAACGCCTGGCACCACCCGCACGCCTGGATGGCGCCCCGCGAGAACGTCCCCTCGTAAGTTTCGACCCGGACATCCTCGAGCAGAGCCGCGGAGACGCGGGGGAGCAGCGCGCTCCTCCGCGTCTCTGCGCCTCTGCGTGAGATTTCTGTAGCTGACTCTGGTCTCACCCTTGCATGAAACCGACGTCGCAGTTATTCTTTCCAAAATTAACCGGGCATGCACATCCAGCTTAGAAGATAAAGTGAGCAGCGGCGTACGACTCGACGACATCGACCTGAGGCTGCTGGAGATGCTCCAGGAGCACGGGCGCACCTCGCAGCACGACCTGGCGGTGGCGGTGGGGCTGTCGTCGCCCGCGGTGGGGGAGCGGGTGCGCAAGCTCGAGGAGCGCGGGATCATCCGCCGCTTCACCGCCGTGCTCGACCCCAAGCTGCTGGGGCGCGACGTCAGCGCCTTCATCTTCACCGGGATCGCGGGGTCGCAGTACTACCCCGAGTTCCGGCGGCGCGTGGCCGAGCATCCCGAGGTGCTGGAGTGCCACTCAATCACCGGCCAGGGCTCGCACGTGCTGAAGATCCGCACCGACAGCACTTCCACGCTGGAGGCGCTGCTGGCCGAGATCCAGAGCTGGCCGGGGGTGCAGTGGACCACCACCAGCATCGTGCTGAGCACCATCAAGGAAACCTTCGCGCTCTCGCTGCAGCCTCGCCCCGCCGGGGAGTCCGGCGGGGCGCCGTGAGCAGGCCGAAGTGAAATCCGATCGTCCACCTCACCATCACCCGGGAAGCTGAAATGCCGAAGCCCAGCGCACGATTCGACGCCCTCGCGGCCGCCAAGGGGTGGGATCCCCTGGGGCGCAACGGCGGCGACCACCAGGAGAACCTGTCGTTCGACATCGAGCAGATCTTCGGGGAGAACACCTTCGGGCTCGCCGAGATGCGCGCCCGGCTCCCCAAGCAGGTATACAAGGCACTGCAGCGCACGGTGAACCGGGGCGAGCCGCTCGACCCGGCGGCCGCCGACGTGGTGGCGCTGGCGATGAAGGAGTGGGCGGTGGAGCGCGGCGCCAGCCACTTCACCCACTGGTTCCAGCCGCTTACCGGGAGCACGGCCGAGAAGCACGACTCGTTCATCACCCCCAACGCAGGCGGCGGGGCGATGGCCGAGTTCGCCGGGAAGGAGCTGATCCAGGGCGAGCCCGACGCGTCCAGCTTCCCCTCGGGCGGGCTGCGCGCGACCTTCGAGGCCCGGGGCTACACCGCGTGGGACCCCACCAGCCCGGCCTTCATCGTCGAGAGCCCGGCGGGGTGCTACCTCTCCATCCCCACCGCCTTCGCCAGCTGGACCGGCGACGCGCTGGACGTGAAGATCCCGCTGCTGCGCTCCATCGGCGCGCTGGACCGGCAGGCGCGCCGGGCCCTGGCGCTCTTCGGGGTCGAGGCGGGGCGGGTGATGGCCACGCTGGGGCCCGAGCAGGAGTTCTTCCTGGTCGACCAGGAGTTCTACTACCGCCGGCCGGACCTGGTGACCACCGGGCGCACCCTCTTCGGTGCCAAGCCGCCGCGCGGGCAGGAGCTGGAAGACCACTACTTCGGCTCCATCCCCGACCGGGTGCTGGCGTTCATGATGGAAGTGGAGCGCGAGCTCTACAAGCTGGGGGTGCCGGTGAAGACGCGGCACAACGAGGTGGCGCCGGGGCAGTTCGAGATGGCGCCGATCTACGAGAACGCCAACCTGGCGGCCGACCACCAGCAGCTCACCATGCTGGCGCTGCGGCGCGTGGCGCGGAAGTACGGGATGGCGTGCCTGCTGGCCGAGAAGCCCTTCGCCGGCGTCAACGGCAGCGGCAAGCACCTGAACTGGTCGCTCGGCACCGAGGGCGCCAACCTGCTGGAGCCCGGCGACACGCCGCACGACAACATGCAGTTCCTGTTCTTCTGCACCGCCGTGCTGCGCGCGGTGGACAAGCACCAGGACCTGATTCGCGCGTCGGTCGCCTTCGCGGGGAACGACCACCGCCTGGGGGCCAACGAGGCGCCGCCGGCCATCATCTCCATCTTCCTGGGCGACCAGCTCACCGACGTCTTCGAGCAGATCGAGCAGAAGGGGACGGCGGCGAGCAGCAAGGAGGGCGGGCTGCTGGGGCTGGGCGTGCCCACGCTTCCGCCGCTCCCGCAGCACGCGGGCGACCGCAACCGGACGAGCCCGTTCGCCTTCACCGGCAACAAGTTCGAGTTCCGGGCGCTGGGCTCGTCGCAGAGCATCTCCTTCCCGGCCACGGTGCTGAACACCATCATGGCCGAGTCGCTGGACGAGCTGTGCACGCTGCTGGAGGAGGAGCTGAAGGAGGGCGCCAGCTTCGAGGCCGCGCTCAGCCGGCTGATCGCCAGCGAGATCCGGCGGGTGAAGCGGATCGTCTTCAACGGCGACGGCTACAGCGACGAGTGGCAGGAAGAGGCGGCCGGCCGCGGCCTGCTGAACCTCAAGACCACGCTGGACGCGCTGGAGACCTTCGACAGCCCCAAGAACGCCGGGCTGTTCGAGAAGTACGGCGTGCTGAGCCACCGCGAGCTGGAGAGCCGGATCGAGGTGGTGTACGACCAGTACTTCAAGACGGTGAACATCGAGGGCGAGACGGCCGAGCACATCGCCAGCACCATGATCCTGCCGGCGGCGGTGCGCTACCTGAACGACCTGCTCGCCGCCGCCGACCGCGGCAAGGCGCTGGACCTGGCCAGCACCGGCGTGGTGGACACCATCCGCCAGGTGAACGCCGTGGTCGACGAGCTGCGCACGGGCCTGGACGAGCTGGTGCGCCAGAATGCCGAGCTTGGGGGTGACGACGTGAAGAGCAAGAGCTACCACATGCGCGACCACGTCATCCCCGCGATGAACACCGTCCGCAACGCCGTGGACCGCCTGGAGAAGCTGGTGCCGGACGACTACTGGCCGCTCCCGACGTACCGCGACATGCTGTTCATCAAGTAGCACGGTGGCGGGGGTGTGCGCCCGCGGCACCCCGCTCCCCGGTTTCGCGGACGGTACAGCATGTCCGCGAAAACCGGCCCTCCCCACGAGGGGGAGGGTGGTCGCTTCGCTCCGCTCTGCACGAAGGGCCGCTCCCGGCGACGGGGGCGGCCCTTCGGCTTACGACGTGGTCGGAGGGAGCCTCAGGCGCGCTTCCGCTCCTTCGTGCGCACGCGGCTCAGCAGCGCTTGCGGATGCTCGTCGGCCACCTGCAGGAGCGCGAGGGCGATGCCATCGGGCGTGCGCTTCCCCTGCTCCCAGGCCTTCACCGTCTCCGGGCTCGAGTTGAGCACGCGGGCGAACACGGCCTGCGAGAGCCCCAGCCGCTCACGGACGACCTGCACCGCCCGCGCGTCGTATCCGCGCGGCGGCTGCACCTTCGCGTCGCGAACGGTCGCCACGCGGCGGACGCGGCGCGGCGCCTCGATCTCGCCGCGCCCGATGGCCAGCGCCTCGCCGAGGCTCTGGACGAGCAGCTCGCCGAAGTTGGCGTCGGTCACCTCGATCGCGCCGTCGTTCCGCTCGTTCACGTCCACGCTCGCTTTCTTGCCGGCCATGGTTCCTCCCGGATCATCGCTACGATCTGCCGCATCATCCTGCACTGCTCGGCGGTGAGGTTGCCCTGCACGTTCTTTCCGAACGCGATCAGGAAGTACACCGTCTCCCGCTCTGCGATGTGCAGGTACACCACGCGGGCGCTTCCGCTCTTGCCGCGGTTCTCCTGCGCCGCCCGGAGCTTGCGCACGCCGCCGGTGCCGCGCATCAACACGCCCCGGTCGGGATCCGCGAGCAGCTCGTCCTCGACGGCCTTCATCTCGTCGTCGGCCAGGAGCGACTTGCGGGTACGTTCGAACAGCGGCGTATATACGAACTCGAGTGCCCGCTCCGCCATCTCTCTCGCCTTTCAAAGGTGGTACAGGGTACCATGAAAGTCAAGTCCCCTCCCCCGGCGTTCACTTGATCGGGTTCGAGAATGGACGGTGCGGTCGATGCTGCGACAATCCCGAGATGGCAGCTGGATGAGGGAAATGACCGCTTGATTTGCGACGACGAAATCAGCCCCGCATCGAAACCTCCGATGCGGGACGCATTTGCGAGTGACGCAGAAGAGCCGCGGAGAAGCTCGTTCAGTTTCTCCGCGGCTCTGCGTCTCTGCGTGAGACGATCTGCTGCCGGGCCTTTAGCTCGCCGAGGACCCCAGGGTTCTCACCTCGCGGCGAAGGTGCTCCAGGTGCGTGGTGAACACGGCGTCTTCCTCGGGCTCGGCCTTGCCGTCGGCGGCGAGGAGGGCGAGGGCGAGGCCGCCGATGGCGGTCACCACCTGCTCGGCGTTGTGCGTGCCGCGGGCGCGGTCCATCGCGATCACGGCGCGCAGGAAGGGCGGGGTGGTGCTGAGGAACGCCTCCACCCGCTCGGGGTCGTCGGCGATGGCGACGCTCTCGCCGACGGAGGCGAGCAGCTCGTCGTGGGCCAGGTGCTCGCCCGTGGCGGCGGCGTAGATCTGCGCGAAGAGGTTCATCTCGCGCGTGTCGACGTGGTCGTCGCCGCCGAGCAGCAGGCCCAGGATGCGGACCAGGTGGCGGCCGGCGTCCTCGGCGGCGGTGCCGGGGCCGCTCCAGAAGCCCTCGCTCTGCGCGTTGGCAGCGGCTTGCACCACCAGGCGCGAGAGCTCGTCGGGCTGCAGATGGATGCTGTGGTTCATCGTCTCGGGTCGAATGGGGTGTGCGCCGGGCGTCCGGCGGGGAGCCAACGTGCCATCGCCCGTGCGCGACCGCAAGCCTCGCTCGCGATCCTGGCGGTTACGGATTCGCTCTCACAGGGGTCACAGGGGGCGCGGAGGACTGCATGCCGGTCCTCTATGACCTCCGCGACCTCTGTGAGAGATTGCTGTCGAGCTTCCCCTCACGTTTGAAGCCCGGAGCCGCAGGAGATGACCGAGACGACCCCGCTGCTGAGGCTGCGCTTCGCGATCAAGCGCGACGGAACGCCGGTGCTGAGCGTCACGCGCCGGGACGGGTCGGTCGCGTGGCAGCGGCAGAAGCACTTCTTCCCGGTGCACGACCTGGGTCACTACGCCATCGAGAGCGTGCTGGGGCTGCGACAGGCGTTCTGGGGGATGATGGCGGACGGGTGGGAGTTCGCCGACTTCGGCACTCCCTGGCCCCGCGGCCCGATGCCGAACGTCCCCGAGGCGATCCTCGCCGAGGTCGTCGCCGGCTGGCTGGACAACTTCGCCCACACCGTGCGGGACGACGAGACGGGCGCCGCGGAGCTGAACGCGCACCTCGCAGCCTATTCCGCGCAGCACGCGCATCCCGCGCCGCGCACCATCGCCCCCGACGAGCTCGCGCGCATCCGGACGATGCGTGCCGAGCTCGCGCGGCGCTGGCACGCGCTCGCACCCGGGGAGGCAATGGAGCTGGGGTTTCCGGCGGAGTGAGTGCGCCGCTGGGACGCGCGGCACGGTCAAGGAGCGGTGGAACTCCGGCCTCAGCCGGTCTTGCGCCTGCTGACCTTGGGCGGGACGGGCTTGCGGGGAGGCTTGCGCTTCGGCGGGAACTCGGTGTCGATGTCGCGGCGCTGATGCAGGATCCGGACGACTTCGATCCCGTACCCCATCGGCCGGAAGAAGACGACGTACCCGGCGACCGGGAAGCGTCGGAGCCGCCAGCCCAGGTCGAAGCACGCCCTGCCGCTGCGGGGCAGCTCCGCCAACCGCGCACAGGCCGTCCCTACGCGCTCCACGAACGCGTCGGCCGCCACCGTCCCCGAGGTCTCCCGGATGAACTTCATGGCTCCGCCAAGATCAGCTTTCGCGCTCCGGGTGAATCGGTAGGTGTTCAGGAGTCGTCTCTCCGCGCGCGCGTTCCCGCATCTCCCGGATGACCTCTTCTCCATCGAAGACGTCGCCCGCCTCCGAGTCGTCGATCCCCGTCTGAATCGCCAGCCGCAGGAGCTGCCGCTTGCCCTCGGCGTCGTTCTCCGCCCAGGCGAGGAGCTGGAGTGCCCGCTCCAGCACTGCCTCGGGAGAGTGGTAACCCCCCGAGCGCACGCGCTCCATGATGGCAGGCTCCAGGTGTGGAGGGACTGCTAGCGCCATAATCTTGTTCCTCGGGTTCTTCAGGGGCAAGGCACCGTCCGATAGCGGCCAGCGGCTGTACAGTTGTGAGATCGTGCAGTCTGAAGCACCGCGCCTTTGCTGCCACGTCGGTTGCCCTGTTGTCCATTTGCCTCGTGGTTAGTCCGTATACTTTTATGACGCGAACGTATTTGTTTTTTCGGCGTTTGGGTAGTGTTCCCGACCGGAATCGAACGGAAAATCCGCCGTCTCAACGTTCACTTTTGCCCACTCGGACAGCGGCAACGAGACAGTGATTCCGCGGTGGCGCGATGAGAGCTGTGCGATGTGCCTGCGAAGTCTGACGATGCGCCCGCCGCGGCAAAGGTTTTCCGATTCAGCCGGGCGGCGCGTGGCCGTTGTTGCGCTGCCGGGCGTTCAGGTGGCCAAAGGGGACGTCGGGGAGGGGGAAGAACTCGTCGGCCATCTCGGCCAGCAGCTCGGGGCGCTCGGCGGCCCCGTCGCGCAGCGCCATCCGCCGCACCTTCTTCGACAGGTCGAGGTTGTGCTCGCCGATCGGGTCCAGCGCGCGGGGGATCGCGTCGCCGCGGCGGTTCAGGTAGTCGATCACGTAGTCGAAGGAGCGCACCACGTACTCGTGCACCGTCGCGTCGGTCAGGTCCCAGCGCGACAGGTTCACCAGCGTGCCGAAGATCCCCTGCCAGCGGTCGTTGTCCTGGAAGCGGATGAGCCCGCGGAAGATCCGGCGGTTGGTGCGGAAGGAGAAGAGCGTCCCCGACAGCACCTCGTCGAAGAGGGCGTCGGCCTGCGAGTGGTCGTGCTCGGTGACGGCATGGCGGGCGAGCGCCATGTACTCCTCGCCCACGTGCCGGTCCATCCGCGCCTCCCAGTACGAGTGCCCCAGCCCCTTGGTGGACGAGGTGAGCAGGAGCTGCCGGGGGACGTAGAAGTTGTGCGCGATGGTGTCGGCCGCGAGGTGGGTGAGGTAGCCGATCCCCACCGCCTTCATGCGGTCGCTCCCCGCCACCGCTTCGATCTCTTCGCCGATGTGCCAGTGGTGGCAGTGGCGCCCCTCGGGGACGTACTTCTTGGCGAGCGAGATGTCGGCCGCGAGCGAGCCGTAGATGAAGTCGTACGGGTACGCCGCCAGCAGGGTGCGCAGCGCCTCGGGGAGGAGCTGCAGCGACTGCAGCACCTGCCAGCTCAGGTAGGCGTGCGTCCCCGGGGCCCAGGCGTACGCGTGCGACGGGGTGAGCGCCACCAGCAGCAGCGCCACCCCCACGACCGCGAGCACCGCGCCCCGCCGCACCTTCATTCCTCGGCCGGCTGGCGGCGGGACCGCTTCCGGCTCACGGCGGGCTCCTTGTCCTCCAGCGCCTCCACCAGCTCGTCGCGCGCGTCTTCCACGATGCGCTTCACCTCGTCGCGGAACTCGGAGAGGAGCTCGCGCCCGGTGTGGATGGCGTCGTCGGCCATCTCGCCGGCGTGCGCGCGGCCGCGGCGCACCCCGCGCGCCACCCGCCCGCCGCCGATCTTCTTGCGGTAGTACGGCTTCAGCTCTCGCAGCAGGCGCTCCTTGGCGGTCTGCGGCTCGCCGCGCAGCAGCAGCGTGGCCCCGATCCCCAGCACGGCGCCCACCGCGAAGGCGGTGAGGAAGTCGGTGGTGTCCTGGCGTGCCATGGATGCTCCCGGTGTGACCGTTCAGCCGTCGTCGTCGCGGCCGCGCCCTGACGGGCCGCGCCGGAACTCGACCTCGATCTGGTCCTCGTCCTCGTCGTCGTACCCGTCGGCGTCGGCGTCCTCGTGGTCGTCCTCCACCGTCACCTCGCCCAGGTACTCGAGCTCGCCGGTGCGGAAGCGGCGGAAGGTCTCGCTCCCCGCCCGCACCCCGCGCAGCGTGGCCGCGCCGCCGATGAAGAGCTGCTCGGCCTCTTCCTGCACCACGCCGATCAGCGCGTTGAACTCGCCCACGCGCTGCTCGGCCATCTCCGCCGCGCCCTTCAGCTTCTCCGTGGCCGCGGTGACGCTGGCGGAGAGGCGGTCCACGTCGCCGCGCACCGCCTTGCTCACCTGGCTCGCGTTCTCGGTGACGGTGGTCACGTTGTGGATCGCCGGGGCCAGGTCCACGCGCAGCTTCTGCCCCTGCTCCTCCAGCTTCTTCATCAGCGCCTTCACCTTCATCGCCGCGACGAAGAGCCCCACCCCCACCGCCAGCAGCGCCACGGCGAGCACGATCTGCGCGACGCCCGCGAACGCCTCGACCCAGTGCTGCCAGCCGGGCTTCTGCTGCACCACGAACACCGTGTCGCGCACGGCCTGGGCCGGGGCCTGGAGGAGGAAGATGGTCAAGCGGCGTCGTCTCGGGTCAGGGGTCGAACAGCAAGTGCTAAGTGCTAAGTGCTGGGTGCTAAGTGCTGGGCGATTTCGCGAGCCTAAACCCCGTGAAAGCGCCGGACTGTCTGCTAGCTACTTACTACTGACGTCCCGCATCTGGCACTTAGCACTTGGCACTTAGCACTTCTGTTGTTCACTCGAACAGATCCACGCCGATCGTGCGCGTCCCGATCTTCGGGACGATGCGCGGATGAAGCCGCGAGGCCCGCCCGGCGGCGAGTGCCGGGGCCACCGCCTCGGCGGCCTCGGCTGGGAGCGAGGCGAGCGCCGCCGCGTCGCGTCCCTCGGCCCA
>Ga0070685_10001218_pt1 | contig 13676 bp, 10 predicted proteins | sample KBSS13LmetaG_FD_65651 | JGI IMG/M metagenome (GOLD analysis project Ga0070685, IMG submission 65651) | Switchgrass rhizosphere microbial communities from Kellogg Biological Station, Michigan, USA - KBS S1-3L metaG | ecosystem: Host-associated > Plants > Roots > Rhizosphere ...
TTCTCCTTTACTATCAGTTTTTAGATCTTTCTTTTGTGTTTTATTCTTTACCCTATGCCAGGTCTTTATAAGTGCATTACGAAGAGGCGAACCTTTATAAAAAATTTTTACCCGGAGCATCTCTTTATTTTTTAGCTGGTATGGATTAGATGAAGGAACAATATCAATTGGAAGGGTAGTGGTAGTTCCAAATGTTTGGTCTTTTACTTCACCAACTTGTAATAGAGTTTTTGCACAGCGCTGGTAAAATTCACGGCCATTGCAACCCATTTCGTTGTATTGTTTTCTGTATTCAAGTGCATTTGTCAATCCATCTTCCACAAGGTATTCATTGAATTCAGAAGGCTCCAATTCAATAAATGCATTTTTGCTGTTGAAAGCGATTAGATTAGTTCCTTCATCTAACATCACGTATTCAATAGAATCTCCTTCAGCATCTGTTGCGAATTGAGACAGATCATCACTTACGCCTCCATAATATAATTTCAATGATCTTATCCTTTCATTATTCCCTTGCCAATTCTCGCCTTCAAAATTTTCACCAACAAAGAAGCGAATATTAACCTTCTCAGTTCTTTTATAAATAAATTTTTTAGGATTTAACCAAAACTCGTGTGCTGATAAAGAAGATATAAAAGTTAGTAGCGAGAAAATAAGTAGTAGTTTTTTCATTTGCATATCAGCAAATTAGAATCCCGATAGCTATCGGGACAAATTACTTTATCATATCATCTATATTCCTGTCATTAGGCATTTTTCCTGTTTCTTCAAGCATTCTCATTTCTTTTGCATCTTTCAAAAACTCGGATGCGAAAATGAATTCATTCAGACGCTGGTTTTTACTGAAGATGATCTGTTTATTTGTTCCTTCCCATTCTTTTTTGCCCTGGTACATATATAATACATAACTACCGACTTCCATCACACTGTTCATGTCATGCGTATTTACAACGGTGGTAATATTATATTCAAGAGTGATCTCTTTGATCAGCCTGTCGATCACTAAGGATGTTTGCGGATCAAGTCCTGAATTGGGTTCATCACAAAAAAGATATTTGGGGTTTAAAACAATGGCTCTTGCAATACCTACTCTTTTTTTCATACCACCGCTAAGCTCAGCCGGGAATTTTTTATTGGTGTCTTTTAAGTTTACACGATCAAGCACCTCATTAACCCTTTCTACTTTTTTTTTGGTTGGCCAGGTCGTAAACATATTCAAAGGGAACATCACATTTTCCTGTACAGTTAAACTATCAAACAATGCGGAACCCTGGAAAAGCATACCGATCTGTTTACGGATCTCTGTCTTTTCATTCCGGTTCATCTTTATAAAATTCTCCCCGTTGTATAATATCTCCCCATCATCTGGTTCAAATAAGCCTACCATGCATTTCATCAAAACTGTTTTCCCGCTTCCGCTTGTACCAATAATAAGGTTGCACTGTCCTGCTTTCATTACAGCGCTTACATCTTCGATGACAACCTTATCACCAAAACTTTTCTTTATATTTTTTACTTCGATCATTCTTATAATAATAATGCTGCCAGGACATAATCAGCAAATAAGATCAGGATACAACTTATAACTACTGCTCTTGTACTTGCTCTTCCTATTTCCAGGGCACCTCCTTTTACATAATAACCAAAGTAAGCCGAAATGCTTGAAATAATAAACGCAAATGTGTACGCTTTGTATAAAGCAAATATTACTTTGAAAGGTTCAAAAGCATCTAATAATCCCTGGTCGAATGTAGAGGGAGGGACGATACCCGTCATACTGCCTGCTAATCTTCCACCCCAAATACCAAGTACTCCCGCAATAATAACAAGCATGGGTATTACTACCAGGGCAGCAACAATTTTCGGGAGCACCAGGTAGGTTTTTGAATTGATGCCCATAATTTCTAACGCATCTATTTGTTCACTTACACGCATATTTCCAAGTTCGCTGGCAATTTTACTGCCAACCACACCTGCTAATACAATGCAAACTAGTGTAGGTGCAAATTCAAGAATAACTGTATCTCTTACTACTTGTGCAATTACTGATATAGGGATCACGGGACTTACAAGCTGGTAAGCCGTTTGAACTGTGGAAACCGCACCCATAAAAATAGAAATGATAACAACGATCCCTACAGAACCAATACCGATCTCAGAGCATTGATGAATAAACTCTTTCCAGTACATTTTCGCATTTTCAGGGCGTGAGATCATGCCACTGAGCATCAAAAGGTACTGACCAATATCTCTGAAAATTGTCATAGATGCAATATACTCTAAGCTGTCGAAAGAGACAAGGTGAGAAAGATTTGAGTAATTAACAATTAATAATTAAAAATTAAGAATTAGTTAGAGCCTTTTGAGGAATTTAATATTGCAGTAAGTATTTTGAGAATTTCTTCGCAGTCTTTTAAAAATGAATCTGCCAGCTTTTTGTCAATCAATTCACTTTCTTTTAGAAGTCTTAACCAATATTTTGTTTCTCTGGCTTCTTTATAAGCGATCTGCATTTTGTTTATAAAATCTTTCCTTGATGAACCTCCAATAGCTTCCTCTACATTCGCACCAATAGCAGTTCCGCTATCCAAAATTTGTGAACATAAACCTGTATCTACTTTTTTCTTTCATAAAAACAGGTAGAGCTTTAATATTCTCAATGCAAAAGCAAAAGACTTATCAAGAATGACATTCTCAGCTTTCATGAATTATTAATTCTTAATTGTTAATTTTTAATTCAAATCTCTGAGCTTTTCTCTTTTCTAAACCTCTTCCACCATCTTGATTTTTGTACGATCTCTTCTGTAGGCACTTTACTTTTTTGTGCATCTACAATTGCGATCACTGACATGTTAAGGATGCTTCGAACTGAGCTGCCAAGTTGTAAAATATGGACTGGTTTTTTTAATCCTAACAGGATCGGCCCGATTGCATCAGCTGTGCCTAATTCTTTCAAAAGATTATATGCAATGTTTCCTGATGCAAGGTTGGGAAAAATAAGAGTGTTTACATTTTTATCAACCAGTTCGGAGAAAGGATAATTTTCTTTCATCAATTCATTATTGAAAGCTACGCTAGCCTGCATTTCTCCATCTACGATCAACGAAGGCATTTTCTGCTTTACTATTTTTCTTGCTTCAGCAACTAATTTTGCTTCTGGTGAATTACTACTACCAAAATTTGAGTAACTAAGCATTGCAATTCTTGGAGTGATGTTGAATTGTCTTACTTCTTTGGCCACCATCAAGGTAATATCAGCAAGTTCTTCTGCTGTCGGGTTAAAATTCACTGTTGTATCCGCAAGAAATAAGGGACCTTTTTTTGTAAGCATCAGGTACATTCCGGCAATTTTCTTTACACCTTCTTCTGTTCCTATCGTATGCAATGCCGGCCTGATAGTATCAGGGTAATTTTTTGCCAGGCCTGAGATCATGCAATCTGCATCACCACATTCTACCATCATGCAACCAAAATAGTTTCTGTCACGCATCACTTTTTTTGCTTCGTATGCATTGAAACCTCTCCTTCCTCTTTTATGGAAAAATATTTCGCCATAAAGAACCCTTTTTTCTGCTGTTTCCTCACTTCTTGGATCAAGGATAGGAATACCATCCAACTCTATACCTGCTTCCGCGGCTATTAGTTTAATTTTTGTTTCATCACCCAATAGAATAGGATAACCAACACCTTCATCATATAATATCTGGGCTGCTTTAAGAATTTTTAAGTTATCTGCTTCCGCAAATACAATTCTTTTCGGATTTCTTCTTGCCTTACTACCAATTACACGCAGTACCTGGTTATCTATTCCAAGCCTTTTGTCAAGTTCATTCTTATAGACATCCCAATCTTCAATTCTATGCTTGGCGACGCCGCTTTCAATCGCAGCTTTTGCAACTGCTGGTGCCACTGTCGACAACAAACGTGGATCAAGTGGTTTTGGAATTATATAATCAGCGCCAAATAAAATGTTCTTTTCACCATAAGCCATGTTCACAATATCAGGTACTGGAGATTTCGCCAATTCAGCCAATGCTTTTACTGCAGCTAATTTCATTGCTTCATTGATCTGGCTGGCTCTTACATCCAATGCGCCGCGAAAAATGTATGGAAACCCTAACACATTATTTACCTGGTTGGGATAATCACTGCGACCTGTCGCCATGATCACATCTTTTCTGGCTCCAGTTGCATCTTCATAACTTATTTCAGGATCAGGATTTGCCATCGCAAATACAATTGGATTTTTTGCCATTGACTTTACCATATCAGCGGTAACACAATTACCAACACTTAATCCAATAAAAACATCAGCATCTTTTAATGCTTCTGCTAGTGTCATTTCACCTTTGGCATTGGCATAATTATGCTTCATCTCATCAATATCAGTGCGGCCTTTATGCAAAACACCTTTGCGATCAAACATGATAAAGTTTTCATGTCTTGCTCCCAATGCTTCATATAAACGACTACAGGAAATGGCTGCAGCGCCGGCGCCATTTACAACAAACTTTGCTTTTTCAATTTTTTTCTTTTGAATTTCCAATGCATTCAATAATGCCGCGCCGGAAATAATTGCAGTGCCGTGCTGATCATCATGCATCACCGGAATATGCATTAACTCCTTTAGTTTTTTTTCTATATAAAAACATTCGGGAGCTTTGATATCCTCAAGATTGATACCGCCGAAAGTTGGTTCAAGTGCCTTGACTATTTCAACAAATTTATCAGGATCTTTTTCATTGATCTCGATGTCAAACACATCAATGTCTGCAAATATTTTAAACAACACACCTTTCCCTTCCATCACAGGTTTACCTGCTTCCGGCCCGATATCGCCAAGTCCAAGTACTGCTGTTCCATTGCTTATAACAGCAACAAGATTTCCTTTCGCTGTGTATTTATAAACATCTTCGGGGTTTGCGGCAATTTCTTTACATGGCTCTGCTACACCGGGGCTATAAGCCAGCGATAGATCTCTTTGCGTCTTCGCTTCTTTGGTTGGAACTACTTCAATCTTTCCGGGTCTTCCTTTAGAGTGATACTCGAGAGCCTGTTGTTTACGGAGTTCGTTAGGTTGCATAAATATTTTTTATGTTACCGGCTTTAGTTGCCATAATTTTTATTTGACAAGCTAATTACTACTATTAAATTTTTCTTGCGACGCTCCTTTCATCTTCCTGTTTTCTATTCAGCACATCAGGGCATCGCAACGTTCACCGGTATGACAAATAAAATGGGAGTGCAATGTACAAAATAATCGAGCTTATCAATATGATATGATTTGTGTTGAAATATTTGATTTGGCTCTAAAAACCGGCATGATAATTATGCAACTGGTGCATATTCTCAAGTATCCTTATGATAAGCGATAGTAGGAAGGAGTGAGGATAAGAGTTACTGTTTAGTGATCTTCAGTTCAGCCTTTCTTTGACTATCAGGAATTGGATCAGCAACTGTTCCCGGATAAGGGGAAAGATTTATAAACTCTATTTTATATCCAGCTATAATTGTGTCCTTAGTGTAGTTAGGCTGCATCGTTATAGTTGAAAGATTGAAGTGATGAGTTTTGCCATTTTTAGTAAAAGAAAAAGTAGCCGTAACGGCACCCTGCCAAATACATTCTGCATTTGCGGGACAACGGGAATCACTCACTACTGCATCAAAACAAAGTTTCAGATCATCGCCTGCAATATTTCCATTTTCACAATCTGATAATTTAAGCTCAATAGTTCCTTCTCTAAATTTAGCACCTGACTTTGAGCAAGAGTTTACAAAAGCTGTAAGTGTTATAAAGAGAAATATTGTTAAAAATAGTTTCATTTATTTATTTCAATTATTTGACCACTGTCGGAACAGTATCGTTGCATCAAAATTTGTGAAAGAAATCTAAATGCAAGTTCCAAGCCAGGCCATCAGGCCCATACCGACTTCTATCGCATTTTCATCAATATTGAAAGTAGGAGTGTGAACACCAGAAGTAATTCCTTTTTCTTTATTCATTACCCCAACACGGTAAAAACAGGCGGGAATTTGTTGGGCATAATATCCAAAATCTTCTGCGCCCATCCGTAATTCTGTTTCTTCCACATTTTCATTTCCAAGAAATTCACTGGCAGCTTTTTTAACAGTCCTGTTTAACTCATCATTATTAACAACAGCAGGATAGCCTTTATCAATATGAACATCAATTTCCCCGCCCATGCTATGCACAAGATCTTTTGAAATTCTTTCAATTAACTGATGTGCCTGGGCTCTCCACTTTTCATCCATTGCCCTGAATGTTCCCATCAACTTCACTTCATTTGGAATTACATTAGTTGTAGCGCCACCCTGGAAAGACGTGATCGATAAAACTGAAGGATCAAATGGATTTGAATTTCGGCTTATTACTTGTTGAAGTGCGATTATAAGATGCGATGCGATCAGGATAGGATCAACACATAAATGTGGTGATGCAGCATGTCCTCCTTTTCCTTTTACCGTAAAATAAAGTTCATCAGCACTTGCCATTACCTTACCACCCCTGAAACTTGTTTTTCCAACAGGCATACCTGTATGTACGTGCATAGCAACGATACCAGAAGGTTTGGGATTTTCCAACACACCTTCTTTTATCATATAGCTTGCGCCGCCGGGATTTTTTTCTTCACCGGGTTGAAAAATTAATTTGATGGTCCCGTGCCATTCATTTTTTAATTCATTTAAGATCTTTGAAGCGCCAAGTAAGCAAGTTGTATGCACATCATGTCCGCAGGCATGCATGATGCCTTTCTTAGTTGATTTATATGAAACATCATTTTCTTCCAGTATTGGCAATGCATCTATATCAGCTCTGATAGCAAATATGCGGCTATCGGGATTTTTTCCTTTTATCAATCCGACAACACCGGTTGTTGCTTTTACTTCATAAGGGATACCAAATTCTGCCAGCTTGCTTTGAATGAATTTTGAAGTTTCAAACTCCTGGTAGCTCAATTCAGGATTAGCATGAAGATGATGACGTATCGCAATAAATTCTGCAGAATATTCTTTTGCCAGTTTTTTGATTTTATCCCTCATCCGGCAAAAATAACGATTGACTTTGTCATACCGAGACACGAAATTTAAAGCTCATTCTGTTGTGGAAAATATAGTCGGGGTATCTGAGTGATCAGTTACGGCTAACGGTTTCTGCTTCTTTATCCAATTTTACTTCAATCGTATCATTCATAATAAAAACACCCTTTGGAAAATACTTTTGTAGCCTTTGTTGGTAATCTTCAGCTTCTTTCTTGTCCTTAAAATTTCCAACTTTTAACTTAAAATAAGGAGCCTGGTAAAGAAGGTAGGATTTTAACTCAGGGAAAAAAGTGTACACTTTTGTTTTGGCAGCAGTCGCTTCATCCCTGTTATTAGTATTGATCACAAGCAAACGGTAACCCTTGCCAACTCGTCTTGCCTCGCGGCTTGTTTCTTCATTGATCTGTATTTGTTTTTTTACCAAGAGGTCGATCCGCGGATCTTTATGTACAATTACAGATGATGTATCAACTGTTTTATGCCAGGTTGTGTCCTGGGAAAATGAATTGAGAGAAAAAAGAAAGGCAGCAATCAAAAAAATCTTGTTCATAAAATTCGTTGTGCAAAAATATAGCCAAATAGTAGTTTTAATATCCGCCACCGGAACCCGCAATATTTTCGATAGGGTGCCAGGTAGTTTTTATTTCCTGCGTATCCAAAATAAAATAAGGTGATTGGCCCTGGTCCGTATTCCATTTTATCTTATCATAAAAGAAAATTCGTTTCAGGTTCATGGCGCTTTTTTCTTGCATCATCTTTTTTAAGTCAGAATCATTTTCGCAGAAAATGGTTGCATTCACATCCATATGATCAACAAACCATGTGGAAAGTTCAGAAACTTTCCCTGTTAGAATATTTACCACACCACCGGGCAGGTCTGATGAATTTAAAACCTCAGCAAAAGTGACCGAACAAAGTGGTTTTGTTTCCGAAGCAAGTACAACACAGGTATTACCGCCAGCTATTACGGGTGCTATAGCAGAAACTAATCCCAGCAGCGAATCATTTTGAGGCGCTATTATAGATACAACACCCGTAGGTTCCGGAACAGAAAAATTAAAATGAGAACTTGCAACCGGGTTTACTGCACTAAACAGCTGCTGGTATTTATCACACCATCCTGCATAATATATTAATCGATCGATCGCAAGATTTAATTCTTTCTCAGCTTTTCCTTTTGAAGAATCCTGTTGTATCAACTCTTCAATAAATTGTGCTTTTCTTCCTTCCAGCATTTCAGCCATTCGATAAAGAATTTGTCCCCGGTTGAAAGCGGCTCTCGTACTCCAACTTCCAAATGCACCTCTTGCTGCTACAACAGCATCACGAAAATCTTTTCTTGAACTCAGGCATACATTGGCTAATTTTTTTCCATCAGCATTTGTTGAAACATAATATCGGCCTGATTCGGTTCTTGGGAACTGCCCGCCGATATAGATCTTATATGTCTTTAAAACTTCCAACCGCTTTGAAGAAGTTTTCTTCTCAATTCCATTTTCGCTAATCAGAAGTGATGATTTTTTTATTTCAGTCTTACTCATTTCAACATTTTAAATGGTCTAAAAAAAAGGAAATGTTTAATCTAAGTCTCCCCTTAGGGGGACAGGGGGTTTAAGTTCAAATACGGCAACAAACCATGCAATCCACCCTCTCTTCCGTAACCGCTTTCTTTGTAACCTCCAAAGGGAGAACTAGGGTCAAACTTATTAAATGTATTAGCCCAGATGACTCCTGCTCTCATTCTTTTTGTCATATTAAAGATCTTAGAACCTTTATCAGTCCAAACACCTGCACTTAATCCATAAGGTGAGTTATTTGCTTTTTCGATTACTTCATCGTCTGTTCTGAAAGTAAGAATTGCCAACACTGGCCCAAAGATTTCTTCCTGTGCAATACGATTGCTCTGTGCAACATTGGTAAACAAAGTTGGCCGACACCAAAATCCTTTGCCCGGTAATGAACAACTACTTTGATACATTTCACTTCCTTCTGCTTCTCCAATTTTTATATACTTGTGAATTGTCTCCAATTGTTGTTTAGAATTAATAGCCCCGATATCCGTATTCTTATCCATCGGGTCACCAACGATTAATGATTCGATCCGGTCTTTTAATTTTCTTATTACTTCTTTGGCAACAGATTCCTGCACATACAATCTTGAACCAGCACAACAAACATGGCCCTGGTTAAAATAAATCCCATTGACCACACCTTCAACAGCCTGGTCGATGGGAGCATCTTCAAAAATTATATTGGCAGCTTTGCCTCCTAATTCAAGGGTTGCTTTTTTATTTGTTCCTGCAATTGCACGTTGAATAATTTTTCCTACATCAGTTGACCCGGTAAATGCGATCTTATTTATATCCGGATGATTAACAATGGCTGCACCTGTTGCCCCGGCCCCGGTTATTATATTTACAACTCCCGGTGGAAGATCAGATTCCTGGATTATTTCGGCAAGCTTTAATGCAGTTAATGAAGTTGTTTCCGCAGGTTTTAATACAACAGTATTTCCGGTTGCCAATGCAGGTGCAATTTTCCAAGCGGCCATCAACAAAGGAAAATTCCATGGAATAATTTGTCCAGCTACACCAAGTGGTTCAGTGGCACGATTTGGAAATGCATATTCTAATTTATCAGCCCACCCTGCATAATAAAAGAAATGATTCGCCGCGGTTGGTACATCAAAGTCCCGGCTTTCACGGATCGGTTTACCGCCATTCAGTGTTTCAATAATACAAAGTTCCCTCGCTTTTTCTTGTATCATTCTTGCGATCCGGAAAATATATTTTGCTCTTTCTTTCGCCGGCATTTTTTTCCAAACCTTTTCATAGGATCTTCTTGCAGCAGAAACCGCTTTATCAACATCGGCGACATTTGCTTCGGCCACCTCGCTCAGTTTTTCTTCAGTTGCCGGGTTGATGGTGTCAAAATATTTGTTACCCGAAGGCTTCACCCATTCACCATTAATAAAAAGATCATACTGCGATTTAATGCTTGCTGCACTTTTACTCTCCGGCGCCGGTGCATATTGCCAGGTATCAAACTTTAGTTTGATCGTATTGTTTTTCTTTTTTGAAATTGTTTTCGGCATGCAATTTTTTATTTATGATGTCAACTGTATTACTACTATCATCTCCTGTTGCGTCGCACTCTTTTGCGTTCTGTAATTCTATTCAACAATGTTGAACTCTTATGGAGTTCTTTGTAAAAACCTTTTATTGATCCCCGGGTTAAAACCCGGGCTACAAATATTTTATCCCTACGGGATAAAGAATTTTTCAGAACTATTAATAAACTTCGGTCTAAGTCACCCCTTTAGGGGGACAGGGGGTTGGATTAATCAACACTGAAATAATTCGCCGCCTGGTAAACTCCTGTTTTTTCTTTCATGATCTGCATCAATACATCATTTGCCAAACTACTTGCCCCAAATCTGAACCAATGATTATTCATCCAATCTTCACCTAATGTTTCTTTTAGCATTACTAAATAATGTAAAGCCAGTTTTGATTTCGAAATTCCACCAGCCGGTTTCATGCCAACCATTCTTCCTGTCTTATAATAATAGTCTCTTATTGCTTCCAGCATTACTAATGTCACGGGCATGGTAGCAGCCGGTTGTATTTTCCCGGTTGATGTTTTAATAAAATCAGCACCGGCATGCATGGCTATATCACTTGCCCTGCGGACTTTATCCATCGTACCTAATTCACCGGTTTCCAGGATAACTTTTAATCTTGCATCGCCGCATGCTCCCTTTATTGCAGCTATTTCATCAAAAACAAAATTGTATTCGCCTGAATGAAATTTACCACGACTGATGACCATATCCACTTCATCAGCTCCTTGCTCAACCGCATATTTTGTATCGCGGACCTTAACTTCTTTAGGCGCCTGTCCACTTGGAAATGCGGTAGCCACAGAAGCGACATTTATTCCTGAGTCCCCCAAAGCTTTTTTAGCAACTTTAACCATAGATGGATAAACACAAACCGCAGCAACGGTGGGTAAGCCAGGTAACCCATCATGTAAATGCATTGCCTTGTAACAAAGTTGTTTCACCTTACCATCAGTATCTTTTCCTTCAAGTGTTGTAAGATCGATCATGTTGAGTACAAGCTTCAGCCCATTCATCTTTGTTTCCTTCTTGATACTTCTTTTTGTGAAACGGGAAGCCCTTTCTTCAACACCCACCTGGTCGATCCGCGGAGACAAACTAAAATCAGGTATAGTAATTAATGATTTGATGCCCGGCATATGGCAAATATTGATTATGCTCAAAGGTAACCAAAGTTTATAGCCTCGACAATGTCGGATTTTTTTTAAAAAAGTAAATGTTTTTCATATCAAACTGCCTCTTATAAAGTCTTCGGCCATGTTTCGGTCAATTGTTATAAATTCGGCGTCCCTATACGCAAGTTCTTTTTTAAAAAAACATCAAATCTCAAAAAACTAATCGCAATGAGAAAATCTCTGTTTATCTACAGGTTGGTTTTTGTGTTGACATTCGTCCCTGTCGCAACAGGTCTTGTGGGCCAGGCAACATTCCCCGAAAATGGAGTTGTTGATCCAAGACACGGTACTTATGCTTTCACAAATGCAACTATTGTTAAAGACGTAGCAACTACACTAAATAATGCTACTATGGTAATTAAAGACGGAAAAATTATTTCCGTCGGTACTTCGGTAAAAGTTCCTGCAGGCGCAGTTGAAGTTGACTGTAAAGGAAAATTCATTTATCCATCATTTATTGACATTTATGCTGATTACGGAACAACACTTCCCGCTCCTCAGCAAGGACAAGGTGGGGGTGGTGGCGGCTTTTTTGGTGTGCAACAATTTACTTCGAATGCCAAAGGTGCTTATGGATGGAACCAGGCTATAAAGGCCGAAGCTGATGCATTTAAAGTTTTTGCAATTGATGATAATAAAGCTAAACCACTTCGTGAAGCAGGTTTCGGAACAGTGTTGAGTCATGTAAGAGATGGCATTGCCCGCGGTACAGGCACTGTTGTTACCCTCGCTAACTCAAAAGAAAACCTGGTGATGCTGAAAGAAAAAGCATCTGCAAATTATTCATTTAATAAAGGTACTTCCACTCAAAGCTATCCAAGCTCAATGATGGGCAGTATCGCATTGCTTCGCCAGTCATTTCTTGATGCACAATGGTATAAGCAAAAGCCAGCAGAAGAAGGAGTGAATCTAAGCATGGAAGCATGGAATAATAACCAGGGCCTGCCACAAATATTTGATGCAAATGACAAATGGAATTGTCTTCGTGCTGATAAAATAGGAGATGAGTTTGGCGTACAATATATAATTAAAGGTGGTGGTAATGAATACCAGCGCATCAAAGACATGAAAGCAAGTAACGCTTCATTTATTGTTTCATTGAATTTTCCGCAGGCACAGGATGTTGAAGATCCAAATGAAGCAAGATTTGTTTCCTTAAATGATATGAAGCATTGGGAAATGGCGCCTGCAAACGCTGCTTATTTTGAAAAAGCAGGAATTAATTTCTGTCTTACCACTGCTGATCTTAGAAACATAACCCAATTCTGGACAAATCTTCGCAAAGCGATGGATTATGGTTTAAGTGAGAGCAAAGCAATGGAAGCATTAACAAAAGCACCAGCAACTTTATTGGGTATTTATGACCAGGTAGGAAGTCTTGATGAAGGAAAGATCGCCAATTTCATAATTACAAATGGACCAGTATTCAGTGAGAAATCAGTGATCATTCAAAACTGGATACAGGGAGAAAAATATTCAGTAAAAGAAGATGCATGGACAAATATCGCAGGCACGTATAAACTTACAGTGAATACACCTACAGGAACCGAGAACTATACAGTCGATGTAAAATCAAATAGTTCTGCCAGTGTTTATGGAAAAGATACTTTGAGTGCACGGTTATCTTATGATGGCAAAACAGTAAAGCTTAGTTATGCTAAAATGCAGGGAAGAAGAGGCGGTGGATTTGGAGGTGGACAAGGTGGCGGCGGTTTTGGTGGAGGTGGTTTTGGTGGCGGGCAACAACCTCAATTGCCAGCAACTGCGACAAGACTTTCGGGTTATAGCAGCGGAACTGAATGGAATGGTACAGGAACTGATTCATTAGGTAATTCATTGACATGGACAGCTGTTTTAGAAAAAGCTGCTGAAGTAAAACCTGACACCGTTAAGAAAAAGGATCCGATCGTTCTTGGAAAAGTATTATATCCTTTCGAGCCATTTGGTTTTGAAGAAGGAAGTCAGCCAAAGCAAGAAACTATTTTAATAAAGAATGCCACGATCTGGACAAATGAGAAAGAAGGTGTTCTTCAGAACAGTGATATCTTATTAAAAGATGGAAAGATCTCAGCAATTGGAAAAAATCTTTCTGATGCTGGTGCAAAAGTTATAGATGGTACAGGTAAATATGTTTCTGCTGGTATTATTGATGAACACTCACATATTGCGGCTTCTTCAATTAATGAAGGAGCACAAAGTGTAACATCTGAAGTTAGGATCACTGATAATTTGAATCCTGATGATATAAATATATACCGCCAGCTTAGTGGTGGTGTTACTACCTCTCATATTTTGCACGGTTCTGCAAATGTGATCGG
>Ga0070685_10001222_pt1 | contig 13667 bp, 10 predicted proteins | sample KBSS13LmetaG_FD_65651 | JGI IMG/M metagenome (GOLD analysis project Ga0070685, IMG submission 65651) | Switchgrass rhizosphere microbial communities from Kellogg Biological Station, Michigan, USA - KBS S1-3L metaG | ecosystem: Host-associated > Plants > Roots > Rhizosphere ...
TCGGCCAGCAGTACTTCTGCAACGTGCCGCGCACCGCCGCGGTGCCGGGCAGCGCGCTCACCGGTTGCTACAACTATCTGCTGAACAACGCCAATGCGCTGCGCCAGTTCTACGGCCTGGCGCCGGGCAATCTGCCGGCGCAGGACGGCCAGTTCTTCGACATCACCGAGAAGACGTATTCGCTGTACGGCCAGCTCAACTACGGCAACGAGATGTTCGGCCTGCCGTACGACGGCGTGCTCGGCGTGCGTCTGGAAAAGATCAACCGCGATCTCAACGCGTTCACCTACGACAGCGCCACCCAGCTGTATTCGCCGATCGGCTTGAACACCAGCCAGCGCACGGCGCTGCCCAATGCCACCTTCAACCTGCATCTGCGCGACAACCTGCAGATGCGCCTGTCGGCCGGCAAGACGCTGCAGTATCCGGACTTCACCCAGCTCAATCCGTCGCTCTCGCTGAGCCCGCCGACCGCCAACACCATCGCCACCGGCGCGGGCGGCAATGCGTATCTGAAGCCGACCAAGTCGACCAACTACGACGCCACGCTGGAATGGTATTTCAGCGATGTGGGTTCGCTCACCGGCGGCGTGTTCTATCACGACATCACCGGCTACATCGAAAACTACACCTTCGAGCAGAACATCGGCGGCATCACCTATCTGATTTCCGGTCCGCAGAGCGCGGGCTCGGGTCATCTGGAAGGCGCGGAGCTGGGCTATACGCAGTTCTTCACTTCGCTGCCGGGTGCGCTTAGCGGCTTGGGCTTCCAGGCCAACTACACCTATATCGACAGCAAGCTGAAAACGCCGTCGATGACCGGCGACGGCTTCATCAGCGCGCCGTTCCAAAACGTTTCCAAGAACAACTACAACCTGGTGCTGATGTACGAGAAGTACGGCGTATCGGCGCGACTGGCATACAGCTATCGCAGCCGCTATCCGGAGTTCTTCCTGGCGGCCAGCAGCGTGCTCGGCAACAACGCGCAGATGTACGACGTGCCGGCCAGCGAGCTTGATCTGTCGATCGGCTACGACATCAACAAGTACTTCACCGTGGTGTTCAACGCCACCAACCTGCTCGGCAAGGATTTCCATTCCTATGCCGGTTCGGGCAAGGCATTGCCGCAGGATCTTCGTTACCAGGACCGCTCGGTCGGCCTGGGCGTGCGCTTCAAGCTGTAACGCAGACCACGCCCCGTGCTTCACGCGATGAAGCACGGGGCCATCCATCGGGAGCAACATACGGTGAAAGCTGGCAAATCGCGTGGATGGGCATGGCTCGGCAGTCTCTGGCTGCTGGCTTTGCCTTGCGCGGCGGCCACCTTCACCAACCCGGTGTTCGTGGGGCAAGACCCGTGGGTCACCTTCGAAGACGGCGTGTACTACTACAGCAGCGCCAATTGCGGTGTGGCCGATATCTGCATCAAGCAGTCGCGCAGTCTGACCGGCCTGGCGACCGCGCCATGGCAAGGCGTGTGGAAGCATCAGCGCGACAGCGACATCAACGGCAAGGAAATCTGGGCGCCCGAATTGCATCGTGTCGACGGGCGCTGGGTGATCTACTACGCGGCCGACGATGGCGACAACAATCATCACCGCCTGTTCGCATTGAGTTCGGACGGGCAGGGCGGCGGCCTGGGCAAATTCACAGAAGCCGACACCGGCCTGCCGCACGGCCAGATCGATGCGTTGACCGATCATTGGGGCATCGATCCCAATGTGTTCACCGCGGCCGATGGCAAGCTGTATCTCACCTGGTCGTGCACCAATCAGGCCGACTCGGCATTTCCGCAGCGCCTCTGCCTGGCACCGATGCGCGATGCCGTGCATGTGGGCGGCGCCACGGTCTTTCTTTCCACGCCCACCGAAGCATGGGAAACGCGCGACAAGCCGATCCAGGAAGGCCCGGTGGGCTATACGCGCAATGGTCGCAGCTACATCACCTATTCGGGCAGCGCCAGCTGGATCTCCAACGACTATGCGGTGGGCCTGTTGACGTTGAGCAAAGGCGCATCGCCGCTGGATGCATCGGCGTGGCGTAAATCCGGCCCGATCTTCGATCATCACGGCAAGGTGTACGGCCCGGGTTCGGTGGTGTTCGTGCCGTCGCCCGATGGCAAGCAGAACTGGAACGTGTATCACGCGATCGAGCGGCTCGACTGTTCGCCTGCCTACCGTTGCCGCGATATCCGCATGCAGCCGATGCGCTTCGATGCGCAGGGCGCACCGATCCTCGGCACGCCGGTCGATCCGGGCGTAGCCATTGAAAAGCCTTCAGGCGACAGCGCGGCGGCAACGCCATGAAAGCGCGCTGGCCTTCATTCTCTTCCCCCTTGACCGGGCGCGCCGTGAGCGGTGCAACCTCCTCCCGTGCCGCTGGCGCGCGCGTCCCGGTCAACTTTTTATTTGCTGCCGCGCTGGTTTTGGTCGTCGTAACGGTCGCACCGTTCGCGCAAGCTGCCGAGGGATCGTGGATCACCGCGTGGGGCGTAGCGCCTCTGCGCAGTCCGATCGAACCCAACATCCAAATGAAAACGCCGCCGAAGAATCCACCGGTGGTGGCTCAGACCGTGCGCGAGGTGCTGACCGTCGGCGTGGATGGCACGCAGCTGCGCCTGCATCTGGATAATCGCTACGGCACATCGCCGGTGCAGATTGGCGCGATTACCGTAGCGCGGCAGCTGGATCATGCGCGCATTGATGCGGCGTCGTTGGCTCACGTCACCGTGCAAGGCGAGCGCACGATCACTTTGCCGGCGATGGGCGCGATCGATACCGATGCGCTGCCGTTTTCCGTGCATGCCGGTGAGCGCATCGCGGTGAGCATCTATGTGCCCGGTCGCGCCGAGCCCGCGTCGTGGCATGTCGACACACGAGCAGTGCAGAGCCTGTCCGCGGCCGGCGATCACACGCTCGATGCGGATTTCATCGGCGCGACTCAGGCGCAGGGTGATGACTGGCTGAGCCGCGTAGACGTGATGACCTCGTCGCCGACGCCGGTGATCGTGGCCTTCGGCGATTCCATTACCAATGGCTTTCGTTCCAGCGTGGGCGCGAGTTATCCGGAGCAACTGGCGCGCCGCCTGTCCGACGCCGGCTGTGCGATGCCGGTGATCAATATGGGCATCGACGGCAACCAGGTGGCTGGCGCGCTCGGCAATTTCGGCCAAGGCGAGCCGATGCTGCAGCGACTGGCGCCCGATGTGCTTGCAGTAAGCGGTGCCAAATATTTGCTGCTGCTCGGCGGCATCAACGATATCGGCGAGCCCACCATGGCCGCGCACAACGCCGGCAAAGCGCAACCCGATGCGGATGCCTTGTCCAAGCCGGTGATCGCCGCCTTGCAGCGCATTGCGCAGCACGCGCAGCAGCACGGTCTGAAAGTCTACGGCGCCACGCTGTTGCCGTTCGGTGGCACCGACGGCGCATACACGCCGCAAGGCGAAGCGGCCCGCCAGGCCATCAACGACTGGATACGTCACGCCAAGGTGTATCAGGGCGTGCTCGATTTCGATGCGGCGCTGCGCGATCCCGCGCAGTCCGAACGCATGCAGGCGCGCCTGGACAGCGGCGATCACATTCATCCGAACGACGCCGGCTATCGCGCCATGGCCGAGGCTATTCCGCTGACCTGGCTGGGGTGCCAGGCCAGCCAGGGATCGACACCACGCAGCAAAGAGAACGGTTCCAAAGCAACGGGTGCCGCAGGGGAGTGAGGGCGGTGCCTTGATCACGACGCCGGCTTGAGCCGGTGAGTTACGACCTCTGAGGGGAGGCTCTCCATGACACGCACGCAGATTCACAAGACCTTGTTGGCTGCCGCCATCGCCGCTTCGTTCGGTGTCGCGCACGCCGCCGACGCACCGCCGCCCAGTGCGGCCGATCCGCAGCAGAGCGCGGACACCACCGCACCGACCGCTCCCGCTGCCAAGAAAGACGGCAAGAACACCGACGCCGATCAGAAGAACGCGGTGAATCTCTCGGGCGTGGTAGTGACGCCACTGCGCGAAAGCTTGCAGAGCGCGCAGACGCTCAAGCAAGACTCGCGCATGATCACCGATTCGATTGTCGCCGAAGACATCGGCAAGCTGCCCGACAACAGCGTGGCCGATGCACTGCAGCGCATCACTGGCGTGCAGGTGGCGCAGGGCTTCCAGGGCGAAACCAGTTCGGTAGTGATTCGCGGCCTGCCCAATGTGATCACCACACTCAATGGCCGCGAAATCTTCAGCGGCGTGGGCCGCGCGTTCGCGTTCCAGAACTTGCCGGCTACTGCGGTGAAAACCGTGCAGGTCTACAAGACCAGCGAGGCGAGTCTGCCCGATGGCGGCATTGCCGGCATGGTCGACATGCAGCTATTCCGTCCGTTCGACTTCGACGGCGCCAAGGTCGCCGCGTCGCTCAACGAAACGCACAGCAAGTACGGCGATCACACCGATCCCACCGGCAGCCTGCTGCTCAGCGATCGCTGGAAGACCGATCTCGGCGAGTTCGGCGCGCTGATGAACGTGGGCTACGACAAGCAGCACTACGCCTATAACGCGGTGTGGGACGACTTCCCGAAGGTGCTGACCACCGGTGCCGGCGATCCCGTGCGCACGCCCAGCGGCAATCTCATTTCCGCACCGAACGGCTTTGGCGCCGACTACAATATCGGCGACCGCACGCGTCAGGAATTCAATTACGCGTTGCAGTGGAAACCCAACGACAGCACCGAGATCTACGTCGAGGGCTTGTACGACTGGGATTCGGACAACTACAACCAACCGTTCTTCTTCAGCTTCCCGGTGGGCTCGGTCGACCCGCAAAATCTCAAGCTCACCAACAACTGCTACGCCAATCAGCTGACCGGTTCCACGTTCTACGGCCAGACCATTTGCGATGCCGCCGGCGGCAGCTGGACCGGCAACACTTATGCGGCCACCAGCACGCAGGCGCATCAGGAATGGGGCCATGACATCCAGAATTCGATCGGCGCCAAGTGGCACGGCGATCGCCTGAATCTGTCGACCGATCTGTCGTTCAACTCCACCTCGTTCCACGAACAGACTTTCATCGTCGACACCTTTCTGAAGGCGCCGGTCACCACCATCTGGAACGGTGCGCAGAACTGGCAGTTGCTCGGCAATCCGGCCAACGACCCGTCGAACTATTACCTCAACGGCCTGTTCCAGACCTGGAACAACCAGCGCGGCGAGCAGACTGCCTGGCGTGGCGACGGCAATTACGATCTCAACGGCAGCTTCTTCCAGTACATCGATTTCGGTCTGCGTTATTCGGACCACAAGGCGCAGTACAACGGCAGCGTCGAAATCTCCACGCCGCCGCCGGGTGGCACGGGCGACATCTCGCTCAATCCGAATCCGGCCAACCAGGTCGTCGCGCGTTTCCCCAATGGCTACTTCTGCAGCCAGCCCACCACCAATGCGATTCCGGTGCCGTGGCTCAGCGGTTGCTTCAACTATCTGACCAACAACGCCGACGCCATTCGCTCGCTGTACGGCGTGCCCACCGGTCTCGCTGCGGAGAACCCGGGCCGCTTCTATCACATCGACGAGAAGTCCTATGCGGGCTACTTCCAGATCGGTTACGGCAACGATTTGTGGGGCATGCCGTTCGATGGTTTGATGGGTATGCGCGTGGAGCGCGTGAAGCGCAACCTCGATGCGTTCTCTTATGACGCTTCCACCAACACGTATACGCCGCTCTCCGACGGTACCGATTCGCCGGTGTATTTGCCGAACGTGAGCTTCAATCTGCACATCAAGGACAACCTGCAGCTGCGCCTGGTGGCGGCGAAAACGCTGACCTATCCCGACTTCGGCCAGCTCAATCCGTCGCTGTCGCTCAACCCCGGCACTATCAATCGTGCAGGCGTGGCCAGCAGTGGCAACCCGGATCTGAAGCCGATTCGTTCGAACAACTACGACGCCTCGCTGGAGTATTACTTCGCCCCCGCCAGCTACGTCAGTGGCAGCGTGTTCTATCGCGACATCAACGGCTACATCCAGAACTACGTCACCGACGTAACCATCGGCGGCCAGCCGTACCAGCTAAACTCGCCGCAAAGCGCGGGCTCGGGTCACCTGGACGGTGCGGAAGTCGCCTATCAGCAGTTCTTCGACTTCCTGCCGGAACCGCTGAACGGCCTGGGTGTGCAGCTCAACTACACCTATATCGAAGGCTCCACGCGTTCGCCGCAATTCATTGGCGGTCCAGTGGTCGCCTCGCCGCTGCAGAACGTATCCAAGAACAACGGCAACGCCGTGCTGATGTATGAAAAGTACGGCTGGTCCGCGCGACTGGCATACAACTATCGCAGCCGCTTCATCGATGGCTTCAACCAGCCCACCGTGGCCGGCGTGAACGATGAGATCAAGCCGGCCAATCAGGTCGATTTCTCGCTCGGTTACGACATCAACAACTACTTCACCGTGGTGTTCAACGCCACCAACATCCTGGGCGCGAATCTGCACCAGTACTGGGGTGATGGCGATACCCGTCCGCGCGATATCCGCTATCAGGATCGCACTTACGGTCTGGGCGTTCGCTTCAAGATGTAAAACGCTCTCGCTCGGCGGGGCCGGTAGCAACACCGGTCCCGCCGCTTCGGGAGGCGACTCGACCACGCGCCGGCTGCGGCGTGAACAGGAAATCCGCGCATGATCCGCTCGACGTTCGCTTTGTCCTCGCTGGCTCTTTGCATCGCTGCCGCGATGTGCGGCCCCGCCGTTGCGCAAGAGACCCCCGATCCCGTGGTCGGCACGCATCTGGCCGACGGTTCCGGCTATGTGTCGATCACGCGCATCGAACACGGTTCGCCTGACGACAAAGGTCGCCTGTTGATGGCCTTCGAGCAGGACGGCATGGCCGGCATTCCGCTGTGGGAGAGTCGCGATGGCGGCGATCACTGGCGTTTCCTGTTGAACGTTACCGATCAAACGCACGGCAAGGACAACAACTGGCAACTGCGTTGGCAGCCGCATCTCACCGAGTTGCGGCGCGCGAGCGGCGATCTTCCCGCCGGCACACTGGTGCTCTCGGCCAACGCCACCGGCAACGATGCCAAGGGGCACGTGGCCGAAGAAGATTTGCAGATGTATGTGTCGACCGATGGCGGCAAGACGTGGCGCTACCGCAGTTCCATCGTCAAAGGCGGCGGCCATCCGGAAGACAAGGACAACAAGGGCGTGTGGGAAACCAATATCCACGTGCTCGACGACGGCCGCCTGGTGGCTTATTACTCCACCGAGCAGCACAAGGCCGACGGCTATAACCAGGCGCTGGGCCACAAAGTCTCCGACGATGGCGGCAAGCACTGGGGCAAGGAAGTGCTGGACGTGGCTATTCCCGGCGGTGTGCAGCGTCCGGGCATGGCAGTCGTCACGCATCTGGGCGACGGCCGCTATGCGATGACCTATGAAAACATCGACGGCCCGAACAACGGCCAGGTCTACATCAAGTTCAGCCGCGATGGCCTGGATTGGGGCGACCCGCAACGCCACGGCGAACCGGTAGCGACGCTCTCCGGTTTCTGGCCGTCGGCGTGTCCGGTGGTGACGTGGTTCCCGCTCGGCGGTCCCGAAGGCGTGATCGTGATCTCGGCCGAACGCGGCGGTGGTGGCGCGGAAGAGGGCGGTCGCGATCTGTATTGGAACAACGCCTCCGGCCGCGGCCCGTGGTGGGAAGTGCGCGCGCCGGTGCAGAAGCGCACCGGCAACATCCACGCCGGCTGGACGCAGGCACTGGTGTTGCGCGACGACGGCCGCATGCTGCACGTCACCACCTCGTCATCGCCCGATGCGCCAACCAGCGTCAAACACAACGAAGTGCTGTTCAATTCGGCCAAGCTGAATTTCAATCGCTACGAAGCCGAAGACGCGCAGTTCACCAGCGCGGTGGCCGTGCCCGATCGCAAAGCCTCCAATCTGCGCAAGGCACGACTCGCCGCCGGACCGGAAGGACGCTTGCGTTTCGTGGTCAACAGCAGCGGCGGCCAGCATGCATTGACGTTGCGCTTTACCGATCTCGGACTGGCCTCGCAACCTTCCATCGTGGTCAATGGCGCGCGCCTGGCCAACGCCGGCATCAGCAAGACCGACGATGGCTGGCAGCTGGAAAACAGTTCCGCCGCGCTATTGCCGGGTTTGAATACCATCGATGTCGACGGCGGCGCGCACGTGCTCGACGTCGACTATCTGCAAATCGATGGCGACGCGGCCACGGCAGGTCAGCCGTGATGAAGTGCTATCGCGCGATGCCGATGCTTGCTGCCGTTCTCCTCGCCGCCGCTGCGCACGCGCAGACGCCCGCAACCATGCATCCACTGCTGCCCTCCGGCCCCGATCCGTGGGTAACGCAGCGCGACGGCGTGTATTACTACACGAGCACCGAAGGCAACCGCATCTCGCTGCGCAAGACCACCGACATGACGCGCCTCGCCGACGCCACGCCGGTGGTGGTGTGGCGCCCGCCGGCCGAAGGCGGCAATTCCCATTCGATCTGGGCGCCGGAACTGCACTACCTCGACGGCAAGTGGTACCTGTATTACTCCGCTTCCGACAAGGCGCATGACGACGATGCGCATCGCCATGTGTGGGTGCTGGAAAATGCCTCGGCCGATCCCACGCAAGGCGAATGGATCGACAAAGGCATGCTCAAGACACAGCTCACCGGCATCGACGGCACCGTGTTCGATCATGCTGGCAAGCGCTATTTCGTCTACTCCGCGTATGTGGGCGACCACAGCGACCTGATCATCGCGCCCATGAGCAACCCGTGGACGCTCGGCGAACCGCAGGTCGATATCGCGCATCCCACCTATGCGTGGGAAATGCAGGGCGGCCGCAAGATTCTCGAAGCGCCGGAATTTCTCGAAGGTCCGAAGGGCGAGGTATTTCTCAGCTATTCCGCCAGCGCCTGCTGGTCGGACGGCTATTCGCTAGGCCTGCTGAGCGCCAAGGCAAACGCCAACCTGCTCGATCCCGCCTCGTGGCGCAAATCGCCCACGCAAGCACTGTCCAGCTCACCCGCACGCGGTTTCTACGCACCCGGCCACAACGGCTTCTTCAAGTCGCCCGATGGCAAACAAGACTGGATCATCTTCCACGCCAACGGCGGCCCCGATTGGAAATGCACTGCACGCCGAGCGCCGTACATCATGCCTTTCAAGTGGAAGGCGAATGGCGAGCCGGATTTCATGGGCGGGAAGTAAGGCGTGTCGCTATAAAAACGCCCCACGGCCGAATGACACGCCGCCGGGCGTAGCCTCGCAATATTCAGCGTTAGATACGTGCAGGCGTTTTACAAGGCGCGTGGAATAGCGGCGCCTGTGGCTGCCTTCGTCCGCGTGCACGGCGTTGCGGGAGCGCTCGCTAGAAGCCAGCGGCAACTAGCTTTGCGGGCGAGCAATCAACACGAAATTGTTCCCGCCTGGTTTTCCTGGCAGGCTAAATAGCGGGCGAAGATCAGCTCCGGCCGTCCGGGCGGATAGGGCGCCGCTGGACGAAGAGCGATCCTCATAGCCAATATGTCAATGTTCGCTTCCGCCCGGAGGCGAGCATCAAGGGAAGGCCATTAAACAATAAGGGGGGGCTATGAAAGTTCTGATCGTGCTCGTATGGGCGATGCTGGTTATGTCCATTGCTGGATGCTCGCCGGTAAAAACAGTGAGCATCCCGCAGCCCGATCGCCTCGCGGCGAATGAATCCCAATTTCGCGATAGCGCGACCATCTATGTGTTCCGCGGTAGCAGCCGCGCCGGTGTCATGTGGTCCTTCCCCGTGACCATGGACGACTCGAAGATCGGCTCCATTCGCAGGGAAGAATATCTCGCCTTCCGTGCGTCCCCTGGTTCGCATTGGTTGGAAGTGAGCTGCCCATCGATCTGCCATTTGCCCGCCCTCAAACTGAATTTCGCCGTGACTGCCGGCAAAAGCTATTACTTCGTGATCGATCCAGACACGGCCTTTGGCGCCAGCATCGTGACAATGACCAACCGAGTAACCCAGATCGATAAAAAGGCAGCCGCCCCCCTATTGGTAACGTATGACGGCACCGATGTGAGCGGCCCTAAAGCCGAACGCTAAGCGTCCGTTCGCGAGTGGAAGTGTCGTTGTTGGGTTTGGAATGATCCATCGGAGTCGGGTGCATTTGTCTACCCGTCGTCACCGTTCTCAATGTGCCAGGAGCTGCTCAATGAAGAGGCGCTCGGTATTGCGATGGTGTCGTGCGTATTGCCGACTCGGCTCAGGCGCGCGCCATGGTGTCCGCACCATCGCCTGTCTGGTATCAGGTGCCTGCTTCATGGAAGCGGATGAGCGCCGATGGCGCGGGTTCGCAAAGTGAGAGTGCCATTTTCGAAGTCACTGATGGTGTCAATTCGAAAGGACGTTTGCTGATGGGACTTCGCAATTGCCTTGGCAGCCGCGAGTATTCGCACCGTTTGAAGCATCCAGTGGAGGGAAGATGAAAGTCAGAAAAAGCAGCATGAGTCTGAGGATGACCGGCTTCCTGTGCGTCGCCGGCGCAGCCATGGCGGCGTGGACAGCAGGCGCTTACGCGCAGGACCAGACGCCACCCGATCAGCAAAGCGTTTCGGACGGCACAAAACCTCCCGTTCACTTCTATTCGCTAGGTGGCTTTACGCCAAAGCAAATGCACCACACGTGCACGAACGCCTCTACTTCCCCGAACCCCCGGCCGATCTATCCGGCCCAGGCAATCCGAGAACATCACGAGGGCACGGTTCTGGTCATGGCCAAGGTTGGCGTAGATGGGACAGTGATCGACGCCACCGTGGAACAGAGCAGCGGCTACCGGGAGCTGGATGAGAGCGCCGTCAATGCGACCAGTTGCAGGAAGTTCCGTCCCAAATTCCGAGACGGTGCCCCGGTCATCTCCTGGTCTCGCGTACCAGTCAATTTTTCTCTGAACAAGCAAACTGCGATGCCCTAACGTGACGTGGGCACGGGTCATGTCTGATTTCGATCCATAGCGGACACTCAGAGATTGCATGGACAAGGAGCGGAAACCAGCCATATGCCCAGTTCGCGCGTACTAAAGAGCATCGCCAGCGGTCTCGTCGGGACCTTTGTGAGCCGAAACAATGACGTCTCAGGCTATTGGGGCATTGGGCAGATTCAGCGAGAGATCGAAGGTCTACTGGACAAGGTTGTCGAGCTGGATTTGCTGCATGGCAAGGCGGCGCCGGAGGGGCCAATAGCCAGGGAGCTCATCGCACACTACTCGGCGTATCTGTTCGTGTCTTTGGCCCGGGAGGGTTTTGCTCCATCAGAAGTCACTGCTGCCAAAGTTTTGGTTGAGTTTGGCACCTTCGGGGAAGCCCAAGCCCCTGATCTTTTCAGCACGACCGGGCAACCATTCAACTGCAAAGTAGTCCTCGCAAGTCAGAGCGGAAAAACATTTTCGGTAGTTCGCGGGGGTCTTAGCCGGCCTCACAATCCAATTGCTGAGTGCCGTAGCATACGCGCTCAGTGACGTCCGCTTCCGACCCACAGCGGACCTTAAGGGGAGTGGACCATGTTCGTGACATGGAGTTACATCAACAAGGCAGTTAGTAACACCGCGACCATGCCCGAGGTTTTGCGCCTCACAGTGCGTGCTGCGATGGTTACGGGGCCTATTTTGATCGTTCTCGCACTCTTGCCCATGGTGCCGTGGAACATCAACGGCAAGTTGATGTCAGGCCGGGAAGCTTGGGCATCAGGTTTCGCGCCGTTGTTAATTGCGTGGCTGCTCTTAGTTAGTTTCGCTGCTTGGGGGATTGCCTTGCGCAGTTCCAGGGGCAGATGGGTTGCCGTTGCCCTACCTGTTGCCTCCCTCGTTCTAGCGGTGCGGGCTGCTTCCGTGGACGTGGTCGATGTTGCTGTAAGTACGGGCATGGCGGCTCTTATGTACGGTTACCTGTTTCATGCTCCCGCTGTCCGCCGATATTTCGCCGGAGAGGCAGAAAAGTAGGCTGTATCTAAGGTCCGCTTCCGACCCGAAGCGGACATCGCGTGGGACTTGATTTGGAGGCCAATGGGTATGTCGCAAAGTCAGTGGACTGGAGAGCAAGGCGACAGCTATACCGCCGTCTACAAGGTGCGGCTTTGGGTGAGAGCTTGTGTGGTAGGAATGGCCATTGTGCCCGCGAGCCTGCTGTTTGCTGCGATTACAGGCACGATGCATACAAAGAGTGACGGCCTTGCTTACTCACTTATTGCTTTCGCCACAGCATTTGCCGTCTACGGTTTGGTGTGGGCACTTACCGCGAAGATCACGATATGCATGGACCGTTTTGAGCAGCGCAAGCCGTTTGTTCACCGGGTACTGCCAGTCACAGGTATCGCCGGTCGCCGGTACACCAAAGCACCAGGTTGGGGTTATCCCGTGATCGTCCCAAAAGCGGGCAGGCCATTTTCCATTGACTCCGTTTCCTATGGTCTCGACCGTCGGTTCGACAAGTGGTTCTTGCGCCTCAAAGATCTTGATTGAAATATTCTTGATGTCCGCTTCCGACCCGTAGCGGACATTGCCAACAGTCGAAAAACTGAATTCCTTCGGATGGAGTAAAGATGAACTTGGCGCCTCTTGGACCTATGGTGGTTGGCATCGTCACGCCATTGGTGCTGTTGCTTACGCAAAGGAACACGCATCTGGTCATGGATGGATGTTCCGTCTACCGCTGGTCCCGAGGGGTTGTGGCCTTTTGCCTGATCGGCTTCTATGGGATGGGCCTGTTCATGGGCTTCGAGTCGAGCCTTATCCAACTTCCTGCTGGAAAGGTGATAGTGACGGTGTTCTTCCTCGCCGGAACCGTTTCTTGTCTTTACCTCTATCGATTTCGTGTCGTCATCGACGCAACATCTATACAGACAGGGGCTTTTTCTCTTAACAAGATGGATTTCCGAGAGATTGTTCGGGCGTTGTATGTCCAAGGTCAAAACAGCGGCCAGATCATTCTTGAGAACAGCATCGGAAAGCAGATCAATATCTGGGAGACGATTAACGATTTTGGGGCATGCGCTAGAGAGATAAACTCGAGATTGCCTGAAGGTGTTTCGATCGCCAGTGAAGGGCGCATGGCCGGTTACTTGGATGGTCGTAGCTAGGTTTAGATTGCCGGCAGAATGTCCGCTTTCGACGGCGGCCACAACCGGTCGATGCAACACACTAACGACTGCGCAAGCAGCAGGAGTGTTGCAGATGAGGCAGCGGACCCGAATCTATTACACCGAAGAGCAGAAGTCCCAGATGTGGGATCGATGGCAGCGAGGTGAGGCGTTGCATCAGACCGCACGGCTGTTCGATCGGCACCACTCGTCGGTTCGCGAGATTCTCGCGGCATCTGGCGGTATCCGTCCACCGGTGCGCAGGCGCTCGCCACGAGCGTTGACCCTGGCCGAGCGCGAAGTTATCTCACGCCGATCAAACGGGACGGAGGTAGTTAAATCGAGCAATGGCGGCAGGGTTTAACTACCTCCGTCCCGTTTGTTGCTCGAGCGGGAGTGCACTTCCTAGACGCGGAGAACTTTGTGGCCGCTTGTTTCCGGCAGTGCGCAGCAAAAGCCGAGGTCAGAGTGGACTTTTCCGTCTGCTTGCGTGGAAAGTCAACCTGACCCGTTTCCGTTGGTGCAGAAGTTCAGGGAAGAAGGATTGAGG
>Ga0070685_10001223_pt1 | contig 13666 bp, 12 predicted proteins | sample KBSS13LmetaG_FD_65651 | JGI IMG/M metagenome (GOLD analysis project Ga0070685, IMG submission 65651) | Switchgrass rhizosphere microbial communities from Kellogg Biological Station, Michigan, USA - KBS S1-3L metaG | ecosystem: Host-associated > Plants > Roots > Rhizosphere ...
ACGGCGCCGCCGGTGGCGGCGCGCCCAACCTCTCATCACACGAACCGAAGGGAAGGACGCGCCATGCATCCGTTCATCGAGACCCAGAAGGAATACCTGCGGGAGAACATCCCCGCCTTCCGCCCCGGCGACACCGTGCGCGTGAACGTGCGCGTGCGCGAGGGCGACAAGGAGCGCATCCAGGCCTTCGAGGGGGTCTGCATCGGCCGCAAGCACGGGGGGATCAGCGAGACCTTCAAGGTCCGCAAGATCAGCGGCGGCGTGGGCGTGGAGCGCACCTTCCCGCTGCACTCGCCCATGCTCGCCAGCATCGAGCTGGTGCGCGAGGGGCGCGTGCGCCGCGCCAAGCTCTACTACCTGCGCGCGCTGCGCGGGAAGGCCGCCCGCATCCGCGAGCGCCGTCCCCGCTAAGGCGCGCTTCGCGCGGAGAACGCAGAGGAACCGAGAGTACGCGGAGAACCACCGCGCGCTCTCGGTTCCTCTCTGCGTCTCTGCGTCTACGAAACTTCCCTCCTTTTCAGCCGTACGTCACGAGAACGTTGATCATCGGACGCGGGTGCGATATTTTTAGCATCCGGCCAACCTTTCCCCGCGCGGCGGCATCCAAACGTCGCGTTCCGCTCCCCTTCTCCCGTTTCAACCCTCTGAGGAGTTCCCCGTGAACCGCACACTCACCGTCGCGCTCGCCGTGGGCGTCGCGGGCTGCGCGCAGGCGCAGGCCCGACCCGCAGCGGCGCCGCCGGCCGGCGCGCAGCAGCGCACGGCCGCCGCCACCCCCGCCGCGCGCCCCGCCGGCGCGCCCGCGCAGGAAGCACCCCGCCCCGCCGCCGGCCCCTTCAAGCCCTGGGCCGAGGTCACCAAGGACGCCACCCGGCGCCAGGGGTGGCTCGACACCTACGAGAAGGGCGACGCGCTCTACCTCGCGGTGCCGAAGGACCGTCTCGGCAAGGACTTCCTGATCAGCTACCAGATCTCGCAGGGCATCGGCGCGGCCGGGCTCTTCGGCGGCACCATGCTCAACATCTTCGAGGGGAGCGTGGTGGCGATGGAGCGCCACGGCGACCGCGTCTTCCTGGTGCGCCGCCCCAGCCGCTTCACCGCGCCCGAGGGGTCGCCCACCGCGCAGGCGGTGAACCTCACCTTCGGCTCCAGCGTGCTCGCCTCGGCCAAGATCGAGTCGATCAACGCCGACAGCGCGCTGCTGGTGAACGCCTACGACTGGTTCGTCTCGGACCTCTCGGGCGTGGGCGAGCGGGTGCGCTTCGCGGCCGCGCAGCCGGGGCAGCAGAGCCCGCCCCCGGTGCCGGTCGAGGCCTCGCGCAGCTACCTGGAGAGCGTGAAGGCGTTCCCGAGCAACGTGAACGTGCGTGCGCGGCTCACCTTCCGCCCGTCGTCGCCGGTGAACTCGGTCAACTCGCTCCCCGACGCGCGGACCATCCCCGTGAGCGTGGCCTACACGCTGGCGCCGCTCCCCGAGACGCCCATGACGCCGCGCGACGCGGACGACCGGGTGGGCTACTTCCTGACCGCGCGGAAGGACTTTTCCACCTACGACGACGGCTTCTTCCGCCGCTACGTGAACCGCTGGCGGCTGGAGCCGGGGCGGCAGGTGGAGGGCGGGCTCTGGGAGCCGAAGCAGCCCATCGTCTACTACCTGGACCCCAACATCCCGGTGGAGTACCGGCCGTACATCAAGGCCGGCGTGGAGGCGTGGAGCCAGGCGTACGAGGCGGCGGGGTGGAAGAACGCCATCCGCGCCGAGATGCTCCCGGAGGGCGCCGACCCCGAGGACCTGCGCTACCACACCATCCGCTGGAACGTCAGTGACCAGCCCGGCTACGGCGCCATCGGGCCCTCGATCGTGGACCCACGCACCGGCGAGATCCTGGACGCCGACATCCTGATCGAGGCGAGCATGATCGCCGGCTACCGCCGCGAGTTCCGCACGCTGGTCACGCCGGCGGCGGCGCTCGAGGACGCGCTGGGCATGGGCGTGCAGGCCGACGGGCGCGGCGAGCAGGCCCTGCTCGGGGCCGAGCTGGGGGCGCAGGGGGCGCTGCTGCGCACCATGCTGGTGGCCGGCGGCGTGATCAACCCGCGCGACGCGGTGCCGCTGGAGTACGTGGGCGCCGCCATGAAGTGGGTGACCATGCACGAGGTGGGGCACACCCTTGGGCTGCGCCACAACTTCCGCGCCTCGAGCGACACGCCGCTGGACCGGCTGGCCGACCGCGCCTGGACGCAGCAGAACGGGGTGTTCAGCTCGGTGATGGACTACCCCACCGTGAACCTGCCGGAGCGCGGACGCCCGATGGGGTACGCGTACAACCCGGACCTGGGCTCGTACGACCGCTGGGCCATCAGCTACGGCTACACGGCCGACGCGGCGCGCGCCGCGCGGCTGGCGCGCGATGCGGCGCTCCCCGGCCACGCCTTCGGCACCGACGAGGACTCGGGCGGCCCCAGCGCCCTGGACCCCACGGTGAACGTGTACGACCTGGGGCAGGACCCGCTGGCCTGGGCCCGCGGGCGCGCCGAGCTGGTGCGCAGCACGCTCCCGCAGCTCCCGCGCTACGTGCTGAGCGACAACGACCGCTACGGCGACCTGACCGACGCCTTCAACCTGATGATGACGCAGTACGCGCGCTCGCTGGCGGTGGGCGTAAAGTACATCGGCGGCCAGTACGTGAACCGCGACCGGGTGGGCGACCCCAGCGGGCGCATGCCCTTCGTGGCGGTGCCGCCGGCCAAGCAGCGCGAGGCGCTGGCCTTCCTGAACGAGTACGGCTTCGGCGAGCACGCCTTCGCGGTGCCGCAGACGGTGCTGGCGGGGATGGGGAGCAACCGCTGGGCCCACTGGGGGAACAACAATACCTACGGCCCCGACGGCCGCATCGACTATCCCTACACCTCGCTGGTGCTGGGGGTGCAGCGCGGGCTGCTGAACCAGCTCACCGCGGCGTCGACCTTCTCCAAGATCCGCGACGCGGAGCTGCGCTACGGCGCGGCGAACACGGTGGGGACCACGGAGCTGCTGGGCAGCCTCACCCGCTCGGTGTGGAGCGAGATCTACGCCGGCCGCAGCGTGGGCACCATGCGCCGCGAGCTGCAGCGGGCGTACGTGGACCGGCTGACGGAGATGGTGGCCCGCCGCCCCGAGGGGCTGCCGGGTGACGCCCGCGCCGCCGCGCGCGCCGCGCTGGTGGACCTGCGCGGCCGCATCGCCACCACGCTGGCCGGCGGCGGGGTGGACGCCATCACCCGCGCCCACCTGACCGAGTCTCGCGCGCGCATCGACCGGGCGCTCGAGGCGGGGCTGGACGTGGAGCTGGCCCGGTAACTCGAGATCGATCGATGGCCGCTGTGGGGGCGGCGCTCCGGCCACGGGGCGCTGCCCCCGCTTTCCGCCTCCGCGTGGCGTGCACGCCGCGCCGCTTCTGTACCGGCACGGGCAGAGTCTTCCGCCGCTCGGTCCAATCGCGTAGTTTCCCAATGCGGTTGGACGGTTCCGCGCTGTCTCTGCACGAGCGTGGACCTTGCAGCGGCTGGCTCGTCCTCTCCCGGGATCCGCGGGGCGAGGCGGGCGCGCCGCGGCTGTTCGCCACCCTTCAACAGGGACGGCACTTCATGAGCACATTCGATTTGACCACTCACTCTCCCCTGCCTGCTGCCGACATGGGTCATTCGACCTTTCAGAACTGCGAGTTCTGTCTCGAGTTGCACGACGTCCACCGTTCCCGGTTCCACGAGCTGTACGGCGCGCGCGCTCCCTCGCGGATCATAGCCAGGGCGGACGGGCTGGTCGCCCTCCCCACGCTGGGGCAGCTCTTCCCCGGGAGCATCCTGATTCTTCCCGAGGAGCACGTGGAGACGATGGGGTGCGTGCACCGCGATCGCGGTGCGGCACTGGCCGCGTTCGTGGCCCGCCTCGAGGCCCTCGTCGCCCCGTCGGCGCCCGCCGTGGTCTTCGAGCACGGCGCGCGGTGCGAGTCTGGCGGGAGTTGCGGGATCTATCATGCGCACCTGCACGTGGTTCCAGTCCCCGGCGCGGTGGCCTGCAGCGATCTGCTCCCCGCTGACGCGCTGGAGACATTCCCGTCGCTGCAGGCGGCCTGGGCCTCTCTGGGCGATTCCGCCGAGTACCTCCTGGTGCGAGACACGGCCGGCGTAGTGAGCGCTCATGACTCCACGCGCTTTCCCCGCCGGTTCGCGTCGCAGCACTTCCGGCGCGCGTTGACGGAGCACTTCCGGGTGGATCGGCCATGGGACTGGCGGGCATACACGCACGTAGAGCCCGACCTGCTGCGCACCTTGGAGATGGCCGGCAATGTTCCTGTCGGCTGAAGAAATCCAGGAAGAAGTCCGCAGCGGTGCGTTGGTCATCCATCCGTTTCTGCCGTCGCTGCTGAAGCCGGCGAGCTACGTGGTCCGGCTCGGGTATCGCTTCCGCCGGTGGGCGAAGACGGGGAGCGTCGTCGATCCATGGGCCCCCGATGCCGCTTCGCCGGCCCTGCAAGAGGTGGAGACCGGGTCGGAGCTCGTGCTGCACCCGGGCGACTTCGTGCTGGTGGATACGCTCGAGGAGGTCGGGATCCCCGCTCACCTGGTGGGGCTTCTCTCCACGCTCTCGCACTGGGGGCGCTTCGGCGTCTCCGCCGACAATGGGTCCTGGCTGGTGAGCCCGGGGTTCGGGGGAGGGCGGTGCACCCGGCTCACCCTCGAGCTCGCGTCGTCCAATCCCAATCCGCTGCGGCTTCGGCCGGGTATGCCGCTCGCCCACCTGGTGCTGGCCCGCACGGGGCCGGGAGTCGAAGCCTCGCTGTTTTCCCAAAGCATCTATGAAGGCCTGCCCGCTCCATCCCCGCCGCGGCTGTTCGAGGAGTTCGGCGGGACTGCGACCCTCTGAGTCCCCGAGCTCGCTCGCAAATCCCGCGACGACAATGATGCTCCTCCCCTTTCCCTGCGAGGCATCGTGCCGAGAAAGCGTAAGGGTGACGCAATTCGGGTACAGCTTGAATACGATCTTCTGAGTTCCGATGCCCGCGCAGCGATCGAAGAATCAGCTGCGAACCTGCTTCAATCCATCGACCCGGCCATCCAGGGCGACGCGGTTTCGGAGTACAGGAGCCGAGTCTGGCCAGCGCTGGGACGGGCAAGCTCCTATACCACAGTCGATCCGCACCTGGTGCTGCTGCCCCTCAATCGCCTGGGTGTGCCGCAGGGCCTCAGCGGGAGCGATGTCATGGTGGGGTACTTCGTCGACCGGGGGGCCAGTCAGCTTTCTCCTTCCAGGCCGATGGTGGTGAAATACGGCACGGTGGCGGACGGGCGCGACAAGCTCCAAGAGGAGAAGGTCGCGGCGGAAACCCTGAAGCAACACGTCTACGTCGGGCACGACCACTTCGCATTTCCGTTCCGATGCGATCCGGCAACGCGCCAGCACCGGTATTCCGTCCTCTGGTCACCCTTCTCCACCAGCCAGACGGTCACGGAGGTGGTCCGCCCATCGGAGCTGCAACTGAGGTACGTCAAGGATCTTTTGCATCTGCTCCGGGGGCCGCAGGCGCGCGTGCACGGCGTGGAAGTACTTCAGAAGACCTATAGCCTGCTGGAGCAGCTCCACCGGTCGGGGGATCCGGCAGGGATTTCGGTTCGCCGCCAATTGTACGAGGAATACGCGTGGTACCTTCGCAATGTGGATCGACCGGATGGATGGGGACAGCAGTGGCGCGAGATCTGGGGGCGGCGAAGAACTGCTTCTGACTTCGGGACCACCTGGAGCAATCCGTTCTCCGTGTTGAAGTCCATCGAGAACCTGCCCCCGGCGGCGTTAAGCTGCGGAGTGATCCACGGCGACCTGCATCCCCGGAACGTGATCCTGTCGGCCAGCTACGATCCGTTCCTCATCGACTACGGGTGGTCGCAGTCGGACAAGCACGTGGCGAAGGACTTCGCTTTGCTCGAGTGCAACCTCCGCTTCGTGACCCTTCCTCCCGACGTTCCGAACGAACATTTGCTGAAGATGGCCGGGTGGCTGTCAATGTCCGACAGGATGCCCGGGCTAGGCCATGCGACCTGCACCGCTCGCTGCCAGTTGATCAGGGTGGTGCGGGAGTCGTTCCGGTCGCTCGTCCGGCGGCCTCGAGTGGACGCAGCGCTCCACTGGATCGTAGAGTACGAGATCCCGCTCTTTCTGGTGGCCTTCGGGTTGCTTCAGCACATCCGCGATTACGACAACCAGCTGGCTGCGCGCATGACCGTGCTGTCGCTGGCCACGCACCTGGATGCACGCCTCCCCGAGCTCGAGCAGTGGCTTCGGGGCGGGCGAGGCGCGGCTGCCTGATCGGTCGCGGGTCCGATGCGATGGTCGTGGTGTGGTTGCCTTCGTGGGGGGGTGTTACTATTCGAAAGCGAGCTCCATGCCAACTGAACGGCCAGAGGCTGTGAAAAGACTTTCGGATCTCAGAGAATTCCGGCTGCTGCGCGAGGTCGTTCTGCCGCACCTTGGGAGTGGGAGCCTGACGGCACCGCTCGGCGACGATTGTGCATACCTGCCGGCCCCGAAGGACGCCGCACTCCTCGTGGTGACCAGTGACGCAGCCCCGCGGCCGCTCGTGTGGAGCCTGGGGTGCGAGTCGTACTGGAGCTGGGGGTGGTACGCCGTGGCGATCAATGCCAGCGACCTGGCGGCCGCGGGGGCGAAGCCGCTCTTCTTCACCAGTTCCGTCGAGGCGCCGGACGACATGGCTGTCGACGCGTTCGAGCAGTTCTTCAAGGGGATGGCGGCCGCGTGCGCGCACTTCTCGCTCACGAACGCGGGCGGAAACATCAGGGCGGCGCCACGCTTCGCCTGCCATGCCATGGCGGTCGGAACCGAGAGCCGCGCGGTTCCCCTCACCCGCAGCAACTGTCAACCGGGTGATGTCATCGTCGCCGTTGGAGAGTGTGGGCGGTTCATCTCGGCATTCCTGAAGGCGAAGAGGAACAGTCCGGGGTCCCTGTCCAAGGATGAGTGGCGTCGTTTGATCAAGCCGGAGCCGCGACTTCGTGACATGGCACTGCTCCACCAGGCGGGCCTGGTGCGAGCTGCGTCCGACAACTCGGACGGCCTCCTCGGCGCACTCTGGAACATCGCCGAGCGGTCCGAGTGTGGCATCGAGCTTTGCCTCGACGGCATCGATCTCGGTGATGAAGTGAGGGAAGCCGCGCGGGAAGCCGAGTTAGACCCCTGGAACCTGTTCTTCTTCTGGGGCGACTGGCAGGTGGTCAGCGCCGTACCCCGAGGGAAACTGCGAACCTTTCGGGAACTGGCGAATGCGGAAGGCGTCGAGTATACGGTGCTCGGCCGCGCGGTGGATGGAACCGCGGCTCTCTATGGAGCGCAAGGCGGCGAGAGGCGCTCGATGCGCGTGCTGCGCAGCGAGAACTTTGGACGCGATTCGTTTGCCGGCGATCTCGCCTCGCACTTCGACTTCATGCTCAGGTCGTCGATCTTCATCTGACCTCCACTCAGGGGAGCCGAGGTGACAACCGCTCCTCGGGTCTTCTCGGACGTGGAGATCACAGCGTCACGGAGGCCACGGGGAGAGATCTCCGTGGCCTCCGTGTCTTCGGGAAACGCGCGGTTGTGCCGATGCGGGATTTGATGCATGATTCCTCGTCCACCGGTCCCCATCTCCAGCAGTCCTCCTGAAGTGCCTGCCGCGAAGAAGAAGCCGAAGCGCCTCCGGAAGCCCTCGCCCCAGCGGCTGCGCAAGCTGCTGGCGACGGAGGTCGGTTTCTGGGAGCGGGGCGTGCTGCACGTGGCCGGGGTCGACGAGGTCGGCCGCGGGCCGCTCGCCGGGCCCGTCGTCGCCGCGGCGGTGATCCTGCCGGAGGGGTGCTGGGTGCGCGGGGTGGACGACAGCAAGAAGCTCACGCACGAGAAGCGGCTGGCGCTCTACGAGCAGATCGTCGCCTCCTGCGTCTGCTGGGGGATCGGCGCGGCGTCGGCGGCCGAGATCGACCGCATCAACATCCGCCGGGCCACGGCGCTCGCCATGCAGCGCGCCATCCGCCATCTCTCCTGCCCGCCGGGGCACCTGCTGGTGGACGGGCTCCCCGTGGCCGAGCTGGGGCTGGAGGGGCAGACGGCCATCGTGGACGGCGACGCGAAGGTGCACTCCATCGCCGCCGCGTCGATCCTGGCCAAGGTGACGCGCGACCGGCTGATGGAGCGGCTGGCGGTGCGCCACCCCGCCTACGGGTGGGAGCGCAACAAGGGGTATGGCACCCCCGAGCACCTGGAGGCGCTGGACCGCGTGGGACCGACGCGGCACCACCGCCAGAGCTTTCAGCCGGTGCAGTACACCTTCGACGAGATGCTCTCCATCGCCGAGCTGGCCGCCGATGCACACTGAGCACCTGCAGAACGTCCGCTGGGGGACCGTGGCGCTGGGGTGGTTCATCGCCGCCGCGGTCACCTCGCTGGCGGTGTTCGCCATGATCGCCGTGGGCGTGCTGAGCCGCGACGGCCATGGCGGCACGGCCTGGGGACTCCTCGCGACCGCCGCGGGCTTCTTCGCCGGCGGATGGTTCATGGGGATGCGCGCCGGCCGCGCGCCGATCCTCCACGCGGTGGCGGTGGGACTCTTCTCGCTCCTCGTCTGGTTCCTGGTGAACCTCCTTCCCGGCGAGATGCTGGACGCGCAGAGCTGGGACGTGGGCGCCGCCTACGCCGCTGGGCTCATCCTCCTGCAGATCGTGTCCGCCGCGGTGGGCGGGCGCATGGGCGCGCGCGAGCCGAGATAAAACGTCTCACGCAGAGACGCAGAGGCACGGAGAGAGCTGCTCTTCGTGCCTCCGCGTCTTTGCGTCTCTGCGTGAAACGTTCTTTTCTCGGTCTGGGATCGGGCTCAGCCCCGCGAAGGCTCACCTCCGGCACCCGTGGTGGAATGCGAGCCGTTTCGATCGAAGTCGCAGCGCTGGTCGCGATTCTCGTGGGCTGCGGCCCTGCTGCCGCGCAGGAAGGGAGAGCGACCGTCGTCGGGACCCTACGCGACCGGACGAGCGGATCTCCGGTCGCGGGTGCGTCGATCGTCTTCGGCGAAGGGGTTGCCGCTCTCACGGACTCGCTCGGCCGCTACAGCGTCCCAGCGGTGGCGGGTGAGCAGACGGTTCGTCTCTACTGTCCCACGCAGAATGCGTGGTTCGCGCAGCGTCTGCCCTATCCCCACCGGGTGCGGACGTACCGCGACTCCACGGTCGTGGTGGACATCGCCATCGACGTCGCTGCCTGCACCGAGCCGCCGCGCGACTCCGTGCGAGCCGAGTTCCGGGGTCACTACCGCGGAGGCTTCGAGCTGAGCGAGTTCGTGCCCTGCCCCGGGTCGCTGGCTCCCTCCCCGCGCACGGCCCATATTCAGCGCACCCAGATCTGGGTGGACATGAGCGAGCGTGCGTGGCGAGCGTATGCCCGGACCCGCCCGCGCGGCGCCGAGACCCGGGGGGAGGTACCCTGGCGGTACGTCCGCTGGTCGGGGATGATGACCGGACCGGGCTCGTTCGGCCACTTCGGGATGGCCTTCTACCTCCTGAGCGTGGAGGTGGTGCACGGGTTCCAGGTGCAATCGCCGGCCGATTGCCCGCCACCACCGCGGATCCACTGACTCTGCGCGAGACAGGTTCCGATCGTCGTCTTCTGAACCCTTCCGGATGGCTGACAGCAAAGCTCCGGCGATCCACCGCATCCTCGCCGCGATGAACGTCCGCTACGGCCCTCGGGTGGCGATCGTCGATCACTGGCCGGCCGACCGCCTGGCCATCGGGCTGACGCGCCCGGACGCGCCCGCGCGCCTGGTTTACATTGCGGTGGTCGACGAGGACGCCGGCCGATACGATGCGGCGCTGGAGGCCTCGCCGTGCGACGGCGTGGCTCCGTACCGCGACGAGGGCTGGCGCCACGGCCTGGACATGCGGCAGGTGATCGCGGTCGTTGCCGAGCACCTCGGCCTGGACCGTGGCGGCGAGCCGGCACCCCGACCTGTGGCCTGACGAATCGTTGCGGCGGATGCAGGCGCGCAGTGTTTCTCGCCGCGACTTCGCTCCGACCCTGCGCCTGCGCAGTTGCACCCCAGCGTCAGCACGCGGCTGCGATGTCCTTCCGTGATCTCTTCACTCGCGTGATGGCTGTGCCAGGCCGGCCGCGCCTGCTTCGGTGCGACTGGTGATGCGGTCACGCCGCGACGTGGTGCTCGTGACCGGTGCCACGGGCCGGGTCGGACGCCTCGTGGTCGACGAGCTGGTGCGCGCCGGCGTGCCCGTACGCGCGCTCACGCGCCGGCCGGAGCAGGCGGCGCTCCCCGCCGGCGTCGAGGTCGTGGCGGGCGACTTCACCGTCCCCGCGTCGCTCGACGCGGCACTCGAGGGGGCCGTGGCCGTGTTCCTGGTCTGGACCGCGGCGCCGACGGCCGCCCCGGCCGTGGTCGCGCGGCTCGCGGCGCACCCGCCGCGGCCCCGGCGGGTCGTCTACCTCTCCGCACCCTTCCGGACGCCGCACCCGTTCTTCCAGCAGCCCAATCCCATGCGGGAGGTACATGCGGAGGTCGAGCGCCTGCTCGCGGCCACCGGCCTCGAGGTGGCGGTCCTCCGGCCGGGGATGTTCGCCTCGAACGCGCTCCACTGGTGGGCGCCGCAGATCCGGGACGGCGACGTGGTGCGCTGGCCGTACGCGTCCGCCGAGACGGCCCCGATCGACGAGCGCGACCTCGCGGCCGTGGCCGCGCGCGTGCTGCTCGACGCGCGGCACGCGCGCGGCGACTACGTTCTCACCGGGTCCCAATCGCTGAGCCAGGCCGCGCAGGTACAGGCGATCGGCGACGCCATCGGGCGCCCGCTCCGGTTCGAGGAGCTGTCGCCCGACGAGTTCCGCCGCGACACGGCGGGAACGTGGCCGGGCGGAGTCGTGGAGATGCTCCTTGGCGCGTGGCGGGCGGCGCTCGGACGTCCGGCGTTCGTCAGCTCCGCCGTGCACGAGGTCCTCGGCTCGCCCCCGCGCACGTTCCACCGGTGGGCCGCCGACCACGCCGCGGCATTCGCGCGGGCCGACGAGCGAGCCTGACGGGCGATCTGCGACGGCGAGCCGAGCCGTATCACCCGAGCCACGGATCACGATGCTGGGAGCAGCGAAGCTGGTGGCGTTCGGCGCGACCACCGACGCGGCGCGCGCGGCGCGGTTCTACGGCGAGACGCTCGGCCTCGCGATCCGCTCGGAGGACGATTTCGCGCTCGTGCTCGACGCGAACGGGGTCGAGCTCCGTCTGCAGAAGGTGACGTCGCTGACGCCGCCCGGCTTCACCACGCTCGGGTGGCAGGTGCGGGATCTGGACACGGTCCTGGAGGCGCTCTCGCGGCGGGGCGTGCAGACCGAGCGCTACCCGTGGCTGACGCAGGACCCGCGTGGCGTATGGGAGGCCCCGAGCGGCGCACGCGTGGCGTGGTTCAAGGACCCCGACGGGAATCTTCTCTCGGTCGCCCAATACCCGGCTGGGTGAACGGGATGGGCGCGCGAGCCCCGTTGAAACACATTTCACGCAGAGACGCAGAGGCACAGGGAGAACCGCTCTCGGTGCCTCTGCGTCTTGGCTGGGCCAGGCTGGGGGCCTACGTTTGATCCGCCGCCGTTCCGCTGAACCACCGACCCCGCACCCGAAACCGTGAAGTACGCAGAGATCATCGCCGCCGAGCTGGGGCTGCGCGCGGCGCAGGTCCGTGCTGCCATCGAGCTGCTCGAAGAGGGCAACACCATCCCCTTCGTCGCCCGGTACCGGAAGGAGGCCACGGGGGAGCTGGACGAGGTGCAGCTCCGCGACGTCCGCGACCGGCACGAGTACCTGGCGGAGCTGGACGAGCGCCGCGCCGCCATCCTCAAGTCCGTCGACGAGCAGGGGAAGCTCACCCCCGAGCTGAAGGCGTCCCTCGAGCGCGCCGAGACCAAGCAGGCGCTCGAGGACCTCTATCTCCCGTACAAGCCGAAGCGGCGCACGCGCGCCACCATCGCCGCCGAGAAGGGGCTCCTCCCCCTCGCCGAGCTGCTGCAGGAGGGGCGCACCTCCGACGCGGAGCTGCGTGCGGCCGCGGCCGCGTACGTCGACGCGGAGAAGGGCGTCGCCTCCGCCGACGAGGCGCTGGCGGGGGCGCGCGACATCGTGGCCGAGCGCGTGGCGGACGACGCATCGACGCGTGCCTACGTGCGCGAGCAGGTGTGGGCGAAGGGGGTGATGGAGAGCCGCGCCGCCCGCGGGAAGGAGAAGGAGGTCAGCAAGTTCCAGGACTACTACGACTTCTCCGGCCCGGTGAAGACGCTCCCCGGCCACCGCGTGCTCGCCATCCGCCGCGGCGAGGCCGAGGAGTTCCTCACCGCCCGCATCGTCGCGCCGGACGACGAGATCGTGGCCGCGCTGCGGCGGAAGCACACGGCCGGGCACCGCGCCCCGGAGGAGATGGGCGCCGCGGTGGAGGACGCCTACCGCCGCCTCGTCTCCCCTTCGGTCGAGGTGGAGGTGCGGATGGAGCTGAAGACGAAGGCCGACGAGGAGGCCATCTCCATCTTCGGCCGCAACCTGGAGGCGCTGCTGCTCGCGCCGCCCGCCGGGGGGCGAGCGGTGCTCGGCGTCGACCCCGGCTACCGTACCGGGTGCAAGCTGGCCGTCGTCACCGGCACCGGCGCGCTGGTCGACACCGGGGTCGTCTACCTGCACCAGGAGGACCGGGCGAAGCGGGACCTGGCCCGGCTGCTGGAGTGGCACCCGGTGGAGCTCGTCGCCATCGGCAACGGCACCGCCAGCCGCGAGTCGGAGAAGCTGGTGAAGGAGGCGGTGCGCGAGCTTCCCGCCGACCGCCGGCCGGTCGTCGTGATGGTGAACGAGGCGGGCGCCTCGGTCTACTCGGCGAGCGACCTGGCGCGCGAGGAGCTGCCGGAGCTGGACCTCACCCTGCGCTCCGCCGTCTCCATCGCCCGGCGGCTGCAGGACCCGCTGGCGGAGCTGGTGAAGATCGACCCCAAGTCCATCGGCGTGGGGCAGTACCAGCACGACGTCAGCCAGGTGAAGCTCAAGCGCCGGCTGGACGAGACGGTGGAGAGCTGCGTGAACCGCGTGGGGGTGGAGCTGAACACAGCCTCGCCCGCGCTCCTGGGCTACGTGGCCGGGATCGGGCCCACGGTGGCGCAGAAGATCGTGCGCCACCGCGACGAGCACGGCCCCTTCCGCTCCCGCGCCGCGGTCACCAAGGTGGCGGGGCTGGGGCCGAAGACCTTCGTGCAGGCCGCCGGCTTCCTGCGCCTGCGCGGGGGCGAGCACCCGCTGGACGCGAGCGCGGTGCACCCGGAGCGGTACGCGCTGGTGGAGCGCATCGCCGGCGACGTGGGGGTGCCGCTGGGGTCGCTGGTCGGCAACGAGACGGCGATCACGCGCATCGAGCCGGCGAAGTACGTGAGCGGCGAGGTGGGTCTGCCCACGCTGCACGACATCCTGGACGAGCTGCGCAAGCCGGGGCGCGACCCGCGCCAGGCCTTCGAGGCGCCCGCCTTCCGCGACGACGTGCAGACCATCGCCGACCTGAAGGAGGGGATGGTGCTGCAGGGGACGGTGACGAACGTGGTGGCCTTCGGCGCCTTCGTGGACGTGGG
>Ga0070685_10001224_pt1 | contig 13648 bp, 20 predicted proteins | sample KBSS13LmetaG_FD_65651 | JGI IMG/M metagenome (GOLD analysis project Ga0070685, IMG submission 65651) | Switchgrass rhizosphere microbial communities from Kellogg Biological Station, Michigan, USA - KBS S1-3L metaG | ecosystem: Host-associated > Plants > Roots > Rhizosphere ...
CTTTTTTATTCTTTTTTTGGGAAACTTGAGTTTCCTCAATAGTTTCCTCTTTTTTAATAATGTCTTCCTTGCATGCAAACCATAATCCGGTCTCCATGTGTTGCTCAAACTCATCCCATGAGTTCACAAGTTTTTGTGACCCATCTTGAGCATAAATAAAGGCGCGAAAGTTTAGCTTTGAAACGATGCGCCCTAAGTAATTAGCTGGAATCCCTTCCATAAATCACCTTTCCTTGTAAAGAGTAAAATTCACACCAACTAAAAAAAGTCAGTGTGATTTTATGTTGATTAACTCATAATCATCACAGCAAACTCAGGATTAATGGCCACACCGCAAATAACGTCAATACGGTCTAACTGTTCATAGTTCCTGATATCCGCACCCAATGAATAAGTCATTGCTAACTTATACAAATCACTGTAACGGGTAACCGCCTCAACTCCACCACGTAATTCTTTAATAGGGGGTGCTGCAAATACTACGGCCTGGGTATGATAGGCCAACGAGACATTGTGATCGGCATACAGCAATACAGTCGCACCTTGTGGAATGGCTAAAGAAATGTTTGCACGCGCATCAGGGCCAACTACAATGGTAGGATTCACAGGGATATCCGCAGTATTACCGTTTGCAGAAATAACTTGCGCGGTAACCACGAATTGAGCGGGAGCTTCATAAATAGGTTCGTACGTTAACGGGTTAATCGCATAAACACCGGATGCCACATCAATTTGTATAATATCGCCTACATTAAACACAACAGTACCCGGAGCTTGACCTAAACCTGTTACGGAAATGGTATTACCCCCTGAAATTGGCCCGTTTGTTACAGTACCGGCTAACAAGAATCCCGCAGGAGGCGATCCGCCTAATTGTCCTGCGCCCGCGATTTGCCTGTGTAAAAAGTTAGTTTTAAAGAAGTCAAAACCCGATAAATGACCGACAAAACCATCAATCAATGCCCCTGTATTTACGGTGTCATTGAATGTATTAAATAAGTCATTGGAAAGATTAGCCGCAATCCGTGGGCCAACCCCTGCAAAACGCTTACCATCTTCTGGAATTGCAAGCTGCGTCATCAACGCATCAGCACTTAGAATCGTGTTGAAGTCTACAGGAACACCCGGCGTACCGACTGAGTTATACACTTGAGTTTGAAAACTATCGGCTATGAAGTTTTCAACTAAGTTGGCAAGACGCTTAGCACGTGGTGCATTAGCCATTTCAAGGTATGGTTCATCGCGCGCCCTATCAAATGTCAACTCGAACCCAGTGTATTCAATCATGGTTCTAAATTGCTTTGTGATAGATAAAGGTCGGATGATTTGAACTCTTGCCTCAGAAGTTGCGGATGCACCCTCACCGGCTAAATAGCGTTCTTCCAAACGATAATCTATGGTTTGACCTGTTGCAAATCTTAGATTTTTGAAATCAGCTTCAAGGTTTCTGTTTGCAGTTCTTGCAAAGGAAAGTGAGTTCCAGAAGCGCACAAAGACGTCATCTAGAACATATTGAGTTTCTCTAAATACATTAGACATTTTATTGTACTCCCTGTACGAAAATGAATATATAAAAAGCTCTTAATGAGCACCTTAATTTCAAGTCCGACGGGCGACAATAACTACGCGTCTATGTATTGGGTGGGTGATGGGTTCCCTTACGCATCAACTTGTATAATAGTATTGCTTTTCAAGGTTGTCAAATCACGGTATAATTTAAATCCCTGGCTGGTTCGTCCACGCCGGGGAGTCTAATCTAATTACTCAATCTCATCCTCATCATCAAATTCTTCATCATCCTCAAAATCATCTTGAGTAATCGTCTTTTTCTTAGCGACTTTAATTAATGATTTAAATAACATGCGTTGAGCGGTTTGTTTATCATCAAAAGCATTGTCTGAAAGCATATTAAGGGCTTGATACAGGTTGGTTATTTTTTTCTCAATCAATCCAAAGGCTTTGTAAATTTTAGATAGATTATCCATGGATATGCCATCAATGGGATGGTATTTATCTTTTTTGATTGCAATTAAAGTTTCGCAATCGATGCCGAATGCTTCCATGATTTCATAGTCTTTCTTGGATTTTTTAATATGGGTTTTAATTTTTCGTATCTCATCCAATCCTGGTTTCTGATCGTAATGCGTGCCATTCGCCTCTTTTCGCCATTGGGATTTGACCATAGTATTTATTTTAGTTGTAGGCTTCCAGTTATCAAGAGTTATATGTTCATCCATTATCTTCGTCCTCTCATAGGTGCGACTTTGCGTTTAGCCATTTTCTTAGCATCGGCACGTGCAATCAAATCTTCAATAGTAGGTTCTGTTTTTTTCTTTGTTTCACGTCCTGTTGAGTCTTCAACGGTACGCCCTAAAGGTCTTGGTGCATTGGTTGTAGGTTTATTTTTGCGCATACGTTCCTCTAGTTTTCCCATTTCAACCATCCTTGCATAAGGGTCACGTAATTTTGAAATTCTTTCTAATTCTTGAGGATTTCGCTTAGCTGCTGCGTAAATGAAGGCTGCGGGATCGGCCATTCCTCTTAATGCCATGGTCATGGCATGATCTAAGGGCTGACTATCAACTACTTCAACAAAATCATTGAACTTTTCCATACCACTTGAAAATTTATCTCGAAATTCTATCTGCGCTCTTTCTTCTTCTTGTTGTTGTCTGGCTTGTGATTCTTCACGGCTCATATTATTAACGGTTTGCTTTACAAAACTAGCTAGTTGTTGCTGCCAATCGCCTGAACTTTCGGGATCGTACTCAAACTCCTTAGCGGCTTGTTGAACTTCACGGCTAGCCCCTTGTGCTGATAATTGAGCGCGTAATGCATTAATCTCTGCCTCATGTTTCCTGGCTTGACGTGCAAGGCGATCACGTATTACATCACTGACTTGCTCTTCTTCATTGCCATAATCATCAGTTTGACGTGCTGTTTCTTTAGGATCATCTTGCTCATCTGGTTCATTATCTGATTCTAAACTTTTAACATCCTCATGTGTTTCATCTTCCCCGTAATCCGGCGAATCCCCCTCAATATCCCCCATGGCTTTATTGTCATTATTAGCATCCGAATGTTCCGGTGTTTCAGGATGAATATTACTTTTACCACCCATTAATAAATCATCTATGTTACTTGTAGGCATGAATCTAATCCTTTAAATCGGGTATTTTATGCGTCAATATCTTCACCAGGTTATCAGCGTGCGCCATAGCCGTATCAGCCTGTGTGCGCTCAGTCTCGGATTGATATCGAAGCTCCTGCTCTTGTAGCTTTCCTGCTGTTTCAAGCCGTTTGGTCTCTAGTTCTTGTATTTTGAATTGAGCCTCCATCATGATTTCTTGTTGTTTAAGGGTGATTTCTTTGTCCTTAAGTTCTAACTCCTTTCCTTTAAGCGCAACAATTTGTTGCTGGTTTTGTGCCTGTAATTGTAATTGTTGCTCCTCGGGTGATGGACCGGGTTGTGGCGGCATCTTCCCTGTTTTCCCTGCCTCAATAATTTGTGGCGATACGCGCGTTTTAAGGCGGTTACGAATTTCAAGGTTATTAGCAAGAGGCAGATTATCGGCATACAAATCGGCAATGATATTAAATGCGGTGGGATCGGCTTGTAGTACTTGTTGCAAGGATTGCAACGCCTCTTGTTTTTGTCCCTCATAACTTGGCCCAGGTTTTATACGTACCTGGTAAGTTCCTTTGCGTATGTCATTCTCAATCTGTTCCCCATATTCATCATTTTGTTTATTAATTGTAATATTCTTCATGCCCTCATCGGGTGTCATCAATGCCATAACCCGCTCGGTATCGTAGACCCTGGGAATCATTTCATTAACAATAGCCCCGCCCGTTTGCACCGCACGCTTTAATGAATTGGAGAATATCTCAGTGGCATAACTACCCTGGCGCTGCCATCTGTCAATCGCTTTACCGGAAGCCTCACCACCATTATTTCCCATATCTCCCATGCGTGCGGGATATAGGCCTGTTGACGTATATAAATCCTCAATGGCTAGTTGATATTGTTGGAATAAAGAGACGGATAGCTCGGGCGCTCTTATTTGTTCAGGTTTGGCACCGGATGGGGATTCATCATAAGTAATCATGCCCTGGGTTGAGTTTGGGTCTCGCCAATTTCTTTGCGTATCGAGGGAGGCCACGTTCTTTTTAGATCCAATCCATTGATCGTATCGGGAAACCTTAAGTATGTAAGCCGATTGCGTTCGCAGGTAATTGATGTAACGTTGGGTATCTTTGCAATCACCGAAGAATGAACGGGTAACCTGTTTTCCTGTCTTGTCGTAATAGCTATTGTTATCAACAAAAACAAGAGGAAGCTGTTCAGAGGGGAATTCAGTTTTATCAAGTTCATAGTCTCCTGCAAATTGATAATGTACGATCTTATGGCGTTTACTAGGGCGTTTATCCTCAATACGAACAATCTGCCCATCCTGCCATAATGTCATAGTTTCCGACGATTCATCAACAACGGATTCCATTTCGGATTGCTTAGGTTCACTAACCTCCATACCATTTTCTTGGGGTTTTATTTCCTCGTTGTTACCAGGAGACTGTAAACCACCCTCTGGCATGGGTAATTGCATAGGATTAGGTTCATTAGTCTCACCCTGTGACATACCTGGCAGTTGTGGCATGCCTTGACTACCCATTAATTGCTGCTGCATTTCCATCATCTGATTGCGTTGATTCATATCGCGTGAATCTTGAATCAAATCATCCATTTCAGATTGATTTAAAACATTACCATTTGATAATTTATATAGCGTATCTTTTTCATATTTTCTAAGATAATAATGGTTGATAGTAATGGCCTCTGAATCCGACCAACTAAAAGGATCATCCCCGTCAGCCTCGGGTTGAGTAACAAGGGCTACTTCTTCCTCGGTTGCTGCAATTCCCTCTTTGCCTATTTTCTTTTCAATATCTCTACCATGTACTTTACGAAATTTCTTACGGGTCATACGCGACACATACCCGCAACATTCTCCATCGGTTTTATTAACATCCTCCGATCCCATATCCCAATAGCAACGGGTTGAATCCTTGAAATAGCGATAGATGATATCTAAATCAAATGACTTGGAATGACTGTATTCTGTATCAACTAAGAATGCACCATAACCGCCTATAGCAGCCTGGCTAGCTGCCATTTGATACACGGTTGCAGTCGTATTATTAAACATGATGTCTTTGACAATAAGCTCACGCAAGTGCGCAACCTCTTCATCGCAGTTAGTCATGGGAACGACTTGCAATTGGGGCGTATTTTGTTGTTGCTCACCCAGCAACGAATTGGACATCGTGCCAAGTTTATTGGCGGTCATAGGAACTTTACGAAATGTTTTTATCATGTCGTCCTCTTCGTCTTGAGTCCATTGCTGTCCCAATACGAAGGTGTGCATGATGTGGTATTCATCGATATTGCGTTTGAAATAGCCCCTGAACTTCTCGCAAGCAATGCGAGCTTGTCGGGCCATTGATTCGTTCAATTTGGCCATTACAATCCTTTGTAATATTAAGTAAATCCTATACTTAAATAAGGTGACAATGGGCCGGAATTTCACCGACCAGGTAAGTTAACTTTACCGCCTGAGCTACAGGGCGCGTGATGTCTGCGCAGCCATTGTCATTAAATCTTTAACTACTCATGTTCCTCATTTTCCTCTAATCTTTCTAGTCTCAAATCCATCATGTCCACATTTTCTTTTAATTGTTTAATAATACCAGGCAAAAGGGATGTTAATTGATTTTGCATACAATCAACGCGCACCTCAAGATACCGTTTAAGGTAATCACTTTTAGTATCATCTAAGTTCTTGGTATAATCAAAAGTCATTTGTTGTATTTTCTTTTCAAATTCAATGCCATAATGAACATACATTCCTTTAAATTTGCATTCCATCTCAGTGATTTCACTTTCAATAATTCCTATGCGCCTGGACAAGCTCAGTAGAGACTTAATATTCTTTATCCATTGAATCATACGACCTTCTTTTCATGTGTTTGCATTGGATTTTCCCATTCCTTGCATCGGGTACAGCGGAAAATTTTTAAAAATATCGTATTCATATTGTGATCAAACCAATGCACCTCATGATCGAATTGATAATTATGCCCCAATAGGTAACATGCGATCTTCATAACATTCATATAAGCCTTCCAGCATAACTATCGGGTAATCGTTTCACCTCATAGCCTCCTTCATTCACGTATTCACCGCCATAAAATGTGAGCATCAAAGCATCACTGGTATCCGGTGATAAAAGCCCGCGTTTCTTGGCTTTTTCCTTGCTCTCAATAAGCAATCGATCGCTTGAATCATATTCGTAACCAAGCGATGTTAAATCAGTTTGTAACTCATCGCTATCGGGTATCTCCACGGGCATTTCCTGTATTAACCAATCGCGCATGGCATCCCATAATTCGGCTCTTAGGTTTCTATACTTATCGGCCTCCATGGCGCGTCTTGCGACATTCACACCCTCAACCATACTATAACCTAGTTCATGGAGTCTATCTACAACGCCCGCGCCTATGCCAATAGAGTCAATGCAAACACGGCTTGGCAATTCTTTGTCTATCATACGCCTTATTATACCGACTAGCCCCATAGTATCAATATTGTAATGGGTTTCAAGATTATAAGCGCGCCTGCCTTTACGTCTGATAATGGCCGTTCTATCATCCCCCATGCGTGCGGGGTCAATACCTATTACCAGATTGGATTGACTTTCTACTTTATTCTTTCGGGCTTTGATTGCATGTTCAACCTGGATGAATGTATCAGTAATTGAAGACAGGAATGCCTCTACATCGGTAAACGGATATTCTTGTCTAAACTTACGACATTTTTGTTCGGTATCACCCTTAAAGTCTTGTAGCTTAATGCGCCTCCAATTCAAATGCCCGGGTTTAAGGCCATTAGGGCCAAATTGTTTAAGCCATTCAATCTCTTCATCAATTGGCATAAATTTTATGTCATCTATGCAATATTCATCCTGCCAATACCAGGGCACAAAGATTGCTTGATAGCGCGACGATCCGTTCTTGGCCTCTTGCCAGTCGCTATAAAAGTCATTATCAATACCATTAGCCGTTGATTCTTTGAAAACTTCGGTATCCTCCATTTCGGCAACGGTTTGCAATAACCCCATGCTAATACGCGCAGCATCTTTATAAAACGCGTACTCGGATAAGTGCAAGTATTGGTTGGTCATAGAACGCCCTATTTCGGCATTACCCGCCGTGCCTACCCGATAACCCGATTCAATGCCATCGTACATTAAAGTATTGTCATTGCATTTGTCTGGTCGTGGAAAGAATTCGGATGGCAAGTGTTCCCTATAACGCTTGGTCATACCGAATATTGCGCGGGTTGCATCGGAAGAGTGAGTTAGAATAAATCCTTTCTTGCCACGCTTGGTGACGATCTTATGAATGAATCGTGCTTGTACATAGGTAGAGCAACCTTGTTGTCGTCCTTTTAATATTAACGCCCTAACTTTTCCGGTAGCCTCGCGTTGTGCTTCAACGCGTTGATGAATAAATTCTTGCGCTCGATTAAATTTTAACGGCCTTGAAACACCTAGTTTATCATGGATAATAAGAAAGTTTTGAGCAAATAAGGGTAATGATTTAAGTATGCGTATGAGCTTATCTTCTGACATCTATTTCCTGATTTCAATAAAATCCAGTATAAAATCCACTTTGTTAATCAGCTGCCTAATCTCAGCTTCGGCCAATACATCAACCGCATAATCTGATTCAATGTGTTCTCTATCCTTTTGTGCTTGCCTGTTTTGAGTCATGAGTATGAAGGGTGCTTGGAATACAGAAATACAGGATAGAATGAGATTAAGTAAGATAAAGGGGTATACATCGAATGAGAAATAATATAGGTTTAATACTATCCAGCTTGCACAAAATACTACAAAGGAAAATATAAATGTCCAGCTTCCACCGAATACAGCTATGACATCGGATGCACGGTCTTTGAATGATAGTTTTTGAGTCCGTTCATTCATGTAAATATTCCTAAATTATTTATTAGCCAGTCCTTTTAAAGCCTCATTATATTTATTCATCATCTTTTGAGTTAAATAGAATAAGTGAACGCATTGCTCGCAGTTATTGGCTTTGTTAAGTTTTTTAAACAATTTTCCGCAATGATTGCACCGTTTTAGTGTCATTTAAATACTTCCCATTCATCCGACATAATAATAAACAAGTCTAATTGAGGCGTATGACCATGTTTACATGATTTAATTTCAAAAGAAGGTCTCATATCAGGATGTTCGTATTCTCCTTTCATCTTTACGATAGATACAGTATCAATTTTTGAACCCATGATAGAAACATAACATCCTTGAAACCAGACATCCTCATCCATTGAAGGATGTTTTATTTTCTTACCTAATCTTAATTGCGCCAGTGCATCTTCAAATATCATTCAACCAACCTGTCTATAAGTTTTTCGACCAATGTATCCGTAGAGCCTTTGTAATCTTCCCTATGATCGGTTTCACGCCATCTGGCTCGTGTTTTAAGCCAGAATATTTGCGCCTTAATATCATTATCATCGATTGCTTTACGGTATAGCTTGGCTGCAACCTTTGCATTTGCGCGCACAACAGAATTATCTAGTTCATCGCGGTAATGTTTTGATAGAGTATCCACGGATATTCCGATATAACTGGCAATTTCTTCCTGCACATTGCCGAAACTAACTAATGCTGCAACCTCAGCTCGTGATTTTTCAGTGGGTTCATGGGGTGCACTTGGCCCAGAATGTGGTGCTGCCATTATGCCTCCAATACGGCTTTTTTGCCTGTGTAGTTTTCGTATCGTTTTATTATAACATCACAGTATTTTGGATCCAATTCCATCATAAAACATTTACGTTTTAGTTTCTCACATGCGATTAAGGTGGATCCGGAGCCACCGAAGAGGTCTAATATATTGTTAGCCGGCCAACGAATAAAACACCATTCTGCAAGCGAAACTGGTTTTTGAGTTGGATGAACTCGGTGTATCTTTTCAGATGATTGAGTATATTGCCGTGTTACACCCTTTAAGTTAGTCCATGCAAGTTCACAATCCATTTGATCAGATTGGCCGTTATTTTTATCCCATACAAGCCAACATGTTGCATCTGGTAGGCATGAACTATAATAATTTGCTCCCCAAAAAATCATAAGTTCAATATTCATTGATACTGAAATACGATAAGCATCTTTTGCAACATTGACGCTATCATCATTCATAATGTCAGTTTTATATGTTTTACTTAACACCCCAGATTTACTAACGGCACTCATACCATAAGGTGGATCAGTAAACACCATATCAGCCTTAGAACCATTCATTAACTTATCAACAGCATCAATGCTAGTACTATCTCCACACACAATCCTATGATCACCAAGGATCCAAACATCACCAGGTTTGCAGATAGGCTCTTCAGGAACATCAGGACAATCATCTTCCTCACAAAATACTTCTGACTCATCATCAGGGAATATATCAATTAACTCCTCAAGATCGAAACCCGTCAATGTAATATCAAAATCAAATTCTTTAAGGTAATTAAATTGAGATACCAGCATCTCATTATCCCAACCCGCATCTAAGGCGATCTTGTTATCGGCAATCACCAAGGCAGCTTTCTGGGCATCGGTTAAATGAGGCAAAACAATGCAAGGTAGTTCAAGTATCCCAATAGACAAAGCAGCCTCTAAACGACCATGACCCGCGATGATCATATTGTTTTCATCGATTAAAAGTGGATTGGTAAAACCAAATTCATTAATAGAGCGTACAATTTTAGCAATCTGCTCATCGGAATGCGTGCGCGAATTAGAATTATATTTAACCAAATCGCACACTTTTATGCTTTTATAGTCCCGAAGAGACATTATGGACCAGCTTGTTCATTACGCTTCTCACCGCGCAATTCACCACCAGCCTCGCCAGGTTCGCAATATTGGGGCTGTTCACGATTTTGTTCTTCAACCAATTTACCATACATAGAGGGCACGCCATTGTAATGCGTATTGCCTTCATCTGCGTAATCAGTGGTGTAATCCGTTACACCCGTTCTTGATTCTCTCATGTTATCACTCCATGTGAATAATTATTAATCGATTAATAATAGTGATGCACATCCCTTCTATTACGCCGATTTCCTCTTTCAATCGCTCGTGCACCTGTCTCCAGCAATTGGCGGGCTGGGAACGTAGAGGGCTTACTGAGTGCCATTACTACATCACAAACAAACAATACCACAAAATAAACTTATCCACAAAATCTGTTGATAACTCCTATAATAAAATATTATTATAATAAGTTTTGACATATAATAATTGTTGTTATATTATGTATTTATCAACCAACGAGATGAGGAAATAACATGCTTAATGAAGACTTAGAAAAAACAATAAAAACGGCTATTGAAATAAAGAAATTGAATAATTTAGATTTTGTAACAATATGGAAAACTGGTGAATTATATGGATTTAGTTTTGATAACAGACCAATAGGTTACGAAACAACAGAATATACCGTTAAACGAAAAGTAATCGGAGTTTATTAAAATGAAGTCAATCTCAAACATAACACTATACGAGCTAATGGCACAGGACTTGGATGTATGGGTTTCGCGCTCTAATAAACAGGGTTTTAAAATCGAAATAGATGATGAAGAGGGTCAATCGCTGGTATGTGATGAGCCAGTACATCCTTATGCTATGGAATCATTTGCAGATTTTTGTAGAAGATATTTATCAAGTTATGATAGGGTTATTGCGCGGGATAACCATTAGGAGAAAGCTAATCATGAGATCAGGGGAATTTTACGAATATTTAGGCGATGGAGCTTATATTGACTATGATGGGTATCAAATTTGGGTGACTACTACTAACGGAATATCAATAACAAACGAAATAGCATTCGAACCAGAAGTTATGGAAAATTTAATAAAATACTGGAATAAAATATTAGAACTTAGGAAGAAAAAATATAAATCTGGATAACAATTAGGAGCAGGGAATGCTTAAACGTTTAAAATGTATGCTAAAAGGACATGAGTTTCTCATGAATTATAACCCACAAAAGCGTTGTTATTATGAATCACGATTTGATACATGCAGGTGTTGTAATGCAAAACGAAAATACGGATATACCCATAGAAACCATGAGCGCAGCGTTTTTACTCGGTAAATTGCATGTGGGATTAGTTTTAATACTGCAATCCCATTGGGATAATGAGCGAAAACTAAAAGAACTAAGGAATCTTGAGTATGAAATTAGATGCAGTATAGAAAAAGTTTATTATTCTAATCATGACTTATAGTAACGTTCTTAGCACTAACACCTTTTTGGGTGGTAAAGGACTCAAACGATACTTTATCGCCCTCATGCAATGTTTTAAAGCCTTGTGATTGAATCTCCTTGTAATGTACAAAATAATCCTTACCCTGGGATTCAATAAATCCAAACCCTTTGGCCTCCGAAAACCACTTCACTTTTCCTTGTTGCATTGAATAACTTCCTAGTTAATTAATAAAATCCGTTTTAAGGCATCAAAATTCAATTCCTAGCCACTTTTACCATTACCACGAAACCGATGCATAGGTAATTTTTCAGGATGCGCATAACGCAAATTTGAGCCATCTGAGTAACTATACATTCCATTCTTAACCCATAACTTAACGTGTAGAATTAAAGCGTCAATGGGTATTAATCCTGATAACATATCGCGTTTGTCCTCGATACTCAATAGGCGTGTGCTGATTAATTCAGCTTTCACGCACATCATTTTTGCTATCGTTATCAATAAATCTTTGCACTGCTCTACCGATAGCGGTATTGGTTGGTATTTGTCCATATTCAGAGAGTCCTAGTAATTTCCGTATTACCGGCATGCATTGTGCCATTCCTTTTAGGTGGGCGTATTGGGGTAATAGGCCGTCTTTTGGTGGATAATCATCATCCATGATTAGATCCCCTTAGCATTGTTTTCGGTTATACCCCTTAGCTTCCATCCAGTCATTAACCCATTTGTAACCAGTACGTCCTTTCATTTGGTAATACTCTTGGGTTGGGAGTCTATCGAGTAAATACATGGATTGTATGAAGTCACCAACCCATTCATAACCAGATATATTCTTTTCAAAACGAACAAATTCGTCTTCTGTAGGTTCTTTTAACTCTATATTCAAAACTTTTTTATGTCTTTTAGCCCATCCTTTGGGTTCTTCAAAGGTTCTATTGGAAACGAGTTTCAAGATCCCTCTCAATCTCTGACCTCTGCCAATATCTTTCTCGCGATTTAAAATTGAATACAACGCAGCACTTAAAAAATCATCAAGACATTTTATATTTTCTGATTCAAACGGAGTTTTTTCAAAAGACTCGGTAAGTTTTTGAGTTTCATCAATAGCCAGGATTTTTTGGGTTTGAAAGGGTGTTACTACTACTACGGGTTTTTGGGGTGGCTCTGTAGTATTGTGTAGGATCTCTTCTGTATATATAGATGAATCGGACAAAATGGCCGTTCCCGAACGGACAAAGTGGCCGGTTGGGGCAGTTTTTATACAGTTTTCTTGTTCGTTTTCTGTTCCATTCAGACATAGTGGCCGGTTGGGGCAATCTGAGTTCAAAATGATTGATATTAATTCAATTAGTTTATCCATGTTAGGGCGCAGATGAAGGGTATTAAGGTCATTTACTTTTTTAACTTTTGTCTCAATAAGTCCTTGTTGTTCAAGTCTTGTTAACTTTCTTCGCATAGTTCGTTCAGGGATTAATATTTCATCAAACCATTCCTCATAGGGTTTATAAAACCATCCATCTTTACAAATAGTTGATTTATTTGAATAGAAAACTATCTGATTTAAAATTAACCCCAATGACTGACTTCCAGTAACCTGGACATAGAGTTTTGGTGTGGTAAAAGTTGAGGTTTGTCCAGAAAATAATGAAATGATTTGTTTATTTAGGTTTACACTTGGAGTGGACATGTTATAATTGCTCTCTGTATGGACACGCTAAGCCGTTTATATCGCCAAAACTTGGTATCCGGTTGTACATAGCTCGAATGGCAACTTTGGTCGGGAGACATTCTAGCGCTGAAATAAAATCCCTGGGGGGATACATGACGTGCCACCCAGTGAATCTTGTAATTATGCATTAGTTCTTTTCTTTATTCCATTCCTCATGTTATATTAATCCTGTAGTAAATTTTAATGATTAACTTCCGGTATGTTTTATTGCAAAGCATAAAGCCCGCATTGTTCGTCCTTATGCGGGCTTTTCTAACGCTTCAATTATATCCTCCATCCATTGTTCAACAAGATGAACCTCCGCAATATTAAAACAAAATTGATTATTATCTGGACTGCGATCATGTATTGAATTAGCGAGCTTCTCTAGTAAATTTTGAGCTTTAACATGTAAATCAATGTCCATACGTTCACCTTATTAATGGGTTCTAGATGATAGATAATTTTGAATCATTTGTTCCATATCGACTTTAAAATGATCGGTAAAATAAAGATGAATGCAAGTTATTGCTAACACGGCGCGTCTTATCCTTTGCTCATCATTTGTATTTAAATCTTTTAA
>Ga0070685_10001225_pt1 | contig 13646 bp, 13 predicted proteins | sample KBSS13LmetaG_FD_65651 | JGI IMG/M metagenome (GOLD analysis project Ga0070685, IMG submission 65651) | Switchgrass rhizosphere microbial communities from Kellogg Biological Station, Michigan, USA - KBS S1-3L metaG | ecosystem: Host-associated > Plants > Roots > Rhizosphere ...
AAGGCCATGGCTGGATGAATCTTCAGACCGGCATGGCCAACTCGTGCGACTGCTATTTCTACGAAGCGGCCCGGCGCGTCGGCATCGAGAAGATTGCCGAGATGGGCAAGAAGTTCGGGATGGCGCACCATTACGAGCTTGGGCTTACCGGCGGGCGTGTCGGACAGATGCCCAACGATGAATGGAAGCGCGGCCGCTTCAAGGAACGCTGGTATGATGGCGACACCATCAGCGCCGGCATCGGGCAGGGCTATGTCGAGACATCGCCCTTCCAGCTGGCGGTGATGTGCTCGCGCATTGCCGGTGGGCATTCCACGCCCAATCCCAAGCTTGTCATTTCCGGCATCCAGGCGCCGGACCAGACGATCCAGCCGCTGGGCGAGATTTCCGAGAAGACGCTCGAGCTGGTGCGCGGCGGCATGGTGGCGGTGGCCACGTTCGGCACGGCGGCGCGCTATGGCGCGCTCGATCCGACCAATGAACTGCCCGCGCCCTATACCGGCGCGCGGATGGCCGGGAAATCGGGATCGGCCCAGGTGCGCGAGATCAAGGCGTCGGATCGCTCTGCGAGCGGCAAGACGCTGGTGAAGCAGAACGAAAAGCCGTGGATCGAGCGCGACAACGCCCTCTTTGTCGCCTACGCGCCGATCGACAAGCCGCGCTATGCGGCCGCCATCCTGGTCGAGCACGGCGGATCGGGGTCGAGCGTGTGCGCGCCAATCGCGCATGACCTGCTGGCTCACTGCCTGAAATTCGATCCGGGTGCGAAGAAGCCATTCGTTCCCCAGCGCCAGGAAGTCGCCTCAGTCGAGAAGGCGCGCACATGATCGGCCGGCGCGACACAATCCTGCGCAGGGACAGCCTGATCTACAAGCTGACCCAGCTGCACTGGTTCCTCCTGCTCACCATCGTGGCGCTGGCGGCGTTCGGCACGCTGATCCTGTTGTCGGCAGGCTCGCTTCACGACATGGCGACCAACAAGCTCGCCCTGAACCCCGACCTCGCCTTGAACCATCTGTCGCGCTTCGGAGTGATGCTGATCGTGGCGCTGCTGGTGTCTCTACTGCCGCTGAGACTGTGGGCGGCAATTGCCTATCCGGCCTATGCGGTCGGCGTCGTGATGCTGGTGATGGTCGATTTCTCCGGCGTCGTCGTGAAGGGGGCGGAGCGCTGGCTGCAGCTGGGGCCGCTCCGCTTCCAGCCGTCCGAACTCATGAAGCTCGCCGTACCGCTATGTCTTGCGCGCTATTACCACCAGATGTTCACGGCGGGCCGCAATTCGCTGTGGATCCACATCTGGGCGTTCCTGCTCGTCGCCGTGCCTACTGGTCTCATCCTGCGCCAGCCTGACCTTGGAACGGCGATGATGGTGATGGGCACGGGCTGCGCAGTGATCTTCTTCGCCGGCATCAGCCTGCGGGTCGTCGTGGCGCTCGCGCTGATGGTCGCGGCGATGGTGCCGGTGGTGTATTTCTTCGCGCTGCACGATTACCAGCGCCAACGCATCGAGACGATGTTCAACCCCGAGGCGGATCCGCAGGGGGCAGGATACCAGCTGCAGCAAGGCATGCTCGCCATCGGTTCGGGCGGCCTCACCGGCAAGGGCTATATGGAAGGCGCCCAGAAGGAGCTGGACTACATCCCCGAACAGCACACCGACTTCATCTTCACGATCGTGGCGGAGGAATTCGGCTTCTTCGGCTCGCTGGCGGTGCTGGTCGCCTGGGGCATTGCGCTGCTGCAGGGCATGGGAATCGCGGGGTCATCGCGAAGCACGTTCGGGGGGCTTGCCGCAGCGGGGTTCGTCTCGACGCTGTTCCTCTACGTCGTCATCAACATAGGAATGGTGGTCGGCCTTCTTCCTGTGGTTGGAATCCCATTGCCGCTTATCTCGTATGGCGGCACGGTTATTGTCACGGTCATGGTTGGATTCGGTCTATTGATGGCCGTCCACCTCAACCGGACGAACGATATGACCCTGCACGGCCTCGTGTGATTCGGCCCTGCGGGGCCTCACATAAGCTGAACGTGCAGGGGCTTTCATGACGATTGCTGGACGCGTCGACCGCAAGAGCGAGACCTGGTCTTCGCGCTTCGGCTTCATCATGGCTGCCGTCGGCTCCTCCGTCGGCCTCGGCAATATCTGGCGCTTCACCTACACCAGCGGCGAGAATGGCGGCGGCGCCTTCGTCATCGCCTATCTCGTCTTCATCGCGCTGGTTGCGTTCCCCTTGCTCGCTGCCGAATACGCCATCGGCCGCAAGTCCGGCCATTCGGCGGTCGAGAGCGTGCAGGCGCTGGCGCGCGCTTCGGGCAAGAGCGAGCTGTGGGGCGGGGTGGCGTGGCTGGGATCGCTCGCGGCGTTCTTCATTCTCACCTTCTACTGCGTCGTCTCCTCCTGGTTCATGGCCTATGTGCCGCTGGCGTTTTCCGGCGGGTTTACCGGATCAGTCGATGCCTCCGCCGCGCGGTTCGACGAGGTGACGTCGGACATGCCGCGTCTTTTTGTGTGCCTCGCCATCTTCATCGGCGCGGCGGTGATCGTGGTGGGCCGGGGCGTCAAGCGGGGGATCGAGCGGGCGTCCACCATCCTTATGCCGGTGTTCGTGATGCTGTTCCTTGTGCTCCTGGGCTTTGCGGCGACCGAAGGCGCGTTCGCCAAGGCGTTCGGTTTTCTCACCCAGGTGAGGGCAGAGGATTTCTCCTTCGCCATGCTGCTGGATGCGCTGGCGCAATCCTTCTTTGCGACGGGCGTAGGCGCTGCGGTGATGATGACCTACGGCGCCTATCTCAAGGGCGATGCGGACGTGCCGCGCTCAGCGGCGATCGTGGCGGGGGCGGATACGCTGGTGGCCCTGGTCGTGGCGCTGACGGTCTTCTCGCTGGTGTTCGCAGTGGGGTCGGATCCAGGCGCGGGACTGAGCCTTCTCTTCGTCAACCTGCCGATCGGCCTGGCAGGAATGCAGTTCGGACAGTGGGTGGGCGGCGCGTTCTTCCTGCTCGCCTTGTTCGCAGCGCTGGCTTCCTCGATCTCGCTGATGGAGGTGGCGGTATCCTGGCTGGACGAGCGCACGGGCGTTACGCGCTGGGGCGCGGCGCTGGGCGTGGGGTTCGTCGTGTTCGTGATCGGCGGTGGCTATATCATCTCGCGCGACTACATCCTGTTCGTCGATTTCATCGCCGCCTCGCTGCTGATGCCGCTGGGCGGCCTGCTGACGGCGGTGTTCGCAGGCTGGGTGATCGAGAAGAAGCTGATGGAGTCCGAGCTCGGCACGCCGTTCTTCAGGGTGTGGCGGCCCATTGTGCGTTGGGTGGTGCCCGCCATCATCGGCGTGGTGCTGGTGATGGGCGTGATCGAGAAGCTGGGTTAGCCCAGCTTCTCCGCCAGCATGTCGCTCGCCTTGACGAGTTCGCTGACGATCCCCGGCTCCAGCGAGGAATGTCCCGCATCCGGCACGATGCGCAGCTGGGATTTGGGCCAGGCTTTCTGCAGGGCCCACGCGGACGACAGGGGCGTTACCACGTCATAGCGGCCGTGGACGATCACGCCGGGCAGGTCGCCGAACTTGGCGGCCTGGTCGAGCAGCCAGCCATCGCTCTCGAAGAAACCCTTGTTGTGGAAGTAGTGGCATTCGATGCGCGCGAAGGCGTCGAGGAAGTCTGCCTCGTCGAAACGGGGCGGGCGTTGTTTCGGTCCCTGGATCGACAGCGTCTCGCCTTCCCAGCGCGCCCAGGCAGCGGCGGCTTCGGCGCGCACGGCGGCGTTCTTGCCGGTGAGGCGTTTGTAGAAGGCCTTGAGCAGGTCATTGCGTTCTGCGGGCGGGATCGGCGCGACATAGCGCTCGAACGCATCGGGATAGATGTTGCTCGCTCCATCCTGGTAGAACCACTTGATCTCGCTCTCCTTGAGCAGGAACACGCCGCGGAGGAGGAGACCGAGCACCTGCTTCTTGTGCAGGGCGGCGTAGGCGAGGGCGAGCGTCGATCCCCACGAGCCGCCGAACACCAGCCACTTCTTGACGCCGAGATGCGTGCGCAGCGCCTCGATGTCCGCCACCAGATCCCAGGTGGTGTTGTCCTTGAGTTCCGAATGGGGCGTCGAACGGCCGCAGCCACGCTGGTCGAACAGGATGATCCGGTAGCGCCTCGGATCGAAGAAGCGCCGCATCTCCGGGCTGGAGCCTCCGCCGGGGCCGCCGTGGAGAGCGACAACGGGCAAGCCATCGGGATGGCCGCTTTCCTCCCAATAGAGTTCATGAACGCCTCCGACGGCCAGACGGCCTGTTCGGCGCGGGTCCAGGGACGGATAGAGCGAGCGGCGGTGACGGTCTTCGTTCATTGATGCTTCATCTACCGGCCATCACCTTAAGGTCAAATGCAATTCAGTAGACGGCTCGCCTTTTCAATGGGACCTCACTATACCCAATGTAGATGCCAGGGACTGCCGGGGATAGGTTCGGTGTCAGGTCTGCGTGTAGCTCTTGTGATGATCGTCCTCGCGGCTCCCCTGGGAGCGTGCGCGACCGTTTCGGTCTACGAAGCTCCCAAGACCACTGAAATCTCCATCGCCAAGGCCCAGTCGGGCCTCCATGACGCCGCGAACGCCTATTGCGAGAGCGCCCGAGCCAAGGGGCTGGCGACCGGCGAGGCCGGCCTCGGCAATATCGGCAGCATTTTCACGGGCGGAAAGCAGAACGACAAGAACGCCTACTGGCGCAAGATCGGCGCGGACAAGTCCGCCCCCGCCTCCGTCGTCAGCCGCGTGCGGGCCGATACGGCAGAATCGGCCAAGGGCTTGGCGGACCTCTCCAGGCTTGCCCGCGCCATGCTGGGCAAGACCACTGCGAACAAGGAAGACGTGAGCCTGTTCGAGAAGGCGCTGATCCACGCCCGCCAGTCGCGCGACAGCTTCTCGGATGCGCTGACCGAGGTGAACAAACGCTCGCAGCGTGAATACAAGATCGACGACGAGCTGGTGGCGCTGGACACTGCGCTGCAATCCGCGCGCGTGACCGCGGACGAGTTGGCGGCCTCGCGGGTCGATAAGTCCTGAGTTGAAGTCTGACCTAGGTCGGCGGCGCTACAGCCCCGGGCGCCGCTTTCGGCGTCACCGTCTTTGCCACGAACTCGGCTACCTGGTCGGAGACCGATTGGGCGGCCTTCGCCATGGCGGCGGCGCGGGCGCGGGGGTCCTTGCTGGTCGGCGTATCCGAAGCCTTGAACGTGTCCTGCGCAATCATGCGGCGGGTGGCGGCGTCGAGGATGCTCACTTCGACGATGGCGTTGGCCGGGGCGGTTTCCTTGCCCGTCGACAGGTCGATCACGCGCCAGCGGACATCGTAGTCGACGCGGGCGCCAAGCTGGGCCGGGGCCGCTCGGCCATCACCGCCGGCGCGGGCGAGAGCGTCGACCACCGCGCCCTGAAGCAGACGCGGGGCGGTATCCACCCAGCGGACGTTGGCGAGATAGACGACTTCCTGGTCGGCGCGCACGGCGATGTCGAGGCCGGAATAGGCGCGCGAGGCGTCCGGCGGATAGACGGCGACATCGGCCCGCAGCGGTGAGGACGGAGTAGCGGCGCGCTCGGCCGGCAGGGAGATCAGCGCGAGCGGAATTTCGGGCTCGGGCAGCACGGACAGGCAGCCGCCGAAGGCGAGCGGGAGAACCAGTGCAGCAAGGATGCGCGCCAGAATACGGGAGGAATTTATCACTTCTTGTTCTCCACCGGCTGCGGCTGGCGATAGACGAACTGGCTCGGGTTCTGTTCGATCTGGCCGAGGACCGATTGCAATTGAGCCATGAGCGTCGACAGGTCGGTGGCCGCCAGCGACATCTGTTCCAGCGCGCGGTTGGCGCTCGGCGTCAGGCTGGTGTTGATCTGCGAGACGGCGCCGTTGATGTTGGCCATCGACTTGCGAACGTCGCCGATGGCTGGGCCGAGGCCTTTGAGGGCTTCATTGGCGTTGGCGATGAGTTCGGCCGCATCGCCCTTGGCGAGGCCATCGATCGTCTCGCCGGCAGAAGCGAGGGTTGTCGCCGCCTTGTCGATCGATTTGAACGCGCTGGTGGCGCTGTCGATCGCGCCGCCATTCTTGGCGAGCTTCTCGGTGACAGCTTCGATGTTCTCGAGGATCTTGGTGACGTGGGCGACGTTTTCTTCCGACAGCGCCTCGTTGAGGCGGTTGATGGTGTCGCCGGTGACCGTGAGCAGGTCCTGGCCGCCCTGGAAGAGTTCGTCCAGCGCCGTGCGTTCGGTGCGGATGACGGGGGGCTCCTGGAAGTCCTTTGAGACAAGCAGGGGCTGGTCCGGCGATCCGGCGAGGATCTGGATGAAGGTGACGCCCGTGATGCCGAGGAAGTTGAGCTGGGCGATGGAATCGACGCGCACCGGGGTCTCGGCGCTGACGACAATGCGCGCGATGACGCGGTTGGGATCGGTGCGGTCGAGCTGCAGGCGGCGCACTTCGCCGACCTTGATGCCGTTGAAGCGCACTTCACCGCCTTCGGTAAGGCCGTTGACCGGGCCCTCGAACACGACGTCGTAGGTCGAATAGTCCTTATTGAGCGGCGTGCCGGCGATATAGAGCGTGAACAGCGCAAGCGCCGCCGCAGCTATGAGGACGAACGCCCCGATCAGAACGTAGTTGGCCCGCGTTTCCATCTATCTCACCGCCGCCCGGCCGCGTGGACCAGAGAAGTATTCCTGGATCCATGGATGCGGATTCCTGCGGACCTCATCCATTGAACCAACTGCAAGCACCTTGCCGTCCGAAATCACCGCGATCCGGTCGCAGATCGCAACCAGCGTGTCGAGATCGTGCGTGACCAGGAAGACGGTTAACCCGAGCGTCCGGCTCAGTGACTGGACAAGCTCGTCGAACTTCTGCGCGCCGATCGGGTCGAGACCCGCCGTCGGCTCGTCCAGGAAGAGCAGTTCCGGATCGAGAGACAACGCACGGGCGAGCGCGATGCGCTTGCGCATGCCGCCCGAGAGTTCCGCCGGCTTCTTGGCGGCTGCATCCAGCTCCAGCCCCGCCATGCGGATCTTGAGCTCGGCCAGTTCCCGCATCAGGTAGTTCGGGATCCTGGTGTGCTCCAGCATGGGCGCCATGACGTTCTCGCGGCAGTTCAGGGTGGAGAATAGGGCGCCATCCTGGAACATCACTCCCCAGCGACGTTCAACCGCCACTCGCTCAGTACGCGAAAGTTCGTTCAGTTTCTGGCCGAATACCTCGATCTCGCCCTTCACCGGCGTGTTAAGGCCGACGATGGAGCGCAGCAGCACGGACTTGCCCGTGCCCGACCCGCCGATGACGCCCAGCACTTCCCCGCGCCTGACGTCGAGGTCGAGGTCTTCGTGCACGGACGTCGCGCCGAAGCGGTTCGTGAGCCCGCGCACGCGGATCACGATTTCGTCCGTTGCCGGACCTTCCTTTTTCAGCGTGGCGGTTTTGGTGCTCATACGTTCAGGATGTAATAGGCGATGGCGAACATCGCATCGAGGGTGATGACGAGGAAGATCGCCTGGACGACCGAAGATGTGGTGCGGCGTCCGAGCGAGACGACGTCGCCCTCCACCAGCAGGCCCTGGCGGCAGGCTACCAGCGCAATGACGATCGCAAAGACCGGCGCCTTCACGATGCCGACCCAGAAATGCTGTTCGGGCACCACATCCTGGAAGCGGCGGATGAACATGATGGGCGAGATATCCATGGCGAGCCACGCAGCGACGAGGCCCCCGGCAATGCCGGAGATCATGGCGGCGAAGGTCAGCAGCGGCGTCATCACCACGAGGGCGATGAGGCGCGGGGCGACGAGGGCCTCCATCGGATCGAGGCCGATTGTGCGCATGGCGTCGATCTCCTGACGCATCTTCATCGAGCCGATCTGGGCGGTAATGGCGCTGTTGGTCCGTCCGGCGAGCAGGATGGCGGTGATCACCACGCCGAACTCGCGCAGCATGCCGATGCCGACCAGTTCCACCGTGAACACGGAGGCGTTGAACATGGCGAGCAGGTTCGCGCCGATGAAGGCGATGACCAGTCCGATGAACATCGACAGGAAGGCGACGATGGGCAGGGCGTCGAGGCCGGCCTCTTCCATCACCGATACCACCGAAGTCCAGCGGATGCGGCGCGGATTGATGACGAGCCTGGCAAGCGTCGCCATGGTCTCGCCGATGAAGGACAGCGTTCCAAGAAGTTCGCGCCAGGCGTCGACGGCGCCGTGTCCTGCGCGGTCGAGCAGGGCGATGAAGCCGGGCGGGCGGATGGGGTCGGGTGGGGCTGCCGGGCTGGCGCGGCGCACTTCGCCGAGCAGGCGCTCGGCCGAGGGGTGCGAGCCCTGGATCGGAATGGGGTTGTCGTTGCCTTCGCGGGCGCCCAGCGCCCGGTCGATCAGATAGGCGCCAGAGGTGTCGAGATTGTCGAGCTCACTGACATCCAGCGTGGCGTCGTGGCGGACCTTGGAATCCTTGATCTGCTGTTCCACGCTGGCGACGGTCCATACGGTCCAGTCGCCCGCAACGGAAAGCACCTGCTTTCCGTCGGCGGCCGTATCCACCTGAAAACGTGTTGAATTGATCGCCATTCTCAATTTGTACTGTAGAAACGTATAGCAAACATCAAACGAGACTACGGAGCGATGTAATTCACGCGTGGGTTGCAGCTTCAGTGTTGCCCGGAAACACGCGAAATTCTTGCCAAGTCTGATGAAACGCGGGCCCAGTTCTTCGGTTTCGCACCAGGGCAGCAACACTTCGTTTGGAGAGATGAATGAAGCCCTTGTTCGTTGCAGCAGCGATTTGTGGCCTTGGACTGGTCATTGTGGGCGCGACCGCAGGACATGGGCCGCCGGCGGATGCGCCACCGGATGTCGTGCTTGCCGGACTGAGGCACACTTCGGACCTCAACACGCCCATGATGTTCGGTTTCGTGCATGTGCTGGCAGCGCTGTTTGCCGGAACGCGGGCCGGGCGGCTGTCAGCCGCTGCAGGATGGGTATTCCTGGCGGGGGTTCTGCTGTTCTCCGGCGTGCTGTGCGGCCGGCTGCTCGCGCCGGGCGGCGTGTTCGATCAGGTGATCATGCTCGTGCCGCTGGGCGGCCTCGCCTTCATGGCAGGATGGATTCTGCTGGGAGCGGCAGAGGTGTTTGGGCGGAAGGCCTGAAGAGGCCCACTTCAAGCCGTCCCAGCCGGAACAAGGCGACAATGTCAGAGAGCGCGCCGACTGAGCGCAGCCAGCCCAACTAAAGATTCGGGCCGCCCAGCGCTGCGTCGAGGAGCAGATACGCCGACAGCCTCGGATGGGCGTCCTCGCGGGCGCGTTCAGAGACGGCCAAGACGCGCAGGGCGTCGGCCTCTTCGGCGGAGACGAAGCTGCGGGCCGCCATCTGCCAGTCGCGGTCCGTCTCGAGCAGCCGCGCCACGCGCTGGATCTCGCCCGGCGCCACGTCGCGGATAGCCTTGCGGCGATAGCGGTCGCCCTGTGATGCAGCGGAGGCGATGCGACGCAGGTCCTGCGCGGCGATCATGCCGCCGAGGCGTACACCGGCGCGGTCGAGCCGGTCGATCATGGAGCCGGCGGACATGGCGCGCTTCTGTTCGGGGACTTCCTCGACCGTATTGAGCAGGTCGCGCCAGGGCGCGCCGTTGTTGCCATTGCTCACGCGCTCGGGCGGGAAGAGGGGATCGAAGGCCTGCGGCGCGCGCGTTTCGGGAACGAGAGGTTGCGCGCTGCGGCCGCGCAGCTGGGTGACGTTGTTGTTGAGCACCAGCTCGTCAGGTTGGCTCACAGGCTCATAGCTGCCCGTGGCTGCGGGGCGCTGTGCGCGTCCGTTGACCGGCTTGTCGAGCAGGAAGTCGTCTTCCGTCTGCGGCGCTGCAAACAGCGGGTCGGCCTGGGTGGCGCGGCCGGCGTCGCGCGCAAAGAGCGGTTCGCGGTCGGCCTGGCTGTTGCGGCCATCCGGCGCCGCGGCGCGCTGCATGGGCTGCTGGGTCGGCTCGGCGCGCAGCTCGAACGCGGGCGGGTCGAGGATCATGTCGTCGATCGAGGGCTGCTTGATCGGCTTGGGCTGCTCGTCGCTCTTCATCTTGCCGATGAGCTTGGAGGCTTTCTCGATGCGCTGGCGGGCGCGGTCCACAAGGTCGGTCTCGGCGACATGGCCGGCTTTCGAGCCTTCGGAGAGCACGACCTGCATCAGGCGGCGCACGCGCGCTTCGGTCTCGTCGGCCTGGTTCTTGGCGGCGATCGCGGCCGAACGCGTGGTGGCTTCGACCTGCAGACCGGTTTCCTTGAGCTGCGCCATGGCGATGCGGGCGTCTTCCGAAGCGCGGGCAGATGTCGCCGTGACCTGCTCGGTGGCCTTGAGCGCGCCGCCGATGGCGTCGGATACGGCGTCGCGCAGGCTCTCGGCTGTCGACCTTGTGGCGGCGGTTGCAAGCTCGCCTGCCTTGGTGGCGGCTTCGACCATGCGGGTCGACTGCACGAGCTGTTCGTCGAGACGCATCAGGGCGCCGGCGAGGTTCTGCGCGCGCTTGCGGCTTTCGGCGCCCATATTGTCGAGCTGGTCAATGCGGCCGCCGAGATGGCCGGCGGTTTCTTCCAGGCTGCGAAGGCGGGAGGTGAGAGTTTCGTCGGCCTTGCGGACCTGGTCCTGGGCGGCCTTGGCGGCTTCGGACAGCATCTGCGCGTGGCGCGGCACGGCCTTGGCGATGCTTTCGGACTGATTGCGGAGCGATTCTGCAAGCTGCGTCATCGACTGGCGCTCGGAGCTCATCTTGTGGACGAGCACTTCTGAATCGGCGCGGACGATCTCGGCAGCCTTCAGCGCCATCGTGACGCTGGACTCGATCTCTTTCTTGATGCCGTCGAGCTTGGAGCGCGTATCGGCAAGGGCGCGGTTGACGTTCTGGGTTTCGGTGGTGACCGCGGCGGCGATCGAGGTGATCTCTTCGCGTGCTGTCTGAGCGGGCTCAAGCAGAAGGCGGGCGGACTGGAGCACGATTCGGTTGGCTTCGGCCGAGCGGGAAGTCTCGCGCGCCATGACGCCGGCGCAGATCATTGCGAGGCCTGAGGCAAGCAGGACGCCGACGCCGGCGGCAAGGACAGCAGGCGGTGCGCTGAGCACGGCGGGGCCGCCGGCAAACATCAGGATCAGGGCTGCGCCCCACAGCATCACGGCGAGGGCGACGCCTGCCCATGGCATCCACGACCCGACGGTGTGGGCCGCCTCAAGCTGGGCTTTGACGCGTTCCTGGGGTCGGCGAGGCTGGGTTTCGGTCATGGGGTCAGATAAACCCGTGCACTGTGACGCCCCCGCGCCCGCAATCAGGCGAAGGGAAGATTACTCGCCCGATTGTGCAAGTCTGCCGCCAGATTGAAAAGGGCTTCGAGTCAGCGCTGAAGGCCTGTTTTGTCAGCAAATTCCGGAGGGGCGGCGAAACGTTTCGCATAAAGGGGCCGGGGACGCGTCTGGAATCGCGGTAAACGCCGTCACAGGCGTTCAAAGCCCAGCCTAGTAAATCTTCGGCGCAGGCTGTTCGATCTGCTTTTCGATCTTGGCCGGTTTGCCGCCCGGATCCTTGCCCTTGTCGGCTTTTGGGGCATCTGAGGCAGGCGCGCCTGTCCACGCGACGAGCGCCGCGAAAACCACGTCACGGAAGCCTACGATTACGTCGATCATCGGGCTGACCCCTTACCCGGAAGGTTGTGCGGCGGTTGTCGCGCAGCATCAAGGCGAAAATTCGGCGCAGGGCCCGGAATAGCGGGTTTCATGGGCGCGAGGGCACTGAGTTAATCTGGAGCGATGCTGGCGAAGACCGGGGCCAAAATGAAGAGCGGCGGCTCTCGCCGCCGCTCCCCGTATTCAACGCCAAACCGTCCTACCGATAGCGCCAGAGGCGGGTGGACTGCTGGACGACGTAGACATTGCCGTAGCCGTCAGCGCAGCGCTGCAATTCGACGTCTGCCGGGCGGCCGCGCCAGTAGGCGTATTCGCGATCCCAGCGGCACTGGCCGGGGGCGAGGCCGTAGCTGTTGTAGTAGACGGGCTCGCGGTAGCTGTAGTTGTCGTAGCCGCCGTAGTATGGGCTGTAGCCGGGCGAGCCGAAGATGAAGCCGAGGGACAGGCTGGTGCGGCTGCGGTCATAGCGGCGGTAGCTGTCGTTCCAGCCCCAGTTGTTGTTGTTCCAGTTGCGGTCGCGGTTCCAGTCATTGCCGCCGCGGTTGTTGCCACGGTTCCAGTCGCCACGATTGCGGTGATCATTGCCGCCGCGGTTGTCGTGATGGTCGTTGCCGCCTCGGCCGCGGCCCTGGGCGAAGGCGGGACTGAAGGCGGGTGCAGCGGCGAGCAGGGCGAGGCCCAGCAGGATTGCCTTTCCTAGTGCAGATTGGCGGAGCATGGTTCTCTCTCCCGAAAACAAAAAGACGGTGCGGACAGTCTCGATTCCTGCTTGAAGGCTGCATGAACGACCCATTCAGGGAGGCCTTCAAGGCCTTGATCTGGTTCGCATAGGATGGGTCAGGATGGGGAAGTTTCATGAGTTCCGTGCTCGATCTTGCCCAGCTTGAAACGATGACTTCGGGCGACGCGATGCTTGCGGTCGAGGCGCTGGGCATTTTCCGGCAGTCGGCGGACCTGTGGGGGCGGATGCTGGAAGCGCGTGACGATGCCGCCCAGTGGGCGGATGCGGCTCACGCGATCAAGGGCGCGGCAAGGTCGGTCGGGCTGATGCAGTTAGGCGACGCGTGCGAGGTGGCCGAGAAGCTGGGCCGGTCAGGCAATGTCAGCCCGGCGCAGGCTGGGGTCGCGATTTCCACGGTCAAGGACAAGCTGGGCGAGGCGATGGAAGCGCTCGCGCATGTCGAGCACCAGCTGTCGATGCGCAAGTCGTTCCAGGGCGTGCGGGTCGACTAAGCCCGGCCTAGAACGTGAACATCACTTCCGAGAAGCCGTACCACGGATTGCCCTGGCGGGTGGCGTTCGGCGCCGCCTCCATGAAGTGGCCCTGGTTGAGGCCGGCGAAGCCGAAGGCGAGGCGGATATTGTTCGGCACGAGCTGATGGCGCCAGCGGACTTCCCAATGTTCGCCGACTTCTTTTCCTGACGCGCCAGTCACATCACGGACGCCGGTGTTGCCGAAGCTGTCGCGGGCGCTGTCGAGACGGACATTGCGGACGGACAGCAGCAGCTCGTTACGGTTGTCGGGCTTGAGGTCGAGGCGGACGCCGGGGCTGTCGAGATTGGTGCGGCCGATGAGGCCCCAGATGCTGGTGGGGCCAAGCTCGAAGGCGCGGTCGCCGAAGAGCGGATCGAAGCGCTCGTCAGACCCGTCATTGGGACGGTCGTCGCCGGAGACGAGGTCGTAGTAGGCGGAGATGCGTGGGGTCCAGGGAATGTCGAGCGTGTAGCCAAGCTCGCCGTGGAACATGCTGGCGTCGTGGGTGAGGGCGGTCACGTCTGCGGCGGCGGTGGACCCGCGGTTCGTGCCGGACTGGCCGGTGTATTCGACCTCGAAATCGAAATCGCCTTTCTTCTGCGGCTTGCGCAGGCGCGCGCCCGCGGTGGTGAGATCGCGGTTGCGGGTCGGCTGGTTGGTCGCGTCGTTTTCCTGCAGGTCGTACAGATAGATTTCCGCAAACGTGCCG
>Ga0070685_10001226_pt1 | contig 13640 bp, 10 predicted proteins | sample KBSS13LmetaG_FD_65651 | JGI IMG/M metagenome (GOLD analysis project Ga0070685, IMG submission 65651) | Switchgrass rhizosphere microbial communities from Kellogg Biological Station, Michigan, USA - KBS S1-3L metaG | ecosystem: Host-associated > Plants > Roots > Rhizosphere ...
GACGTGATGGCGGCCACCGGGCTGCAGAAGGGCGGCATCTACCGCCACTTCGAGAGCAAGGAGCAACTCGCGGTCGAGGCGTTCGACTACGCCGTGGGGCTGATGGGCCGCCGCTTCGCCGAGGCGCTGGAAGGGAAGACGCACGCCGTCGAGCGGCTCTCGGCGGTGATCGCGGTGTTCGAGGCGCTCCCGACCGATCCGCCGGTGCCGGGTGGATGCCCCATGATGAACGCCAGCATCGAGAACGACGACGGCAACCCCGCGCTCCGCGAGCGCGCCCGGGCCGCGATGGACGGCCTGCGCGCCCTCATCGTCCGCATCGCCGGCCGCGGCCTGGAGCGCGGCGAGCTCCGCGCGGAGGTGGACCCCGACGCGCTGGCGACGGTGATGATCTCCGTGCTCGAGGGCGCGGTGATGATGTCCAGGCTCTACGACGACGCGATGCACGTCGCCCGCGCGGCCGCGCACCTGCGCCGGCACCTGGACGAGCACGTCCGCGCCGCGTGAGGCGCCGACGCGCTTTTATTTGCCCTTGATGCGACCGATCGGTCTCTAACGGGAGGGAAGCATGGATGCGAAGGAATACGACGCGATCGTGATCGGCGGCGGGCCGGGCGGCTACACGGCGGCAATCCGCCTGGCGCAGCTCGGCAAGCGCACGCTGTGCATCGAGAAGGAGTCGTACGGCGGCGTCTGCCTGAACTGGGGGTGCATCCCCAGCAAGGCGCTGATCCACGCCTCGGCCACCCTCGACCGCATCCGCGAGGCGGGAGCGATGGGGATCGCCGCGGGCGAGCCGACCATCGACTTCGCCGCCACGCAGCGGTGGAAGGCGGGGATCGTGGAGCGGCTGACCACCAACGTCGGCACGCTGATCCGCGGCAACGGCGGCGAGACGGTCTACGGCACCGCGCGCCTGCTCGACGCGCGCACCGTCGAGGTGACGGCGGCGGACGGGACGGCGGCGCGCTACACGGCGCGCGACGCGATCGTCCTGGCGACCGGCGCGGGGCTGGCGACGCTCCCCGGCTTCGCGGCGGACGGCGAGCGCATCCTGACCGCGCGGCACGCGGTGGAGCTGGCGGAGGTCCCCGCGAGCCTGCTGGTGATCGGCGGCGGGGTGATCGGGCTGGAGCTGGGGATGATGTACCAGCGGCTGGGGACGCGCCTCACGGTGCTGGAGGCGACGGACGCGCTCCTCCCCGGCGTGGACGCGGACCTGGTGCGGGTGGTGGAGCGCCGGCTGCGCAAGCGCGGCGCGGAGGTATTGACGGAGGCGCGCGCGCTGCGCTGGGCGCCGTCCGGCGCGGGCGCCGCGGTCACGGTGGAGCACGGCGGCGCCACGCGGACCATCGAGGCCGAGAAGGTGCTGGTGGCGATCGGCTTCCGTCCGAACACCGCCGGGCTGGGGCTGGAAGAAATCGGCGTGCGGCTGGACGAGCGCGGGCACGTGGCGGTGGACGAGCGGATGGAGACCAGCGTCCCCGGCGTCTACGCGGTGGGCGATCTGGCGGGCGGGCCCTATCTCGCGCACAAGGCCTTCCGCGAGGCCGAGGTCGCGGCGGAGGTGATCGCCGGCCGCTACGCGCGGGCGGACTGGCTGGCGCTCCCGGCCGCGATCTTCACCGACCCCGAGATCGCCACCGTCGGCATCGGCGAGGCGGAGGCGCGGCGCCGCGGGATCGAGCCCACGGTGGGGCGCTTCCCCTTCACCGCCTCGGGCCGCGCGATGTCGCTGAACGACACCGACGGCTTCATCAAGGTCGTGGCCGACGGCGACCGCGTGCTGGGGGTGCAGGTGGTCGGCCCCGAGGCGAGCGAGCTGATCGCCGAGGCCGCGTTCGCGGTGGAGATGATGGCCTCGCCCGGCGACGTGGCGCTCACCATCCACACCCATCCCACCCTGGGCGAGGGGATGGCGGAGGCGTTCAAGCATGCGTTGGGCGAGGCGATCCACATCATGAACCGCCGCGCGGCGCCGAGGCCGGTGCTCGCCGCGGCGTAAAACCCGCATCACGCGGAGACGCGGAGACACGGAGAGAACCACCTGGAGGATCGGGAGGACGGGATGGCGGTGGAGCTGAAGGGGAGGACGGCGATCGTCACGGGGAGCAGCAAGGGGATCGGCCTCGCGATCGCCGAGGCGCTGGCGCGGGCGAACGCGAACGTGGTGGTGTCGGCGCGGCACCCGGCGGAGGTCACGGAGGCGGCGCGCCGGCTGGAGGCGCTCGGCGAGGGGAAGATCCTCGGCATCCCCTGCGACGTGAGCCGGCTGGACGACGTGCGGCGGCTGGTGGGGCAGACGGTGGAGACGCTCGGCGGGCTCGACATCCTGGTGAACAACGCGGGCTTCGGCGTCTTCGCCCCCGTCGGCGAGATCGAGCCCGAGACGTGGGACCGGCTGATCGGCACCAACCTCTCCGGCGTCTTCTACTGCTGCCACGAGGCCATCCCCCACCTGGAGAAGAGCGAGGACGCCTGGATCATCAACATCGCCTCGCTGGCGGGGAAGAACCCGATGGCCGGCGGGGCGGCGTACAACGCCAGCAAGTTCGGGCTGGTGGGCTTCAGCGAGGCGCTGATGCTGGACGTGCGGCAGCAGGGGATCCGCGTGAACTACATTATGCCCGGGAGCGTCGCCACCTACTTCAACCAGAACGAGCCGGGGGAGAAGGACGCCTGGAAGATCCAGCCCGAAGACATCGGCCAGGTGGTGATGGACCTGCTTGCGCTCCCGAAGAACTCGCTCGTCTCGCGCGTGGAGATGCGCCCCTCGCGGCCCCCGAAGCGGTAAAAGCTTCATCACACAGAGACGCAGAGACACGGAGAGAGTCGGGCAGTTCTCTCTGTGTCTCCGCGTCTCTGCGTGAGATGCCGTTTCGCTGGCAAGCATCTTTCAGATCGGGGCGGCTCACCCCGGCGGAGAGGAGCGGAATGCCGAAGCGCCTGCCGAGAGCCGTGATCTGGGACTTGGACGGGACGCTCAGCGACGACCGGGCGCGCGCGCACTTCGTGGAGGTGGAACAGGGGAGGACGCGCGACTGGAAGTCGTACTTCGACGCCATCGGCTCCGACCCGCCGATCGCCGCGTCGATGGAGGTGCTGCGGGCGCTGCACGCGGCGGGGAACCGCGTGGTCTTCCTCACCGGGCGCCCGGAGCACACCCGCCGCACCACCGAGCGCTGGCTCAAGGCGAACGGCCTCACCGAGTACGACCGCCTGCTGATGCGCCCCGCCGGCGATCTGCGCCGCAGCGGCGACTTCAAGGTGAGCGAGGTGGCCAAGCTGCGGCGGGAGTACGAGATCGTCTGCGCCTTCGAGGACCGCATCGACGTGGCCGACGCGCTGCGCGAGGCGGGGGTGCCGATCTTCCTCTACGGCGCCGGCGCCGAGGCGGCAGCCGAAGCCCTGGAAGCGCTGGAAACGCGGAGACACGGAGGGGGCCGCTAGCCCTCTCCGTGTCTCCGCGTCTCTGCGTGAGACGATCCGTTCAGGCGGACTTGAGCGGGAGCCAGAGGACGAACACCGAGCCCCCATCCTCCGGCTGATCCAGGCGCAGCGACCCGCCCAGCCGGTCGGTCAGGCTCCGCGCGATGGCCAGCCCCAGCCCGGTGCCGCGGTTCACCGAGTCGGTGCGGGCGTCGTCGCACACCTGCTCGAACACCTCGAAGACCCGCGCGCGGTCCGCGTCCGCGATCCCCGGCCCCGAATCCTCCACCCGGACCTCGACCCCCGGCCCGTCCTCGCGCACCTGGACGCGCACGTGGCCGCGCGGAGTGAACTTGATGGCGTTGGTCACCAGCGAGTAGAGCACCTGCCGCATCCGTTCGGGGTCCACGTACATCGGCGGGAGCTCTACGGGCGCGTCGAGCTCGAAGCGCAGCCCCTTGGCCTCGGCCTGGCGCCGCAGCGGCTCCAGCACCTCCGCGGCGTACTCGGGGAGAGCGACGCGCGCCGGGTAGAGCTGGAGCTGGTCGATCTCGGCGGTGGTGAGGAGGAGCACGTCGTCGATCAGCCGCGCCAGGTGCTCGGCGCAGACGTTGGCGCGCTCGGCCGCGCGCGAGGCGGGGGCCGGGATGTCGCCGTACGAGTCGGTGGAGAGGAGGTGCGTGTAGCCGACGATGGCGTGCAGCGGGGTGCGCAGCTCGTGGCTCACCGCCGCGAAGAAGCGGCTCTTGGCGCGGCTCGCCTCCTCCGCCTCGCCGGCCAGGCGCGCCAGCTCCATCTCCCGCTCCTGCCGATCGGTGACGTCCTGGAAGAGGAGCGAGATCCCGCCCCCCGCCAGCGGGTCCACCGACAGGTCGAAGCAGCGCCCCTGCAGCCACTCGACGCCCGGCCGCACCGCGTGCAGCCCACGCGGCAGCCCGTCGTCCATGGTGTGGCGGAGGGCGTGCTGGAGCTCCGGCGGGTCGTCGGGGAGGTGGTCGAGGAGCGAGGCGCCCACCGCCTTGTGCATCCGGATGCGCAGCAGCGCCTCGGCGGCGGGGTTCAGGTAGACCACGCGCCAGTCGGTGTCGACCGCCAGGAAGCCGTCGCGCATGGACGCCAGCAGCCGCGAGTAGCGCTCGGCCAGCCGCGCCTGCTCGGCTCCGTCGCGGAAGTGCAGCGCCACCCCGCCCCCCTCCAGCGGCGTGGCCTCCAGCGAGAGCGGGGTGCCGTCGTCGCGCGCGGGGAAGGGGAAGCGCAGCGGCGACGCGGTGGCCACCACGGCGGCCATGCGCGCGCGCAGCCCGGGCTCGTTCAGCTCGGGGAAGGCGTCCCAGAGCGGCTGGCCCAGGGTGTCGTCGCGCGAGGCGCCGAACCACCGCTCGGCGGCCCGGTTCCAGTAGGAAATGGTCCAGTCCTCGCCGACCGTGCAAAACGCGTCGGCGATCGCCTCGAGGGCGGGGATGGTCGTGGTCGACACTGCTGCTACGCTCACGGACTTCCTGTGCTACGTCCCACTGGGTGAACGGGTTACGCCCCGCTGCCCCAGGATGATGCGACCCCTCGCGCCTCCGGATGTTCCGTGTCCGAAAGCGAGCGCGCGGCGGGTGTCCCGCGACGTTCTCCGTTGATCCTGACGGACGACGGGCCGCGCCTTCACGTCACGACAGCAAGCGCGTCTCACGCAGAGACACAGAGACACGGAGAGAACGGCCGTGCCGTTTCAGACCCGCGGCGCCCGCCGGAACTCGCTTCCCGGCGCCCACTGCGGGAGCGCCTCGGCCGTAGCGGCGGCCCAGGCGGTGCGCAGAACCACGCGGCCCTGCTGCACCGCGCCGCCGTAGTCCGTGTCCGGGCGGTACGCGTCGCTCGGCTGGTGGTAGTGCTGCGCGTTGAACTCCTCGTAGCGCGCCTGCCCCCATCCCTCCGGACGCCCCTCGTACGTCAGCCCGTGGTCCATCGCCAGCGCCGGCACCCCCGCGCGGGCGAAGGGAAAGTGGTCCTGCCGGAAGAACATCCCCTGCTCCGGGTGCTGCTCCGGCGCCACCCCCATCCCCTCCGCCTGCGCGGCCGCGCGCACCATCGCGCCCAGGTCGGAGCGGTCGGTGCCGAGCGGGGCGATGTCCGTCGTCCGCCCCCACAGGTTCGCGCCGTCCACGTTCACCACGGCGGCCGTGGTGGCGAGGGGGAAGAGCGGGTGGCGTGCATACCACTCGGCCCCCAGCAGCCCCGACTCCTCCGCGGTAGTGCTGACGAAGAGGAAGGGGCGCAGCGGCCGCACCGGCGCGCGCGCCAACCCCTCGGCCACCGTCAGCAGGAGCGCCACGCCGCTCGCGTTGTCGTACGCACCATGGTAGACACGCGTCTCGCCGTCGTCCCCCGTCCGCATGCCCAGGTGGTCGTAGTGCGCGGAGACGATCACCGGCTCGTTCGCGCGCGCCGGGTCGGAGCCGGGGAGGAGGCCGAAAATATTCGCCGTCGAGACCGGGCGCAGGTCGCTGCGGACCGTGGCGCGCACCGCGATCCCGGTCGGCACCGGGCGGAAGTCCTTCGCCTCGGAGGCGGCGACGAGCGCGTCCGGGTCGTGGCCCGCGGCGGCCAGGGCGCGGCGGGCGGCCGGCTGCGAGATCCAGCCGCGCACCTGCAGCGGAAACTCGGGCTCGCCCTCCAGGTCGAACTGCTCGCCGGTGTTCGAGGTCTTCACCACGTTCCAGCCGTAGCCGGCGCTCTCGTCGGTGTGCAGGAGCAGCGCGCCGGCCGCGCCGCGGCGCGACGCCTCCTCGAGCTTGTACGTCCAGCGCCCGTAGTAGGTGAGCGCCTTTCCGCCGAAGAACCCCGGCGTGGCCTCCGTGCCGGGATCGTTCACGCGCATCAGCAGCACCTTGCCGCGCACGTCCACGTCCTTGTAGTCGTCCCACCCGTACTCCGGCGCGGTGATCCCGTAGCCGACGAACACCAGCTCCGTGCCGACCGAGACCTCGGGCCGCGGCACGCCGGCCTCCAGCACGTACTCGTCGGCGTAGGTCGGGGCGATGGACTCGCCGCCCGCCACGAGCTCCAGGCGCGGGTGCGGGTCCATCCCCACCATCGGCACCTTCTGCCGCCCCACGCCCTGGATGCGCTGCACGCCGGCCCGCTCGAGCTGCGCGAGGATGTACAGCGCCGCCAGCGTGCCGCCGCGGGTGCCGGGCGCGCGGCCCTCCAGCAGCGGGTGCGAGAGGAAGCGCAGGTGCGCGTCGATCGTCGGCGCGACGACCGCGTCCAGCGCGACCTGGAGGGCGCCGTCGAGGGAATCCGTCATCGATCTCCAGCCAGGGAGTGGCGGCCGTCCGGGAGCGCCCGCGCCAGCCCCTCGGCGGTGAGGTAGCCGAGGATGGCGTGGAGGGAGCCCTCCGCCGCCGAGCGCAGCGCCGGGTGGAGCTCCGGGCCGTACACCGCGTCCAGCAGCTCGCGCGGACGCGACGGGCCGGCGAGCCGCAATGCGCGGACCACCTGCTCGATGCGCATCTCGCGGTGGCGGCGGTAGCGGGCGACGGCCTCGGCGGGATCCGTCAGCGGAGGGCCGTGCGCGGGGTAGAGCACGGTAGGGGAAAGGGCGGCGATGCGGTCCAGCGAGCGGAGATAGGCCGCGAGGTCTCCCTCCGGTGGCGCGACGAGGGTGGTGTCGCCCTCGCCCATCAACAGGTCGCCGACGAACACCGCGCCCGCCTCGGGCCAGTGGAAGGAGACGTGGTCCGGCGCGTGCCCCGGCGTGGCGACGGCGTGCAGGGTGCCCGCATCCGTGCGGATCGCGTCGCCGTGCGCCAGCCACCGCGAGACGTTCAGGTACTCCTCCCCACCCCCGCCCGGCGCGGCCATCACCGGCGCGCCCGTGCGGACTGAGAGCGCCCCCGCCAGCTCCGAGTGGTCGCCGTGCACGTGGGTGAGGAGGATGGCGACGGGGATATGATCGCCCAGCGCGTCGAGGATGGCGCTCAGGTGGCCGCCGGCGGAGGGTCCCGGATCGATCACCGCCGGCCGCTCGCGCCCCACGATGAAGGTGCGGGTGCCGTCGAGCGTCATCGGCGACGGGTTGGGGGCGAGGAGGGTGCGCAGCATGTCCGTCATCGTTCCAGCAGCACCGCCCGCACGGGCGACGCGTCGGCCTCGGCGAGGCGCAGGGGGAGGGCGATCAGCTCGTACGCGCCGGGCGAGACATCGTCCAACAGCAGGTTCTCGACGATGGGGATGCCGGCGCCCAGGAGGACGTGGTGCACGGGGAGGTCCTTCGATTCGAACGGGTCGGGTGACGGCGCGTCGCCGCCCAGCAGCCGCACGCCGCGCGTGACGAGGAGGCGGGCCGCGTCCGGGGTGAGCGCGGGCCACCCCTCCGGGAACCCGGGCTCGCTCCAGGCGCGGGTGCGCAGGAGGAGCCGTTCGCAATGGCCGGGGAGGTGCGCGGCCAGCCACTCCGGCCCGATCTCGGCCGCGCCGCCGGTGTCCACGACGGTCGCGGGGCCGATGAAGGCGTCGAGCGGCACGCGGCCGATGGGCGCACCGTCCATCAGCACGTGCAGCGGCCCGTCGACGTGCGTCCCCGTGTGCGCGCCGAAGGAGAGCTCGGCGCCGTTGGCGACGTCGTCCGGCAGGCGCGCGTACCAGCCGCAGCGGCAGGGCGGGTCGCCCGGCCACACCGGCATCCCGGCCACCATCGGCCGCGTCACGTCGTGGATGCGCATCGGTTCCGTGAGGACGGGTGATCCATCCGGCCGGGTAGAAGGTCTCACGCGAACGGCCTGAAGACCAGATCATCTCACGCGGAGACACCGCGAGGAACCACCCCAGCCTCTCCGTGCCGCCGGGTCTCTGTGTGATGTAAGTAGTTTAATCAATTGAGGTTACAGGCACGCGCATTGCGAGGCGCCCCGGCACTCCGAACCGGCCGGCTCACACGATGGAGGTGCCCATGAGACGCAATGCCCTGGCTCCGCTGCTCGCCGCGGCCGCGCTCGCCGCGTGCGCCGACAATCCCACCGGGCCCGGCGTGCCGGCCGGCCGCGCCCTGGAGCCGGCGGGCGGCCCGCTGGCCGCGCTCACCACCACGGGGGCCACGCCGTACCCGTACGCGTGCGGGCAGAGCCTGGTGGCCGGCCAGGCGGCGGCCAACGAGCAGCTGCGCGCCATCTACGAGCAGTGGACCACGACGCGGGTGCAGTGGAGCGGGAGCGTCGCCCGCGTGGTGGCGGACGCGAACTACACCTACACGAGCGGGGGCGTCACCCATACGCTCCCCTACGGCACCATCTCCGAGGGCCAGGGCTACGGGATGCTGCTGGCCGCGTACATGGGCGACAAGAAGACCTTCGACGCGCTGGAGGCGTACCGCAGCGCGCACCTCAACCAGCACGGCGTGATGCCGTGGATCATCGACCAGAACGGCGTGCCGGCCGACTCGAACGCCGCGACCGACGCCGACGAGGACATGGCTATGGCGCTGCTGGTGGCGCAGCGGCGGTGGGGCGGCTACTCGACGCCGCTGGCGAGCCTGCTCTCGGCCATCAAGACCCACATGGTGGAGCCTGCGGGATCGACCTACGCCTACCTGCTCAAGCCGGGCGACATCCCGCTGTCGTGGTGGCCGGTGACCTACCCCAGCTACCTGGCACCCGCCTGGTACAGGGCGTTCGCCACCTACACGGGCGACGGGTTCTGGAGCCAGGTCGCCGACAAGTCGTACACGTACCTGGCCGCCATTGACGCGAACTCCGCCTACCAGAACGCGAGCACGGGGCTGGTGCCGAACCGCACCCTGCCCGACGGGTCGGTGGACGGCGACACGCTGCAGCGCCGCTTCTCGTGGGACGCCATCCGCACCCCGTGGCGGCTGGCGACCGACGCCGCGTGGAGCTGCGACACCCGCGCGCGGGGCCGCATCGACAAGATGAACGCGTTCTTCAGCGGCACCGGGCCGGGGCGGGGGCCCGCGGAGATCGGGTCCATCTACCGCACCAACGGAAACTTCCTGGACGACTCCATCTACGGCGGATCGGACCAGGACCCCTGGTTCTTCGGCCCGCTCACGGGGGCGGCGCTCTTCTCCACCAGCTCCACGTACAAGCAGGACATGTGGACCAGGACGGCGGGGATGATCGACTTCGCGGACTACGGCGACGAGCTGGGGCTGCTGGGGCTGCTCCTGGCCAGCGGCAACCTGTACGACCCGTTCGCCGCCCAGCCGCGCCGGGTGCTGAACGACTTCGAGAAAGGGATCGCCGGCTGGTGGACGTACGCGGGGACCGGCTCCACCTTCACCACGCAGGCCCTCTCGCCGGGCGCCACCGGCGCGGGGCTGCAGGCCACGTACGGCGTGGCGGGCTCGAGCTACGCGGGGATGGGGAGGGACGTGAACGAGGACTGGAGCGGCTACCGCGCCCTCGAGCTCTGGATCAAGGGCGGAGGCACCGGCAACACCATCAACGTGGAGATCGAGGACGCGGACGGCGAGCTGTTCGACTACAGCTTCGTGGACGACTTCACCGGGTGGCGGTTCGCCAGCGTGCCGCTGACCACCGCCGGCTTCCCGCGCCGTACGGACTGGCAGCCGGTAACCGTCAACAACGGGTTGACGCTGACCAACGTGAAGATCCTTCGCTTCCGACCCCTGGGCGGCGCGGGGAGCTTCGGGCTGGACCGCGTGGTCCTGGTCCCGTAGAGAAGATCGCCTCATGCGGAGACGCGGAGACAGGGAGCTCTCTCCGTGTCTCCGCGTCTCTGCGTGAGGCCGTCTTTTCCCGGATCCCTCAGGGCTTCCAGGAAGGAGCCATCAGCCGCTGCGTGAGGGACGGGGTAGGGATGGGCAGCTCCAGCCCCGTGTCGAGCTGGACCAGCGTCAGCACCTGCTGGTCGGTGCCCGCGATCAGGTACTTCCCGTCCGGGGAGAGGTCGAAGTGCATCTGGAACCGGGTGCCCGGCTGGGTGACGGCGCGGTCGCCGGTGCCGTCGGGGCGGATCGCCCGGATCTGCCCCGATCCGTAGGTCACGTCGCCCGATGCCACGTAGAAGATCTCGCTCCCGTCGTGGCTCCAGCGCGGCGACAGGGCGATGACGCCCAGGCTGCGCATCTCCCCCGTGGCGACGTCCAGCACGTGCAGCGGCATCGGGTGGGCGAAGCTGCCGATGAACGCCACCTGGGACCCGTCGGGCGAGGGCACCCCGTGCCGCGACGTGCCGATCCTGTCCCACTGCGTGACCTGCTCCTTCCCCGTGCCGTCGGGCCGCACGCGGTAGACCAGCGGCTCGTTGACGGTGCCGACCGTCCGGTCGTCGTAGGAGCCGCCCTCGAAGTAGACCCAGCCGCCCCCGAAGCGGGGCCAGGCCTCATCGAGCATGCGGTCGGCCGCCGGAAGCAGGCGGCTGCTCACGCCGCTCGCCAGGTCCAGCACGTACAGGGCACGGTTGTAATTGGTGTTGCCGTCATGGTAGAAGAGCCGCGTCCCGTCCGCGCTCCAGGCGCTGCCCAGGGTCGCGCTTATGCCCCCGAACGCCCCGGTGGTCACCCGCTTCACCAGGTTCGACCCGTCCAGCCGCAGCGTGTACAACGAGGCCGTCTGGTTGGTCACCGCCACCGCCGTGTAGGCCGCGATGGTCGCGTCGGGCACCACGCTCACGTGGGCGGTGGCGGAGGCGCCCGCCAGCTCGGCCACGACCGTCGCCCGGCCCACCGCCGTACCCGAGACGGTGCTTCCCGCCAGCGTGACCGGGCCGGAGGCCACCTTGAAGGTGACGCCCTGCGCGTCGCGCGCGTTCCCATAGCGGTCCCGCGCGGTGGCCGTGAGCGCGAAGGAGCCGCCGACCACCACCGCCGAGTCCGCCGGCGCGGCGGAGAGGATCTGCGGCGCGCCGGGGAGGATCGTGTAGCTCGCGACCACGAAATCGTCGACCTCGGGCACCGCCACGACCACTCCGCCCTGCATGGCGTAACGGAACATGCGCACCCGGACCGCGGCGCGCCCTTCGCCGTCCGTGTGCTCGATGACGCTCACGCCTCCCCCGGTCCCCTTGGTGGGACTCAGCACCACCGTGGGCTGGTTCGATCCCTCGGCGATGGCCGTGGACAGGAACCCGACCTCGGCATTGGCGAGCGGACGCCCGTTGCTCCCGATCACCTGCACCACCAGGGGTTGTGCGAGCTGGGCATCGACGGTGTCGGTCACCCCGACGCCGGACACGATGGTGACACCGGGCGTTCCCTTCGGCGGGGATCCGGAGTCCGACGGGCTGCCGCAGGCAGCGGACGCGAAAAGCAGCGCCAGCACGGCGGCGCGGCAGGTGGGTGCGCGCATGTTGTGGTGCGTGTCAGCGGGAGGAGAAAAAAAAGGGACGACTGTGGATAAACTGACTTCCGTAAACAAATGTGTCAACAACGAATTGAAACGGACTCAAGAGGTGCCCTCGCCACGCAGCCTTCCGCCGCCGGTAGCAGGGCGGTTGAAACCGCTGCAACAACTGCCCGAAGTCCGCCTTCGCGGACTCGCTCGCATGGCCTTGTGCTCCACCCCTCCAATCGCTCGATCCGCAGCAGGAACGGCATCTCGCCCCTCGCGCCTCCTTCCGGCCCGGAAGCCGATCCGATGCCCAAGCAGATGCAGAAAAGCCGGCAAGGGAGTCCGCGAAGGCGGACTTTGGGCCGTTGTTGCCGCGAATTTTATTCGCCTGGGCAACCTTCGCATCGCCGGGATGCGGTCCCAGTCGTTCAGCCCCACAGCAGCCCCGCCCAGAAGCGGGGGGTGAAGAGCGAGCCGGCGGGGCTCACGTCGCCGGTGACGCGGATCACGGCGTCGGCGAGGGAGGGGCGCGCGGTGAAGCGGCGGGCGACGGCGGAGAGGAGCGCGGGGCGGCTGACGAAGGCCTCCACCACGCGCTGCATCCGCTCGCCGGGGCCGAAGGCGCGGCGGCGGGCGCGCTCGTACGGCGCCAGCGCGCGCGCCGAGGTGTCTCCCGCACGGAGGGCGGCGCCCGCCGTCTCCGCCGCCAGCTCGCCGCCACGCAGCGCGCGGAAGATCCCCTGCCCGGTGAAGGGGTCGTAGTAGCCAGCCGCGTCGCCCACCAGGAGCGCGCCGTCCGCCACGGCGCTGCGCACGGGGCAGTCGAACGGCCCCGTCGCCATCACCTCGTCCACGCGGCTGAGTCCCCCGAAGCCGTAGCGCTCCAGCGCCGCGTCGAAGTAGCCGTCCGCGTCGCCCGCCACCTCGTCCGCGCGGCCGCCGGGGACGACCACGGTGACGTTCGCCACGCCGCCGCCCACCGGCGCGATCCCCAGGCAGGCGCCGGGGCCGCTCACGTGCACCTCGCCGCGCCCGGCGACGCCGCCGAAGCCCACGACGTGCGCGGTGAGCGCCAGCTTGCGCAGCTTCGGCCGGCGGCGGAGGAGACCCAGCCGGCGCAGCACCACCGAGCGCAGCCCGTCCGCGCCGACGACCAGGCGCGCGCCGATCTCCCGCTCCCCGTCCGTGCCGTGCACGCGCACCCCGGCGACGGCGCCGCGCGCGTCCCGCAGCAGGTCGGCCACGCGCAGGCCGGTGCGCGCCTCGGCGCCGCGGTCCGCCGCGTGGCGCACCAGGATCGCATCCAGGACTTCGCGTGGGATGCCGATCCCCCGCACCTCGTCGGGATACCAGCCGTCGAAGCCGCCGCGGCCCACCGCCGCGATCCGCCAGCCGTCCAGCCGCGCGTGCGCCGCGGCGGCGACCGCGTCCCAGGCGCCCAGCCGGCGGAGCGCCTGGACGCCGGCGGGGTTCACGCACTCCGCGCACGGCTTGCGGCGCGGGAACTCGGCACGGTCCAGCAGGAGCACGTCGTGGCCGGCATCCGCCAGGCGCGCGGCCGTGGCCGACCCCCCCGGGCCGGCGCCGACCACCACCACCTCCCGCTCCTCTCGCCGTGCCATCATCCCCCTACTCCTTCTCCACCACCAGCGCCACGCGGAAGGGGAAGTGCGCCCGCACCTCCGCCTTTGCGTACCCCGCCCGCGCCGCCAGGTCGCGCAGCTCGGCGGGGGTGAAGGCGCGCCGCACCGAGAGTGGCCCGTCGTGGCGGGTGACCGGGTGCGTGCGCCAGGCCGTGGCCGCCAGCAGCCGCGCCCCCAGCAGCGCCGTTCGCGACCGCGCCAGGTCGTTCACGATGAAGCCGATGCGCGAAACGCGGCCCATCTCCCGCAGCACCCGCAGGCAGTCGCG
>Ga0070685_10001229_pt1 | contig 13620 bp, 14 predicted proteins | sample KBSS13LmetaG_FD_65651 | JGI IMG/M metagenome (GOLD analysis project Ga0070685, IMG submission 65651) | Switchgrass rhizosphere microbial communities from Kellogg Biological Station, Michigan, USA - KBS S1-3L metaG | ecosystem: Host-associated > Plants > Roots > Rhizosphere ...
CCCCCAGCGCGCTCACCAGGAAGGCGTGGCTGGCGACGGCGGCGTAGGGGCGGACGTCGGTGCGCCCGCCCATCATCAGGCCGTACAGGGCGAAGAGGATCAGCCCCACCAGCCACACCCGCGCGAACATCCAGACCACGGCGAAGGCGGTGCCGAAGATCGTCTGGATGGTGAGCTGCGTCGCCATCTGGTCGGCGGAGGGGAGCCGCTGCATCCCCATCTCGCTCATCTTCTGCAGCGCGAACTCCACCACCTGCGCGTTGCTGATGAAGAGCGGCCGGAGCGCCGTGAGCACCACCAGCAGCGCGGCGCAGACCAGCGCCGGCCCCAGCCAGGGCGCGGGGCCGTCGCGGAACTGCTCGAACACCCGCACGGGCGAAAAGAAGGTGTCGACGATGCGCGAGGGGAGCGGCGCGGGGCGCGCGGGAGCGGGGGACGCGGCCGGAGAGGCCGCCGTCTCGGCGACGGGGAGGGTCATGGCGTGATCTTGGGGTCAGAAGGTCGCGGATTGGTCGAGCCGGCCGTCCGGGGGAAAGACGGCGAAATCTAACCGCGCGCGGCGCCGGTGTAAACGCGTGCGTACCTGTCGATCGCGTGCGGCGCCGCCGGTTCGCGGTCGGGCGGCGGAACGCGGCGGCGCCGGACGGGAGCGGGCCCGCCCGGCGCCGGTTCGCGCCGTTTCGTGGAGCTCTGAGAAAGTGCGGAAGTGCGGAAGTGCGGAAGTGCGGAAGTGCGCTGCACCCGTCGCCCACTCAGGATTCAACGCACTTTCGCACTCTCGCACTTCCGCACTGCTTGTCTACCGCGGGAGCTCGGTGCGCACCGCCAGGTAGCGGCGGCCGGGGATCTCCACCTTGATCACGCGGTTCAGGTCGTCCACCCAGACGTTGGCCTCGGCGCCGCCCTGGGGCTGCACCAGCAGGTGGAAGAGGCGCACGGAGCGGCCGCCCACCTGCACCGCCTCTTCGCCGCGGCTGCTCACGGTGGCCATCACCTGGCGGTTCTCGCGCGGCACGATGATGGGGACGCGGCCGGCGTGGGTGCGCGTGGCCAGGAAGTAGTAGTGGTGCGCCACCCCCTCGTCGAGCACCACGGCCCCCGCGCTGGCCACGTACTCGCGCAGCTGCTCGCCGGCCGCGGTGACGATCTTGGCGCTCACCCGCCCCCCGCCGATGGTGCCCACCACCCGCTGGGGCGCGTCGCCGCTGACGTCCACCTGGTACTGCACGGGGTCGGCGCCCACGCCCTGGGCGCGCAGCCGCGGGGAGAGCTGCAGGCTGCCGTCGGGGAGGCGCAGGTCCACCCGGCCGGTGGCCAGGGTGACCGCCACCGCGCCGCTCCCGCTCTGGGTGATGATGAACTCCTCGGTCCCCACCTCGTGCCCGTCGACGGAGACGCGGAAGGTGCCGCGGTCCACCGTCTGGGCCGCCAGCGGCGCGCCGGCGACGGCGGAGAGGAGCAGGGTGCTCAGGACGGTGGATCTCGTCATCTGGTTCACTCCCAGGGGTTTCGGTGCGCGGAATCGTACACCCCGCGCATCCGGCAGGGTCCCGGGCAAGCCCCGGGCCTCGTCAAAAGAAATTTCACGCAGAGACGCGGAGCCGCAGAGAAACGATCTGTTCTCTGCGGCTCCGCGGCTCTGCGTGAGATGCCGTTTGACGGGCTTCAGGTCAGGAAGGTCTCCAGGAAGCGCGCCCGCGACTGGTGGCGGAGCCGCAGCAGCGCCTTCTCCTTGATCTGCCGCACCCGCTCGCGCGTGATCCCGAAGCTCTCGCCGATCTGCTCCAGCGTCATCGGCTCCGTGTCGCCCAGGCCGAAATAGAGGCGCAGCACCTTGGCCTCGCGCTCGGTGAGGGTGCCCAGCGCGTCGTCGATGGTGCGCTTGAGCGCGTGGTCGTAGACCTCGTCGTCGGGGCCGGGGGAGAACTGGTCGGAGAGGTAGTCGAGGAGCTGGCCGTCTTCGCCGGGGACCAGCGGGGCGTCGAGGGAGAGGTACACCTGGCTCATCGCCAGCGCGTGGCTGATCTCGTCCTCCGGCACCTGCAGCTCCACCGCGATTTCCTGCAGGGTGGGCTCGCGCCCCAGCTCCTGCGTCATCGCCGACGAGCGCCGGCCGATGCGGTGCACCGCCCCCGCGCGCGACAGCGGCACGCGGACGATGCGGCTCTGCTCCGCCAGCGCCTGCAGGATCGCCTGCCGGATCCACCACACGGCGTAGGAGATGAACTTGATCCCCTTGGTCTCGTCGAACTTCCGCGCCGCCCGTATCAGGCCAATGTTCCCCTCGTTGATCAGGTCGGCGAGGGACACGCCCTGGTTCTGGTATTTCTTCGCCACCGCGACCACGAAGCGGAGGTTCGAGCGCACCAGCGTTTCCAGCGCCCCGGGATCGCCGTCGCGGATGGAGCGGGCCAGTCTCGCCTCCTCGTCCCGGTCGATCAGCGGATACGCGCTGATCTCGCGGAGGTACTGGTCCAGCGACTCGGATTCGGCCGCGATCTTCTTGGGGGGGCTGAACGACATGGGGTGCTCCGGGTCACGGAACGGAGGGCCGCGGAAGGCGCGGTTTTATCCGGTAGGAACTGCAGTGGTTGCAGTCTGTTCGGCCTGAGATGGGGAGGTTGGGGGAGCGGCGGCGCCGGACCGGCGAAGGACGTGTGGGAACCCAAATTCCTTCGTGCGGCGGGGCTGCTGGTGGAGTATGACAGGCGCCCCCCGAAGGTGTCAACCCCCCGCCGGACGTTTTCGAAGGGCCGCGCCGAAGCGGCCCCGCACCGCACCCTATCCGCACATAATCGTACGATGCATGAACATCCGTTGTACCGGACTTTCCGCGCCGCGTACGCGGGGGTGCGCGGAAGCCGTCCGGGTCAGTGCACCAGGTCGCCGATGCGCCCCCAGCGCACCCCGCTCAGCCAGGAGAAGGGGCGGGAGAGGTCCTTCTCGTACGAGTAGTAGACGAACATGGGGCGCCCCTTGATCGCCGACTCGTCCAGGAAGCCCCAGTAGCGCGAGTCCTCGGAGTTGTCGCGGTTGTCGCCGAGCGCGAAGAACTTCCCGGGCGGCACCACCAGCGGCCCCCAGTTGTCGCGGGTGGGGTGGTAGTCGGTCCAGTGGGCGGGGCGGTGCACCAGGTACTGCACCTGCCAGATCATCTGCTCGGCCGGCGGGTCGGTGAGCGGGTCGGTGTGGCGCGCGTACGGCTCCACCTGCGGCACGCCGTCGAGGTACACGATCTTGTCGCGCATCTCCACCGTGTCGCCCCCCATCCCGATGATCCGCTTGACGTAGTTGCGGTGCGGGTCGTGGGGCGGCAGGAAGACGATGATGTCGCCGCGGGTGGGGGTGTTGAAGGCGGGGAGGCGCGTGTGGGTGTAGGGGACCTCGGCGCCGTAGACGGCCTTGTTCACCAGCAGGAAGTCGCCCACCAGCAGCGTGCCCTCCATGCTCCCGGTGGGGATCTTGAACGCCTCGAAGAGGAAGGTGCGGATCACCATGAACAGCACGATGGCCGTGCTGATCGCCTTGGTCCACTCCCACATCCATCGCCCCGTGGAGATGGACCCGCGGGTCTCGCCGGCCGTGCGGCGGCGCTCCGCGTCGGCGCGCTCGGCGGAGAGGCGCAGGCGCGGGGGAGCCGGGAGCGGCGGGGTCTCGGTGCGGGGGTCGTCCATGCGCGGAGGCCGTGGTTCCGAGTAGCTCGTTGCTGCGGGCGGAGTTGGCGCCTTGGCCCGCACGTGCAGTACACGCCGGGGGGAGAGCCGTTCCGGAGGATGAAATAAGGGGGAAACGCGTGATTTGGGGAAGGGCCCGAACTGCCTGGCCTCACACGGAGTCAACGGAGTCAACCGAGTCGAGGTTCTCCGCTGACGCCTTCCACGCCGTGTGCGACCCTTCGTTTCGTGAGCCGGTTCGCCGGTAGATGCGGCGGCGCCCGCATTGCGCGCCCCGCCCGCGCTCGGCGGCCCGGGGACGGGGACGACGCGGTCCGCCAGTCGCGCGGCGATCTCCCGCGTCGGTGGAGCCGCAGTCCGCGTAGACGACCTCGTGGCGCCCCGCCGGCCCGGCCTGCGCGCGGAGTGCCTCCAGCGACCGTTCGAGCGTGGCCGCGCACTGCAGGCCGGGGACGATCGCGCTGATCGACGGTGTCATATCGGGGTGCGGTGTGCTGTCTGACGGACCGACGTTCAGCGGCCGGGGGGCGACGACCAGCCTTCATTGCGAGGACCGTGACGCCCTCCCGGTCCGCTGCAGCGTGGGGTCATGCCGGCGCTTCGCTCGCCGCGGCCAGTGCCGCACGCGATACTCCCAGCTCGCCAAGCACTTCGTCGAGGACGGCACCTGGCGACTTGTTCGTCACATCGATCTTACATTCGTGGGCGACGCAGGCGCGCTCCAGGACGCGCTGATTCCACGCAACCGCCGCCTCGGCGTCCTTCCAGCCGTCGTTGCGGGTCTCGATTCGCCGCCTCAGCTCCGCCGGGTCGGAGACGACCAACGTCACGATCCGGAGCGACACGTCGCGCAGGACGCTCGGAACCTGCTGAATCCGATTGTCTCGCAGGTCGTCAAGGATGATGTTCCGGTAGCCGTGCCGGATGTAGTTGCGGATGATGCTCAAGAGGTTCTCGAAGGTCATCGCCTCTTCTTCCGGACTCTCGTTGCTCCAATCGCGCTCGAGGTGGAACTCGCGGAGCCGTCCGAAGTCGATCCACGGTCCGCGCAGGAGAGCCCGAAGGTGCGCCGCAAGCGTGGACTTCCCGCAGCCTGGCGCGCCTCCGATGACGATCAATTCGGGCATGGACAGCTCCGGTTCCAGGCCAACCTGACGCCCGGTGCCAGCCTGACACGAGGTTCAGTCGCTCCGGGCGGCGTGGATGCTTGCTCGTGGACTGTAGCCCGGACACTCACTTCAACTTCCCGGCCGCCTTCAAAGCAGCTCGGATGGCCGGGTCGCCGCGCGGGTCCGTCCCCGCGAACCCCTCCCGGGTCGGGAAGCCAAGTTCCAACCGCGCGGCAGGGGATCCGGCGCCGTCCGTGCGGCGGGCGCGGCGCATCCGCGGTCGGCGTGGGGAGCCGGCTCGGCGGCGGGATGGACGATCGCGGGGAGGGTGCGAGCATCACGGGGGGGTGACGGCGTAGCCGGACGCATCGGGGTGGGATGATGCGTCCGGCCACAATAACCCCGGCGCCGGATGGATTACAAGCGCGCCTCAGCTCTCCACCGTCAGCAGGTTCGCGTCGCGGGCGAGCACCCAGCGGCCGTCGGGGAGGCGCTTGAACACGCTGAGGGTGTTGCCGCTCCTCCGCACTGCCGCGCCGCCGCCGGCCGGCGTCATCTCGACCCGCAGGTCGGTAGAGCACCAGGCCCAGTCGCCCGACACCTGCACCTCGCGGACGTTCGAGGTCGCCTCGATCCGGGCGCCCTCCAACCCGCCCTGCGCGGCCGCGAACTCCGCCTTGCCGAACGGCGGCTTGCCGGCGACGAAGAACACCACGTCGTCGGCCATCAAGCTGAGCACCGTCTCGCCGTCCCCCGCCGCGCTGGCGCGCATCCAGGTCGCGATCACCTCGCGGATGGCGCGCTCGTCTTCGCTCATTGGTCGGGACACCCGGTGAAAGGTGGATGAGGATCAGGAGAGATGGACGGGCGCCGCGAGCGGCAGCGACAGCAGCACGTGGCCCGTGTCCTCGAGCCCGATGCGCTGGTAGACGCGGCGCGCGATGTCGTTCTGAGGTCCCACCTCCACCAGCAGCGCGCGGACGCCCATCTCCTCGGCGGTGCGCCGCAGCTCGGCCAGCGCCGCCGCGGCCAGCCCGCGACCGCGGAAGCCGGGGCGCACGAACAGGTCGTCCACGAAGCCGCGCAGCCCGCCGTACTCCATGCTGAAGCTCACGGTGAGCACCACGTAGCCCGCGGGCTCGCCGTCGGCCTCCATCATCCAGACGCGCCCCAGCCGCGGGTCGGCCAGCAGCCCGGCGAAGGTGCGCGTGGCCGCGTCGGCGGGGAGCGGATACCCCGCCTCGGCGTAGAAATCCGTCATCAGCTCGACGAGTTGCGGGATATCGTCGGGCTGGGCGAGGCGCACGGCGTCGATGGCGGGATCTCCGGGAAGAAGCGTGGATGAAACGGTGGATCCGGATGCCGGGATCCGTCCCCTGCAATGTGCGGACGAGGAGACGTGGGACGCTAGGCGACGATCAGCCTGTAACCCAGGTCGATCTCGGGGAGCGAAAGCAGCTTCCCATGCCGACGCTCCCAGGTGCCGTCGTCCAGGTCGGCGCGGAGGCGGGCGATCTTCTCGTCGACGTCGCGCAGCTTGGTGAAGGCGGAGATCGCGGACCGCGCACCGGCGTCGAGGTACGTCGCGGGGCGCCGCCAGTAGGCGCCCAGGAAGCCGTCGGAGCAGTCCGCCGGGACCGGCACCGGGCGCACGTCGATGGGGCCGAGGACGCGCTCCATCTCCGCGAACGTGGGAAAGGTCTCGCGGTCGGCGGCGGGGATCTCGGGGAAGTAATCCTGCACGAGCCAGAACCCCGCGTGCTCCGGGTCCCAGGTGAGGATGACGACGCGGTCGCGGGCGACGCGCCGCATCTCCGCGAGGCCGCGCCGCCAGTCGGTCCAGTGATGGATGGTGAGCACCGCGAGCGCGGCGTCCACGGAGCGGCCGCGCAGCGGGAGCCGTTCCGCCGCGCCCCGCACCGCCGGCGCGGCCGTCTCCGCGCGCTGCCGCACCATCTCCCCCGACGGCTCGACGGCGACCACGGTGCGGTCCGCGGGCTCGTACGACCCCGTCCCCGCGCCCACGTTCACCACCGACCGTGCCGACCCGAGCGCCTCCTCGATCCGGCTCGCGATCCGCGGGTCCGGGCGGCGATAACCGGCGTAGCCTCTGCCGATCCGATCGTACAAGACGTTTCCGCGCACGTCACACTCTCCCTGCGGCTCTGCGTCTCTGCGTGACACTTATCCGTCGACGTCGTCGAACCAGGTCTTCGTGCGGGGGATGCGCTCGCGCCGGTCCGTGTGGAGGCGGTGGCCGCCGCATCCGCCGAAGTAGCTCAACGTGGTCAGGCGCTCGCCGGTGAGATAGTTCTCCTTCGTCATCACCGTCTCGTGGCGCCCCTGCGGCCGCGGCTGGATGTACCGGTCCCGGCCGATCAGCAGGAACCGGCCGGTCGCGGGCTCGCGCCGGAAGCGGTGGGTGAGATCCGCCTCGTCTTCCAGCCCGAAGCGCTGGTCCACGACGAGCACGCCCCGCCGGATGGTGAGCCGGAGAACCCACTGGGGGACGACGGTCCGCAGCAGCCGCGTCGCCACGCCCGCGCGTCGCAGACCGCCGCCGCGCTCCGCCAGCAGGATCAGCAGCGCATGCGCCTCGGGCGCAGGGGTGACGGAGTCCGGGGCGTAGTCCGTGTCGCGGGGCACCAGGTGCACCACGCGGTCGGGGCGGCCGTCGCCGTTCAGGTCGCCGGCCGCCTGGCTCGCGGCCTTCCAGCCGGCGGGGACGAGGCCCCGCGCCTCCGCGGCGCGCGCCGGTACCGCGGACACGGGGAAGCGCGCGGCGCGGCACGTTGCGCGGGGAGCCGAGAAGCAGCGCACGCCGCGGCGGCGGAGAGCAGGAGGAGGATCGCTCGTTTCATCCGGATCACCCCGATGGAGGTTGCCGGGTGAAACGGTTCGCCTCGATGCCCTATGACGCGCCGTCGTGCGGGCGATGCGTCGCATCTCCGCGAGGCCGTGCCGCCAGTCGGTCCAGTGATGGATCGTCAGCGCCGCGAGCGCGGCGTCGACCGAGCGGTCGCGCAGCGGGAGCCGTTCCGCCGCGCCCCGCACCGCCGGCGCGGCGGACGCGGCGCGCTGCCGCACCATCTCCCCCGACGGCTCGACGGCGAGCAGGTGCGGTCCGCGGGCTCGTACGACCCCGTCCCCGCGCACACGTTCACCACCGACCGCGCCGACCCGAGCGCCTCCCCGATCCGGCTCGCGATCCGCGGATCCGGGCGGCGATACCCGGCGTATCCGGTGCCGATGCGGTCGTAGAGGATCTGCGGCACGGCGGGCTTACCAGGGGTTGGACTGGAGCGATCTGCCCTGCGCACGGCGGATCGCGGGGTCGAGCGCGCTCGGCTCGCTGACGTACAGCCGATCCAGACGCGCCGTCGCCTCGCTCTCCGTGTGCTTGGCGAGAAACTCGGCGATTGCGGTAGACAAGAGGGCGTTGCGACTCATCCCCATACGCTTCGCCAGGGTATTGGCGGCGGAGAACAGGTCATCCGGGAGTGAGATCGTCGCTTTCATGCGTCCAATGTGACCTGGATAGCGCGTCGGAGACTTGAGGAACCTCGGTCTCGCCGGTGTCCCGCTTCCGCGCGAGACCGCTTACGATGCCCCGTCGTGCGCGCGGCGGATAGCGGCAATGTCGATCTCTTCATCTGCAGCATCGCTTCCGTCGCCCGCTGCGATCCCGGCGATTCGGAGTCAGCGAAGAACTCGTCCATGCTGCAACGCACATCACGCCTACGTGTTGGATTTCTCCGTGAGCTTCTGCAGGTCGGATACCTGTCTGGCGAGATCGTCCACACTCTTGAACAGGTAGGGGACGTGTTTTTCGAGAATGTATGCCTTTAGCGCGCTGAGCTTCCGCAGGCTATCGGGGTCGGTCTCCGTGTGTCCTGCGGAGACAAGGGTATCGGGGTGTATCACGTAAAGTAGCATCGGCTTCTTGCCCGTTTCCGCTTCTCGAAACTCGAGTTCCGTCATCGACAGGCCGGTTGCGCTATCGACGCTACCGTACCGGACACCGAAGATACCGACATATGCATCCGCCTTCCTGACTTCATCGACGATAAGCGCGGCAGGTGGAAAACCATCCGGGGAGGCTCCGAAATGCTCCATGCCACGAAAGAAGAGATCGGATCTCGCGAGAGCGTCTTTCACGGCTGCACGATGGCTGGCAAGATCCGTGTATGTGGAGCTGACAAATACGGTTAGTGGGCGCCGAGCGTCCCAGCCGGCAGCGTTCTGGCTTTTGGAAGTATCAGAGAAGGACTGGAGCTCGGAAAGGTACTGCAGCCGCAGTTTTTGATTCTCTTCCAGAGCGCGACGGACCCCGGGTTCTGCCCTGGAAGAAGCCTCGCCAAGGAGACCGATCAGCTGCTGTTCAAGCTTGCCTCGCTGATCTTCGAGTTCTGCGAGCAATCGACGGATGTTGTGGAGCCGGCGCCGTTTATAGTCATCCTCCGTCTTGGCAACCAAGTCGATGCAATTTTCCTTCGTTGCCGCGTCGGACACCTGAGGGAGCGCGACTTGGGCTGCGATCCGAGGGGATCTGGCGGCAAACTCCTCGAAGAACCTGATGAAATCCATTTCACTCATCCGACCGAATCGGTCGAAGAGGTAGATTGTCGCGACCACCGCTCTTTGCCGCGTTGTCAAGCTTTCGGCAACAACCTCGGCCATCTTCGTCGCTACCTTGTCGTAGGCTATTCCCGCCACTCCCGTGCCTATCGCAGGAAAAGCAATGGAGGAGAGCTGCAAATTTTCCAGGAGCTGCATGCAACGGCGCGTTGTTCTCTCCACAATTATTTCGTGGGCGAGACCATCCGGGTTCGGCCCAATCGTGATCGCATGAAAGACATACTGCGCATTGAGGGAACCGGCGGTGGTGACCACGACGTCACCGAGGGCGGCTGGTACCTTCTTCGAGGCGTCTAGGGCGATTGCTTCACCGCCGGCACGTCGAATGGAGGCAGATACCCCGCCTCCCATCGAGATGTAGCAGTCGTCAGAACTTACAATGGCCTGCGCGTCGGAGGTGACAATGTCCCCGAAGCGAAGCGTGAGCTGCGACTCGCCGAAACGGTATGTGCGTTCTCGTGTCATTTCGGAATGCTCAACCCGTGTAGTGCGGGTTCGTTGAAGCAGTAGAAGCGGTGCGGCATTGATCCAGCGGCTGGAACTGTCGTCTGCACAGTATTCGGCACCATGAAGGGGAGCAAGAGAAACCGTGAGAATCTCGGCGGCAAGGTTCTCACTCAGAACCTCAGATACGCTGAGGCGGGCGTGGCTTCAGAGCGCACGAAGAATACGGGCCACTCGTTCGCTACTCACCTCGAAACGGCTCGGCGACGACCTGGACCGCGTCCTCGTAGACGATGTAGCCGGGGCGCGAGGTGCGCAGCGTCTCCACCTGCACCCCGAGCTCGCCGAGGAGGGTCACGAGCTCATAGGCGCGGCCGATGTGCCGGGTGGCCGAGTCGCGGAACCAGGAGATCGCCACCCCGCGCGCATGGGGTCGTGCCGAGCGGGACATGCTTTCCGGCCGCTTCAGCTGTGAGTTGAACCATCGCCGGATGGTGTCCCACCGCGCCTGCTCGTCGAGCGACAGCTCGCCGCGGTCGGCCAGTCGGTACATCACCTGGAAGATGCCGAGTGGCTCGCCGGAGTCGGGATCCAGCTCGCTGACGACGAAGCGGACGAACATTGTGTGGATCGGCGGAGGAAAGAGCGCTCGCGTCAGGCCCGCGGGGCTGCCGCGTCGGCCGCGGCCGGCTGCTGGGCGGCCGCGACTCGCCTCTCTCTGAGCCCCCAAACCGCCAGCCCGGTTCCGACGATGGAGGCGACGGCCAGGGACTGGAGGAGGAACGCGACGACGGCCTCCGCGCCCGGAGTGCCGCTGGTCCCTGCGCCGGCGATCGGGGTGAGGCGGCTTGCGCCCGTGACGGCGCCGAGGAGACAGGCGAACCAGTTGGCGTACGCGGCGTAGACCCACGACCACGTCATGACCGCGGCCGCGCGGGCGCCGAGCGCGAAGGATCCGGCCAGGGCGCCGAGCGCGATCAGCACCAATCCCCCCAGGACGCCGACGGTGTGCGCGGCGAGGGCCAGGCGCGGGCTGACGGCGACCGGGATGACGGGTCCGGTCAGCAACGCCAGCAGAATGAGCACGAATCCAAGCTGTACCTGGAACCGGTTCATCGCCCTCCTGGGGGGAATCCGTGGGGGTGCCGCGCTCGCGGGAGCGCCACGAGCTCCACCTACGCGCACACCAGGCGGCGGGTCAGCCGCAGCTCCCGCATCCCGCGTCCCACGGCCCCAGCGTGATGGCGAGGGACGAGGCAGCGCCCGACTGGTCCGTAGACTGGCCTCCCTGGTCATCGAACGGCACCGCGTACGCGGCGCCGGCGATGCTCACGGTGGACTGGTGGAAGAACGCGGCGTACGCGTTGTACGTCGCTCCGGCGGGGTAGAACCGCGGCGGCGGGGGCGGCTGTCCCTCGGTCCCGCCGCCGCTGTCGACCAGGGACTGCGACGTCCCCGTCAGTCCGGAGGGCGGAAGGGGAACGGGCGTGTTCTCCCCGCCCGGCTCCGTGCCGCGATACACCTTGTACGAGGTCGCCGTCCCCAGCGGCTCCCACTTGACCTGGATGCTCCCGGCGCCCGTCTGCGAGGTGCACGCCGGGGCGACGCAGGAGAACTCGAGGCTCGCGGGGCCCTCGCCGGCCTCGTTCACGGCCGTGACCACGTAGTAGTACGGGCTTCCCTCCGCGAGCGAGCTGGGCGTCCCGGCGACCGGGGTGGGCGCGAGCTGGGTCGGGATGTTCGCCCAGTTCACCGGAGCCAGCGGGGGCGCCGCCGCGGTGCCGATGGGGGCGGCCACCCCGCGCGTGATCGCCGAGACCACCATGTTCTCGAGCGTGGCCAGGAGCGACTGCCAGAGGTACGCGGCGGTGCCGGTGGCCGGAGGGTTGGGGTAGCACGCCGGCGGCGTCTCGGCCACGGGAGCGGGGACCTGGGACGGGAGGTTGAACCAGGCCTGCTCGATGTTGTCAGCGAACACCCCCGAGTTGGCGAACACCATCATCGACGCGGGCCAGTCGGGGTTCACCATCCAGCTGCCCGACGTGGGCGTCGGCGTGCAGTTGGAAGGCTGCTGCGCGCTCGTGTAGGGGGCCGGCGACGCCGTGGAGGTGGAGTTCGTGTTCCAGTACGGGTAGTAGAGGTTGAAGGGCGTGGAGCTGTCGAAGGGCATTTGCGAGACGACGTTTTCGTTGGTCGTCAGGTCCTGCACGCCGGTGATCAGGAACTGGAGACACTGCAGGCCCGTCACCGTGTCGGTTCCGAACGTCCCGCTGAAGGAATACTGCCACGTGTCGCCCGAGGCGGTCCCGTACCCGGCCGCCTCGATCACGAGCTCCAGCGTGTTGCCGCCGTTCGCGTCGTAGTACTGGAAGAACCCCTGGATGGCGGCGTCGAACCAGGTGCACAGCGGGTTGGTCGGCCAGTACCCCGGCCCCGGCCATCCGGACGGCGCCGACGCGGGCCCCGCCGAGCTCCCCGAGTCGAGCAAGGCGCCGCCGGCGGGGAACCCGGTAGCGCCCAGGGGAGAGGGGTTGACCAGCGTCCACGGTCCGAACGGAGACCCGGCGCGGTAGACGTTGTAGGCGGAGATGTCGGCGAGTTGCGGCTGGTTTGAGAGCGGGGCCCACCCGACGGTGACCTGCTGGGGGGTGGCGACGGAGATCGTCACCACCTCCGGCTGCATGTAGCTCTCGTTGCCGGCGGCGTCGAGCGCCGTGACCCCGTAGTAGTAGGTGCCGTTGAGCGTCGCATCGGGGTTCGTGGCGGCGGGGATGGAGGCGTCCACGCCGGTCAGGCACTGGTAGTTGAGCAGGTCGGTCGGAGAGAGGATGCGCAGCGGCGACGCGACCGGTTGCAGGAAGAGGTCCTGGATGCACTGCTGGAACTGCGCCGGCGCCGAGGCCGTGAACTGCGACTGCACGTCTGCCTGGTCCAGGCACACCCCCGAGCCGTTGGGGAGCGGGTTGGGGCCGGAGGAGAGGTCGAGGACGATCTGGATGGGGATCCCGAACTGGTCGATCACGCTGGTATCGACGTTCATCACGGGGGTCGCGCCCTGCGTGTAGGTGAACTCCACGTAGTCGAAGATGGTGGGCATATTGCACGCGACCGGGGCGACGACCGGCGCGCTGGTCGCGGTGGCGCCGATGAAGGGGACGCCGGGGACGCCGAAGTAGATCCGCCCGCTCGCCGTGACGGGGGGGAGGTAGAACTGCCCGGTCGCGGAGGTGAGCGTGACGAACGCGGGCAGGGCGTCGCCCGCGTCGACCGTGGAGGTGCTGGCGTAGTCGTAGACCGTGACACCGCCGGACGCGCCGCTCCAGAGATAGACCCAGTCACTCGCGGCGAGCCCCGTCGGGCCCACGGAAGGGCCGTAGGTGGGTGGGTAGTCGCTGCTGATTTGCGCGTACAGGACCGCCGCGACGGACGACTCCGCCGCGAGGAGGTCGGAGGTCACGGTGAGGGTGATGGGGAACGCGCCTGTGAGGGACATTGAAAAGACTCCTCGCACGAGGGATGAAGGAACCGCCGTTCCGGCCATGATCGAGCGAACGCAATCAACGGGGCAGGGTCCTCCTATGGTCGTGCGCCCCCGAGAGCCGCGCAAGGACTTCGTTTCGCCCCCCCCCCGCGTTGCGGGACTCCAGGCCAGTCTCAACCGTCTTTCAGGGCTAGAGAAACAATGCGGGAGCCGGAATACCCGGCTCCCGCATCGTTCAGCACTTAGCACTTCGCACTTTAGCACTTAGCACTTA
>Ga0070685_10001230_pt1 | contig 13608 bp, 12 predicted proteins | sample KBSS13LmetaG_FD_65651 | JGI IMG/M metagenome (GOLD analysis project Ga0070685, IMG submission 65651) | Switchgrass rhizosphere microbial communities from Kellogg Biological Station, Michigan, USA - KBS S1-3L metaG | ecosystem: Host-associated > Plants > Roots > Rhizosphere ...
CAGTCGGCTGCTGCGCAGACTGCGCAAGCGCGCCCAAGCTCTCGGTTTCTCGCTGGTCGCCATCAACACGGGTGAACTCGTCCCGGCGTGAGTTTCTCAGGAGTCTCTCAGGATGACGTCTGTAGGGAGCTGCAATCCAAGTGTAGTTGAAGTCCGCGAAGGCGGACTGCGTGCCTTTGAAGCGGCGGCTTCAGCCGCATCGTCGCGCGATTCGTGGATGCCCCCTTCAGCCGTATCCGCGTTTCAGGAGGGATTCTCCCGACGGTGGACGTTCTTGACGCATCAGGAGTTGGCGAACAAGATTAGGCCGTGCGGCCCACCCACCACGGATGCGGGGAAGCGAGTGAGCAACAAGACGATCATCACCATCGAGCGCCACATCATCGAGGCCGAGCGGCAGTTTCCCGAGGCCACGGGCGCGTTCAGCTCCATCCTCTACGACATCGCCTTCGCGGCCAAGATGATCGGCCAGGAGGTGCGCCGCGCCGGCCTGGCCGACATCCTGGGCTACACCGGCGAGGTGAACGTGCAGGGCGAAGAGGTGCGCAAGCTGGACGAGTACGCCAACGAGGTGCTCTTCAAGGCGCTCGACCACACCGGCCACCTCTGCGGGATGGCGTCGGAGGAGGTGGAGGACTTCATCCCCATCCCCGACCGCTTCCCCACCGGCCACTACTGCGTGCTCTTCGACCCGCTCGACGGCTCGTCGAACATCGACGCGAACGTCTCGGTGGGTACCATCTTCTCCATCCACCGCAAGGTGAGCGACCACCCGCGCGGCAGCATCGACGACTGCTTGCAGCCCGGATTCAAGCAGGTGGCCGCCGGGTACGTGGTCTACGGCTCGTCGACCATGCTGGTGTACACCACGGGGAACGGGGTGCACGGCTTCACGCTGGAGCCGGGGATCGGCGAGTTCCTCCTCTCGCACCCGCACATGTGCATCCCCGACGAGGGGCAGCGCATCTACAGCGCGAACGAGGGGAACTACGGCAAGTGGTCCGACGGGCAGCGGCGACTGATCGACTGGCTGAAGGGCGCCGACCCGGCGAACCCCAACCCCAAGCCGTTCAGCTCGCGCTACATCGGCTCGCTGGTGGCCGACTTCCACCGCAACCTGCTGTATGGCGGGCTCTTCATGTACCCGGCCGACGCCAAGAACCCGAACGGCAAGCTGCGGCTCCTCTACGAGGCCGCGCCGCTGGCGATGATCGTGGAGCACGCGGGCGGGAAGGCCACCGACGGGCGCCGGCGGATCATGGACATCGAGCCCGACACGCTGCACCAGCGCACCCCGCTCTTCATCGGCACCAAGGAGTACGTGGACCTGGCGATGAAGTTCGTCGCCCCCTCCGAGGTCCAGGAGCCCGCGCTCGCCGTAGCCTGAACAGACTGGTCTCACACAGAGACGCAGAGACACGGAGAGGCCAGGACCGAGCCTCTCCGTGTCTCTGCGTCTCTGCGTGAGATGCTGTTTACTGGGGCTGAGTCGCAGCGGATTCCTGCCTGGCGATCTCGATCCACTGCTTCTGCGCCTTCTTGTAGTGGGCGGGGGAGAGGCGGGCGTGGCGGAGGATCTCGTCGAAGAGGGCGTTCGCCTCGGCGGTGCGGCCGAGCTGCTTGAGCACCAGCGCGTAGCGGCAGCGCGCCTCCTCGCCGATCACCGGGCGCTGCAGGATCGCCTGGTACTCGCGCGCGGCGCCCTCCAGGTCGCCCATGCTCTCGTAGATCGCCGCGCTCAGCAGGAGCTGCTCGGTCGAGAGCGTCGGCGCCGTCTTCCGCAGCCGCTCGAAGGTCTCGCGTGCCTCCTCGCTGCGGCCCACGTGCGCCAGCGCCGCCGCGAGCTCGGAGAGCACCGTGGGATCGTCTTCGTAAAGGCCCGTGGCCGAGGCGCGGTAGAGGGCGATCGCCTCGTCGCCGCGGCCCACACGCAGGTAGCCGCGGGCCAGCGCCAGGCGGTTGACCAGGCTGTTGCTGATCGCCACCTGGTCTTCGAGCCGCTGGATCTCGGCGGCGGGGTTGATGCGGTCGCGCACCCGCCGTGCCGCGCCCGACACCGTCCCCCGCGCCCGCATCTCCGGGAGGAACTCCAGGAAGAGGTACACCAGGCTGCCGACCAGCGGGAAGAAGAGGATGATGAAGAGCCACGCCGGCTTCCCGTTGCGCACGCAGTGGATGGCGAAGAACACCTGCACCGCCACGATCAGCAGCGGCGGGAGATAGAAGAGCGAATACAGGAGGCTCATGCGACGGGAGGAGCGAAGTGCTGCGAGGGCGGGGGATGGACAGCACAAGATCGGACGCAAACGAGCGCCGCGCAACGATCTCGGGATGAGCGTGCGCGGCGTGCGTGCGGTGGCCGAAAGGGCGCCCGGCGAGGCGCTTCGCCGGACTACTGGGTGACGAGCGTGCCCATCTTCACCACCTCGAAGTCGCGCGCCTTGACGCTGCCGAGCGCCGCCAGCTCGTCGTCGCTCCAGCGCGGGTCGGGGGCGCCGGAGACGTACCACGCGCTCCCGTTGTCGGCCAGGAGCATCCCGTACGTCTTCATCGCCTTCAGGATCACCTGCACGTTCGCGGGATAGCCGCTCACGTCGAAGTTGGCGCGCAGCCGCACCCGCATCCCCATGGGCGGCAGCGACGTTTCGGTCCGCGAGCTGGCGAAGTGGCGCGCGGGCGACACGTACGCGCGCCGCGTGGTGGGGCAGGTGAAGCGCAGCGCGTGGTCGATCGCCTTCCGTTCCACCACCTCGTCGTAGCGCACCAGGCCGGGGAAGATCGGCAGCCCCGCCGCGTCGGCCGAGGTCCACCCCGCCGGGCGCAGCGCGTTGGAATTCAGGTCGAAGATCGCCCCCGAGCCCGCCGTCCAGCTCGCGCCGCCGTTCACCGGGTGCGCGTCGTAGAGCTCGTACAGCTTCCAGTTGTCGCGGTCGATGATGAGGATGTGCCGGTCGCCGGTGCCGTTCGGGCCGCCCTCGACCGGCGCATCCGAGGGCACGGGGTAGGGGCCGGGATCGCTCTCGTCCGCATAGCCGAAGGTCACCGGCACTTTCCCCTGGCTGCCGGAGACCACCACGTAGGGGATGCCGTTCGGCGCGCCGTTCCACACGGTGCCGAAGTCCGGGTGGAGGCCGCGGTCCAGCCCGCCGCAGCTCGCCAGCAGCGTTGCCGACGCGGGGTCGACGGGGTCGCCGGAGACGTCGCGGTTCCACGGGTTGTCGGCGGGGAAGGGGCGCCGGCCCTGCAGGCTCGCGTTCGGCCCCAGCGGCCCCGAGTTGCCACCGCCTCCGCCGCCGCCACCACCCGGCTCGCCGCCGGGGTCGGTGACGCCGCCGGTGGAGCCGGAGCAGGCGGCGAGCACGAGCGCGAGGGTGCAGACGAACGAGCGCGTAACCGTCATCATCTCTCCATTCGGGTCATGGGACTTACCCCGATGGAGCAACCGGAGTGCCGAAGCGATCTGCTACCGTAAATTGCTGTAGATCAAAGAGTTGTGTCTGATGGAAGAGATTGGCTCGTGTTGCAGATCTTGCTGGTTGCCAAAACTGTTGCAAGAAACAGAAGGGCCTCACGCAGAGACGCGGAGGCACGGAGAGAATTCAGTAGGTGAGCGCGGGCGCCTCGCGGATGAACAGCTTGCGCTCGAGCGCGTTCAGCATGAAGTCGGCGACGTCGGCGCGGGCGATCTTCGGGAAGAGGCGGCCCTTCGCAGCATCGGGGGCGGCGCGGTACCTCCCGGTGAGCCAGCCGTTCTTCAGCCGCCCGGGGCGCACGAGGGTCCAGTCGAGGTTCGAATCGCGCACCAGCGCCTCGGCGGTTTCCTTGTCCGCGAAGATGTGCTTCAGCAGCGTGGGCAGGAGGACGAGGTTGTAGATCGGCCCGAGCTGCCCCTTCGTCTCGCCCACGCCCAGCGACGACACGAAGAGCAGCCGTCGCACGCCGTGCGTCTCCATCGCCGCGAGGAGGTTGCGCGTGGCGTCGGAGAGGACGGTGTTCGGCTTCCGCTCGTTCACGCCGAGGGCGGAGAGCACCGCGTCCTGCCCCTCGACGGCGGCGGCGACGGCCTTCGCGTCGAGCGCGTCGCCGGTCACCACCTCCAGCCGGTGGTGGATCACCTTGAGCTTGTCCGGGCTGCGCACGAACGCGCGCACCGAGTGCCCGTGCCCCAGCGCCTGCTTCACCAGCTCGCGCCCCGTCCCTCCCGTGGCGCCGAAGACGACCACCTGCATCCCCATCCCCTCCCGTCGCCGTTCACCCGCGGTGCCCGCCCCGCCCGCTCCCAATGCAGGAATCGTGACCGAGGCTCTCCGTGCCTCCGTGTCTCTGTGTGAGACGATCCGTAACGATCTCCCCGGCGACGAATCTGGCGCTCTGAGCGTGCCGCCCCATCTTCACGGTGCCCCCGCGTCACCCCGGAAGATCGAGACGATGCCCGAGCTCCCCGAGGTCGAGGTCTACATCGAGGCCATCGAGCGCCGCATTGCCGGCGAGCCGCTGACCGGCATCCGGCTGGGCAACCCGTTCGTGCTGCGCAGCGTCGACCCGCCCCCGGCGGAGCTCGCCGGCCGCCGCGTGGAGTCCGTGCGGCGGCTGGGGAAGCGCACCGTGATCGGGCTGGAGGGCGGGTACTTCATCGTGGTGCACCTGATGATCGCGGGGCGCTTCCGCTGGCTCGCGGCCGGCGCGAAGCTCCCGGGAAAGATCGGCCTCGCCGCCTTCGACTTCCCGCACGGGTCGCTGGTGCTCACGGAGGCGGGGTCGAAGCGGCGCGCGTCCATCCACCTGGTGCGCGGCGAGGCGGCGCTGGCGGCGCACGACCCCGGCGGGATCGACGTGATGGCTGCGGAGGTGGAGGCGTTCGGCGCCGCGCTCACCCGCGAGCGGCACACGCTGAAGCGCACGCTCACCGATCCAAAGGTGTTCAGCGGGATCGGCAACGCGTACTCCGACGAGATCCTGCACCGCGCGCGCCTCTCGCCCGTGCAGCTCACCACCAACCTCTCGGCCGAGGAGATCGCGCGGCTGCACGCGGCGGTGCGCGACACACTTGCGGAGTGGACGGAGCGGCTGCGGCGGGAGGCGGGGGATGGATTTCCCGAGAAGGTGACGGCGTTCCACCCCGCGATGGCGGTGCACGGGCGCTACGGACAGCCGTGCCCTGTCTGCGGCGCGCCGGTGCAGCGCATCCGCTACGCCGACAACGAGACCAACTACTGCGCCCGCTGCCAGACCGGCGGTCGCCTCCTCGCCGACCGCTCCCTCTCCCGCCTCCTCAAGGGCGACTGGCCCCGCTCCATCGACGAGCTGGGTTGATTCTCACATAGAGACGCGGAGGCACGGAGAGCCGCAGCAGGCTCTCCGTGCCTCCGCGTCTCCGCCCGGTCACGAAGGCTTCTTGAGCCGCCGGCCCAGGGCGTCCGCGCGCGCGAGCGACTCCTCTGAGGACGCGCGTTCCAGCAGCGCGTCCCAATCATCGGGCGGCGCTCCGCGGTCCAGCATTCGTCCGAACATCGCATAGGCGTCGGTGCGGCTCCCGTACGTCCGCAGCGTGCCGGTGTCGTTCACCCACGCGTAGACGATGATCCTCGCGTCCGTGCGGAAGCGGAAGAACAGGCGAAACCGCCCGTTGCCGAACTTGGCCCGGCACCAGTGCTTCCGCTTCGGTCCCAGCGTGCTCCCCTGCCGGAACTCCGGCCGCTCCGGATCCTGCGGGATGCGGTCGAACACGAGGTAGGTGATGGCCGCCAGCACCTTCTCGTCGGGTGTCGTGCCCGGCGGCTTGCCGTGCGCCCTCGTCTTCTCGACAGCGGAGAGGACCCGCTCCACCTGGTCGAGGAAGAGCGGGTCCATCAGCAGCGTCCAGCCATTCTCCTGGACCAGCTCCTTGCGGCCTTCCGCCGGAGCCGGATCCCTGCGGGCGTCAGAGCGAGACCGCCCCTTCGATCTCCTCGTCAAGATCCACCGTCACTCCTTCGGAGAGCCTGCGCATCCGATCCCGGAGCTCGGCCGTGACCGGCTGAAGCCGTTCCGGGTGATCGGTCATCTGGCGCTCGACGAAGTCCAGGAACGCGCCGAGAGCGGGGTCGGCGTCGTCCTCTTCCTCCACGCGGCGGATCACCGCCTGATCGCCTTCGATGACGTAGGCCAGCTTGTCGCCGGGCCGCACTCCCAGCGCCTTGCGGACGCCACTCGGAAGCGTCGTCTGCGACTTCGCGGTCACGGTGCTGTACAGCATGCGGATCCTCCTGAATGCAATGCGTTCGCATTGCATTCTAACCTGAAGCGCGCCAGCCCGTCAACGTGCCCTCTCCGTGCCTCCGCGTCTCCGCGTGAGGTCAGTTTTTTCTGAGCGCGGCCTGAGCGGCGGCGAGGCGCGCGACGGGGACGCGGAAGGGAGAGCAGCTCACGTAGTTCAGCCCCGCTTCGTGGAAGAACTCCACCGAGCGCGGGTCGCCGCCGTGCTCACCGCAGACACCGAGCTTGAGCTCCGGCTTCACCCCGCGCCCCAGCCGGCAGGCCATCTCCACCAGCTTCCCCACGCCCCCCAGGTCCAGCGATTGGAAGGGGTCGTGGGGGATGATCCCCTGCTCCACGTAGCCGGGGAGGAAGCGCCCCGCGTCGTCGCGCGAGAGGCCGAAGGTGGTCTGCGTCAGGTCGTTGGTGCCGAAGGAGAAGAACTGCGCCTCGGCGGCGATCTCGTCGGCGGTGAGGGCGGCGCGGGGCAGCTCGATCATCGTGCCCACCAGGTAGTCCACGCGCCGGCCGGCGGCCTCGAACACCTCCTCGGCCACCTCGTCGATGATCTTCCGCTGGCGCCGCAGCTCCTCGGCGGTGGCGACGAGCGGCACCATGATCTCGGGGCAGACGGTGACGCCCTCGGCGGCAACGTTCACCGCGGCTTCGAAGATCGCCTGCGCCTGCATCCAGGTGATGTCGGGGTAGCTGATCCCCAGGCGGCAGCCGCGGTGGCCGAGCATGGGGTTGGTCTCGTGGTGCGCGTCCACGCGGGCGCGCAGCCGCGCCGTGTCGACCCCCATCTTCCGCGCCAGGTGCTTGATCTCCGAGTCGGCGTGGGGGAGGAACTCGTGCAGCGGCGGGTCCAAGAGGCGGATGGTGACGGGAAGGCCGTCCATCGCCCGGAAGATCCCCTCGAAGTCGCCACGCTGCATGGGGAGGAGGCGGGCCTCGGCGATGGCGCGGCCGGTGGGGTTCTCGGCCAGGATCATCTCGCGCACCGCGTCGATGCGGTCGCCCTCGAAGAACATGTGCTCGGTGCGGCAGAGCCCGATTCCCTCGGCGCCGAACTTCCGCGCCACCGCCGCGTCGTTGGGGGTGTCGGCGTTGGTGCGCACCCGGAGCGTGCGGAAGCGGTCCGCCCACTCCATCAGCCGGCGGAAAGTGTTCGTGAGCTCCGGGATGACGGTGTCGACCTTCCCCAGGATCACCCGGCCCGTGCTCCCGTCCAGGGTGATCCAGTCGCCCTCGTGCACGGTGACGCCGTTCGCGGTGAAGCGGCGGCGGCTCTCGTCCATCTCGATGTCGCCGGCGCCGGCCACGCAGCACTTCCCCATCCCCCGCGCCACCACGGCGGCGTGGCTGGTCATCCCTCCCCGCGCGGTGAGGATCCCCTGCGCCGCCACCATCCCGTGGTAGTCCTCGGGGCTGGTCTCGCGCCGCACCAGGATCACGGGCTCGCCGGTGCCGCGCTCGGCCGCCTCGTCGGGGTTGAAGACCACCTTCCCCGCCGCCGCGCCGGGGGACGCCGGGAGCCCCGTGGCCAGCACCTGCACCTCGGCCTTCGGGTCGATGGTGGGGTGCAGGAGCTGGTCGAGCTGTTCGGGCTGCACCCGCATCACCGCCTCCTCGATGGTGATCAGCCCCTCGTTCACCATCTCCACGGCGATGCGCACGGCGGCGCGGCCGGTGCGCTTGGCGCTGCGCGTCTGCAGCAGGTAGAGGTGACCGCGCTCGACGGTGAACTCCAGGTCCTGCGCGTCGCGGAAGTGGCGCTCCAGCTTCTCCTGCGCGTCGAGCAGCTCGGCGTACGCCTCGGGGAGCACCTCGCGCATGCGGGCGATGGGGAGCGGGTCGCGGATGCCGGCCACCACGTCCTCGCCCTGCGCGTTCACCAGGAACTCGCCGTAGAAGGTGCGCTCGCCGGTGGAGGGGTCGCGGGTGAAGCAGACGCCGGTGGAGGAGTCGTCGCCCATGTTGCCGAAGACCATGGTGCAGACGTTCACCGCCGTCCCCAGGTCGTCGGCGATGCCGTTCACGCGGCGGTACGCCTTCGCCCGCGGCGTCTGCCACGAGTCGAACACGGCGTGGATGGCGCCCCAGAGCTGCGCCCGCGCGTCGGTGGGGAAGGGCACTCCCGTGCGCTCCTCCACCAGCGCGCGGAACGCGGCCGTCAGCTCGCGCAGGTCGCCGGCGGAGAGGTCGGTGTCGTGGCGGACGCCGCGCTCCTCTTTGCGCGCGTCGATCAGCCGCTCGAAGTCGGCCGCGGGGACGCCGAGCACCACGTCGCCGTACATCTGCACGAAGCGCCGGTAGCTGTCCCAGGCGAAGCGCTCGTTCTCGGTCGCCTTCGCGATCGCGGCGACGGTGTCGTCGTTCAGGCCGAGGTTGAGGATGGTGTCCATCATCCCCGGCATGCTGAACTTCGCCCCCGAGCGCACCGAGACGAGGAGCGGCGACTCGCCTCCGCCGAACGTCTTCCCCGTCGCCTCCTCCAGCCGCGCCAGCGACACGGCGACGGCCTCGCGCAGTCCCTCGGGCTCGGCGGAGCCCTGCAGGTAGAGGCGGCAGACCTCGGTGGTGATGGTGAAGCCGGGAGGAACGGGGACGCCGATGCGCGCCATCTCGGCCAGGCCGGCGCCCTTGCCGCCCAGCAGGTCCTTCATCCTGCCGTCGCCCTCGGTCTGGCCGGCGCCGAAGAAGTAGACGTACTGGTCGGGCATGGCGGGATTTCGGTGGATGGGGTCGCGCGGCTCGCGTCCTGGCCCGAGGCAATAATGGCGCCGCAAAACCTCTAAAAGAAGGCTTCACGCAGAGACGCGGAGCCGCAGAGAACGCTGGTTCGTTTCTCTGCGGCTCCGCGTCTCTGCGTGAGGAAAGCGGTTGTTATTCGCCGCACATGAACGGGTACTCGAAGCTCCGCGCGGGCTCGAAGGTCTCCTTGATCGCGCGGGGGCTGATCCAGCGCATCATGTTCAGGATCGAGCCGGCCTTGTCGTTCGTCCCGCTGGCGCGTCCGCCGCCGAAGGGCTGCTGGCCCACGACCGCGCCGGTCGGCTTGTCGTTGATGTAGTAGTTGCCCGCGGAGAAGCGCAGCGCCCGGTCCGCCTCGACCAGGACGGCGCGGTCGTTGGCGAAGACGGCGCCGGTGAGCGCGTACGGTGTCGTCTGGTCGACGACCTTCAGCGTCTCCGCCCACTCGCTGTCCTTGTAGACGTGGAGGGCGACGACGGGGCCGAACACCTCTTCGCACATCAGCCGGTAGGCGCTGTCCTTCGCCTGCACCAGCGTGGGCTCGATGAAGTACCCCTTGCGGTCGTCGAAGCCGCCGCCGGCGATGACCTCGACGTTGTCGGCCTCCTGCGCGTGCTTGATGTAGCCGCTGATCTTGTCGAACGCCTTCCGGTCGATCACCGCGCCCATGAAGTTGCGGAAGTCCGTGGGGTCGCCCATGCGGATCTTCTCCATCATCCCCAGCGTGCGCTCCTTCACCTCGGGCCAGAGCGACTCGGGGACGTAGATGCGGCTCGCCGCGCTGCACTTCTGCCCCTGGAACTCGTAGCCGCCGCGCACGATGGCGGTGGCGAGCGCCTGCGGGTCGGCGCTGGCGTGGGCGAGGATGAAGTCCTTGCCCCCCGTCTCGCCCACCAGCCGCGGATAGCTCTTGTAGGTGGCGATGTTGTCGCCCACCGTCTTCCAGATGTTCTGGAACACCGCCGTCGACCCGGTGAAGTGCACGCCGGCGAGGTGCGGGTCGTTCAGCAGCACTCCCGAGGTGGCGACGGGATCGCCCGGGACGAAGTTGATCACGCCCGGCGGCAGCCCCGCTTCCATCAGCAGCCGCATCAGGTACCAGCCGCTGTAGACGGTGCTCGCGGCGGGCTTCCAGACCGCGACGTTCCCCAGCATCGCCGGCGCGGTCGGGAGGTTGCCGGCGATGGAGGTGAAGTTGAAGGGCGTGACGGCGTAGACGAAGCCCTCGAGCGGGCGGTGGTCCAGGCGGTTCCACATCCCCGGGCCGCTCAGCGGCTGCTCGGAGTAGAGCCGCTGCGCGAAGGCTGCGTTGAAGCGGTAGAAGTCGATCAGCTCGCAGGCGGCGTCGATCTCGGCCTGGTGCGCGGTCTTGCTCTGGCCGAGCATGGTGGCCGCGTTCACCACCGGCCGCCAACTCCCCGCCAGCAGGTCGGCGGCGCGGAGGAAGACGGCCAGCCGGTCCTCCCACGGCCAGGCCGCCCACTCACGCTGCGCCTCGAGCGCGGCGGCCACGGCCTGACGCACCTCGCCCTCGCCCGCCTTGTGGTAGCGGGCGAGCACGTGCCCGTGGTCGTGCGGCATCACCTGCACGTCGGTGTCGCCCGTGCGCACCTCGCGCCCGCCGATGATCAGCGGGATCTCGATCTCCTCCGACGCCATCCTCTTCAGCGCCGCCTTGAGCTCGGCGCGCTCCGGGCTGCCGGGGGCGTAGCCCAGTACGGGCTCGTTGCGCGGCAGCGGCACCTGCGGAATGCTATTCATCACCCGTCTCCTGTAGGCTGAAAGGAAGGCGCACAAGCTACCAAGCCCGTCAACCCTCCGCCACCCGGCAAAACCGACCGTCCCTGCTGGAGGGGGCGGATGAATTCGCTGCAACAACCACACGAAGTCCGCCTTCGCGGACTACCACCGTCGGTGCATCCGATGCTGTCCTGCGCGCTATGGACCTCGTTGCAGCCGCGAGTCGGCGGAGAGGCTCGTCGCCCTGGTGCGGGTCGCTCCGGCCGCGGCGGAGCCCGTATCGCGCCCCAGAATAGCGGTAACTCCTCAGCCTGTAGTCCGCGAAGGCGGACTTCGTGTAGTTGTTGCAGCGAATTTATTCGCCCTGCCTCGCGCCGGCCTTTCGCATAATGCCTCTTCCCGCCATCTTCTGAACGTCAACCGGTGCCCGTCACCCACGTCTTCGGAGGGACCGATGAAGAAGCTGAGGCTCGCGTTGGACGCGCTGGCGGTGGAGTCGTTCGAGGCCAGTCGCGCGGAGACGGATGCCGGGACGGTGGAGGGGCTCGCTTATACGCCCGGATGCGACAGCATCCACATCTGCCTGCCCAACGATCCGAGCCGTGATCCGTGCGGTGAGACGTACAGCCCGTGTGGAGACACCAGCGACCCGGCGTGCACGGGCAGCCAGGGCTTCACCGCCTGCACCTGCGCGGGCAGCACCGGCTGCTGAGGTGCGCGCAGGTTGACCGCACCCGGCCGAGAGGCTAGATTCCGTGCGGAATTACGCCCTGCAGCGAGCCGCGAAATGGTCAGTCTTTTCGAGAAGATCGAGGACACGCTCGACGTGATCCGCCCCGCGCTGCGCGAGGACGGCGGCGACGTGGAGCTCGTCGGGTTCGACGAGGGCGTCCTCCAGCTCCGGCTGGTGGGGGCGTGCAGCGCCTGCCCGATCAGCACGATGACCGTCAAGCAGGGGATCGAGCGGCGCATCCGCTCCGCCATCCCCGAGGTGCTCTCAGTGCAGGCGGTCTAGGCTTCCGCCGCTCCCCGACGCAGCCCGCGCCCGCTCCGGCATCTAGCCGGGGCGGGCGCTTCGCGTCGCGGTCTCCTTGCGGACGGCATCCGTGGCGGTGCATCGTGGCGGGCACGAGCGAACGCATCATCCACCCCATCGGCGGAGGCGCGGCATGGAGAAGGTTACGGGGATCGGCGGAATCTTCTTCAAGGCGAAGGAGCCGAAGGTGCTGGGGCAGTGGTACAAGGCGAACCTGGGGATCGACGTACAGGAGTGGGGTGGCGCGGCGTTCCGGTGGCGCGACGCGGACGACCCGGAGCGCCCCGGATCGACCGCGTGGTCGCTCTTCGCGATGGACACGAAGTACCTGGACCCGAGCACCGCGCCGTTCATGGTGAACTATCGCGTCTCCGACCTGGACGCGATGCTGGCCCAGCTCCGTGCCGCCGGCGTTCAGGTGGACGAAAAGGTCGAGGAGAGCGAGTACGGGAAGTTCGGCTGGGCGATGGACCCCGACGGCAACCGCTTCGAGCTCTGGCAGCCGCCCGAGGGGATGTAAACCGAAACAGATCGGTCTCACGCAGAGCCGCGGAGACGCAGAGGAGCCGCCGCGCCTTTCTCTGCGGCTCCGCGTCTCTGCGTGAGACCAATCCGTAGAAGCTGGAGGATAGACGAAGGCCGGCGCCTCGCATGGGCGCCGGCTTCCTTGTATTCTTCCGTACGTATCACACGGAAATCTTCGGCAAGATCGGATAGATGAACAGCGAGCAGCGTGACCAGGTGCTGCGCCGGGTGGCGGCGGCCCTCACGCAGGTGATCCACCCCACGAGCGGCGAAGACGTGGTGTCGTCCGGCCGCGTCCGCGACCTGGACGTGCTGGAAGACGGCACCGTCCGCTTCCGCTTCGCCCTGCAGGCCGACGACCCCGGGACGATGGTGCGCTGGGCGCGCGCCGCCGCCGAGAAGGTGGAGGGCGTGCAGAAGGTGAAGATCGACATCTCCCTCCCCACCAGCGGCCATCCGCAGACGAAGGCGAAGTCGCCGCTGCGCGCCGGCAACGTCCCCGCGCCCACGCCCGACCCCAAGCTGCTGCCAGGTGTCCGCCACGTCGTCGCGGTGAGCTCCGGCAAGGGCGGGGTGGGGAAGAGCACCGTGGCGGTGAACCTGGCCGTGGCGCTGGCGCAGTCCGGCCGGCGCGTGGGGGTGCTGGACGCGGACATCTACGGACCCAACATCCCCACCATGTTCGGCGAGCGGCGGCGCCCGTCCGTCGTCGGCGACAAGGGGTCGGAGAAGATCGAGACGCTGGAGGCGCACGGGGTGAAGCTGATGAGCCTCGGCTTCCTGCTGGACCCCGACCAGGCCGCCATCATGCGCGGCCCGATGATCGCCGGCATCCTCAAGCAGTTCCTGGAGCAGGTGGAGTGGGGCGAGCTGGACTGGCTGGTGATCGACATGCCCCCCGGCACCGGCGACGCGCAGCTCTCCCTGGTGCAGACCATCCGCCTGGACGGGGTGGTGATGGTCACCACGCCGCAGGACGTGGCCACGGGCGACGTGCTGCGCGGGATCCGGATGTTCGAGAAGGTGAAGACGCCGGTGCTGGGGATCGTGGAGAACATGGCCGGCTTCGTCTGCCCCTGCTGCGGCGAGCGCTACGAGATCTTCGGGCGCGCCGGCGGGCAGCGGCTGGCGATGCAGACGGGGGTGGAGCTGCTCGGCGAGGTGCCGCTGGAGGTGGGCGTGCGCGAGGGCGGCGACGCCGGCGTCCCCATCCTGGTGGCCGACCCCCACGCCCCCGCCGCCGAGGCGCTGCGCGCCGTCGCCGACCGCGTCGCCGAAAAGGTCGAGGCCGCCGTCGCCGCGCCCGCGTGACGGCGGTG
>Ga0070685_10001231_pt1 | contig 13604 bp, 13 predicted proteins | sample KBSS13LmetaG_FD_65651 | JGI IMG/M metagenome (GOLD analysis project Ga0070685, IMG submission 65651) | Switchgrass rhizosphere microbial communities from Kellogg Biological Station, Michigan, USA - KBS S1-3L metaG | ecosystem: Host-associated > Plants > Roots > Rhizosphere ...
GTGGGTCCTGCCGCTGACCTTCTTCTACCAGGTCAGCAACACGCTGCGGTTGTGCGTCAAGCACACCTTCCCGCCGCCCGGGACCGGGGCCCGCAAGGGCAGGGAGTACTTCGGGAACCTCACCAATGCGATCTTCCTGGGGGAGGCGGCGCCCGCCGCGCACCTGCCGCCGGGGCGCCGGCTGCGGGCGTGGTGCCGGTGGTGGCTGCGCATGCTGTTCGTCCACTTCCCGTCGCGCTACCTGGTCCTGACCGGCGACACGGTGTGCCACGACTTCCACCACCGCCACCCCACGAGCAGGGACTGGCCCAACCACGTGTTCGCCCGGGAGGCCGACAGCGCGGCGGGGGCCCCGGGCTGGCCCCCCTACCGCCACGTCTGGGGCCTGGTCCCGGCCATCGATGCGGTCTTCGACTCGCTGCGCGCCGCGGATCCCGAGGAGTACAGCCTCTCCCGACTCACCGAGGTCAACGAACGAGAGCTGTTCGCGGCCTTCGACGACTGACAGGCACACCGAAAGAAGCGTCCGTGAACACACCACACGAGTACGGCGAGCGCGTAGTCATCCTCGGCGTCGCCGAGAGCGACGCGCACGCTGTCGCGAACCGACTCATCGCCCTGCAACTCGAGGAGCACGGCTTCACCGTGATGAACCTGGGGGTGTGCACACCGCTCGAGGAGTTCGCGGACGCGGCCGACGCCTGTCCGCAGGCCGAGGCGGTACTGATCGGCAGCCTCAACGGGCACGCCCACCACGATCTGCGCAGGCTCCCCGAGCTGCGGGCGGCCGGCCGGCTGCGCTGCCCGGTCGTCGTCGGCGGGAACCTCTCGGTCGGCAGCCACAAAGCCGACGCCGACCTGCAGAGACTGCGCGACCTCGGGATCGACCACCTGCTCGACGGGGCCGGCGAACTGGTCCTGCTGCTGGACCGGATGCGCTCGGCGCTGGACGCAGAGCTGCGGCATGGCTGACCTGGAGGGCATGGAACTCAGCCCGCACGTCGCCGCCGGGCTCCCCGGCTGGCCGGAGACGCTGGCCCACCTCACGGCGCCGGGGCGGCGGCACGCCGTCGACGTCCTGCGGACGGCCGAGGCGTGCGGCCGCCCGTTCGTCCAGCCCCGCTGCGGGGTGGGCGGCCACCGGGCGATGCTGCGGCTGCTGGGCGGTCTGGAGGCGGCCGGGCCGGGGATGCTGTCGGTGACCATCGACGCCCACACCCGGCTGAAGAAGTTCACGACGGCCGAGTCCCTGCTGCGGGCGAACCCCGCGGACCTCAACGGGTACCCGCTGGTGGCCCACGGGTGGCAGCGGGGGCGTGAGCTGGCCGAGGCGGTCTCCGTGCCCCTGGAGGTCCGCCACGGCTCGCCGGACGCCCGGGACCTCTTCGCCGTGGCGGTGGCCTCGGGCATCACCTCCTTCGAGGGCGGCGGCATCGGCTACAACCTCCCGTACTCCAAGGACGTGCCGCTGGCCCGTTCGCTCCAGGACTGGCAGCAGGTGGACGCCCTGTGCGGCCGGCTCGCCGAGTCCGGAGTGGTGGTGGACCGGGAGCTGTTCGGCACCCTCACCGCGGTCCTGGTGCCGCCGTCGATCGGCCTGGCGGTCATCGTGCTGGAGGCGTGCGCAGCGGTGCGCGAGGGCGTGAAGTGCCTTTCGCTGGCGTATCCGCAGGGCGGCGAGGTGCACCAGGACATCGCCGCCCTGCGGGCCGTCAGGACCCTCGCCGCCCGCTACCTGCCCCCCGACGTCGAGGTGTTCCCGGTCCTCCACGAGTTCATGGGGGCGTTCCCCCGGACCCCCGACTTCGCGAACGCGCTGATCCTCCTCGGCGGCCTGGTGGCCAGGCTCGGCGGCGCGACGAAGGTGATCAACAAGACCGTGCAGGAAGCCTTCGGCCTCCCGGACTCCGCCGCGAACGCGAGCGGGATCCGGACCGCCCGCCTCGGTGCCTCCGGGATCCTGGACTTCGTCCGGGTCGACGAGGACCGGGTCGCGGAGGAGCAGTACTGGATCGAGCGCGAGGTGGCGGAGATCGTCGAACCGGTGCTCGGTTCCGGCGACCTGCTGACGGGGATCGAGGCGGCGTTCCGCCGAGGACGGCTCGACATCCCCTTCAGCGCCAGCATCCACGCCCACTCCCGGATCATGCCGCGGCGGGACGGCAGCGGTGCCATCCGCTACGCCGACAGCGCGGCCCTGCCGTTCTCCGGCGCCACCTCGGCCTTCCACTCCGAACGCCTGCGCGACGTCCACGGGACACCGGACCGGACGCTGCTGGAGACGGCCACCGCCGACATCCACTACTTCCTCTCGCAAGAGGACGCACTGCTCCCGCACGACACGAATCGAGAACGTGATGGATCCTGAGACCCCGACGAACCAGCCCGGCCCCGGCACGCCCGACCCGCAGGAGGGGGAGCGGATCCGCGCCCTGGACCGCGCCCACGTCTTCCACTCCTGGGCGGCGCAGGACAGCGTGGACCCGCTGCCGGTGGCGGCCGCCTCCGGCCGCTGCTTCTGGGACTACACGGGCAAGCGCTACCTGGACTTCTCCTCGCAGTTCATCAACTCGAACATCGGCCACGGCCACCCCAAGGTCGTCGCGGCGATCAAGGCGCAGGCGGACCGCATCTGCATGATCGCGCCCACCTTCGCCAACGACCAGCGCAGCGAGGCCGCCAGGCTCATCGCCGAACTCGCGCCCGGCGACCTCGACCACGTCTTCTTCACCAACGGCGGTGCCGAGGCCAACGAGCACGCGGTCCGGATGGCCCGCGGTCACACCGGCCGTCCGAAGGTGCTCTCCGCCTACCGCTCCTACCACGGCGGCACCTCCACCGCGATCGGCCTGACCGGGGACCCCCGGCGCTGGGCGAACGAGAACTCCGGCAGCGCCTCCGGCAACATCGCGCACTTCTTCGGCCCCTACCTCTACCGCTCGCACTTCCACGCCACCACCGAGCAGGAGGAGTGCGCCCGCGCACTCGCCCACCTGGAGCAGGTGATCGACTTCGAGGGCCCCTCGACCATCGCCGCGATCGTGCTGGAGACGATCGTCGGCACGGCCGGCGTCCTCGTGCCCCCCGCCGGATACCTGGCGGGGGTCCGCGAGCTGTGCGACCGCCACGGCATCGTCTACATCGCGGACGAGGTCATGGCGGGCTTCGGCCGCGCCGGCGAGTGGTTCGCACTCGACCACTGGAACGTCACGCCGGACCTGATCACCTTCGCCAAGGGCGTCAACTCCGGCTACGTCCCGCTGGGCGGCGTGGTCGTCTCGGACGCCGTCCACGACACCTTCCGCCGCACCGCCTACCCCGGCGGCCTGACCTACTCCGGCCACCCGCTGGCCTGCGCGGCGGCGGTGGCGACCATCACCGCGATGCGGGAGGAGGACGTCGTCGGGAACGCCGCGCGGATCGGCGCGCAGGTGCTCGGCCCCGGCCTGCGCGAACTCGCTGCACGGCACCCCTCCGTCGGCGAGGTGCGCGGCCTGGGCGTCTTCTGGGCGGTGGAACTCGTCAGCAACCGCGAGACCAGGGAGATGCTGGTGCCCTACGCGGCGACCGGAGCCCGGAACGGTCCCATGGACGAGGTGGTGGCCGCGTGCAAGGAGCAGGGCATGTGGCCGGTCCACAACTACAACCGCATCCACATGGTCCCGCCCTGCACGATCACCGACCAGGAAGCCGCAGAGGGGATCGCCATCCTCGACAAGGCCCTCGACTCGGCCGACCGGTACGTGACCGACCACGCCTGAAGCGCCGGGCCGCCACCGGGCGGCGCAGGGTTCCGGGCAGGGCCCGCCCGACCGTCTGCGGACGGTCCGGCCGCACGCAGCGGCCCTGCCCGGCCCCCGGCACCGTCCGGCCCGTGGCCCGGACCGGCGCCACGGGCATCCCGTGTGAAGTCGTGGTCGTACTTCGCCGGAGATCCCCTTCCTCGACCAGAGACAACCGCGAGGACAACGGGACGCCAGGTCGTGGGGATCATGGTGAATTGAAGTTCGAACTCCGTGCCCCGTTTCCCTGAACGGCCGTGAGTGGAGTAGCCGTTGCTCTCAGCGCCCCGCGGGCGCGCTCCTAGCTTGATCCCATATCGCGGCAGGAAGCGGAGGGGCGGAAATGACGGAGCAGGGAATCGAGAGATCCACCACACCCGAGGGTGGGTCCGGTGGCCCTGCCGGGGTGACCGGGCGGCGGAAGTCCAGGGCACTGGTGCTGGGCGCCGCCACCGCGGCCATTGCGACCGCAGTTGCGGTCACCGTCACGGCCCCCGCCGCGCAGGCAGCGCCCGGGAAGAGCTACGAGATCGCGTTCCAGAGACCGGACCAGCGGTTGGCGGTGGTCGGATCCGACAACACGGCACGCGATTTGTCACAGGGCCCACTTGTGGCGCAGAACAGCGATCCCAGTATCACCGCACTGCCCGGCCCTGCATTCGGGTTCGCACTGAAATACCGACTGCCGGACGGCCACCTGGGGACCTACGACTCCTCCCAGGGCGTTCCTGTCACGGGCTCGGATTTCGTGGCGTCCGGATCGAGTCCTTCCACCGCCCTCAGGCCTTTTGGGCAAGGCGCCACCCAGACGTACTACGAAAACACCTTGAACGAGCTTCAGGTGCAGAACGGTGTCGGTCGCGGACTCGGACTGGGATTCCAAGTAATGTCGGGCAGCAGTCCGGCCAATGCGTGGAACGCCAGCGGCAGCATGAACAAGGTGGCGGTCGTCAGCGCCAATGGTTTCCTGCGACAGAGCACCAACGGGTCCGCGTTCGATTCCGAGGGCATCAACGTGCCCGTGACCCCGGGTACCAGTCCCGCAGTGGCGGCGTCGACCTCGGACGCGGCGATCGCGGTGAACGGACTGAACGGGTCCCTGATGGTCACCCGGTCGTCGGACCGGTCGGTGAACGACACCGGTCTGCCGGTGAGGAGCGATTCCAGCCCGGCTGTCGCGGCCCTGTCCACGGGAGGTTTCGAGACGGCGTTCGTCGCGCCGGACAACACGTTGATGGTGCTGGACGCAGCCGGAAACCCCCACTCCACGGGGCAGAAGGTGGTCCGCTTCTCCAACCCGGCCATCGCTGCGGACGATCATGGCGGCTGGAAGATCGTCTACAGCGCTCTGGACGAATGGGGCGGGGACGTCGGGACCCTTTCGACCTACGACTCGACCGGCCACGTCGTCCACACCCAGGCGTCCGTGCAGGTGGACACCAGCCCCGCCATCGCTTACGTCACCCCGGCGGCGGTGTCCCCGACCACGGGCCCCACGCCTTCCCTGCCTCCGCTGAGGTAGTCGGAGCGCGGCGCGCGGAATCCCGGTTGCCCGGGGAGCGGCACAGGGCGATGATCCCCCTCATGGTCGACGCTGGCGGTGGCGGCGGCCCGTTTCGCTTCCGCACTGCGCAGTGAGCGGGGTGACGCCGCGGTGGTGACGATCTACGGCGAGCTGGCCGGCGGGTGCTACCCGCACCCGGGCGTCCCCGTGTTCGACGCCAAGGACCGCCGTCTTCCCCGGAGGAGCAAGGAAGGTCCACGACGGTGACGACGCAAAGCAGTCACCCCGTCCCGGGGCGACGCGAGCCGGCAGGCGGACAACAGGGCGGATCGAACGGGGGGCGCACGGCGGACGTCGGGGGGTTCGCGCCGTGGTTCTGGGCGCACGACGTCCGGGAGTCGCAGCTTTCCGGTCTCCTCACGGGGCCGGATGCGGCGTTGGCGTTCCTGCGTGGCTACGACGTGGGCAACGGTCCCCGTTACGCCGCTGTCGTCTGCCGGGGCATCGAGTCCCGTTCCTGGACCACCGGTCTGACTGCCGCGGGGGCAACCGCCGGGGGCGGAACGCCGGTGGGCATCGACAGCTGCCTGGTCGACGGGGAACGCCGGTTCGTCCTCCTGGCCACCAGGACTCCCACGGCGGGCTGCTTCGTGGGGACCGATCTGACGGTGCAGGAGGTGAACTGCCTGCTGCGGGAGGGCAACCGCGTCGTCGACCACGCCGCCTACCGGCACTCCTCCTCCTGCCGTTACGCGGTGGTCCTCGCCCCCGGCGGCCCGGACCAGGAGCTCGTCGAGTGCTCCTCCGTCCCGCAGTTGCGGCGCACCGCCGCCCTCCACCAGGCCCGGCCCACGCAGCTCCGCTTCTGCGACGGAGCCCCCGAACCCCGCTGCTCCGCCGTCCTGTGCCGGACCCGGATGCCGGGCGTGAGGCACCGCTCCCTCACCGGCCTGGACGCGGACGACGTCTCCCACACCATCCGCAAGGAGCCCACCACCCTCACGGATTTTCACGCCTACCGGGCCGGAGCCCGGATCCGTTTCACCCTGGCCACCCGGGTACGCCGACGCCGGTGGAACCCGTTCGGAACGTAACGGCCCCGGGGAGCGGCGAGCCGGACCGGTCGCGGCCGCGGCACCGTGGCACCCGACCGGCCGGCCCGGCCCCGGGGGAGCCCGGTGCCCGGAACCCGGTGCCGTTCGTCCGAGACCTCGACGTGCGGTCCTCCCCAGCGATGCGTGCGGGTAACCGCTCCGCCCCCATAAGGTCGGGTGCATGCCACGCAGCTTCTATGACCTCGCCTTCGGTGTCGCTCCCGGGGGAGCCCGGAAGGACACCCACTACGTCCGGGGCAGCCTCGAAGAGGTGCAGCACGATCTCGCCGTGGAGCTCGCGGAGGGGCTCAACCTCTATCTGCTCTGCTGGTACGGCGCCCAGCTGACCCTGGACGTCCACCAGCAGGGACAGCTCACCGACGAGATCGACCTGCACCCTTTCGTCACGATCTCGATAGCGGGCTTTCCGGACATCACCTTCACCGGTCCGGGAGAGCCGGTCGGGTACGACTTCCAGGCGGACGAAGAGGCGGAGGACGAGACGGGGACCCTGACCCACAGCATGTTCGCCGGGGAACTCGGGGACTCGGTCACCGTCACTGTCGACTGGGACCGCATCGAGGTGCCGCCCCTGCGCGGGAAGGTGGCCCGCGAGGGCGACGCGGCCGTTCTCCTCGACGGCTTCGAGTACGGCTACCAGGACTTCGAAGTGTGAGCTTGGTGTTCGACGTCCGCTGCGCGGGGAACAGGGTGCGGCGCTCGCCGCCCGCCGACAGGCGGTGCGGGCCTTTTTGTTTCATTCGACCGAAGAAACAGGCTCGACCGGCCATTCTGCGGAATTGGCTCGCAGAAGGCTTACGACCAGTTCTACGCGGTCGCCGGGAATTACTTTGACCGTCACTTCAATGGGTTTATGACCGCGCCTCGACCTGCCCACCATGGTGATCTCGAACACCGGCAGGTCGGTAGAGATTTCAAGGAGTACGGCCTCCTCGTCGGTCGGCATTCGGACTCGTATGATCTCCTGCCACGAGATGGGGCCGTGTCCGGCTTCCTCCAGGCGGTCCAGGTAGCCCCCGGGGCCGGTGGACGGCTCCGCCACCTGTGGCGCGTCGGCCACGGCTGCGGGGCTGATCCAGGTGTCTGCGATCTGGAACGGCGGTTCACCCTCGGGAGAGGTGACGCGCCGCCGCCGCAGCGTCTCGGTGCCGGCTTCGATGCCGAACGCTTCGGCGATCCGGGGAGGGGCCGCCTGCAGGGACCGGTGGGGCTGCCCGTGGGTCTGCCAGGGCTCCACGGGGTCTGCCGCGGCAGGGAAGACGTACCCGTGACGGGGGTTCCGGGTCACCATCCGCCCGCGGCGGATGCGCCTGCGGGGGAGACCCGGCTGGACCACCGCCCCGGTCCCCCGGACGTTGTGCACCAATCCCTCCCCCGCCAGCGCCGTGAGGGCGCGCTGCGCCGTCTGCCGGGACACGCCGTGCTTCGCGGCCAGGTCGGCAGCCTTGAGGACCGTGCCCGCGGGTGTGTCCCCCGCCTTGATCTGCCCCCTGACAAGGTCGAACACGTCTCGGTAGGTCTTCGAACCACTCACTGAATCCTCCCAGGGGCTCCCATGACCATGTGCCTTTTATGCGATATTAATCGTTTTTCCCGTCATGCTCTGTGCAGCACGGCTCGGGGCGCTGGACCGGGGGCACGGCGGCCGGACGCCCCCGGAGCCGATGGACAAGGCGCACCAGGCGGCCGACAGCACCAGAGGGACAGGCGGTACGGGTTTGGCGGCCGCCACGGCCACCGTCCGGTCGACCGCGCCCCGGACGGATGGGACGCGGGTACACGGTTCCCGGCAGTTCGGACGTGCTGTGCCGCGTCTACGGGCCTGACGTCCCCTGCCGCGTCATCGCGCTCCAGCGTAGGAGCGGGACCCTCGTCATCGCGCTGGTCAGCAGCAGGGCGCGGACAGCCGGACGAAGAGGCCCGCCGTGCTTGGCGGGTCCTGGAACGACGAATCGAGAACCCGCCCCGATCGTCAGGGGAACGAATGGGCCGGCGCATTTCGCGGATCGAGGGAATGCGACAGGAATTTTCGGGCTGTCGCAGTCTTTGACTCCGGGGCGTCGAAGGTCGGCCATCGTCACCAGACGATGATCCCGCCGCTCTCGGTTTTGGCCCGCAGGGCCGCAGTCACGATGTTGTTGAACCGTGCGGCGATGTAGTCGGCGTCATAGCCGGTCCGCTCCGCAAGGTGATCGAAGTGTGGGCGTACCGCTTCGCACTCGTTGAGGAAGTCGTCGATCTCGTCCGGTTCCACCTGGAGGTTGTCGCCGTCAAGCCGGGGGAAGAACCGCGCCCCCAGGGACCGGATCGCTTCGGAGCCCCACAGCCGGCTCCGGGTGCTCTCGAATCCGGCCAGGGTGTTGGCGTAGCCGGGGTCCTCCAAGAAGTTGCACTCGCCGTCGGCGTTGTAGACGAAGGTGTGCACGAGGAGAGTCATGGGCCGATTCTCCTGAGCAGGGTCCTGCCGTGTCGAACGTATTGCCGGCTGCGGAGTCGAGCGGACCGCGTCACCGGAAGTCCCACGGTCCGGACGGGGTGCCGCGGTTCACGGAAACAGACGCTCGGTTCAGTCCTCGGGGGCGGAATCGGTGTAGACGTTGTCCGGTGCCACAGCCTGCGGGGCGGACGGCTTGCGCGCCGGGGCATCGGCGACCCCGGGATCGGCGGGGCCTTCCGGGGCGATGTCGTTGTACTGGTTGTCGGGCCTGGCGGTTGCGGCGTCCTCCGCCGACGGGGTGTCGGTGCTCACGATGTCCTCCTGCGCCTCGGGGACGTGACGGTGCCGTACCTCCGGCGGTGCCCCCCGTGGACCGCCGAACGGCGATCGCCTACCAGACCAGTTCCGGAAAGGTGGCGGACTACAGTCCGAGCGGTGCGCGCTGATGGCAAGAATAAACTTCACCAGCCAGGTGCTCCAGTTCGACTCCTCGGCCATGGCGGCAGGCGCCAGCCCCGCGATCACCGCCGACTCCGGTCACAAGATCCGCACGGTCTTCCAGGACAAGGGTGTCGTCAGGCACTCGCCAACGGTGTCGTCATGAACACCGGACTCGCCGTGGCCCCGGCACCAACCCTTCCATTGCGGCAGAAAGCTTCGGCGACGGCTGGAAGGTCGCCTTCGTCGACGGCACCGGCCACCTGACCACCTACAACTCGATCAACCAGACGCAGCACACGGAAGTACTGGTGAGATCAGGGACCAGCCCGTCCATCGCCGTGCTCAGCGAGCCGGACATCGAGCCTCCCTGCCCCGTGCCCATTCCGTGTACGCCCGGCCAGTAGAAGGCGCGGACGACATCGGGCCCCGACCGGTTTTCCGGTCGGGGCCCGATCCGTCACCGACGCCCTGCGCGCACCGGTCCCATCCCGTCACCACCGCCCGGGTGGATCGCTCCACGAGACGGGCCGGTGGTGACGGGGTGGGCTCTTGTGCTTCCGGGGCCCGGGCGCTGGAACCGCTACCGGTTGGCGACTGGTCTATTTCAGTCGTTTTGGATGGTGATGTTGAGGTCGACGAAGTTGGGGAAGGAATTGTTGGTGTTTTGGTAGCAGGCGACGGCGGTGAGCGGGTTGAGTGTGGTGAAGTGCGGCTGAGCAGATCCCCACAGTGTGGTGATCTGGGCGGAGGTGAGGGATTGTCCTTCGAGCAGGGGGATGAGGGCGTTGGGATCGCCGCATTCTCCTGTGTTGTGGCCGGGCTTGACGAGGAACAGTTCCTGGTCGCTGGCGCCGAAGGCGGGGAACTGCACGCCCAGGAGGTGGAACGGCGGGACGTTCCCGAAGGGCGGGTACTTGCCCACGTACGGGATGAAGGAGCCTGTGCCCGGGTTCTGCTTCTGCATGGAGAGGATGGTCGGCGGCGGCGGGGGCGGTGTGGTGGTGCCCGCCTGGGGGGTGGCGGCGGCGATGGAGGGGCTGGTTCCCGGTGCCAGGGGAATGGTGGTGTGCTCCATGACCTGGGTGAGGAAGGCGAGGGCGTTGTTGTCGGCGGAGTTGAAGGCGATCTTCCATTCGCCGGTCGTGCTCGCGGCGGCGATGGCCGGGTTGGAGTTGGCGACTACTTTGTGCCCCGTGGAGAACCCGACGCCGTTCCGGTCCGCCAACCACAGCATGTCGTCCGGCGCGACGAACGCCACCTGGAAGAGGCCGTTGGACAGGGCGGCTATCGCGGGGGTGGTGCCGGCCTTGATGGCCAGGCCCGTGTCGTTGGCCGTGTGGTCCGACGACCGGTTGAGCAGCAGGTCCCCGCCGGCACCGTTGACGGCGATCATCGCGTCCGAAGGCCCTACCGCGACAGCGGGGCTGGTACCCGGGGCCACGGGGATGCCCACGTCTTCGGAGCTGAATGCGGACCCGTTCGTGCTCTGCTTCAGGAACCCGTTGGGGGCGACGATCGCCACTTTTTTCATGCTGCCGGAACTGTTCCACCCGACGGCAGGGCTGCTGTCCGAACGCATCAGTACTACTGTCGGCCCGGTCGAGCCGCCCCCGAAGTTGTCCGACGAGAAAAGCCGATGGTCGTTGGCCTGGCGATACGTCACGATGCCGGAAGAGTTTCCGGCAGAAGCAGGGCTGGTTCCCGGCGCTATGTCGAGCGTGAAGAACACGTTTTGGCCATCGACGCCGGTTTGCACCATCCCCAGGACGCCGTCCTGCCGCCGGAAGGCTGCGCCGTAGCCGCTTGAGGGCTTGGCGACGACAGTCGGACTGCTCCCCGGCGCCAAAGCTGCGCCGCTCGGGCCGAACGCCCCGTCGGGCCCGATGGTCTTCAGTGACCTGTGCTGTCCTGGATCGCGGTCGCGTAGCCCTGCACGGGAGCAGCCTGCGCGGACGCTGCCTGCGCAGCCGGGACCGCGGAGACGGCCGCGAACATCGTCGCGGCAACCACTGTTGTTACGCTCAGCGCCCGCAGCGACGTGGATTTGTGCCATGAAGGCATCCCGGCGGGACTGCCGGGGCCCCCTTTGCGCGAGTTGATCGTGACCTCTCGACTCTCTTTCCTCATCTCGGGCCTGGTTCATTGGCAATGATGAGAGTGCGACCGAATCCATGTGGTAGCCAGAGCAACCACTGCTTATTGCAGGCGCCGGAACGCATTTCATGCCGCCTTGTTTTCCTGGAGAGTCCCTCAACCGGCTGCTTTTCCTGCGGGGCGCGACCGCCAAGGGAACGCGTCCGACCGCATTGCCGTCGAACACGACGACGAAGAACGGACGGGGCGGCACGTCGGGGCTCGCCGGCGGAATCCCGGCGGCGAGGGGCTCCACCGTCCCAACAGGTCTGCCCGCAGCGCCTGTTCGGGGTGGTGACGATCCGCGAGTCGCTGCATACCATGCGTGTATGGGGGAGAACCGGGGGACCGCCGAGCTGGAAGGGCTCGTGCGGTACGCCCGGGAGATGATGGATCTCGGGCGGACGGAGCTCGCCGAGCGGGTGTTGCTCAGGGTGGCCCCGCTCGTGGACAGCCTCGGCGCGGAGCCGGTGTGCGTCACGGTCTACACATGCCTCGCCTCGTGCGCGCGAGCAGACGAGCGGTGGACCGACGCCCTGCGGTACGCCCGTCGCTGCTTCGACCTGGCGGTCGGAGTGGGGTACCCCCCACTCGTTGCGGGATCCGCCAACCTGCTGACCACCGTCATGGCGGAGGCGGGTGACGTCGAGGAGGCCGTCCGCTTCAGCGGCGAGCTGGTCGAACTCACCAGGCCCCACGGGGACGGCGAGCCCCTCGCGCTCCTGCTGTTGGGTCACGCCACCGCACTGCGCGCTGCCGGTCACGAAGCAGCTGCCGACCGGTACACCGAGGTCCTCGGCCAACCCGGGGCGGCTGCTCTGCGTGGCATCGCGCTGAGCGGTCTGGGCGAGGAACTGTTCCGCCGGAACCGAACCGCCGAAGGCGTGGACAGGCTGTGCGAGGCCGCGGACGTGTTCGCCGCCGAGGGCGAGGTGCGTGAGACGTACCGGACCCGGCTGCGACTGGCGGAGCTGTGCCGTAACCGCGGACTGGCCGAATCCGGCCCGGCGTTCGTCAGGGCGCACGACCTGGCCGCCGATCTGTTCTCCGGTGTGGACGAGGCCCACTACGGTGCCTACGCCGACACCGTCCGCCGGGCCGACGCGGAGCTCCGCACCCGGTTCGACTCCGACCTGGTCGACCAGGTCCATGCGGTCGCCGAGCACCACCTCACCGAGGGCATGACCCACATGAAGGGGCATCGGCACGCAGACGCGGAGCGGAGCCTGCGCACCGCCGAGCAACTGCTGACGTCGATCGGTGCCCAACACCGGCTGGCCAGGGTCTGGTTCGCGCTCGGCAACCTGGCAGGGCAGCGCGGGGACATCCGGGGTTCGGCCGAGCTGTTCGACCAGGCGGCCACGCTCGCCGCCCACTTCGGCGACGCCTCGGGCGAATTCTCGTACCTGCTGTACCGGTGCACCAAGTCGCATGCCTGGGAGCCCCAGCAGCTGGAGCGGCTGATACGGGTGCGGGCGCTGCTGCGCCTGACCCGGGCGGGCATCGCCGACAGCAGCGCGGCCATGGTGAACGACCTGTTCCGCCGGATGTGCACCGCGTACGAAGCGCACGAGCTGGCCGCTTCCTACCATCGCGAGGCCGTGCGACTGGCGCAGCTGCACGACCCGTGGTTCGCCTCGTGGCTGCCGGTCAGCGAGCAGGTTCACCGGACGAAGCCCGGCTCCCCCGAAGAGGCCGCGCTTCTCGGACGCATCACGGAACTGCGCGACGAAGCCCGCGCTCCCGGCGACCGGTACCTGGCGAGCCGTTACCTCGGCCTGCGCGGCTTCGGGAACGGCCGGTTCAGCCGGGAAACGCTGGCCTCCCTGCGGGACGCCTGCGCCCTCTTCGAGGACAACCGCCGGCACAAGGGCGAGACCGACACCTTCAGCGGGTACACCCAGGCCGGGCCGCCGCCGTACGAGGAACTCGCCGAGGTGGCGCTGCACCTCGGTCAGGTGGCGGAGGCGTTCACCTCGCTCGAGCGCATCAAGTCGCGCACCGTCCTCGACGCCCTGCGCGTGGCACCGCCGCCGTTCGCGACCGGTGATCCCGCGCTCGCCGGGGAAGCGGAGTTGTGGCAGGAACTGCTCGACCTGCTCGGTTCGGGGTCGGCCCTTGCCGAATCCGGCACGGACAGTACACGGATCGCCCAGTTGCGCACCGAACTGGCCGCTCTGTGGGAGGACCTG
>Ga0070685_10001233_pt1 | contig 13594 bp, 12 predicted proteins | sample KBSS13LmetaG_FD_65651 | JGI IMG/M metagenome (GOLD analysis project Ga0070685, IMG submission 65651) | Switchgrass rhizosphere microbial communities from Kellogg Biological Station, Michigan, USA - KBS S1-3L metaG | ecosystem: Host-associated > Plants > Roots > Rhizosphere ...
ACGAGGAGCAGGGGATCCGCATCGAGCTGTGGGGCGACGAGATCGAGCGCATCTCCCGCTTCGACCCGCTCACCGGCGACACCATCGCCGCGCTGAAGAAGACGGCGATCTACCCGGCGACGCACTTCGTCACCCAGAAGAGCACGGTCGAGCGCGCCGTGCACCGCATCCGCGAGGAGCTGAACGGGCGGCTGAAGGAGCTGCTGGGCGCGGGGAAGCTGCTGGAGGCGCAGCGGTTGGAGAGCCGCACGAACTTCGACATCGAGATGATGCTGGAGATCGGCACCTGCGCGGGGATCGAGAACTACAGCCGCCACATCGCCGGCCGCGCCGAGGGCGAGCGCCCCGCCTGCCTCTTCGACTACTTCCCGGAAGATTTCCTCGTGGTGGTCGACGAGTCGCACGTGACCATTCCCCAGATCGGGGGGATGTACAACGGCGACCGGGCGCGGAAGCTCACCCTGGTGGAGCACGGCTTCCGCCTTCCCAGCGCGCTGGACAACCGCCCGCTCCAGTTCGAGGAGTGGGAGAAGATGGTCCCCAAGGCGGTCTTCGTCTCCGCCACCCCGAGCGAGTACGAGCTGGCGAAGAGCGGCGGCGTGGTGGTGGAGCAGATCATCCGCCCCACCGGCCTGCTGGACCCCGAGGTGATCATCCGCCCGGTGAAGGGGCAGGTGGACGACCTGCTGGCCGAGATCCGCGAGCGCGAGCAGAAGGGCGAGCGGGTGCTGGTGACCACCCTCACCAAGCGGATGTCGGAGGACCTGACCGACTTCCTGCAGCAGGCCGGGGTGCGCGTGCGCTACCTGCACAGCGACATCGACTCCATCGAGCGCGTCGAGATCCTGCGCGAGCTGCGGCTGGGGAAGTTCGACGTGCTGGTGGGGATCAACCTCCTGCGGGAAGGCCTCGATCTCCCCGAGGTGTCGCTGGTGGCGATCCTGGACGCCGACAAGGAGGGCTTCCTGCGCTCCTCCAGCTCGCTGATCCAGACGGTGGGCCGCGCCGCCCGCAACTCACAGGGGAAGGCGATCCTCTACGCCGACCGCATCACCGGCTCCATGCAGCGGATGATGGAGGAGACCAACCGCCGCCGCGAGGTGCAGGAGGCGTACAACCGCGAGCACGGGATCATCCCCACCACCATCATCAAGTCGGTGGACGAGATCTCGATGCAGACGCGCGTGGCCGACGCCCGCGCGCAGAAGTACGAGCTCCCGGCGAGCGCGAAGGCGAAGAAGGCGGGCGAGCGGAAGATGCCCTTCGGCAAGACGCCCGAGGAGATGCTGAAGGAGATCGAGAACGACATGCGCAACGCCGCCGCCCAGCTCGACTTCGAGACCGCCGCGCTGCTGCGCGACCAGTACCTGGAGCTCAAGGCCGAGATCGACGGCGCGAAGCCCACCCAGGCCCAGCGCCGCCAGGCCGCCGGCCTGCGGCCGACGGTGTGAGGTTGTTCGCAGGGCGAATGAATTCGCTGCAACGACGACACGAAGTCCGCCTTCACGGACTACCGGCGTTGAAGCTGCCGAAAGCCCGTGGCCCGCGACGGGCTCCGGGACTGCCTCCGTCGGTCATTCCGAACTCGGTCGCGTGCCCCGTGCCGTCGCAGCCACCGAGGGCAGTAGTCCGCGCAGGCGGACTTCGTGTGGTTGTTGCAGCGAATTCATTCGCACCGGTCCACCGCGTGCATCGGATCATCACGAGTGTTGAAGGAGCGATGGAGGCGGAGCTGACGGAGCCGGAGCTGGTGGCCTGGGGCGAGCGCATCGGCCGGGAGGCGCGCACGCCGCTGGTGATCGCGCTGCGCGGCGACCTCGGCGCGGGGAAGTCGACGCTCGCCCGCGCCGTCGCGCATGGCGCGGGGGTGGAGGGCGACGTCCCCTCGCCCACCTTCAACCTGGTCTTCGCCTACGACACGCCGCGGGGCACGCGGGTGCAGCACCTGGACCTCTACCGCCTGGAGCGCCCCGACGAGGTGTGGGAGCTGGGATGGAGCGAGTTCGGCGCCCCCGGCGACCTGGTGCTGGTCGAGTGGCCCGAGCGCGCCGAGGCGCTCCTCCCCCAGCCGCGCTGGGAGGTGGAGATCGAGGACCTGGGCGACCCCGCCTCCCGCCGCGTCGCCGTCCACCCCGTCGGCAATCCGCCCCCGCTCCCGCCGCTGCCGGGGAGCGCGCGATGACCGTCTCCGGCCCTCTCCTCGCGCTCGACAGCTCCACTGCCGGCGGCTCCGTCGCCGTCGGCGTCGATGGACGCGTGGTCGCCGAGCGCGTGCTCCCGTCCGCCGCCGGCGCCTCGTCGCTGCTGATGCCCGCGGTGGACGAGGCGGTGCGCGCGGCGGGGCTCGTCCCTCGCGACCTGGCTGCGGTGGTCGCCGCCGGCGGGCCCGGCTCGTTCACCGGCCTCCGCATCGCCGCCGCCACGGCGAAGGCGGTCGTGCGGGCGCTGGGGGTGCCGCTCTTCGCATACTCCGGCCTCCTCGCCACCGCCGCCGCGCACCGCCGCGAAGGCCGCCCCGTCTGCGCCCTCTTCGACGCGCGCAACCGCGAGGTGTTCGCCGGCTGCTGGGCCTTCACCACCGATGGGTTCGACGCGCGGCTCGCGCCCACGATCGCCGCCGTCGACGAGGTGATCAGCCGCCTGCGCGGCTCTTCCCCGCGCTTCGCCGGGGACGGGGCTGCCCTGCACGCGGCGGAGCTGGAGGAGGCCTTCGGTCCCGGCGCCGTCCTGCCGCCGGCGGAGGAGTCCCCGGCCGCCGGGCTCCTCTGGCTGGCGTGGACGGACCCGGAGCGGGGACGCGTCGCCACGCCGTCCGCCTGGGAGCCGGATTACCTGCGCGCCTCGGGGGCGGAGCGCATCGCCGCGGCGCGGGCGGGGTGATGGCGCGCCTGGACCCCGACGCGCCCTTCGGCCTCCTGGTCGACCCGGACTTTCGCATCCGCCCCATGGTGGAGGGCGACCTGCCCGGGGTGATGGCGATCGAGAACGCCTGCTTCTCGACCCCGTGGAAGGAGCCCACCTTCCGCGGGCTGCTGCGACGCACCGACACCGACCTCTTCGTGGCCGAGCTCGACGGCGTGGTCGCGGGGTACGCCGCCTGCTGGACGGTGATCGACCAGAGCGAGCTGGGGAACGTGGCCGTGGCCGACGCCTTCCGCGGCCGCGGGATCGGCGGGGCGCTGGTGGACGCGGTGATCGAGCGGGTGAAGGCGCGGGGCGCGCACGAGCTCTTCCTGGAGGTGCGCGAGTCCAACCGCGGCGCGCAGTCCCTCTACCGGGTCCGCGGCTTCGTGGTGGTGGGACGCCGGCGGTCGTATTATTCGCATCCCACCGAGGACGCGCTCGTGATGCGCCTGCGGGTGTGAAAGAAGGATCTTGACGCAGCGGGGGAGGCGCGGTAATAATGCGCCATCCCGTTGTCCATTTTGTTCATTTGTGTCTAAAGTCTGCAAAGACGAGGAGGAGACGTGGCAAGGAGCCTCAACAAGGCGATGCTGATCGGGAACGTGGGCCAGGACCCCGAGATCCGCACCATCCCCAGCGGAGCGCGCGTGGCCCAGTTCTCGGTCGCCACCAGCCGCCGGTGGAACGACAAGAACGGCCAGCAGCAGGAGAAGACCGAGTGGCACCGGATCGTGGCGTGGGACCGCCTGGTGGAGGTCATCGAGCGCTACGTGAAGAAGGGCGACCGGATCTACGTGGAGGGCGAGATCGAGTACCGCCAGTACCAGGACAAGGACGGCGTCACCAAGTACGCCACGGAGATCCGGGCGCGCGAGGTGGTGCTCCTGGGGGGCCGGAGCGACGGCGGCGGCGGGGGCGACTGGGACCGCGGCGGCTCGCGCCCGGCCGCGTCGGGTGCGCGCGCGGGCGGCGGGGGTGGGGGTGGCAGGGGCGGCGGGAGCGACTACGACGACTTCCAGGCCCCGCCGCTGGAGGACGACGACGACCTCCCCTTCTGAGCGGCGCACCCGGAAGACCGCATCCATCCTGAGTCCGGACGGCCGGCACTTCGAGCCCTCGGAGTGCCGGCCGCTCGCTTCCAACCCCGAGCCACGGCGCACCCGAGCTCCGTCGGCCGAGCGGGATCCGCGCGCCGTCGCGCGTGGTCCAGCCCCTCGTCACGAGGCCCGGGTGCGCTCCGGAGTCCATCATGAGCGCCAAAGAGAAGGGAACGAAGGAGAAGAGCGCGAAGGAGAAGAAACCGAGAATCCGGCGGAAGCAGCCGGCGCCCGCGGCCCCGCGCCGCGTCAGGCTCGCGCCGGGCACGCCGGTGGCGCCGGTGTCGCTCGCCCCGGGCCTGCTCGACGACGTCCGCTCCCTGATCGACGCCGCCCGCCTGCAGACGGCGCGCGCGGTGAACTCGGCGATGGTGGTGACCTACTGGGGCATCGGCGAGCGCATCCGCCGCGAGGTGCTGGGCGACGACCGCGCCGAGTACGGGAAGCAGGTGGTGGAGCGGCTGGCGGCGCAGCTTACCGCCGAGTATGGATCGGGGTTCACCCGCGCCGCCTTGTTCCGGATGGTGCAGTTCGCCGAGGCATTCCCCTCCGGAGCAATTATCGCGACACTGTCGCGACAATTGTCCTGGTCGCATGTCGTTGAGCTGCTTACGCTTACCGAGCCGCTCCGGCGCGAGTTCTACGCGCAGATGTGCGCCACCGAGCACTGGAGCGTGCGCACCCTGCGCCGCAAGATCGACGGGATGCTCTTCGAGCGCACCGGCATCTCGCGGCAGCCGGAGGAGCTGGCGGTGCGAGAGCTGGAGGCGCTGCGCGACGAGGACCGCATGAGCGCGGAGCTGGTGTTCCGCGACGAGTACGTGCTGGACTTCCTGGGATTGAAGGGCGGCTTCGACGAGCGCGACCTGGAGGAGGCGATCCTGCGCGAGATGGAGCGCTTCATCGCCGAGCTGGGGAGCGACTTCGCCTTCGTCGCACGGCAGAAGCGGATGACGGTGGACGGGATCGACTACCGGCTCGACCTGCTCTTCTTCCACCGCCGGCTGCGGCGGCTGATCGCCATCGACCTGAAGCTGGGGCGCTTCCGCGCGGCGTACAAAGGGCAGATGGAGCTCTACCTGCGCTGGCTGGAGAAGTACGAGCAGCGCGAGGGAGAGGACCCGCCGCTCGGCCTGATCCTCTGCGCGGGGAAGTTCGAGGACCACGTGGAGCTGCTGCAGCTCGAGAAGAGCGGCATCCGCGTGGCCGAGTACATGACCGAGCTGCCGCCGATGTCGGTGCTCGAGGCGAAGCTGCACGCCGCCCTCGCCTCCGCGCGCAGGCGGGTGAAGAGCGCGTCCGAGATTCCGTAGAACTGCACCTCACGCAGAGACGCAGAGGCACGGAGAGTCGTTCTCTCGGTGCCTCTGCGTCTCTGCGTGAGGTCAACGAACGTCCGTGTGCTCCGCTTCCGCGGCGCGCACGCAGGCGGCGTTGTCCGCACAGGCGGCGCGGATGGCGGCGGGCGCGGGGTCGATCCAGGCCACGCGCTCGCCCACCGCGCGGTAGCAGGCGTCCCGCATCGGCGCGGGAACGCGGCCGCAGAACGCGAGCGCCTGGTCCGCCTTCCACTCCTGGTCCACGTAGAACTCCACCATCCCCGCCACGCAGTCGGCCGCGTGCCCGCCCGAGGCGCCGCCGCAGACGCGCACCACCGAGTCGGGCCGCTCCGGCATCCTCCCCAGCGTCTGCTTCCCGATCCCGCGCCAGCACGCCGCCACCGACCCCGCCGGCGCCGCGTCGCACGCACGCTGGATGCGGCTCACGTCGCCGTGGAAGGCATCGAAGAAGACCACCGGCTGGTAGGCCCAGCACGACGGCGCGTGCGCCGCGCCGACGCTGTCGCAGGGGAAGGTGGGATCGTCCGCCTTCAGCATCCGGCGGCCGTCGTGCGCGTGCGCCGGGGGGGCCGCCGCGGAATCGCGGACGTCGAAGGACACGGTGCCCATCCCGTGGACGACGTTCTCCATGAACACGCCGTCGTAGCACTCGCGCCGCGCCAGCTCGCCGCGGAGCGCCACGTCGCAGTCCGGGAGCGCGGCGAACAGGTCGTGCGCGTGCATCCCGGCGAGCCCGTGCCCCAGCCCGTGCGCGCACTCGCGGAAGGCGTACGGCGGCAGCCGCGACATCGCCGGCGAGGCGCAGAGGGTGCGCAGCGACGCCGCGTCGGCGCCCGGGTGGCCGGCGAGCCATCCCTCCAGTACCCCGTGGTAGCAGCCGGAGAAGAAGGTGGGCCGGCACTCGGCGAACACCGCGGCGTCGTAGCCGCGCCGGGTTACGGCGTAGCGGCCGAGCCCGTGCGCGAGCTGGTGGCCCAACGGTTCGAGTCCCGGGTCCACGCGCGCCAGCACCGAGAGCGAGTCGAGCGCCGCGCGCACGCCGCGGTCGCGCGCGACCAGGAACACCGAGGCCACGTCCAGGTCGCGCGCGGTCACCCGCGACCAGTCGATCTCCCTGGGCGCGGCCTGCTCGTGCGCGTGCGTGGATTGCGAGCGGCCGTCGCACGCGCCCGCAACCGTCAGCGCGGCGAGCGAGAGCGTGAGGCGGAGGAAGCGGGCGCGGAAGGGCGGCATCGGGCGCTGCGGGTGGCGACGGGGAAGCGGTCGGCAGGTGAAAGGTACCCGCGCGCCGTTGCGGCGGGCAAGCGGCGCGAGCGACCTCCCGCGCCGCCCTCCGTTGTCCACGGCCGGGTACAGGAGAGAAGGAGGCTAAAATGCTATGTGATTGTCCTGCAACGACATCGCTCGGGGCACCGCGGATGCCTGGTGGAAGGCCGGGCACCGGGACGGCAGCGCGACCCGGGCCGCTGGAGCTACGATTCCCACCTGGAGGTCAGCATGCAGAAGAAGGCTTTCCTGTTCGCGGCGGCGGCGGCTCTCGTCCTGGGCGCCCGCCCGGCGGAGGCGCAGACGCACCGGGTCCGCTGCGAGTCCCGCGACTACCGCGAGCGGTTCTGTCGCACCAGCACCTACGGCGGAGTGCGGCTCGTCCGGCAGCTCGGCGACGCCTCCTGCCGCCAGGGGCGCACCTGGGGCACCCGGCAGGACGGGATCTGGGTGTCGAACGGGTGCCGCGCCGACTTCGAGGTCGGCCGCGGGGGCGGCGGCATCCTCGACACCTGGCGGGGACGGACCGGCGACGGGCGGACGGGCGACTGGGATCGGGACCGGAACGGCGACTGGGATCGGGACCGGAACGGCGGATGGGACCGCAGGCTCGGCAGCCCGGAGATGCGCTGCCGCGCGGCGGTGGCGCAGCGCATCGGCACGCGGGCGAGCAACGTGAACACCTGGTCTCGCGGGCGCCGCGGGAGCAACGTCGAGCTCGGCTGGCGCGCCGGCCGCTCCGACGGCACCTGCCGGGTCGGCCGCAACGGAAACGTGAGCGTGCACGTGGACCGCGACAGCTACCGCGGGCGTGACCGCGACCGCGACCGTGACCACGATCGTGGCCGGGACCGCGACTACGACCGCGATCGCCGCCACAACTGATCGGGTCTCACGCAGAGACGCAGAGACACGGAGAGAAGCTGGGCGGTTCTCTCCGTGTCTCTGCGTCTCTGCGTGAGACGATCTTTTTTCAGGCTTTGCCGGCCAGCATCGCCGGCTCGCGCGGCGCGGCAGGCCGCGCGCGCTTCGCCGCGAGCTCGGCACCCAGGTTCGCGTACACGGCGGGGTCGACCGGCATCAGGTACTCGCGCAGGCGGTTGCGCGTGCGCCAGGTGCGCGCGCCCATGTCGCGCAGCAGGTCGTTGAGGTAGTGGAAGTTGAAGGGCACCACGCAGGTGCCGGACGACAGGTGGTTGGGGCGCTCCGCCCGCAGCCACTCCAGCCGCGCCTCGACCTCGCGGTGCATGGCGGTGGCCGCGGGGAGGGCGATGCGGCCCTGCACGTGCTCCACCAGCCAGCGCGCGCCGATCTCCGAGGTGAGCTGCGAGTAGAGGCTGGAGTTGTAGCCGACGAACGCCAGCCGCGGCACCGACAGCGGCAGGATGTTGCGGTGCAGCCGGAAGTTCCCGTCCTCCCCCCGCACCTGCTCCATCACCGCCGCGGGAAGGAAGGGCGTCTCCTGCCGGAAGCCGGTGCCGAAGACCACCACGTCCGCCTCCAGCCGGGTGCCGTCGCCCAGCTCCACGCCGCCCGCCTGCATCCGCGCGACCTCGCCGCGGCGCACGGCGATCGTCCCGTCCGCCACGCGCTCGTAGAAGCCGCCCGCGGCCAGGCTCAGGCTGCACCCCACCAGCCGCTCGATCGGCTCGTCCGGCACCAGCCCGTGCGCCTCGAGCCTGAACGTGCGCCGCAGGTGCCGCTCGATCCCCCGCCAGAAGAGCCACACCAGCGGCCGCCCGGCCGTGTGCAGGAAGCGCTCGAACCCCTCCAGCCGGCGGTAGCGGAAGAGCGCCTCGCTGAAGCGCGTGGTCAGCACGTACTTCAGGTGCAGGCGCCCGAAGAAGTACTTCGGCATCTTCCAGAGCGGGCGCCGGTAGACGAGCGTCACCTCGCGCGCCGCGGTCGACGCCGCCACCGCCGCGTCCGCCGCGGACTTGGCGAAGCCCACCACCACCACGCGCTTCCCCGCCGTCTCGTCCGCCGAATGCTGCTCGCTGGAGTGCAGCACGCGCCCGCCCGCGGCCTCGAACTCCGCGCGGCCGGGGAGGTTGGGGACGAAGGGCGCGCTGAAGACCCCGTTGCACACCACCAGCCAGTCGACCTCGTGCGCCTCCTCGCGCCCGTCGGCGCCGGCCACGCGCACGCGCCACCCGCCGCGGCGGCCGGAGACCGGCTCGGCGCGCGTCACCCGCATCCCCAGCCGCAGGTGCGGCGTCACCCCGAAGCGGTCCGCGTACGCCGCCAGGTACGCCTGCACCTGCTCGCCGGAGGGCCAGTCCGGGTACGAGCGTGGCATCGGGAAGTCGGAAAAGGCGTAGCTGTCGCGCGGGTTCTGCGTCGTCAGCCCGGGGTAGCGGCGCGAGCGCGCCCACACGCCGCCCACTTCGTCCTCCTTCTCGAACACGGCGACCTCGAGGCCCTCCTCCAGGAAGGTCTTCGCCGCCACCAGGCCGCTCAGCCCCGCTCCCACGATTCCAATGCGCACGCGATCCTCCCGGGTGGTTCGTTCCCTCATCGTCTGAAACGCGGCGCGGCGGGCGGCCGTTCCTCGGCGGGGACGAGGGGCCGGTTCCGCGGGGCGAACCGCATCCCGGCACGCATCGGCCGTTCGCCGGGGCGGAATTTGGCGCGTGGGGGAGGTAGAACATACCTTGTATCCCCACCCGCCGCGGTTCGTCCATCCCCTGTAAGGAGACAGGCGCTTGCGCTCCGTCCTGATCGCCGGGCTCCCCGGCCACTTCGGCACCTGGCTGGCCGAGCGCCTCCCCGGGGTCTCCGTGCAGGTGGTCTTCTCGGCCGACGAGGCGGAGGAGCAGGCCTCCACGGGCGATTCGCTGCTGCTGATCGACCTGGCCGTGGGCGCGGACGAGACCACGCTCGCGCTGCGCAGGCTGCGCACGGGGGCCGGCGCGGGCGTGCCGGTGATCGTCACCACCGACGTGGGCGCGACCGGGGTGGACGAGGCGCTCCTGGACCGGCTGGTGCGCGGCCTGGGCGTCGACCGCCTCCTCTTCCACCCACTCGACCGCGCGGAGCTGCTGCGGGCCGTCTCCGGGCTCCTCGGCGCGCGCGCGGCCGCCGCCGCTGCGGCGCCGTCCGGGCCGCCGCCGTCCCCGGACCACGGCGCGGGGCGGGAGCGCGTCGCGGGGGCGCTGGGGGAGCTCTGGCCCCGCGCGCGGGCGACCATGCTCGACCGCGTGGCCGTGCTGGAGCAGGCGGCGCGCGCGGCCTCGGACGGGCGGCTGGTGGGCGCCCTGCGCCAGCGCGCGGCCGACGAGGCGCACCGCCTGGCCGGCGCGCTCGGCACCTTCGGGGTGCCGGAGGGGACGCGCCTGGCGCGCGAGCTGGAGACGCGCTACGCCGGCGGCGCCTACCTCACCGCCATCGACGGCGCGGAGCTCGCCGAGGTGGCGGCGCGCCTGCGCGCGGAGATCGAGGCGCGCGCCCCGGGCGCCGCGGCGGAGGCCCCGGCCCCGCCCGCGCAGGAGGCCCAGGAGGCGGCGGAGGCGGCGCCGGCGGGCGACACCCTGCTCGTGCTCACCGCCGACGGCGCCGTGATGCGGGCGGCGCGCGAAGCGTTCGACGGAGGTGCGGCGCGCGTGGTGGGCGCGGCCGAGCTGCAGGGGGATGGAACGGGGCCGGCGCCCGGCGCGGTGCTGCTCGACGTCGCGTCGGGAGATGGGGAGTGGCGCGCCCTGTCGCAGGTGGCGGCGCGCTTCCCCGGGGTGGCGGTGATCGTGGCCACGGCGCGCGGCGACCTTCCCGACCGCCTGCAGGCGGTGCAGCTCGGCGCGCGCGGCTTCCTCCAGAAGCCGCTCTCGGCCGAATCGGTGCGCGACGCCGTGGCGGGCTTGCTTCCCGCGCCCGGGCGTCCGCCGCGCATCCTCTGCGTGGACGACGACCCGGCGCTGCTGGCGGCGGTGGAGGCGGTGCTCGGCCCCCGCGGCATCGAGGTGCACACCCTCGACGATCCGCTCCATTTCTGGACCCGGCTGGGCGAGGTCGCGCCCGACCTGCTGGTGCTGGACATCGAGATGCCGCACGTGAACGGCATCGAGCTCTGCCGCGTGGCGAGGGCCGACGCGCGCTGGCGCTCGCTCCCGGTGGTGTTCCTCACCGCCCGCGTGGAGCCCGACACCATCTACCGCGTGTTCGCCGCCGGCGCCGACGACTTCGTGGCCAAGCCCTTCGTGGGCCCCGAGCTGGAGGCGCGCATCCGCAACCGGCTGGACCGCGCGCGCGTCTGAGCGACCGGTCTCACGCAGAGACACAGAGGCACCGGGAGAATCGCTCTCCGTGCCTCTGCGTCTCGGTGTGAGACGCTTTTATGATTTCGGTACTATAGCGCTGGGGCCGCGGCGGCCGGAACGGGGGCGAGCTCCGGCTCGGCGGCTTTCGGCCGCGTGGCGAAGCGGTGCTTGAGGCGGAGGAAGTGCTTCTCCATCAGGTTCCAGCTCAGCCAGGCCACGCCGAGCGACACCAGCGTGGCGAAGGCCGTGAACATCAGGTGCACGCCGACCTGCGTGCCCACGCCAAGCGCAGCGAACCGGTCCGCCCCCCATCCGGTCGCCTGCAGCACCGCCACCACCAGCGGGTGGAAGATGTAGAGCGCGTAGCTGTACTTGCCGAAGGTGCGCAGCGACGGCGCCCGCAGCGCCCGCCCCCACCGTGACGTCTCGGGCGCGGCTACCGCGGTTACCAGCAACGCCGCGAAGAAGACGGCGATGGCCGTGAGCCCGATCGTCTGCACCCAGGGGGACGCCCAGCTCACCCGTGCCGGCGCCGCCCCCAGCGTCACGCCCGCCACCATCCCCGACGCCGCCAGCACCCGGGGCGCGCGACGGGCGAGCGGCGCCACGCTCCCCATCTCCCGCACCGCCAGCGCGACCATCGCCCCGAGCAGCAGCGCGTCCATCCGCGCGAAGGGAAGGACGTACGCCGGCACCTCTCCGGCGCCGCCCAGCCGCAGCGCCACCCGCGCCAGCAGCGCCAGCACCACCAGCGCGGCCGAGGTGCGGAGGAGCGCGCGGCGCGAGAGGAGGAGCACCAGCGGCGGCCAGAGTAGGTAGAACTGCTCCTCCACGGCCAGCGACCAGAGGTGGGCCGTCTGGAGCACCGTCGACTTCCATCCGTGCAGCGCCACCATGAAGTTGACCGCGTACCCCAGGTACCATTCGCGGCTGGCGCCGAAGATCGCCAGCACGCGCGCGGGGTTGGCGGCGATCAGCTGCGCGGCCAACGGCAGCACCAGCAGCACGAAGGCGTAGTAGAGGGGAAAGATCCGCAGGACACGCCGCGCGTAGAAGCTGGTGAAGTACCCCGCCCGCTCGCGGCTGTCGTACAGGATCCCGGTGATCAGGAAGCCGGAGAGCACGAAGAACAGGTCCACCCCCACCCACCCCACGGCCGACGCCCGCGCGTACGCCGCGTCGAGCAGCGAGTCCGCGAAGGGCCAGGCGGAGGAGAAGTGGTAGACCATCACCAGCAGCACCGCGATCCCGCGCAGGCCGTCCAGCGCGGGGAGGCGGTCGTGCTCTTCGCCGATGGAAGGAGAGCGCACGGAAGCGGCAGCGGTGAAGGCGGGTTCCGCCGGAGGGAGAGACCGGAAAGGGGATGGAGTGCTCTAAAGTAAGCAGCGGAAGTGCCTTGGAAAACCCCTCTCCCTCTCTCCGTGCGCTCCGGCGGAACCAGGTGTTTGGCACGATCTTTCCTCTTGCGATGGGTTGTAGTGCACGTGTAACCCGTTGCAGGAGATGGATCTATGCGGAAGTCTGGTGTGCTTGCGGCGGTCGGGGTGATGGTCTCGCTCGGCGCGGCGGCCCCCGCGCGCGCCGCCGCCGACGGGCCGGCGCGGGTGGCCGGCGAGTCGTTCTACCTCTCGGTGGACCTTTCGGAGCGCGTGCTGTACGTGATGAAGGACGGCGAGCAGGTGGAGAGCTACCCGGTGGCCATCGGCCAGCGCCGGCACCCCACGCCCACGGGGCGCTACCGCATCCGGCACCTGGTGTGGAACCCGCGCTGGGTGCCGCCCGACGCGCGCTGGGCCCGCGGGAAGCGCCCGCGCGCGCCGGGCGACCCGCGCAACCCCATGGGCCGGGTGAAGCTCTTCTTCAAGGACCCGGACCTGTACATCCACGGCACCCACGAGGTGGATTCGCTGGGCGAGGCCGAGTCGCACGGATGCCTGCGGATGCGCAACGCCGACGCGATCGCGCTCGCCCGCACGGTGATGCAGAACGGCGGCTCGCCGCGCGACCCCGGCTGGTTCCGGCGCGTGGTCCAGCGGGTGACCAGCACGCGCGAGGTGGGGCTCTCCGACCCGGTGCTGCTGGAGATCCACGCCTGAGGCCGGGCCGGCCCCGCGGCGCCCGCCGCGGGGCCGGCCCGCATCGATCCGGAGACTTCCCCGTGTACCTGGTCCAGATCCTCCTCCCGCTCCGCGACAACGGCGGCGAGCCGTTCCCGCCCGACGAGTTCGCGCGCGTGCGCCGCGAGCTGGCCGAGCGCTTCGGCGGCGTCACCTTCTACGCCCGCTCGCCCGCCGTGGGGATCTGGAAGGACGAGGGCGGCGAGGAGGACCGCGACGAGATCGTGGTGGCCGAGGTGATGGCGGAGCGGGAGGAGCGGGAGTGGTGGCGCGCCTACCGCGCCGAGCTCGAGCGCCGCTTCCGCCAGGAGGAGATGGTGGTGCGCGCCACCGCCTGCGAGCGCCTGTAGCCGCTTCGCGCCTCTCCGTTCTTCTCCGCGGCTCTGCGTGAGACGCGGTTCAGGAAGGCTTCGGAAGCGCGAAGGGCGCCCCCCGCGAACGGAGGGCGCCCTTCACCCGTTACGCCAGCGTGGGGCTCAGGCGCCCAGCCGCGTCACGTTCTCCGCCGCGGGGCCCTTGGTCCCGTCGACGATGTCGAACTCCACGCTCTCGCCCTCGGAGAGCGAGCGGAAGCCCTGGGCCTGGATGGCCGAGTGGTGCACGAAGCAGTCCTTGGA
>Ga0070685_10001234_pt1 | contig 13586 bp, 10 predicted proteins | sample KBSS13LmetaG_FD_65651 | JGI IMG/M metagenome (GOLD analysis project Ga0070685, IMG submission 65651) | Switchgrass rhizosphere microbial communities from Kellogg Biological Station, Michigan, USA - KBS S1-3L metaG | ecosystem: Host-associated > Plants > Roots > Rhizosphere ...
CGCGGCGTGCGGCCGATGGGGCTCTGGTCGATGTCCACCACCTTGTCCAGCCGCTCCATCCCGTCGATCCCGTCGTGCTGCCCGGGGATGGTGCGCGCGCGGTAGAAGCGCCGCCCCAGCGCGTTCCAGAGGATGTCGTTCACCAGGGTGCTCTTCCCCGAGCCCGACACCCCCGTCACCGCCACGAAGCACCCCAGCGGGATGCGCACGTCCAGCCCGCGCAGGTTGTGCTCGCGCGCCCCGCGGATCAGCAGCTCGTGGCCCGGGCGCGGCTCCTTGCGCCGCTGCGGGATCTCGATCTTCCGCTCGCCGCGCAGGAAGGCGCCGGTGAGCGAGCCGGGGGCGGCCACCAGGTCGTCCACCGTCCCCTCCGCCACCACCTCGCCGCCGTGGCGCCCGGCGCGCGGCCCCAGGTCCACCACGTGGTCGGCGGCGCGGATGGTCTCCTCGTCGTGCTCCACCACCAGCACGGTGTTCCCCAGGTCGCGGAGCTGCTGCAGGGTGCCCAGCAGCCGCTGGTTGTCGCGCTGGTGCAGGCCGATGGAGGGCTCGTCGAGGATGTAGAGCACCCCGCAGAGCCGCGAGCCGATCTGCGTGGCCAGGCGGATGCGCTGCGCCTCGCCGCCGGAAAGCGTCTCGGCCGAGCGCCCCATGGTGAGGTACTCCAGCCCCACGTTCACCAGGAAGGAGAGGCGCTCGCGCACCTCCTTCAGGATCGGCCCGGCGATCTCGCGGGAGATGTACGGGAGCGCGTCGACCGCCTCGAAGAAGGCGAGCGCGTCGGAGACGGCCAGCGCCGTCACCTCGCCCAGCGAGCGTCCGTCCACCGTCACCGCCAGCGACTCGGGGCGAAGCCGCGCCCCGCCGCAGGTGGCGCAGGGGAGGGTGGACATGTACTCCTCCAGCGTCTCGCGCGTCGCCTCGCTGGTGGCGTCCTTGTAGCGCTGCCCCACGTCCTTGATGATCCCGCCCCAGCGCAGCCGCGGCGCGCCCTTCTTCCCCTCGCCGGCGGGGGCGCCGTAGAGCAGCACCTGGCGCACCTCCTCGGGGAGCTCGCGCCAGGGGGTGTTCAGGTCGAAGCCGAGCGCGTCGGCCAGCCCGCCCAGGATGGTGCCGCGCAGGTGGCCGCGCGGCACGCCCCAGGGGAGGACCACGCCCTCGAGGATGGAGAGGGAGGTGTCGGCCAGCACCAGCTCGGGGTTGGGCTCCTTGCGCGTCCCCAGGCCGCCGCAGTCGGGGCAGGCGCCGTAGGGGGAGTTGAAGGAGAACTGGCGCGGCTCCAGCTCGGGGATGCTGATCCCGCACACCGGGCAGGCGTACGCCTCGCTGAACATCTGCCGGTCGGGCTCGGCGCCGGGGGCGTGGGCGATGACCTCGACCACCCCCTCGGCGTTGCGCAGCCCCTGCTCCACCGCGTCGGCGATGCGCGAGCGGTTCTCCTCGCTCACCTCCACCTTGCGCTCCACGAAGATGGAGATGTCGTGGTTGGCGCGGCGGGCGAGCGCGGGCGGCTCCTCCAGCCGGTATTCCTCGCCGTCGATGCGGGCGCGGGTGAAGCCCTTCTTCCGCATCTCCTCGAAGAGGTCGCGGAACTCGCCCTTGCGGCCGCGCACGGCGGGGGCGAGCACCTCCAGCCAGGTGCCCTCGGGGAGCACCATCAGCCGCTCCACGATCTGCGACGCGCTCTGCTTCTCGACCGGGCGGCCGCAGTTGGGACAGTGGGGGACGCCGACGCGCGCCCAGAGCAGGCGCAGGTAGTCGTAGACCTCGGTGACGGTGCCCACGGTGGAGCGCGGGTTCCGCCCGGCGGTCTTCTGCTCGATGGAGATGGCCGGCGACAGCCCCTCGATGGAGTCGACGTCGGGCTTCTCCATCATCCCTAGGAACTGGCGGGCGTAGGCGGAGAGGCTCTCCACGTAGCGCCGCTGTCCCTCGGCGTAGATGGTGTCGAAGGCGAGCGAGCTCTTGCCGCTGCCGGAGAGCCCCGTGATCACCGTGAGGCGGTCGCGGGGGATCTCGACGTCGACGTTCTTGAGGTTGTGCTCGCGGGCTCCGCGTACGATCAGGCTCTCTTCAGGCATCCCGAAAAGTTACCGCAGATTGCTCCATCATTCAACCGTCCGAGGTGAACGAAACGGATGGGCCTCGTTGTTCACGCCGTGGGATCGGCGGTGGCGAGACCCGCGGCTTGCGCGGCTCTGGTCAGGGCACCGTCGGAACTGACGAATACGAGCGCTGCGGAGTCTTCGAGCCGCATCTGAACCGAGAGTGCGGACGCGAGCTGCACTGCGTCGTAGCCACGCAGCCCATGTGTGGCGGCCAGGAGCGCGGCGCGCAGCACGACGGCCTCGGTGAGCTCCACGACCTCGTATCGAGAAACAGTACCTGAGAAGTCGGCGAGCACCGAGCTCCACAGTTTCAGCACGCCGTGCCGATCCACTTTCCGTTCGTTGCGGCGCTGCGTGATCGCGGAGATCGCTTCCGGGAGAACGATCCGCGCCACGCAGACTCGCACCGATGGAAGAAAGCCCGTCGCTGGGTGGCCAACCCAGCTCACGAGCCTGCGCGAGCCCGGCTCTTTCATATAGAGCTTGGCGACCGCGCTCGTATCCATGAAGTACAGGCGTCGAGGATCTCGTATGAGCGTGTGTCGCATCGCTCACATGCCGCGACGCCGGTACTCGATGATGGCCTCGCTGAGAGACCAGCCAAGGTCGAGCGGCTCGGGCAGGTCGCTGAAATCCGACGTCCCTGGGGTGATGATGAGTCCGTGCTTGCGCATCCGCGCCGCGAATTCGAGTGAATTCGGCGGAATCGGACGTACCGGCCTGCGTAGCGCCGCAGCGACTGCGCTGTACACCGCTTCGCGCAGATCCGGTTCGGGAGCGACGACTTCCAGCGGACCGCCGAACAGCTTTTCGATGCGCTGGCGCACGAGCTGGTCGAAGGCTGCCGGATCGTCCTGACAGGACGTCGGCGGCGCAGGCGCGAGCCGGCGCGACCGAATTCGCTGTGGCCGGTGGCGATACTTTCGCCGGAGGTATCGTTTGTTCATTCTTGTCCATTGTGTAACGTTTGATATAGCATCGCGTATTTCAGGCTCTCGCGCAAGCCTCTCGCTTCGGCGATGCAGCTCTGCGTGAGGCGCTTTTGTCGGGATGGAGGCGGCGATAGACTTGGCGAATGCCGAAGATCACCGCCTACGTGAGCCACGAGGACTGCTCGCTGCACGACACCGGGTGGAGCCACCCCGACCACCAGGGGCGCCTCCCGGCGGTCACGCGCGCCGTCTACCGCGACATGGTCGCGCTGTACGAGCCGCTGCTGCAGGTGCAGGGCGTCCCCGCCACCGAGGCGCAGCTCCTGCGCGTGCACACCCGCCGCTACGTGGACGACGTGCGCCGCACCGCCATCGCCGCCGCGGCCGAGGGGCGGCCGCTGGAGCTGGGCGGCGTCCCCGTCTCCGGCGCATCGTGGGACGCGGCGCTCGCCGCCGCCGGGTGCGCCGTCACGGCGGCCGACGTGGTGATCCGCGGCGAGGTGCGCAACGCCTTCGCCGCCGCGCGGCCGCCGGGGCGCGGCGCCACGGCCGACGCGCCGGGCGAGCACTCGCTCTTCAACAACGTCGCCGTCGCCGCGCGGCACCTGCGCGAGGCCCACGGCTCCGCGCGGGTGCTCGTCGCCGCGTGGGGCGCGCGCCCGGCGGACGCGATCCGGCAGGTGCTGGCGGGCGATCCCGGCGTCGCCGTGCTCTCCATCCATCCGCAGCCGGACGGGCCCGCCGAGCCGAGTCGAAACGACGTCGCCCTCCCCGCGGGGAGCGACGGGGCCGCGTTCGGCCGGGCGATGAGGGACGCGCTGAACGCCATCCCCCCGGAGGAATCCCCCGATTTCGTCCTCCTCTCCGCCGGGTTCGACATCCTGGCGGCGGACCCGCTCGGGGGCCTCTGCGTGGCCCCGCGCGAGGTGCACGGCCTGACGCTGGCGCTGCGCGAGTGGGCGGAGGCGCGCGCCGGCGGCCGGCTCGTCTCCGTGTTGGAGGGGGGATACGACGCGCCGGCGACGGGCGCGGCGGTGGTCCAGCACCTGCGCGCGCTGGCGGGACTCCCCGCGGCGTAGGTCCTGCAACGGCCGTCCCACGCAGAGACGCGGAGGCACGGAGCGACGGCGATCCTCCGTCGCCGTCCCTCGCGCGCGCCCGCCGGGGAGCCTTATACTCCATCGCATGTCATCGCCCGTGCCGGACGCCTTCAGGGTGCCGCCCAACCGGGAGGCCGGCCCGTCGATGCTGGACCTGGTCCGGCTCAGCCGGGAGGCGGTGTTCCCCCCCGGGGGCCAGGAGCTCTACCGGCGCATCGCCACCCTTACCGAGCTGCGCGAGGGGCAGGAGGTGCTCGACGCGGCCTGCGGGCGGGGCGTGACCACCTCGTTCCTGGCGCAGGCCACCGGCGTCTCCTGCGTGGGCGTCGACCCGGACGAGCGGCTGGTGCGCGAGGCGGAGGAGCGGTCGCGCGCAGACGGGCTGGAGGGGCGGGTGAGCTTCGAGACGGCGCGGCTGGACGACCTTCCCTACCGCGACGGGATCTTCGACGTGGCGATCGGCGAGCTGGGGCTGGGCGCCGCGGCCGACCCCGCCCGCGCGGTAAGCGAGCTGGCGCGGGTGACGCGGCCCTTCGGCTGCGTGGTGCTGGTGCAGCTCACCTGGACGGGGCACGTGGACCCGGCGCGGCGCGAGGTGCTGGTGGCGCACCTGGGCGCCCGGCCGATGATCCTGGTGGAGTGGAAGCAGCTCCTGCGCGACGCGGGGGTGGTGGAGCTGGCGGTGGAGGACTGGTCCGACGCGCCGTCGCCCTTTCGCCCCGCGGGGAGCGGGCCCTTCCCGGACTTCTCCGAGATCTTCACCACGCGCGAGAAGCTGGGGATCCTGCGGCGGGCGCTGAAGCGGTGGGGATGGCGCGGGGTGAGGGGCGCGCTGGTGCGCGAGCGCGAGATCCACCGCCTGCTCACCCGCGAGCGCGTCCTGGGCCTCAGCATGATCAAGGGCACCCGCTGGTCGCCGGACATGACGCAGCCGTAAGCGCAATGCCGCGGGTTGTCGCGTGGTGACGATGCGAGTGAACTCGCCGCTACAACGGCACACTGTCCGCCTTCGCGGACACCGACGGCACGCGGTGGAATGCAGTTAAGTCCGCGCAGGCGGACTGCGTGAGGTTGTAGCGGCGGCTTCAGCCGCATCGTCGCGACCCACACCGCCATGCGCAGGTTCGCACTCAGCACTCAGCACTTAGCACCCAGCACTCCCGGACCATGGCCGTCATCGAAGAAACCGTATCCCTCACCGCCGAGACGGTGGAGCGCATCCGCGGCGAGCTGCGCGCGCACGGCGTGGACGGGTGGCTGCTCTACAACTTCCACGGCAACAACCCGGTCGCGGGCGGGCTGCTGGGGCTCCCGGCGATGACGCGGCGCTGGTTCGTCTACCTCCCGGCCGAGGGGGTGCCCGTCGCCCTCACCCACCGCATCGAGCAGCAGCCGTGGGAGACCTGGCTGGGGGAGAAGCGGCAGTACTCGGCGTGGACCGAGCTGCACCAGGAGCTCCACGACCTGCTCAAGGGGAAGCGGGTGGCGATGGAGTACGCTGCCTGCGACGCCGTGCCGTACGTCGACAAGGTCCCCGCGGGGGTGCTGGAGCTGATCCGCGAGGCCGGCGCCACCGTGGTCTCGTCCGGGGACCTGGTGAGCGCCTTCTACTCGCGCTGGACGGCCGAGGGCGAGGCAAGCCACCGGCGCGCCGCCCAGGCCGTGCACGACGTGGCGCACGACGCCTTCCGCCGCATCGCCGGCGCGGTGAAGGCGAAGCAGCGGGTGACGGAGTGGGAGGCGCGCGGCTGGATCCAGGAGGGCCTGGCGGCGCGCGGGCTCAAGGTGGGCGCCGACTCCATCGTCGCCGTGAACGCGCACGCCGCCAATCCGCACTACGCGCCGACGCCCGAGAAGCACGCGGAGATCTGCCCCGGCGACCTGCTGCTGATCGACCTCTGGGGGAAGGAGAGCGACGACGCCGTCTACGCCGACCAGACCTGGATGGGGTACCTGGGCGAGGACGTGCCCCCGCGGCTGGCGCAGATCTTCGGGGTGCTCTCCGGCGCGCGCGACGCGGCCATCCGGCACGTGACGGAGCACACCGAAGCCGGGCAGGCGGTGCGCGGCTACGAGGTCGACGACGTGGCGCGCGACCACATCGTGCAGGGCGGCTATGGCGACTACTTCATCCACCGCACCGGGCACTCCATCGACCGGGAGCTGCACGGCTCGGGGCCCAACATCGACAACCTGGAAACGCAGGACACGCGCACGCTGATCCGCGGCATCGGCTTCTCCATCGAGCCGGGGATCTACATCTCCGGCGACGTGGGCTTCCGCACCGAGATCGACATGTACATGGGCGCGGACGGGGCCGAGGTCACCACTCCCAATCCCCAGCGCGCCATCTATCCGCTCTTTCGCGCGGACCCGTTCGCGTGAGCGACGACACCCGCACCCCGGCCCCCGCGAAGCCCTCGCCGCGGACGCACGCCGCGGCCGAGGCGGCACCCGAGCGAGACGGCGGCGGCCGCGCCGACCGGCGGAAGCAGCCGCGCGGCATCTCGCTCCTGGCCGTGATCCCCGCCGACGGCGACGAGCCGGCGTGGGACCCGGTGGACCCCAAGCTCGGCTCGCGGCTGGTGCTGCACGACGACGTGGCGGCGCTGGTGGCCCCTGCCCCGCCGCTCGGCGCCGACGACGACCCGCTGCACGTGACCGCGCGCCACTGGGAGGTGCACCGCGCCCTCCTGGCGGGCGACGTGGTGCCCGCCCCGGCCGGGGTGGTGTTCGCCGGCGACCCCGAGGTGGCGGCGTTCCTGGCCGAGAGCTACACCACGCTGCGCAGCGCGCTGGCGCGGGTGCGGGGGCGCTGGGAGTACCGCCTGCACGTGACGCTCTCCGACGCCGCCTTCCCCGAGAGCCGCGCGCTGGACCTGGCCACGCACATGTACGCGGAGCTGCGGCGGCTGGCGCGCGCGGCCGTGCCCTTCCCGCGCGAGGCGCCGCGGGTGCTCTCCGCCGCCTTCCTGGTGGAGCGCGGCGCCTCCGACACCTTCCGCGACCGGGTGGACCAGCTCTCCGCGCTCAACTCCGCGCTGGAGCTGGACCTCACCGGCCCCTGGCCGCCCTACGACTTCGTGTCGATGGTCACGCCGCCCCCGGCCGAGGCCGCTCCGAGCCGCCCTCCGAACGGGCGATGAACAGACGCCTCACACAGAGACGCAGAGACACGGAGAGGCTGGGCAGTTCTCTCCGTGTCTCCGTGTCTCTGCGTGAGGCGGTCTTTTTCTCACCTTCCTCTCGCCCCGACCCTTGAAGCTCGACTTCGAAGTCATCGAACTGCGGACGAAGCACGCCTTCCACATCGCCCGGCAGGCCGCGCCGGCGGTTCGCCGCTCGGTGTGGGTGCGGGTGCGCGACGCCGACGGCGCCGAGGGATGGGGCGAGGCGCCCGCGACCGCCTACTACGGCGAGACGGCGGACACCGTCACCGCCGTCCTCCCGGGGCTGGCCGATGCGATGGCGCACGCGGCCGACGGCGATCCCTTCGCGCTGGAGCGGATCGAGGCGGCGCTGGCCCACCACGTCGGCCGCAACCCGGCGGCGCGCGTGGCCGTCTCGGCGGCGCTGCACGACCTGGTGGGGAAGCGCTTGGGCATTCCCGTGTGGAAGCTGTGGGGGCTCGATCCGGCGGCGGCGCCGCGCTCCTCCTTCACCATCGGCATCGACCGGCCGGAGGTGATGCGGCAGAAGGTGCGCGAGGCGGCCGGCTACCCCATCCTCAAGCTCAAGGTGGGCACCGCGCACGACCGCGAGGTGCTGCAGATGATCCGCGACGAGGCGCCGGAGAAGACGCTGCGGGTGGACGCGAACACCGCGTGGACGGCCAAGGAGGCCATCCGCCACATCCCCATGCTGGAGGAGTTCGGGGTGGAGTTCGTGGAGCAGCCGCTGCCGCCGGGCGACCTGGAGGGGCTGCGGCTGGTGCGCAGGCGCTCGCGCCTCCCCATCGTGGCCGACGAGAGCTGCGAGGTGGCCGAGGACGTGGCGCGGCTGGCGGGGGTGGTCGACGGGGTGAACATCAAGCTCGCCAAGTGCGGGAGCCTGCGCGAGGCGGTGCGCATCGTCCACGCGGCGCGGGCGCACGGGATGAGCGTGATGGTAGGCTGCATGGTCGAGTCGACGCTCGGCATCGCCGCCGCGCTGCAGCTCACGCCGCTGGTGGACTACGTGGACCTCGACGGCGCCGCGCTCCTGGCCGAGGACCCCTTCACCGGTCCGGGGCTGGAGGGCGACGGCCGCCTCCGTTTCAACCACACCCCCGGCCTGGGCGTGACGCGAAACGTCTGAACGGCATTCTCACGCAGAGACGCAGAGTCCGCAGAGAGAGAACCGCGTCTCTCCTCCGCGGCTCTGCGTCTCTGCGTGTGATTTCCATCTGTTCAGGCTTCCCCCCGCTGTTAGCTTCTCCGCCGTGTACGTAGAGATCGCGCTCCCGCTTCCGCTCCCGCGGACCTTCACCTACCGCGTGCCCGACGGACTGAGAAGCCGGGCGCGGCCGGGCGCGCGCGTGCTGGTACCGTTCGGGCAGCGCGAGCGCATCGGGTGGATCGACCGCGAGTCCGACCCCGCCACCATCCGCGATCCGGAGAAGGTCAAGGCGATCCTCGGCGTGCTCGACTCCGCGCCGAGCGCCACCCCGGCCGTGCTCCGCCTCTGCCGCTGGATCGCCGACTACTACCTGGCGCCGCTCGGCTTCGTCCTCCGCACCGCGCTCCCGGCCGGGCTCACGGATTCATCGACCGACTACGTGGCGCTCACCGGCGGCGCCGCACCGGGGCGCGACCTCACCCAGCAGGAGCTGAAGCTGGTCGACTGGCTGCGCGGGCAGGAGGGTCCGCAGCCGGTCGCGCGCGTGCGCCGCTCGCTGGGCGACCGGATGTGGTGGCCCACCATCCGCCGGCTGGAGGAGATCGGGCTGGTGCGGGTGGAGACGGAGGGGCCGCGGCTGGAGCCCGTCGTCCGCACCCGGCGCGTGCTGCGCCTGCGCGAGCTCCCCTCCCTGATGGAGCGCGACAAGCTCTTCGCCCGTGCCGCCCGCCAGCGCGAGGCGTACGAGGCGGTGGAGGCGATGGGGGGGATGGCCGAGGTGCAGCACCTGGTGGGCGAGCACGGCTTCTCCTACGCCATCGTGAATGCGCTGGTGAAGAAGGGCGTCGCCGACGTGGCCGACGAAGAGTTCTCGCGCGACCCCTACGCCGGGATCGACGCGGCTGCCGCCATCTCGCACCGGCCGACGTCCGCGCAGGCGGCCGTGATCCGCCGGCTGGTGGAGGCGTCGCGCACGCCGCGCCCCGGCACCTTCCTGCTGCGCGGCGTCACCGGCTCGGGAAAGACGCTGGTCTACATCGAGCTGCTGCGCGAGATCGTGGAGAAGCAGGGGCGCACGGCCATCGTGCTCGTCCCCGAGATCGCGCTCACGCCGCAGACGGTGGGGCGCTTCAAGGCCGTGTTCGGCGACCGCGTGGCCGTGCTCCACTCCGCGCTCTCCGACGGCGAGCGCTACGACGAGTGGCGCTCGCTCCGCTCGGGGGAGAAGCGGATCGTGGTGGGCGCGCGCAGCGCCATCTTCGCCCCCCTCCCCGACCTGGGCGCCATCGTGGTCGACGAGGAGCACGAGAGCTCGTACAAGAACGGCGAGGCGCCGCGCTACCACGCCCGCGAGGTGGCCGTAGTGCGCGCCGCCATCGAGGGCGCCGTCTGCCTCCTGGGCTCCGCCACCCCCTCGCTGGAGAGCTGGGCGAACGCGCAGTCGGGGAAGTACGCACTGCTGGAGCTCCCCAAGCGCGTGGGCGGGCAGGCGCTCCCACCCATCCGCATCGTGGACCTGCGCGCCGAGCGCAAGCGGCAGCGCGAGAGCACCGGCCCGGCGCAGGAGCGCGGCCCGGTGATCCTCTCCGACCTGCTGGTGGACGCGGTGAGCGCGCGGGTGAAGCGCGGCGAGCAGACCATCCTGCTGCTGAACCGGCGCGGCTACGCCAACTTCGTTCAGTGCCGCGAGTGCGGGCAGGTGTGGCAGTGCCCCAACTGCAACGTGTCGCTCACCTTCCACCGCCGGCGCGCGCGCCTCACCTGCCACTACTGCCTGCACGAGGAGGCGTCGCCCACCGTCTGCTCGGCGTGCGGGAGCCGCGACCTGAGCTTCCGCGGGGTGGGGACGGAGCAGGTGGAGCGCGCGGTGGCGGAGAGCTTCCCGCACGCCCGCATCGCCCGCATGGACGTCGACACGACGAGCGGGAAGTGGAGCCACCACGAGATCCTGGGGCGCGTGGAGCGCGGCGAGGTCGACATCCTGCTGGGCACGCAGATGATCGCCAAGGGGCTCGACTTCCCCAACGTGACGCTGGTGGGGGTGATCAACGCCGACGTGGGGATGAACCTCCCCGACTTCCGCGCCACCGAGCGCACCTTCCAGCTCCTGACGCAGGTCGCCGGGCGCGCCGGCCGCGGGCCGAAAGGTGGCGAGGTGCTGATCCAGACCGCGCTCCCCAACCACTACGCCGTGGCCACGGCCATGGAGCACGACTTCATCCGCTTCGCCGAGCGGGAGATGGAGACGCGGCAGGAGCCGCGCTATCCCCCCATCACCCGCCTGGTGAACGTGGTGGTGAGCGGGATGGAGGAGGCGGCCACGCAGGAAGCCGCCGAGTCCGCCGCCGCGTGGGTGGGCGGCCTGCTCTCGACGCGCCGCGTGCGCGACGTGGCGCTGGTGGGCCCCGCGCCCGCGCCCATCGACCGCATCCGCGGCCGCTGGCGATGGCACTTCCTCCTCCGCGCGGAGGGCGCAAAGACGCTGGGGAAGGTCTCGCGCTACTTCTTCGAGCGCTGGCGCGTCCCGGCCTCCAAGTCCGCGGACATCCGCGTGATCATCGACCGCGACCCGGTGCAGCTCCTGTAACAGATCGTCTCACGCAGAGACGCGGAGGCGCAGAGAGACCGCCGAGTTCTCTCTGCGCCTCCGCGCCTCTGCGTGACAGTGATGCTGCCTGTCACCGTCCTGTCGCCTCGGACGGGACAGCCGGCGTGAACATGCGCATGCACCGCGCGAGGCGCCGGAGCCCGACGGGCGACCGGGCGTCACGCACGAGGGCGTCGACGAGCGACCAGAAGTCTCGGTGCAGACGCGCGGGGATGGGCCGGTCGATGGCGAAGCCGGGGCGCTTCGAGATGAGCACCATGCATTCCCCGGGGCCGGACGATACCGTGCACACGGGCATCCCTTCCGGATCAGTCCCGCAGTGGACGGGCGGTGGCGGTCCCGGCTCACGCGCCAGCACCACCGAGTACGGCTCCAACTGCCCGCGCGCGAGTTCCAGGCCCAGCTTCCGCGCACCTTCCGTGGCCCGGCGGTCGCGCGCCAGAGAAAGCGCGGCGCGGAACAGCTCCGGGTCACGGAACGATGTCGCCACGCCGGTGAGTCGGTCGAGCCGCGCACTGTCGGCGACGTGTGCACTGGCGCGGACGCGCTGCGTGACCTCAGACAGCACCACGTGGCTGCAGCGGTGCGCGGGCCAGTCCGGCGAGAGCCCCGCCAGCACCCGCTCCAGCGAAGCGGTGCACGCTTCCCGGGCGTCGCCGAGCTGCGCGCCGGCCGTGGATGCGAACGCGAGCAGAAGCAGGGCGGAAAGGGTGATCGAGCGCATCGGCTGAATTCGACGTGGCGGCTGATGATCCTGCCTGTCAACGTCCGGCGGCGACCGATGCGGACGTCGGGTGATGCATCTCTTGAGGACTCCGCGTCTCCCCCTCCGTGTCTCCGCGCCTCTGTGTGATGCCGTTTATTACGATTTTCTTGACACAAGATGTTGTATCACCGCTTGACCGAACGTCGAAGATTTAGCTAGAATTAAGGTGGACATTCAGATTTTCGGCGATCACCCCCAGCCACGGCGTCACGAGCAGAGGACCCACCCAAGCAGCGGAGGCAGGTATCCACATGGGGTGTCTGGCGTTGAACGCGTCGTTCGAGCCGCTGACCATCCTCCCGATCGAGCGGGCCCTGCGGCTCGTGATCGACCGGAAGGCGGAAGTGCTCGAGGCAGACGACGCCCGGTTCTACCGCAGCGAGCGCGACCGCATCGCGGCGCCGCTGGTGATCCGGCTCAAGCGGTTCATCCACGTGCCGCGGCGCTTCCGCCGGCAGGTGACCAACACCTTCCTCTTCGCGCGTGACGGCTACCGCTGCCAGTACTGCGGGCGCCACCGCGCGGTGCTGCGCGGCCGCGAGTTCCTCACCCGCGACCACGTGCTGCCCGCCTCGCGCGGCGGCGACAACTCGTGGGAGAACGTGGTGACGGCGTGCTCGCCCTGCAACAACCGCAAGGCCAGCCACCTTCCGGGCGAGATCGGGATGCACCTGATCAAGCAGCCCCACGAGCCCAACTACGTGGAGCTGGTGTGGGCGGTGCGCCGGGTGACGCAGGTGCAGGCCAAGTACATCGCCATGTTCTACGGCGAGGAGATCCTGGAGGCGCTGCGCCGCCACGACCAGGAGGCCGAGCACCGGCACGAACACCACGAACGCCACCTGAGCGTCGCGTGACAGGCGGGTTGCCCCCTCTCGGCAGCCCGCCTTCTTCTTTTCTCACGCAGAGACGCGGAGGCACGGAGAGCAGTTCTCTCCGTACCTCCGCGTCTCCGCGTGATGCTTATCGGTTCTGCCCGACCCCGCCGAGCACCTCGAGCACCGTCTCGTCCGCCACGGGGCAGCCGTAGCGCCCGTCGCGCGCGACCACGGGCGCGCCGACGGACTCGATCAGCGCGTACTCCACGCGCCCCTCGCGCGCCTTCTTGTCGGTGCGCGTGAAGTCGACCACCTCGTCGATCCCCATCTCCAGCGGGAGCGAGGAGGGGAGCCCCAGCCGCGAGAGCACCCGCCGCAGCCGCGCCGAGGTCCCCGCCGCCGTCACGCCGATGCGCTCGCCGATCCGCGCCTCTTCCACCATCCCGATCGCCACCGCCTCGCCGTGCAGGAGGGCGTAGCCGCTGAGCGCCTCCACCGCGTGCCCCACGGTGTGGCCGAAGTTCAGCATCTTGCGCGGGCCCGCCTCCAACTCGTCGCGCGTCACCACCTCGGCCTTGATCTCCACCGAGCGGCAGATGAGCCGGGTGAGCGCCTCGGGGTCGCCCGCCAGCAGCTCGCCGGCCGACTGCTCGATCCAGTCCAGGTACCCGGGGTCGGCGATGGCGCCGTGCTTCACCGCCTCGGCCAGCCCGGCGCGCACGTGCGCGTCGGGAAGGGTCTGCAGCAGGTCGGCGTCGGCGACCACCACCTGCGGCTGGTGGAAGGCGCCCAGCAGGTTCTTCCCCGCCGGCGTGTCGACCCCCGTCTTCCCGCCCACCGACGAGTCGATCATCGCCATCAGCGTGGTGGGCACCTGCACCAGCGGGAGGCCGCGCATGTAGGTGGCCGCCACGAACCCGCCCAGGTCTCCCGGCAC
>Ga0070685_10001235_pt1 | contig 13565 bp, 32 predicted proteins | sample KBSS13LmetaG_FD_65651 | JGI IMG/M metagenome (GOLD analysis project Ga0070685, IMG submission 65651) | Switchgrass rhizosphere microbial communities from Kellogg Biological Station, Michigan, USA - KBS S1-3L metaG | ecosystem: Host-associated > Plants > Roots > Rhizosphere ...
CGCAGCGCAATTCTTCCAGCTCGAGGCGATGGCCGTCGGCTGGTTCCTGCTGATTCCGTTCTGTCTGGCCCGAGCATGGATCGCCGATGCCAAGTCCATCAAGGACGGCGGCTTGATCGACCGCTGGCGCTGGCCGCCGCTGAACTGGGGTGTATGGAAACCCGGAGGACGGCGTGTCGGGCGGTGAGGCCATTATCTGGGTCGACGGTAAGCAGGCACCGTACATGCCGGACGCGTGGGCACCCTGGCGCGCCTACTGTTGGTCGGCGTGGCGCAATAACTGCGACCAACTCAAATATCGATTCGCATGGAAGGAGGGACCCTTCAGGCAATGGACGCTGTTCGGGCGGCCGCAGCATGCCGGGTGGCAGGCTGAGAATGGATTCAACGTACCCGTGATATCGCTCTAACCGTTACCGTTCGTGCGCTGAATAAACAACTCGAACAGCGCTTTCCTCATCCCCCGATTCCCCGCCTCCCCATTCCTGCCATGCGCGCATCGTGTAACCTATCAGGGCCGCCGCTTCAGAAGCTCGCGGACCAGCCAAGCCCCGCCGCCCGATCTTCCCGACGAGACCTCTCTGCGGCTGGCCCGCGAGCAGGCCGACCCTATGCGCCTGACTTCACCGGCATCACCATCGCGCTATCCAATCTCACGCGCGCCGGCTCCAACCTCACACGTCGACTCAATCGAATGCTGGTCGACTCGATGAGCCGATACGCCACCCACGCGGACATGACGCTTGCCCCTACACCTACCGCAAAGGCGCTCCACCGGTCAACATAACGGAGTGCGAACGACTGCGCGCTCCAGCCCACCGAGAAGTGGAACAGGTAGAGGCTGTAAGAGATGCGGCCCATAAACTGGAAGGGCGCCTGTGACAGCCACTCCTGCATGCGCCGCGACTGCGAGGCGACATAGATCGCCGCCGCAGTGACCAGTGCCATGAGGCGCCACGAGTCGTGCCCGTGGCCGGCCGTCGCCGCCAGAATCGCGCAGCCCGTAACCCAAGTGACCGGCGCACACCGGCCGGAAGCTGCCCAGAACGTCAGGGCCCCGAGCGCAAAGGCCCACCAGTACTGAATCATGGTGCCGTGTACGTTGAGCCCCGCCAACGTGCTCAGGGCCGCTGACAGCGCTAGGGAGGCAAGCAGGAGCCCCGGGAAGTACCGGCCCCGCAGATCCAGCCACAGGAAGCCCATGAGGGTGAGATAAAACTGCACCTCGAAGCAGAGTGTCCAATAGACGCTTCCAAGCTCCGGATAGCCGAGCAGCTCCTGCAGGTAGAAGCCGTGCGCGAGCACCTGGGGAACGCTCACCGGCACTGCGGGGGCGCCCAGAAAGCGCGTAGCGAGCAACGCAAGCATCAGAACCACCGAGAGGCTCACCCAGTACGGGATGTCGAGCCGGATCATGCGACGCAGCGCAAACCGTCCTGCAAAACCTGCGGTAATCTTCCGCCCGTCCAACATCATGGCGATCACAAAGCCCGAGAGCACGAAGAATATCGCCACCCCCAGATAGCCGTTCCTGAAGATAAGGTCGTTCGGTACCCGCGCCGCCAGGTGCACCAGCATTACCAGTGTTGCTGCAACGCCGCGTAATCCATCGAGAAACTTCAGCCTTTCCATATCAACTCTCCCTGAGTCTTTGTTCTTATCGGCCGATCGAAGGCGAGTCTACACCTATCACGGGTGCGGGACTAAACCTCCATCCAGTATTCACTCACTGCATTTGCTGAGGAAGCGCCTGATTGCGCTATCCTCGGCCCCATGTTCACTCAGCAAGAACTCGTCTATCTCACCATGTATTGCCGCGGAGGAGCCGCCAGAGAGGCGCAGGCCAAAGCAGATGGCGAGATCGGGACGCGGAAGGATCCTCATCTGGCCGCAGTCAGCGCCGCCGAGGACCTCGCGGCGAAGTGCGAGCGGCTGGCTTCTGATCTGGCCCGAGCTTGGAAACCTGCATCGCAGTCCGGATCTGTTCGGCCTGACGGAGGAGGGCGCGAGCGGCTTTCAGATCACCGCGGTCCCTCGCCGCAGTCCCCTCGAGTACCAGGCGGTGAATCTCAGCGAGTTGATGGCGTCGCTCGGCTCGATCCCTTTGGGCCTGGGCGATCTCGTGGCATTCGTTGAGGAAGGCTTGGACGAAGGGATGCAGCGCCATGCACCGCAGCATACCAGGGTGCTGCGACCCGCTTCTCGCGCCGCGTCGCCTCCAGCAGGAGCTTGAGGCCTTCCTTCTCCCGCCCCTGGTGGATGAGGCGGATACCACGACGACCAAGGGCATCTGAGAGTAGGGCGAACTGTTGCGCGCGTTCTGGCGTCATGAGGTTGAGTTGGCGCTTCGCTTGGTTACGACGTAGCCGTTGTTTTCGAGCAGCTTAATAGCGCGCTGTATTGCCTTGGATGGCGGCGTTGGAACTCCTAGCCACTGGCAAACTTGCTCGACTACCTTTCTGTCAGCATTTTGTACTTCGATCAATGTCCCGTCTTCGAGTGCTTTCCGAGCGAGTTCTTTGCTCGTCAGTCCAGCACGGGCCAGTACATTGCTTGCGCGTACGGTCAAGTCCTGATCCCATTCACCCTCCGCCATTTTGATTCTCCAACGGTTCGTTGGCGCTCTCGGTATAACGCTGAGCCCAACGTAGTCGCCAGGCTTCCCCGATCTCCTTACCTTCGTGATCAATCAGGACATGCGCTGCCTCATCTAGGAGCGTCTTCATATTTCGCAGCCGCTCGATCTCGCGCAAGACTCCGCTCGCAGTCTCGTAGGCAAGGGTAATATTGCGCGGGGAGGGGCCTCCGTCCTTTGAAAGATCGCCGAGCGTCTTGACGGCGTTGCGCAGGAATTCAACGCAACCTGAATCATTCTGGCTTGTCCGTTTTGTCATGGGCGCTTCCCGAGGGCCGTCGTAGGTTGCACTTTGGCGAGTGCCTCCCGGGCACGCGGGATAGCAACAATGCGCAGATAGGCCGCCGAATGACCGGGAAACTGGTCCGGGCTAGACGGTTCGAGGCCCTCAATTAGCGCGCCGATGGCTTGCACCAAAGCGACGACCTCATCCGCCGCGTGCTCCGCCATGCGCCGAGCAGATGACTCGGTGTTGTACCAATCGAAACCGGCACGTTTTGCGAGGGCGTAAGCTTCTCGTTGGACCGGATCGTTCTCCGCTTCATATCGCGCTCGGGAGCGCGCTTCTAATTCGTCCACCATTTATCCCCTGAGTTATCAGCGCTTCCACCGCAACGCCAGCCCATCCCAGAACGCCCTCCAAAAGGCGGGGCTGCGGAATGTATCGCGCCAGCGGCGTTTCATGATGGTTGAACCGGTCGCAGATGCCGCGTGCCCGCCTGACGATGCGCCTCGCGCAGGATGCGCGCCCGCTCGGCTAAGATCTGCCGGGCCATCGCGACGGTCTCATCCCAGCCTGGTATCGGAGTCATGGGGTTACTCACAGGGAGTTGAATCCGGTGACTCCATAGCCTTCTTCATCTTCTCCAGGATCTCACGCTTCTTCTGGCCATCGTTGCCGAGAAGGAAGTCGAGCGTGGCCACAATGCTCTTGGCTGACTGCGCCTTGCGGCGCTCGCGGATCAGGCCTTTGCCCATGCGGAAGTGGAGTGGGTCACCTCGAGGCATATCAGTCTCCTAAACTGGACCCGTGCCGGGGAGTCGAACCCCGATTGCGACCGATCATCCCACTTGCCATGCAACGGTCCGGCGCCGGTATCGATGCTGCAGTGGTAGCACAGGGTAATCTCATAGTTGGTCAGCAGGTCGCGACTTCAAAATCCACGCCGATACCGTATGCGGGGTTTTCGGGACGCATCTCTCGTTCCAGCCTCTTGCGCGCTTCGACCTCGCGTTCCGTCAGGTTGGGAAACTCCACGGTCTGCATGTAGCCGCTGCCGTGTCGCATCACGGTAAGCGTGAAACGGCGGGCGTGTCGGGCGGCTGCGCGGTCATGAACGCTCATGCTTTGCTCCTTGGTTGATGGGTCGCTTCTTCGACCATCGCTTCCTCGCTGCAGCGCGCATCTTCTCGGGATCGCGCGCTTTAGTCTTGCCAGTGGTCTCGCCGCCTTTCTTCCCGAGCTTCGCCATGTACTGGCTGACGGCCTTGGGAGGACGGCTCAAGCCGCCACCCCTGCCGCGGCGCGGGCCTGAGTCCACACCTCATGAGCCAGCCGCAGATAGGTTCCTTTCCCCAACACCGCATCAACCGCCTCGCGGATGTCCATTCCGGTTGCCATCTTAGAGAGGATCGCGAGGCTGATTTTCTGGTTCGTGGTCATGGGCGGCTCCTGGTTCAATGGAGCCATTATGCCCAAGCCGCTTGAGCATGTAAAGGTATAATTCATTGAATTCTGCGTCATTCAGATCAGTGGCATCTATATCAGTAGAACGAATCTCCGCAGGATGCGTCCATGACCAGGCGCCATCTCGACAGATGAACCGAAATCCCTCATCTTGGAGGCTCATGAGTCTCCGTCTGTGGTTGAGCGACTCGAATCTGTATGCATGCAGCCCAGCCAGGCTCGCCGTAGCAGGCCACGAAGTCGTCAGACCTCAGAAAGCGCACGTCAAAGCCCGTAATCACACCAGACAGACGCTCGCCCTTGTATCCCTTGCTCAACACCACGGGCCGGCCTACCTGGCAGACATCCTCATTCCACCGCGAGCCATGCCGGCGATACTCGGTGTCCTTCGTGCCTGCCTTGAACGCCTCGAAGTACTCCGTCTTGAGCGGGATGAACAATGGTTTCACTTCTGCTCCGCTGGCGTGGGGTTGGCGCTCACAACGGTCAGGAGTGGCAACACTTCAGCGATCGACTTGAACCGACGTTCAGGATCGGCGCGGATATCGGCTATCGAATCCCATACGGCCTCGGGAGTCTCAGCGGCATAGTAGAGGCTGCAGACCTTAACCTCGGTCTCAGAGACACCGGGAGCCTTCACCGTCCGGCCGTCTTCTTCGTACTTCACCTCGTAGAGTCGCATGTTAGCCCTTCACGGTTGGAGCGAGTACATAGCACTTCGCTTCGGGATGATCTGGCCACTTCAATTGGATCTTGCCATCACGTAGTAATTCCTCGACCTCGTGTCGAGTGAGAGTAGGCCCCTGACCATTACTGTAGGTCAACATGAATTCTCCGCAAGATGGCTGTCCACGATCGCTATTGCATGTCTCGTAGATATCCCGGCGAGGATCACTCGCGAGCATCATCAGTGCCTGTTCAGCCTTTGTCATGAGGCTCTCCTGCGCTGACCGCGCCTCTATTCCACTCTGTTGACTCTTTATCGTCCGGGCTGTCGCAACCCACTCCAAGGCCCAGTGCGAATGCGATCTTTGGCTGAATGAACGCTGGGGCCGCCATGAGGACTCCACAGGACGCAACTGAGCCCTCGTACGTGAGACCGGGGCACGGCCCCGGGCCTTCACCAAAGGCCTGTATCGAGAGCCAGCAACGCTCCATGGCACAACAGTAGCCGCACCGTGTGCAGGGTGCCCTGAATGCGGGTTTAGCGATGCGGTTCATTTGCGCTGCGCGCATCGACGAACACGGTTTCGTAATAGGCTTTCTGCTCGTTCTACTCGAGCGTTCCAGATGTCACGCCAACCCAGCTTCGGCTTACCGATCGCGAGTAGATCCCGAATCGCGGTCTTTAGCTGCTCGATGTAGAGGCGCTCATCCATTGACGGGACTCCAATGCCAGTCGTAACAGCCTTTGCACCACCACCAATCGCGCGGTGTCATCTTGCTCCAGCGCTCCAGGAACGCATGGGAGTGTCCTACAAGGCCAGGCGCAAGCGTTCGTGCCCAGCAGAAATACGCAAATCCCTCACCTGTAGTTCTCACGCCTGATTCTCTGTCGCACTAAAAGATCGTCTGATGCTTGCGCAGGCCGGTGCCACCGCAGCACTGACATGGAATCCAGTCCCTATCGAAGCCGTACCAAAGCGGATCGTCGTTCTCCTGAACGCAGTCACCTCCGCACCAGGTGCAGGCAAGTTCGTCATCCTCCTCGGGCTCGTCGTCCCAATCAGGCCCGAAGTGCGGATCGTTGTCGGTCACGCCTGGCGGATAGTTACCGTTCATGTTGCTTGTCCGTGGATGTAACCTGTTGCATCAGCTCTCGCCCGATGATTTCCGGTATGAGTGGCGTTGCGGCGTTTCCAAGAGCGTCCAGCCTCTCGGAAATCCCATGGCTGCTTCGGCGAAGGAAGGGTCCGTGTAGATCGGGTCGGTTTCTCCAGTCCTGAGCCCTTCGCTCATTTTCTGACCACGGTATTGAGTAGAGCCCGCAAAGCGCTGGCGCTGGCTGCCCTTGCTCTCGTTGGCTCCGATCGTGGGTAACAACCCAGACCCGATCGCGGAGCTGAGGGAGACCAACGGCACAAGCTGGTATGCAATGCCATTCCGCGTCATACCCGATCTCGGCCAGGTCTCCGAGAACCTCGCCCATCCCTCGACCAAGCATGTCTGCCACGTTCTCCAGTAGCCCGTACTTCGGTCGTACCACGCGCAAGGTGCGTATAACTTCCCGCCATAGTCCTGAACGAGCCCCTTCAAGTCCGGCGCCGAACCCACCGCGACTGAAATCCTGGCAAGGGAAGCCTGCTGCAACGAGGTCTGCTTCACCTGGGCGATGCTCTCGCGTCTGTACGTCTTCAGTCTGCCCTGCTTCGGGGAAGTGTTGCCGGAGGACGTCCCTGCAGAAGGGGTCGAGCTCGCAGACGGAGACGATTCGCATGTCTGCTCGCTCGAGACCGAGCTCGAGACCTCCGATTCCTGAGAATTCCCCAAGGACATTCATTCGCTCGGGTAAACTGTGACGCTGATAATTCCTGCTTCACGCAGGGCCTTCCCACACGGCTCGCACATCCAGTAGTGACCCCAGAGTTGAGCCCGGGATCCTTTGGCATGCTCTCCAGCAGCTTTGACGGCTTCCGCCTCAGCGTGTCCCGCCTGCTGACAGATCGTCTGGCACTTCTCGTAGCCTTCGCCCGGAAGACGAGGGCAGGAGGCTTGGGGGTTCGCACAGTCGTTCTCACCGCGGAACTGCTGCGTGCCGTCGAGCGTCGTGATGATGCAAACGACCTGGCGCTTGGCGCAGGGTCCTCTCATGATTGCTCACCGCTGTGCTGTTTGGCGCTTCTGCGTTTGGTGAGACGCTGCAAACACCAGTCCGCCAGCGCCATACGTGTGAACATGCCGGGGCCGCCGCCTTCCTCTGGCCCACGATACGGATTGATGTAGTCAGGCTCGATCAGCAGGGAGCCATCGGCCCGACTTGTCACAGACCAGCCCTTCACCACATCCCAAGGGAAACCCTGCCGAATTGGCGAGCTGATGCGTGCGCCCCATCTGGCGACAGCCGCCTTTTGCGCGATCTCCTTTCGCCGCTGCGGGCTCAATTTCGCAGCGCGCGCATGACCGCCGGCCTTACTCATCTCTCTTGCCCACGGCGCTTCTCGTGATGCGCTTCTGTTCGAAGTAGGCCACTCGCTGAAACCGTTTCGCATCGATCTCGACATGCGGAAACGATTCACGAACGGCGCGTAAGAGCTTCAGCTTCGTTGGTGCGAACACGGCTAGCTCGCGCCCGGTTGTCACGAAGTCGATAATGGTCGTCCAACCGAGGAAGCACGTCGAGGGCCTGCGCACGGTCGCCTTGGCGGATTTGAATGTTTTAGCGGGCATCGTTCTCGCTCTCCGGAAAGCCTGCGGCAGCGAGCACCACCGCAGGCTCCCGATCAACACTTTGCAAAGTAATGGTTTCTTTGATCCCTTTCCCCTGTGGGTACTCGGTAGCCGGTCTAACCCGCCGGCAGGCTGCGTATGCATGGCTGCAAAGCTCCTGTGTATGGTTAGCTCGCGTAATCATTTCTGAGGCGCTTCCCCGTTCATTTGTCGTCGTCGCCGGCCGGACAGAATGTTGCAAGGTCAGGATGGTCGCCAGGACAACCTTGCATACCGCATGAATAGCGACCACTGGCTTTCTCAGCGTTGCACATCGAGCAGCCGGCCCACGTGGCGTGAATGCGCCCGTGCTTCTCGCACGTTACAAGTGTCCAATCCTTACCGCTCGGTTCCTCCGGTAAGCGCCCAGAATTACGCGCAATCCCGAGACCTTCAGCGATCTCCTGGTCATCCACGCCTCTGCGACACCCTGGTGCATGGGCGCCAAACTCTCCGCAGGTCGCGCACCATATCTTGACGCGTTCTTCCGACGTCTCGACAGCGCCTCGCGTCATCGCAGTCAGGCGCGCGATTTCCTGGGCTTGCCAGCGAATCAACTCAGCGCTCGCTTTGTCTTCCAATTCGTGATGACGGGCGTACTTCGCTTCAAGCCAGCGGGCGCAGTCGCCGGATGTCATCGGTCCATTCTCGCCAATGAACTGCGGTTTTGAGGACGGGAGAATAGGTGCAGGGCTTTCGCTCCGGCTGTCTTTCGACGCTGTCGCCTCGGCTTGCTTGTAGTCCCCAGTGGGGCGTTCACCCTGCAGGCTTCGAAGTCGTTCTTTACCGTGCGGCTCGGGGCAATTCCCGTCATATGGCGCCGTGAAGCTGCCATTGCCATGACATGTTGAGCACCAGCGCTCATCCTTGGTCATGGCTTCACCTCGATCTGGTGGCTCTTGAGCCATCCACATTCGACACAAGGGTGCGCTTCAGCAGCCTTCCCCAAGACTGCCTGAAGCCGGCCAGCATTGGCCTTCAGCCGATCCCATCGCGCATCTAGCGTGGGTCGCCAGCCGATTTCGTAGAGCACCTCGCCCAACTCATCGATCATGAGTTCGAGCTTCGGGTCCTTGGACGGGTTACCGTTGGAGTGCATCGAACCAATCCTCCACCGCCTGTTGAATGACTTTCGCCAAATCCCACCGATCGCCTTCCGTGTGGGTCTCGTCCTGTAGGAAATGGTCGGCTAAGTCGAGGGATCGCTCATCGACGGATATCTCGCGCCTGGTGCGCTTCTTCTCGGTCGGGTTCGTGCTCATAGGAACTCGATATCGTTGGGGCCAAAGCCGGCGTTGATCCAATCAGGTCGCGCAGAGTGGAATGAGTACGTACCGTCAGAGCAGAGATAGACACTGGTGATCTCAATGACCTTGCCGGTAAGTGGTTTGCGACTGCGTCCCCCATAGGGCTGGCCGTTAAACTTGGACACGATGCGAGCCTTTCGGCCAACAATGCCGCGCGCTTCCTCTTCCAGGCGCTGTACCCGCTGAGCCAGCCCCTGCAGATACGCCTTGATTTCCACATCCGATGTCATGTAAGCACCACGTCACTGTCGTTGAGCGGCTGAGTCCACTTCCAACCCTTGGTCGCAACCACGATGCGCTTGATGTCGTTCATACGCATGTTGTCGCGCAAGATCTGTTCGTCCGGGTGATTACGAGCGACGACTTCCTCGTATGTCTCCACCTTGCAGTGAGGCAGGTAGTAGGTAGGGCTTGTGGCCGTGCGCCGTGGCTCCCATTCGCCCGGCGCGCGCTCCATGGTGTGGAAGTAGAAGCCATACGGTGTCGCGCCGTAGCGCTCCTCAATGCCTTGGGCCAGGGACTTGGCAGCCTCGATGTCCCAGGATTCGACCTGCTTTGTGGAGCTCTCAGCGACGAATGTGCCAGGGCTCAGGAACGTTACGAAATAACGCTTCATTTCAGTTTCTGCAGACGGGTTACTCATTGCCAAATTCGCTGAATGCTTTCTCAGCCTTGCGTACGGCTTCGATGATTTTTGGGTGCAGCTTCATGTCTTCCAGCATCTCGCGGTGTCCCTGTAGATAGCCGCCCCAAAATCGAAGGAAGTGCACGACGTCCTCATGCATGACCCAGTCGCCCGCGGAGTCCCGCTTGGAAAGCGCCGGATACTCGTCTTGGAAGTCGTTCTTGTAGTAACAGTCATACCGCTGGATGGTTGTCTGTTCTTCGGAAGGGTTAGTAGTAGCCATATAACGCCTTCAACACCCGCTTTCTAAAGTAGGCGAAACCCTCGCCCTTGGTGATTTCGCCCGGCCGTTCCTTTCGGAAAAGCGCTGGGGAAATCTTGTCGGCCTCACAGTCCAGCCCGGTGAACCTCTCATAGGCATCGAACACGGCTTGTGCGCTCGCTGCTCCGATGACGATGTCCGCCTTGTTCTCGCGATCGTAGAAAATGGTCACGTAGCACTCGCGCTCGCCGTTTAACCGTAGCGGACGCAAGGAGACGTGCCTTTCAGTGGTGAGCGCTTCACTCATGACGGCACTCCATCGCGAGGCGCCATGAACTCGCCGTTGGCTATGATTCCAGAAGGAGCCCAGCCGGCCTTCACGAAGCTTTCGGCATTACGGCGATTCCATGCACCGTCGCCGCGCTGCTGGTCCCAGAAGTCACCATGGGTCGCCAGATAGTCAACCAACTCGTCCGGCGTGGCGAAAGGCGGCGATACCGGCGTACCTTCGCTAACAGTCTCGTACACCTGCCACCACGTGGCTTCGCCTTCCTTCCAGTTTGGGCGGTAGTAGTGAGGGTCTGGCGGTCCGCTCGACCAATCCCAGTAATTCGGATATTCCTTGCCGTGTTTGGCAAAATCCTCGTGCGTTCCAGCCTCCCAGGCTTCCCACTCCTTGATCCATTCGCGCATGGCTGGCGCAAAGGGTCGATCGAATAGAGGCTGGTAGCGCTCTATCATCGCTCCAGTGCGGTAGTCGAATGCCTCCTTCTTGGGATGCTCCCAGTTCGGCGGCACACGGCGAATTTCACGTCCCATTTTTCTTCTCCAAGGTACCTTGTGTGAGAACAGTTTTCGGATCGGCCAGAGGATCAGCATGTTGGAAATAGCGCATCCGCTGCCTTGAGTTGGCCGCTGCCGACGTATTCGATCAAGCCCAGCGACTTCAACCGACCACGTGGGTTGTTGAATGCTCCAGCTCCAAATGTGTAGTTCGCAGCCTCCGCGACAGACTTGCCATCCATCGGCTCGGGATACGCTTGGAGGAGCGGCTTTAGAATTCGTTGCTCAGGTCCCGGCAACCGCTCAAGCACTCGCTGGTGCATCTCGTCAGCGGTCAAGGCCGACTCGGGTGTGTGAGCCAAGGCGCGGCCGGCGGCTGTGAGGGCAATTCGATCGCCGCGGTAGGACACGAGCCCGCGGACATTCAGTCGGCCGCGGGGATTGTTGAACGCTCCGCCGCCGTAGGTATAGCCGGCCAGGAAAGCTACAGCCGTCTGCTCGCATTCTTCCTTGCCAGTCGTCGACTCGAGCCACGCGATCGCGTCAAGGATGCGTTGCTCGGGGCCGGTGAGATCGCCGACAGGCTCGGCATGATCGTTGGACTGTGGCCGCAGGGTCGCGGCCGCGGGGCGCGGCGCTTGAGCCGTTGCCCTCACAGGCATGGCCGATACCTCTATGGGCTTCGTGGCATTCATCGCGTCCTCGATGGCCTTATGAAGCGCGGCGCGGAGCTGCTTCGCGTGGGTGATCGACGCCTTCTGGCCTTCCATCAGCCCCGCGGCGCGACCCCTGTCAAACCCGCGCGTCTCGGCCGCTTTGATGTCTTCGCGGCTCGCCGTGGGCACCGCAATACCTTTCGCCTGGCGCTCGAGTTCAGCGATCCGGGCCCGCAGGCGCTTTGGATCATCGGCGAGCGCCGCGGCGGAGACCGACTGCAAGCGCGTCGCAATGGCTTCCAGATCGATCGGCGCCAGCACCTTGGCGGATTCAGCCTCCGACCCGTCGGGCGCCCGGCCCGAATCGAAGGTCCGAATCTTCGGAAACTGTACGCGCTCGAGTACGTCGAGCTCGGGCGCCCAGATCCATCCGTGGCCAGTCTTCAGAGTCGCCAGCGACGAGATGATCTCGCGGGCCTTCTTCTCGTCGGCGTTGTCCTCTATCCACGCCTCGACCGCGGCCCGGTCCTGGGGAGCGATGAGGCGCAACGCGATCAGGGTTTCCGCCTGGGTGAGCGAATCCTTGTGGAGTTTCGCCGGCCGCTGAGTGATCAGGATGATCCGCAGCCCGCGGGACCGCCCCAGGCTAACCATATTGTTGGCCGCATGGAGCATCGCGCCGGACTGCGGGTCATTCACCTTGCCCTGCGGCATGAAGAGGTGAGCCTCGTCAATCACCAGGTGCAGGGGCCCTTTGTTCTTGCGCAAGATCGCATCCGCGAAATCGGCAAAGAACCGGGTGCGCTCGCCGACCTTCATGAGCGAGGTATCGAGAATCGACGGCGTGCTCGAGGTGCCGATAACCTCCGCAATCGCCTCACCGTGCGCGCCACCGAGTGGCAGGTCAGCATGGTTGCCGCCGAAGATCACCACCGGATAACCGGCGCGCGTGCCGCTGGCGCTTGATCGGAGCCCGTGCCATGCGCCCGTGGGATCGACCACGCAAACACGGGCATCATCGTCCAACAGGGGCTCGACGGCGGCGCCGCGAATCGCTTGTTGACTCGAATCCCGCGCGCCATGCCGGTGCGCGTGATCATTCCCTTGCGCTCCAGCGCCCTCAGATGCTCCTGAGCGGCGTTGGCCGATGCGAAGCCGAACGCCTCACTGATTTCCTTGTTGGTCGGGCCCTGGCCGCGCTGGGTGATGAACTGCCGAATGAAGGCAAGCACCTTGCCCTGCTGAGGGGTAAGGGCGTTCAGGCCGGTCGGGAGTTGCGCCATCTGCTCAGCGAGTTCCGCCAAGCCGTCGGCGTGCGCTTGGATGGCTTCAACATGCTTTGGGTTACCCAGTTCGCTCGCGAGGCGCTCGAGCCTCTCCACGATCTTGCGGAGCTGCCATTGAGGGGTGGGGCGGTAGGTCATGGGATATGCCTCCATGTGCCACGCCTAACAATGCAGTCAGCGCGCGATCGGCAGATCCCAAAGATGGCCTCTACTTCGCGCCTCCTAGCGCCGAATAGGACCATCTCTCGAATCCTGACCACGTCTTCTTCCACCAGCTTCGCGCTCGGATTACGTACTCCCCTTCTCGTTACTCCGTGGGTGATCGCGTCTCTGGCATTGCCAAGTAAGCTGTCCCACCTAAGATTGGCCAAGCGGTTATCGTCGCGATTGCCATTGTTATGACACGCGACTGCATCGGTAGGACGTGGGCCGACGAACGCGAGCAGAACGAGATGGTGCACATAGGCGATAAATGTTTTCTCGCCGGGCTTGCATAAATGGGCGGCGCGGTATTTCCCTCTTCGGCTCTTCTCGCTCAGAATCCTCCCTTCATAGCTCCTCTTGTTTGGCGTATGGGGCCGCGGAAGAGACCGTACACGCCCGAGATCGCTGACCTCATAGAACCCCTCGTAGTCGGGCACGGGCTTCCATTGCTCGCCGGGCAGACAGAAAACTGTTGTCATGAGTGTTGCTCCGCTGATAGGGGAGCAACATGATATTGGCGCACTTCCTGTATGAAAACGCTGCGCCAAAAAGCAGAAGGGTAAGCATGTTGGCTTACGCGGCAGGGCGCCGCTGGCCTCGCAAAGTGGCGATGGTCTGCGTCCTGGGTGCGAGCTCGTCCAGGCAGTCGCGCTCGTATCGGTTGAGAATGGCCCCGACGGTGACCGCCGTCGTC
>Ga0070685_10001237_pt1 | contig 13563 bp, 14 predicted proteins | sample KBSS13LmetaG_FD_65651 | JGI IMG/M metagenome (GOLD analysis project Ga0070685, IMG submission 65651) | Switchgrass rhizosphere microbial communities from Kellogg Biological Station, Michigan, USA - KBS S1-3L metaG | ecosystem: Host-associated > Plants > Roots > Rhizosphere ...
CTATCTTGCCGCGCGCGGCCATCCCGTGCGCGGCTAGCGTCGCCCCGGCCGTATCTTGCTGGACGTGTAAACGCTCCCCGGCCCGCGGGTTGCACAGAGGTGCGGGGCGGCTTCAGACGAACCACCGGGAAAGGTCCCTGGGGATGAACCAGACGGAGGGAATCCGATTGACTCGCTCGTTCATGGCATGCGCGCGCCCGCTCGCCGCGGCGGCGCTGGTGGCGGCGCTGGCGGCGTGCGGCGGCGACAAGGGCGGCGCCGCCGCGGGGCAGCAGGCGAAGGATGGCAAGGGCGGTCCGGCGGGGCAGCCGCGAGGCGACACCACCAGGGCGAGCCAGCCGGCGCCGGTGCGGACCGCCTACGGAAAGACTGCCGCCGAGAGCCAGCAGTGCTTCAACCGCATGCAGGCGCGGCTCGACTCCGCCGCCGCCGCGCTGGCGGCCGACTCGGCGGCCCCGCGGCCGGGCGCGGGGCGCAACCCGATCTTCGCCAAGGAGCAGAGGTGGTATCCCAAGAAGGGCGAGTTCCGGGACGGCGACCTGCTCCCCTGCAACCGCATCGTCGCGTACTACGGCAACCCCAGCTCCACGCGGATGGGCGCGCTGGGCGAGTTTCCGCGCGACGAGATGCTGCGGCGCCTGCAGGCCGAGGTCCAGCGCTGGAACCAGGCCGACCCCGGCACCCGGGCGATCCCCGCGCTGCACCTGATCGCGGTGGTGGCGCAGGGCGATCCTGGTCCGTCGGGGCACTACCGGGCGCAGATGCGCGACCGGGCGGTCGACTCCATCTACCAGATGGCCCGGTCGATCAACGCGGTCCTGTTCCTCGACGTACAGGTGGGCACCGACGACATCCGCAACATCATGCCGCGCTTCTTCGAGTTCCTGAAGCGCCCCGACGTCCACTTCGCGGTGGACCCCGAGTTCTACATGCGCGGCGGCGTGGTGCCGGGGCGCAGGATCGGGACGATGTACGCGGCCGACATCAACTGGGTGACGGACCAGCTCGCCCGCATCGTGCGCGAGAACAACCTGCCGCCCAAGGTGCTGGTGATCCACCGCTTCACCCGCAACATGGTCCCCGACGCGGAGAACATCCGGCTGCGCCCCGAGGTCGAGTTCGTGATGGACATGGACGGCTGGGGCGCGCCCTGGCTGAAGTACGACAGCTACCGCGACTACATCGTGCGTCACCCCGTGGAGTTCACCGGGTTCAAGCTCTTCTACCACAACGACACCAAGAAGGGCGACCCGCTCATGACCCCGCGCGACGTGCTGAGCCTCTGGCCGCAGCCTTTGTACATCCAGTACCAGTGACCGCGGGTTGAACACGCGAAGGAGGGCTCCCGGCACCGCCGGGCGCCCTCTTTCGGCTACCGGCGGGCGCGCGGGAGCCCGCGGCTCATCCTGCGCGCGATCCCGGGGGCGCCGAGCTCGAACGCGATCTCCTGATCGAATTGCGCGAGGGGCCGGCTGGCCGTGCGCACTATCGCGTACCACACTCCGTTCCGCGACACGAGCTGCGGGTCCGCCACGGAGAACACCTGCGGCGGCGGTTCGAGCTCGATGGTGCGGCGGACCGTGACGCGCCTGTGTTCCTGTGACTCTTCGAGCCATTGCACGAACACACGGTGGCGGACGGTCTCCCACCCCTCGCCGGTCTGCACCAGGCGGAAGGTGCCTTCTGCCGTGCGCGTCTTCCAGCTTCCGCCTGAGACGACCTCCTCGATCGGGATAGGGAGGGTTTGGACCACGCGGTGGGCATCGGTCTGCGCGGCCGCGAAGCCCGGTACGGCGCAGGCCAGGCCGACCATGGTCGCGAGCGCCGGCGTTGGGCGGAGCAGCGTGAATCGGCGGAGGATTCCGGGGATGAGCATTGTCGCGAGTCTCGAGGGAGGTGTCGGAGGATGAGGCGAGCTGGCTGATCTCTTGCAATGATGCGTAGTTGGAGGAAAACCACAAGCGACGAAGCAATCAGATGCCGAGCCCTGAAGACACCACCGCCCGCACGCTGGGCGAGATGGCCGAGCGCGACCGCCACCTGGCCGCGGAGGCCGCGCATGACGCCGAGGTGGAGCGCCCGGTCGCGGCGGGGCGGCCCGACCATCCGCACCCCGACATCGCCGCGGCGGACCGGGTGCGCGCGGAGGACGACGTGCGCACCTTCCAGCGGCAGGAGGAGCTCGCCGAGGAGCAGGCGCGCACCGCCGAGGCGCTGGAGGACAACCAGCGGATGCTCGCCGAGAACGCCCAGCGCCTCGCCGAGGTCCGCGAGGAAGTCCACGAGATCGGAAACGACTAGGACCTCACACAGAGACGCGGAGGCACGGAGAGAACTGCATTTCTCTCCGTGCCTCCGCGCGTCTCTGCGTGAGAAAAGCTAGACCGCGGCCTTCTCGGCAGCCGGTGCCGCGGTACGCAGGTCCTTGCGCAGGATCTTGCCGACGTTGGTCTTCGGCAGCTCGGACCGGAACTCCACGTGGCGTGGCACCTTGTACGAGGTGAGCTGCTCCCGGCAGTGGCGGATGATGTCGTCGGCGGTGAGGCCGGGGTTCTTCTTCACCACCACCGCCTTCACCGCCTCGCCCGTGCGCTCGTCCGGCACCCCGATCACCCCCACCTCGGCCACCTCGGGGAGTTGCGCGATCACCGCCTCCACCTCGTTGGGGTAGACGTTGAAGCCGCTCACCAGCACCATGTCCTTCTTCCGGTCCACGATGCGCACGTAGCCGTCGTGGTCCATCGCCGCCACGTCGCCGGTCTTCAGCCAGCCGTCGGCGTCGATCACCTTGGCGGTTTCGTCGGGGCGCTCCCAGTAGCCGGGCATCACCTGCGGTCCCCGCACCAGCAGCTCGCCGGGCTCGTCCACCCCCACCTCGGTCCCCGTCTCGTCCACCAGCTTCACCTCGGTCGAGGGGAGCGGGATGCCGATGGTCCCGTCCTTCACCATCCCCCCGATGGGGTTGAAGGTGACCACCGGCGAGGTCTCGGTCAGGCCGTAGCCCTCCACCACGGGCGTTCCCGTCACCTCCTTCCACCGGGCGGCCACCGACGAGTGCAGCGCCATCCCCCCCGCCAGCGACGTCACCAGGTGCTTGGGCGGGCTCTCGCGGAACCACTCCTCGTTCAGCAGCGCGTTGAAGAGCGTGTTCACCCCGGTGAACCAGGTGACCGGGTACTTCGCCCACGCCTTCTTCAGGTTGGTGATGGGGCGCGGCGAGGGGACCATCACGTCGTGTCCGCCCAGGGTGTAGAAGAGGAGCAGGTTCACCGTGAAGGCGAAGATGTGGTAGAACGGGAGCGCGGTGAGCACCGTCTCTTCGCCGGTGTTGAGGAAGTGCTTGCTGACCTCCTCGAGCTGCATGGTGTTGCCGAGCAGGTTGCGGTGCGTGAGCACGGCGCCCTTGCTGACGCCCGTCGTCCCGCCGGTGTACTGCAGCGCCGCCGGGTCGTCGAGCCCCACGTGCGCCACGTAGCCGTGCACCTTCGCGTTCGCCGCGGCCGCCGCGCCCGCCTTGAGCGCGTCGGGGAAGCGGACGTGCGCGATGGTGGCCTTCGGCACCTCCTTGCGCACGTACTTGAGCACCGTCTTGATCAGCACCCGGCGCAGCGGCGCGAAGAGCTCCGCGATGCTGGCCAGCACCACCGTCTCGATCTTGGTCTGCGGCAGCACCTCGGGAAGGCGGTCGGCGAACATGTCCAGGATCACCAGCACCCGCGCGCCCGAGTCGGAGAACTGGTGCGCCATCTCGCGCGGCGTGTAGAGCGGGTTGGTGTTCACCAGCACACACCCCGCCTTCAGCACCCCGAACGCCACCACCGGGTAGGCCAGGCAGTTGGGGAGCTGCACCGCCACCCGGTCGCCCGGCTGCAGCTTCACCACCTCGCGCAGGTACGCGGCGAAGTGGTCGGAGAGCCGGTCGCTCTGGGCATAGGTGAGGGTGGCGTCCATCCCGTTGGGCATGCACTGGGTGAACGCCTTGCGGGGCCCGAACTGCTGGGCCACGTAGCGCACCATGTCCGGGAGGTGCTTGTACGGGATCGGCGGGATCTCGGTGCGCGTTCCCGGCACGTAGTGCTCGGTCCAGGGGCGGGGCTGGCTCATGAAGCGACCTCGGGTGGGGGAGGATGGACGCGTTGCCGCCGCAGCCAATCGTACGCGCTCCGGCACCGCGCATCAAGGTAAACGATGGACCGTGCCTTTCCGTGCCTCTGCGGCTCCGCGTGAGCCATCTTTTTAGAAGTATGATCGATCGACCAAGGGGGCGCCGCCCAGGAGCACGGCCCGCACGGCGTCGCCCGCCTCGAGCTCCGCATCCGGCGGGATGATGCCGAGCGCATCCGCGGCGGCCATGGAGGTGGCGATGCCGGAGCCCTGCGCCCCGGTGAGGCGCGCGAAGAGGGACCCATCCTCCCGTTCCAGCCGCAGCCGGGGGACCTGCACCAGCTCGCCCCGCGCCACGAAGCGCTCGCGCAGCACCACGTCCACCGTCGGCAGGTAGATGCGCTCGCGGCCGCACATCCGCAGCAGGGCGGGGCGCACGAAGAGCTCGAAGGTCACCATCGTCGACACCGGGTTCCCCGGGAGCCCGAACCAGGGGATGCCGCCCAGCGCGCCCACCCGCCCGAACGCCAGCGCCGACCCCGGGCGGATGCGCACCCGCCAGAACTCCACCCGCGTCTCCATCTCCTCCAGCACGCGGCGCACGTGGTCGTGCTCGCCGACGCTGATGCCCGCACTGGTGACCAGCGCGTCGCACCCCTCGGCCCCGCGCAGCACTTCGCGCAGGCTTTCGGGCGTGTCGCGGGCGATGCCGAGCACGCGCGCCTTCATCCCGCTCTCCGCGAGCTGCGCGGCGAGCGCATAGCTGTTGCTGTTGACGATCTTGCGCCCCGCGAGCACCTCGGCGTAGCCATCCACATCCACCAGCTCGTCGCCCGACGTGGCGATGGCGACGACGGGGCGGCGGTGCACGGTCAACCCCACCTTCCCCAGCGCCGCGGCCACGGCGAGCTCCGGCGCGCGCAGCACGGTGCCGGCGCGGAGCACGGTCTGGCCGGCGCGCACGTCTTCGCCGCGCGGCCGCACGTTCTTCCTCGCGTCCACATCCGAGCGGATGGAGACGCGGCCCGCGTCCGTGCCGATCCCCTCGCCGCCGTCGGTGTGCTCCACGCGGACCACGCCGTCCGCGCCCGCGGGGACGGGAGCGCCGGTCATGATCCGCGCCGCTTCGCCCGGCCCCAGCGCGCGCGACGGGAAGCCGCCGGCCGCGACGTCGTCGACCACGCGCAGCACGACGGGCCGCTCCGCGGAGGCGCCGGCCACGTCCGCGGAGCGCACCGCGAAGCCGTCCATCGCCGAGTTGTCCCAGGGCGGCAGGTCCACGGGCGCGGCGACGTCTTCGGCCAGCACGGAGCCGAGCGCGGAGAGCAGCGGCCGCGTCTCCGTCCCCAGCGGCGCCACGCCGGAGACGATCCGCCGCAGCGCCTCCGCGGGCGCGAGCCAGTCCGCCCGGTCAGCGCGCATCGGCCGATCTCCCCGGTATCCGTGCCTCCAGCAGGTCCGCGACGCGGCCGACGTGCGCGCCCGCGGGATCGAGTGGGATGACGGGGCAGCGCGCCTCCAGCCCCGGATCGTCCGTCGCGATGGCGAGGAAGTGAGCCGCGGCGTCGGCATCGTCCGCGTCGTAGACCGGCCGGTCGTGGATGGCGCGGCGGAAGACCTCGATCTTGGGGAGCGCCCCGTGCTTCCATCCCTCGATCAGCACGAGGTCGTAGCCGCGCCCGGCGTAGAAGTCGGCGACCAGCCGCTCGGGGTCGGGCTCGGCGTCGATCCGCATCACCAGCGCGATCTTGCCGGTGCCGGCCATGATCGTGGCCTCGGCGCGCCCCTCGTTGAAGTGCCGCCAGCTGTCCCGGCCGGGCTCGTCGGTCTCGAAGGCGTGGTGGCCATGCTTGATGGTGGCCACGCGGCGCCCCCGGCGCCCCAGCTCCGCCGCCAGCGCGACGGTGAGCGTGGTCTTGCCGCTGTTCTTGCGGCCCACGATGCAGACGGCGGGGGGAAGGTCAGGCGGGCTCATCCAGCTCTCGCGCGATCCGCTCGGCGCGGCGCAGGTCGTCGGGCGTGTTCACGTTGAAGAACATCGTTTCGGGAGATCGGATGCGGGCGACGTCCTCCACCGGCACCCACGCCGTATCGACGGACGAGAGCAGCGCGGCGAAGGACCGGTCATCGCCTGCAACCACGCGCTCCGCCGCCGGCAGGCTTCGCACCGACAGCCAAGCGCACAGCGGCGGCTTCCTTCCATCCTCCATCCTTACAGCTACAGCTTCGGCGGATGGCTCGCGCCGCGCGAAATCGGCGAGGAGCCGCAAGGCCCGCGCATCCAGGAACGGCATGTCGCACGCGGCCACGAGCGCGCCGGGACGTCCTTCTTCCTCCGCCCACCGCAGCGCCGTTTCGATCCCCGCAACCGGCCCGTTTCCGGGATGAATGTCGGGGCGGGACTGCACGCCCAGCGCCGCAGCCATCTCAGCGTCGTACGCGATCAAGGCGACGCGCATAACCGCCGCCTCCATCGCATCGCGGACGCGCTCCACGATCGTGCGCCCACCGACCATCGCCAGCGCCTTGGGCGGTCCGAAGCGGCGGCTCGCGCCGCCGGCGAGGATCGCGCCGAGAGAAGTGATGCTGGCGTCAGGGGCGGGTGAGATTCGAGTCATTCCCTCGGAATTGTGGCGCGCCCACTGGGAGCCCGGCGGATAAATCCGCGGCAACAACGGCCCGAAGTCCGCCTTCGCGGACTCCCGGGTCGACATTGGAGCGCGCGGCCGGCTCCACTGCCGCCCTCAACTGGCTAACCAGGGCACCCGGGGTGCCCGGCGCGCCTCGGAACGCGCGGCGCTCGTCTGCTGCAGCGCGAGGGTCAGCCCGCCGCGTCGTGCCCCGCCTCATCGTCATCGGTCCCGAGGCAATACAGGTCGAAGTCGAAGTCGAGTCCCAGCGCCGCGATCCGGCGCAGCAGCGCGGCATCGAGACGAAATCCGGGGTTCACCTCGTGAAAGTAGGCCGCGCACGCCAGTCCGACTTCGAAGCGGCGGCTCGCTTCGGCGAGGGCATCGGCCCGCGCCTCGAGCAGCGGCAGTAGCGCCAGCAGCTGATCTTCGACGCTCGCCTCGCGGCCGGCGGGGCTGACAAGCTCCCAGCGCTCGTGGGGCCAGCGGCCGCCGCGCTCACCGGCCTTGCCCGGCATGAGCGTGCCGGCGGCCCACGCCTTCGTCGGCGCGATGCCGAGCAGATCGGTAACGACCTGGGGATCGTCTCCGAACTCGAAGACGCCGAGGTAGACGTGGATCTCTGTCATGCCGTAAAACCCTTGGGCGGTCCAATCACGGCCTCATTGCAGCCAGTAGCCCGCGAAGGCGGCGTAAAGGCGGACCTCGTGGATGGTAGCGAGGACGCATCCGCCCGAATCCCCGGCGGAATCTACCCCGCCTCCTTTGCCCGCGCACCCGGAACGCCTCTTGCGCGCCGCGGCTGGCGTGTAGGAACCGGGGATCAGGCAGAGGAGGAAGAGCGATGGCGCGCTATGATGGAGGCTACGGGGGCCCGCGCGGCGGCTGGCGAGGCCAGGACGGCGGGATGCACGGTCGAGGATTCCCTCCGCGGCACGAAGGTCCGCCCTTCCGGCGTGGCGGACAGACGATGGGCGGCGGAATGAGGGTGGGTGGCGGATACGGCGGCATGGGCGGAGGATGGAACCGCGGCGCGGCTGGCCCCAGGGGTGGATTCGGCCCCGGGCGGCAGGGGTTCGGCGGGCCTTGGCCGGGCGGCTTCCACGGCGGTCTCGGGGGCGGCCGCGGCGAGTACGGCGGCGCGTACGAGGAGTTCGGCGGCTACCCCGGCGGCCCGCGGGGCGGCGAGTACTACGGCGGCCCCGGCGTGGGGCGCGCGCCGGGCCGCGGCTATGACGGCGGGTACGCGCGCGCGCCGTTCATGCCGGAGGAGGCGTACCGCCGCCACCCCGAGTACCGGCAGGAGCGGATGCCGCGCGAGTGGGAGGCGCACCAGCACGAGTACGGCGACGCGGAGATGGGCGACGACGAGGTGCGCGACGCCGTGTATCGCCGCATGTCGGCGGACGCCTGGCTCGACCCCGAGCGGATCGACGTGCGGGTGGAGGACGGCGTGGTGACGCTCACCGGCGAGGTGGACGACTACCTGGAGGCGCGCTACGCCTGGGACGACGCCTGGGAGGCCGACGGCGTGCGCGGCGTGGTGAACAACCTCACCGTGCGCGTCGACCAGCCCCACGACGCCCACGGCGACATGGTGGTGCAGGGTGCCGGCGACCAGGCCACGGCCGACGAGCAACCCGCCGAATAACCGGGCGTCACGCCCAAAAACGCGGAGACGCAGGGAGGCTGCCGTCGCCTCTCCGCGTCTCCGTGTCTCTGTGTGAGATGCCGTTGAATCAGTGATTCTCCCGGCTCCCGTACCCGTCCGCCACCGGCCGGTCGGGCGGCTCGTAGCTGGCGCCCTCCTGCACGGCCTCGCCGGCGTCGTGGGTGCCGTAGGTCAGCGCGTCCAGGTCCTCCACCAGGTGCTCGGCGGTGTCGGACTGGCTGAAGCCGGGGGAGCCCAGCTGGTCGTCGGCCTCCAGCTCGGCCGTCACCGCGTCGTCGGCGGCCTCGGGCATCTCGCCGCGGTGCAGTTCGTCGACCACCAGGTGGTTGGTGAAGCTCTCCTCGGGAAGCCCCAGCACGTCCACCAGCGCCTTCTCCGCCACCTGCACCTCGCCGTCGGACGAGACGCGGCCGGAGAGCGTCACGTGGCCGTCGCGCACCGTGACGTCCATCCACCCCACGTCGAGCTCGGGGTACTCGCCCAGGTGCTGCACGACGAGGTCGTAGATCTCGTCGTCGGTCATCTCCGAGAAGTCGAACGTTCCGAAGTCGCCCCGCATCGGTCCCAGTCCGTCCGGCAGGTTCAGAAGTGCAGCGCCGCCCCGAGCTGCGCCGACGAGGCGTTGTTCCACTCCGAGACCTTGCTCTGCCCCGTGGCGCGGAACCCCGCCGGCGCCGTTTCGCGCCAGAGCCGGCCGTTCAGCTCCAGGCGCACCGACAGGCTGCGGGCGAGGAAGAAGTCCGTCCCCGCGGTGGCGCCAACCGCAAAGGCGGGGCCGAAGCGGTAGCGCTCCGCCGCCGGCACCGTGCTCTCGGCCGAGTCGCGCCCGCTGATCTGCCGCGCGTACCCCACCCGCGCCCCCACGAACGGCGCCAGGTTGCGGTACGTCCGCGGCCCCGTGAGGTGGAAGGTCACGCCGCCCTCCAGCAGCACGATCCCCACGTTCGCCTCGCGCCCCGTGTCGATGGCGCGGATCTCCGCCGAGTCGGTCACCGCCTCGGCCAGGAACACCTTCCGCTTGCTGGGGATGAACCCCACGCTGGCCGCCACCGAGAGCGGCCCGCTGGCCCGCACCTCGTAGCGCAGCCCGAAGATGGGCGCCGAGCGGGGCCCGAGCGCCACCGTGGTGGTGTCGTTGAGCATCAGGTCGGGGTTGGTGAACACCCACCCCGCGAAGGCCCCGAGGCGCTGCGTCTGCTCGACGTAGCGGATGTGCGAGGCGATCTCCTGCGCGCCGGCGGGGCGGGCGGCGAGGGGGAGCACGGCCAGGACGAAAAGCGCGGTCCGCTTGATGACGTTCATTCGCTGCGGCTGGATGAAAGCGAGAGCCGGCGGAGGCGCGGACGCCCGCCGCCGACAAGCCAACGGTCCCGGGACGGGAGCCTCGTCGCGGGACCGTTATAGCGACGGGAAGCTACGCTTTGTTCCGCCCCCGGGCAAGATCGCAGCGGACAAGCACTTGAAAGCAGGTCCGGCGCGGAGCAGCCGGGCGAATCCGTCGGACTCACGCAGAGACGCAGAGGCACGGTGAGGGGTGCTCGCCATGCTTCTGCGTCTCGGCGTGAGACGAATCCTTTTCCTTGCCCGGAATGACTTCGCTGAAAAATATAGTCGTCAATTCTATCGTTTGTGATGTAGATCTGTTGCACGTCAACCTCGACCCGGGTAATATTGCTGCTCGTTGAGGCTTGTTGGGAACGCCCACTTCTCGCGCGGACGTGCTGCACGCGAGGGGGCGGGGCTGGGTCCGAGGGGCCAGCACAGTAAGGGCAGAGCATGCTGCGCGCGGTCGCCTTCCTTTCCGAAGCAACGGCACGCCAACGTGTGGCGGATGCCCTGGCGGGGAGCTACCCGGCGGGGACTTCGTCCCTCACGTTTGTTTCCTGCTGGCGGGAGGCCCACCTCGCGGGGCTTTCCAGCCCGCTCGAGCTGCTCGTCTTCGACCCGTACGCCGACGGGCTCTTCCAGGGGGAGCCGGTCGCCACCTTCGCGGAGCAGTTCGGCTCGTGCGGGCTGGTCGCCTACGCCCGGTTTCCACGCGGGTGCGCCGGACAGGTCCTGGAGCTCAGCCGCTCCGGAGTGCACGCGGTGGTCACGCGCGACGTGGACGACGGGCCCGCGGAGCTCGGCAGGGTGCTGAAGAGCGTGCTGGAATGCCGCGCCCTGGCACAGGGCCGCGCCATCTGGGAGGCACACACGCCGGCCAGCGTGCGCGGCCTGCTCCCTCGGCTGCTGCGCGCGCCGCAGGATGCCGTGACGCCGGATTCGGCGGGCCGGATGTGGCACGCGCACCCCAAGACCATCCGCTCCCACCTCCGCCGGGCGGGGCTGCCGCCGCTCGGAAAGCTCATCGTCTGGTCGCGCCTGCTCCAGGCCTGCCAACTCCTCCAGGACGCCGGCCGCTCGGTGGAGAACGTGGCCCTGGTGCTCGGGTTCGCATCGGCCAACGGCTTCCGCAACCAGCTCCTGCGCTACACGGGTCTCCGCCCGTCGGACGTGCGCCGTCCCGGCGGCATGGCCACCGTGCTCCGCCGCTTCGAGCAGGCGCTGGAGCGCGCCACCTGCGGCGCAAGCGGTTCGGCAGAGTGTGATCGGGTTTCCGCACCGTGTGCATCGGCTCTCGGCAACGGCGCTATCGTGGGGGGGACCACGCTGCCTGGCCACGGCGTGTGACCGGAGCCTGCTTGCCCACCTGTGCACCGGTACGACCGTTCACTTCCGTTGGGGGAGGACCACATGAAAAGACTATTGCTCAACACCCTGGCTGTGCTGGTGATCGCCGGTGGCAGTACGCAGCTGGCCGCCGCCGAGACGGGCGAGACCCCGTGGCAGACCTGCTTCAACGCCTGTATAGCGACCCACCCCGGCGCAGCGGGCTACCACTTCTGCAGGGAGGACTGCGCCATCTTCGAGCCTTCGCGACAGGCGGAACCATCGGTGGAGTGAGCTGCGAGGCGCTGGCACCAAAGCAATCGAAGACACACACTACTCGCTGACCCAGTGCACAGGTGGGCAACCCGGGCATCACGGCCATGAACCGACTCGACCTTCTACCCAAGCTCTTCCTCCTGGCGGCGACCACCTTGCCCTTGGCGTTCGCCGCCTGTTCGGCCGGTCCGGGCGGGCCCCGGTGGCGCGGCAAGGTACACCAGGATGGCGCCGCCGTGGAGGTCCTGAATCCCAGGGACCCGGTTTTCGGAACCGATGCCGCCTCCGCGACCGTGGCGTGGGAAATACCCCCTCCGCCGGCAGACGGGGGTCCGGGAGCGTGGAGCAAACCGGCGAGCCTGGCCCTGGGCGCCGGTGAGATCTACGTGCTCGATCCCATGGCGCACACCGTCCACGTCCTCTCCCGGGCGGGAAAGCCCCTGCGGGACGTGGGCCGCGCCGGACGCGGGCCGGGGGAGCTGGGGAACACGTTCGGGGTCGCCTCGGTGGATGGCCTTCTGGCCGTGGGCAACGGAGGCGCCGGGAGAGTGGATCTCTTCGCGGCCTCGGGCGAGCCCGCCGGCTCCGTCGCTCTCGGCACCCCCGCGTTCACGCTCGCCGCCGTGGAGCCTGGCGGCCTGCTGGTGTGGAACGCGCGGGCAGAGCAAAGGCTTTACGATGTACGAGGCGAGAGCCAGGCAATCCCGCTCACTCCCTTCACGAATGCGGAAAGCGTCGGGAGCGCGACCTGCGTTCGGTCGGCAGGGGCCGCCGAACGCATCCTCCAGCTGGACTGCACTACGCCGGCCTTCCACATCGTCGCCCGGAACGGGACCCGCGTGCGCACGGTCCGGGTGCACCGCAAGCCGGTTCTTGCCAGCGCGGAGGAACTGGGGCGATACCGGAGCTCGCTCGCCGCGGCTATCGCGAGCGACGAGAGGATGCCGTCCGCGCAGGGTCGGGCGCTGCTGGAGGACCTGACCGAACGCCAGAGTCCCAAACGGCTGATGCAAGGGATCCAAGAAGACCCCTCCTCGGGGCTGTACGCGCTCTGGGAGCAGCAGCCACCGGAGCTCGGAACGGGGCCCGCGCGGCTGCACCTCTTCAGCTCCGCGGGTGTGTTCCTGGCGAGCGTCGACTTCGCCGAGCCCTGGCTGGACTTCAAGATCGACCGGTTGACCGTGTACGCGCTCACCGAAGATCCCGAGACCGGGCTCGCGGGGCTCTCCGCCTACCATCTCCGCCTGGCGCCCCAGGTGCTGGCATTCGCGGCGACGGTCCCGGGGGCCGCCGGGCGCGCTGCCGCGGCGTCGCGCTGATACCCCGGTCCAGAAAAAGATCCGTCTCACGCAGAGACGCAGAGGCACAGGGAGAACCACGCTCCCGTGGCTCCGCGTCTCTGCGTGAGACGCTTTATCCCCCGGCGGCCGCCAGCCCCCGCCGCTCGGCCCGCTCGCGCGCCTCGCCCGCCAGCACGCGCAGGTCGCGCCCCGTCATCGCCGCGGGCTGGGGGACGCCGACCAGGCCCAGGAGGGTCGGCGCCACGTCGCAGAGCGCGCCGGGGACCAGCTCGTCCGTGGTCCGCCGCCCCTCCGGCTCCACCAGCACGATCCCCACCGGGTTGGTGGTGTGCGCGGTGTGGGGGCCGTTCGACTCCTCGTCCCACATCTGCTCGCAGTTGCCGTGGTCGGCGGTCACCAGCAGCGCGGTCTCCGTCTCCCGGCAGGCGGCCAGCACCTCGCCGAGGTCCGCATCCACCGACTCCACGGCGCGGATCGCCGCCTCCAGCACGCCGGTGTGGCCCACCATGTCGGGGTTGGCGTAGTTGCACACCAGCACGTCGTACTCGCGCGAGCGGATCGCCTCCACCAGCCCGCGGGTGACCTCGGCCGCGCTCATCTCCGGCTGCAGGTCGTACGTCGCCACCCTGGGGGATGGGACCATCCGCCGCGATTCGCCCGCCGGCGCCTCCTCCACCCCGCCGTTGAAGAAGAAGGTGACGTGCGGGTACTTCTCCGTCTCCGCCGTGCGGAAGCTCTTCAGCCCCCGCGCCTCCAGCACGTCGGCCAGGATGCCGTCCATCGGCTGCGGCGGGAAGGCGGCCGGGAGGGGGAAGGCCTCGTCGTACTGCGTCATCGTTGCCAGCTCGACGCGGGGATATTCCGGACCACGTTCGAAGGCGGAGAACGCCGGGTCCGCCAGCGCGCGGGTGATCTGCCGCGCCCGGTC
>Ga0070685_10001243_pt1 | contig 13529 bp, 9 predicted proteins | sample KBSS13LmetaG_FD_65651 | JGI IMG/M metagenome (GOLD analysis project Ga0070685, IMG submission 65651) | Switchgrass rhizosphere microbial communities from Kellogg Biological Station, Michigan, USA - KBS S1-3L metaG | ecosystem: Host-associated > Plants > Roots > Rhizosphere ...
GCGCAAGGAATTCCAGAGATGAGATCACAGTCCCTTGGGTGGGGCATCGCAACCGCGGCGCTGGCCACAGCAAGCATGCTGTCGCCTGGCGCCTATGCGCAGGAGCGGCCGGCCCAGGTCGAGGAAGAAGCCGAAGTCGTCATTGTCCAGGCCACACGATCCGGCCGGGCGTTGGACGACCAGCCGATCCGGGTCGACGTAGTCGATCAGGAAGAAGTCACCGAAAAACAGCTGATGACGCCTGGCAACATCGCCATGCTGGTCAATGAAACCGTCGGCGTGAAGGTGCAGGTCACCTCTCCCGCGCTGGGCGCATCCAATATCCGCATGCAGGGCATGAACGGGAAATACGCATCGCTCCTCGCGGACGGCCTGCCTCTCCACGGCGGGCAGTCATCCTCGCTCGGCCTGCTGCAGATTCCGCCAACTGACCTGGGCCAGGTAGAGGTCATCAAGGGCGCGGCTTCGGCGCTCTACGGCGCATCTGCGCTGGGCGGAGTGATCAACCTGGTTTCCAAGCGACCGGGGAACAAGCTTCAAGCCGATGTCCTGGCCAACCTAACCATCCGCGATGGCCAGGACGTGACCGGCTATGTCGCCTCGCCCATGAGCGACGATTGGGGTCTCTCCGCGATCGGAGGTTTCAGCCGCCAGACCGAAGACGATCTCGACGGGGACGGCTGGGCGGATATTCCCGGATTTGAACGCTGGACGGTGCGTCCACGCCTGTTCTGGACAGGGGCGAGCGGGGCCAACGCATTCTTCACAGCGGGGGCGATGACCGAACAGCGAAAAGGCGGAACGCTTGACGGGCGCACTGCGCCTGATGGCCTGCCCTTCGTTCAGTCGCAGGATACCAGCAGTTTCGACGCCGGTGTCGTCGCAGAGGTTCCAGTCGAGGCTCTAGGCTCGCTCCATCTTCGCGGCTCGGCCGTGACGCAGGATCATGATCACCGCTTTGGCGCCCTCCTTGAGAGCGATCGGCATTCGACCATGTTCGCGGAGGCCTCGCTCTCCGGCCAGGCCGGACGAACTTCCATGCTGGCGGGCGTCGCATTCCAGCGCGACGACTACGAGTCCGACGCATTCCCGGCTTTCGACTACACCTTTGACACGCCCGGCGTATTTGCCCAGATCGAGCACAAGGCGCTGGACAACCTGACCCTCGCCGCCAGCGGCCGGGTGGACGCGCACAGCGAATACGGAACTTTCTTCAGCCCGCGCCTGTCGGCGCTGTACAAGCCAGGTGACTTCACACTTCGCGCATCCCTTGGCCGCGGGTTCTATGCGCCAACGCCCTTTGTCGACGAGACAGAGGCAAACGGCCTCTCGCGGCTGGCGCCGCTTTTGGACCTCAAGGCGGAAACCGCCAACACGGCGTCGCTGGACATGGGATATCGTCGCGACAGCTGGCAAACGAACGTCACCCTTTTCGGATCGGACATCAGAAACGCCGTACGCCTCGATGACACGGGCGCAAACACCGGCGGTCCGGGCGACGTGCGGCTGGTCAATGTCGATGGCGTCACCCGCACGCGCGGCGCCGAGATGACAGTGCGATACCGGTGGGACGAGGTGACCATCAGCGGCAACTACGTCTATGTTGACGCCACCGAGCCCGACCCGTCCGGGGCAGGCCGCCGCGAAGTTCCGCTAACGCCGAAGCATACGGCCGGCGTTGACCTGATGTGGGAAAGGCGCGGCCAGAGCCGGGTCGGCTTCGAGGCCTACTATACCGGCGAGCAGGAACTCGAGGACAATCCCTACCGCACGCGGGGCAAGTCTTATCTCGAGCTCGGACTGATGGGAGAACTGATCCTCGGAAACGTCAGCCTCTTCGTGAATGCCGAAAACCTGCTCGACATTCGCCAGACCGATGATGATCCGTTGCTGCTTCCGCAACGCGCCGCCGACGGCGGATGGACCGTCGACGCCTGGCGCCCGCTCGATGGCCTGATGGTCAACGCCGGAGTGCGGATACGCTTTGGAGAAGACTGAGCAGAGGATGTCGCGACTCGCCCCGCTACGCCCTCAACAGCCCTGAGTTCGGATCAGATCGAAAGTCCGGCATCTCCCTCGAGGGTCTCGGGCCGCATCTGTGGTCGCTGCCCTTTCGCCCAGCGTGCGACGCGATGGACGACGCGGTAGCGCAGCGGTCCTCCGTCTTCGCGTCCGCTGCGCTCGATGGGTGGAGGAATACACACAAACTCGGTTTCCAGCTCGTACGGCGAGGCGCGCACGGTGGTGTATCCGTAGCCGCTCATGTCGACGAAGGTGAGATGCGGCGCGTTATCGGGATTGCGCGCGGCGCGCGCCTTCGCCGGATCGTCGGTGTCGCGAAGCGCCAGGGCGGTGCGGACACCGTGAAGGATGGTCGCGCTCCACGCGTGTTGCTTTGAGCCGTCACGCCGGTCGTGCACGTAGAACGGCCGCAGCGGGTTGTCTTTCGGGTATGTCAGTAATTGAACCTCACCCGATCCCTGCTGCGAGATCGAGCCGGTGATGAATTCGACGGCCACTGGTTCGAACGGACGCGGCGGCAGCGTCTCGCTTGGATAGCCTGCCCAGAACGAATGCTTGTCGCCGGCGACGATGGCGAGGCCGGTGATGCCCTCATCGCGGACCATGCCGAAAATCTCCGCGTGCTCGACCACGTAGGAGCGGTTGAAAACACCGTACTCGGTGCTCGGCCAGGTCTTCGCGAATTCAGGCGGAAGATTCTGCGGATCGGTGCGCCAGGTGAGCGTGCCGAAGGAATGGCCCCAGATCTTCCACGGCGCTTTCGCGGCGCGCAGGCGGTCCTTGAACCACTTCATCTGCTCGACGCCCAGATAGGCCTGCGGCGGCTCGTTGCGTTGCGAGTTGGGGATTTCCTGCGCGCCGATGCGCACTGTCGCAGGCGCTCCGCCGGGATATTCGCGCCCGGCCTCGAGGATGTCGTTGGCGATCTCGGGGAAGGCGCCGAAGTCGAGCCCCGGGATATTGGCGTCGTTGATCGGGCCGGATTTGAACGAGCGGTTGTCGGTCAGGATCAAGTCGATGTTCTTGCCGAACCGGAACGCGCGCTCGATGCGCAACGCGTTGATGGCGGCAAGGTTGTTCGGCTCCTGCGCGACGCCGCGTGCATCGAGGTTGGAGAGCGGCAGGTTCTCGACCTGAGGCGCTTCGAACAGATCGCCTGCGCCTTTCTTGACGACGCGCGCCGGCTGGTATTCGTACCATGCCTGGCTCGCCGCGACTTTCAGCGCCTGCGCCGGCCGGGGCGGGTCGCTGGCGATGACCTGCTGGCTCTGATAGCCGTTCCACGAAAATTCGTGATTGTCCCACACCGGCACGAACGGCCAGCGCGCACGCGCATCCTGCAGGTCGGGGTCGAGCAGGAAGCTGCGATATGCAGTGCGATAGTCTTCGAGATCGACGGGAAAGTGGAAGCCCCGCGCCTTGTCGCCCTTCGGATAGCGCACGGCGCCGGTCAGCTTGCGGCCGCGGTCCATGCCGTCGGGCGAATCCTCGGGATATTTGACAACCTCATAGATGAAGTCGCCAAGGTGGAGCACGAAACTCATCTGCTCCGCACGCGGGCGGCGCATGTCCTCGTAGATCATGCGCCGGTAGGCATTGAGCGCGCCGTTGGTGACGTCCTGGCAGCTGACGAAGGCGAAGCGCACCGGGCGATCATCGTTTGCCGTGGGCGCGGTCAGCGTGCGGCCAACGCGGCTCATGTTCCCCGCCTCGTCGACGAAGCGATACCAGTACTCCCGCGCAGGCATCAAGCCGGCCGCAAGGAAGCGGCACGTCCAGTCGGTGGCCGCGCTCACCTGCACATCGCCGCGAGCAACGATGTTTGCGAAGGCCTCGTCGCCGGCGACTTCCACAACCAGTCGGTGCACGCTCACGCCGGCATCCGGCGCGCGGCGCGTCCACAGGATCACGCTGTCCGGCGCAGGATCGCCGGACGCCACGCCCTGCGGGTAGAGGTCACGCCTTTCCGTGCGGGGGCCGGCGGGTGTGTGGGCGCAACTCTGGCCGAAGGCGAGGGCCGCGCCGAGGGCGGCCGCCTGCGCCAGCAGCGATCTGCGCGTTGTCTGTCCGCTCATCGATTTCCCTCCGCATGGTAACCCCGACGCTCAAGGGGGCGCTTCGCGCGTTGGGCCCGGCGAATTTGGCGGGGCTTCCGGCAAGAGGCGCGGAAGCGAGCATATCGATTATCGATACAAAGGAAAGTGGACGGATCGACGATGAAATGCCGGGTCGCATCCGGTGATCCCGGCATGGGCGGGATGGCGTCGGCGCCGCCTACGCCCTGAGCAACCCGCCGAACAGGACGCGCACATATTCGCGCACCAGCGCCTCGTCCTTCTGGACACTGCGGATCGTAAGCAGGTCGGAGGCGACGTTGACCGCTGCGTGGACCATTGCACCGGCCACTGCCGCATCGACCGGCTTGGCTGACCCATCGGTGATGGCGTCGGCGACCATAGAGGAGAATTGCCGACTGGCCTTGTAGGACAGGCCCATGATCTCCGCCTGCAGCTCACGCGGCATGGACCACATAACCGACGTGCGCAGCAGCGGGCCTTCGCCGCTGATCTGGAAACGCACGAGCGTCGCCACGGCCGCCTTGAGCCGCCAGGCCTCGCTCGAGCCCTGCCCGCGCACCACGCGCTGCGCTTCGCGAATGACGCCGAACGAGCGGCGGAAGCAGGCGGCGACAAGTTCGTCCTTCGCCTCGTTGTGATGGTAGAACGCGCCCTTTGTGAGATTGAGGCTAGCCGAGATGCGATCGACCGACGCGCCGCGATAGCCATAGGAATTGATCTGCTGCATGGCGGCGCGAAGGAAGTTATCCTTCGAGGCATCGCGCGCGGTGGCAGAGGAATCCAGCATCATCGCTGGCGGCGGCTCGCCATCCTCGACAAGGCCGTTGGCCGCAATCTCCTCAATCCGCTGGGCCAGGCGTGAGAACTCGTCGAGATCATAATCGCCCAGCCAGATCTGCGCCCAGTAGAGCTGCTCCAGCAGGATGAGCGTGCGCACGGAGCGCTGCGGCTTTTCGAGATGACCAAGCTCGGGCGATTCAAACAGCGACCGCACCCGGCGGAACATCACCTTGTATGCCTCGCTCACCCGCTTGAAGTGATCGCCTTCGAGCGAGCGGAGCGAGGAGAAGGAGGCAAGCGGCGTAGCCTCCCCCCGGCGCACAGCGGCGTCGCGGTCGACGAACAGGTGGATCAGCCGGCTCACACGCGCCCGGGCGCTGGCCTCGGTCTCGGCCACGTCCAGCATCTCATGGAAAACCGCCATCCCGGATTCCAGGCAGGCGACCGCCAGTTCTTCCTTCCGGGGAAAGTAATAGGTGACGCCGGTGGCCCGGAGGCCGATCAATTCGGCCACCTCGGTGAGCCGCATTCCCTTGAAACCCTGGCCGTTCAGGACCGGAATGGCGGCCGCAATGATGTCGGCGCGGCGCTTTTCGAATCGGTCCGCCGCTCGCCCCGCAAGCGCCTCGGATTCCCTTTCCGGGGCAGTTTCTGTCTCGGAATTACCCTTGCGGTTGAGCACTCGCCTGCCTCTAAGCCCCCGGATACGCGGCGGGATGTCTCATACATTACCCATTTTTCGCCCAAATAACACAAGACCTTGCGTCAGCTTGGCCGCTTCCCGTTGGCGTTAACCAAAAAGTTAGGGGGCTGGCTTGAGGGTTGCTCCTGTGAACTCCACGGAGTCACGAGGGATTGGGCCATGACGACCTATGAACAGCTCGCGCGCCGGTACTGCGCCCTTCTCGGTGAAGATGCCGATGAGCGGATCGACGGCATTCCGGTCTGGCGTATCGCCATGGCGGATCTCGAAGCCGCGATGAACGCCCTCGACACGTTCGGCCTCGACGTGCGCACCACCTTCCACGAAATCGCCGAAGCCAACTCGCCGGAACGCCCGAAGCTGCTACCCCGCCTCCTCCGCCGCGTCGCTTAATTCGCCGGATTTTCTTCGCTTCGCATTACATTCGCCCGTGCTAGCAATTTAGCATGGCCGCCATTTCCGACGCCTCTGCTTGGAAGATTGCGCGCGTGATGCACGAAGCCGTGCGCGCGTGGCAGAAGGAAAATGGCCAGGAACCCGCCCCGCCCTGGAGCCGCGCCCCGCAATGGATGAAGACCGCCTCGTATGACGGCGTTGTCTGGCGCGTGAACAACCCCAATGCCAAGGCCTCCGCCCAGCACGACCAGTGGCTGTCGCAGAAGAAGAAGGAAGGCTGGAAGTTCGGCCGCGTGAAGGACGGCGTGAAGAAGACCCATCCGCTGATGGTGCCCTACGCCAAGCTCCCGGAATTCGAACGCCGCAAGGATGCGCTGGTCGGCGCCGTCGTGGACTCGCTGACGAAGGCGATGAAGTAGGGCTCGCGCCCTACTTCGACTTCAAGTTCAAATTCTTCAACGCCGCAAACGGGCTGTCGTCCGTGTTCGGCTTCGGCGGGGCGGCCGAGAAGCTCTTCGGCTCCGGACGCTGCTTGCCACCGCCCAGCTTACTCGAAGCCGTGGGCCGCGAAGGCGAAGTCTCGATGGCGCCGGATTTCATGGAGAGGCCGATCCGCTTGCGGTCGGCATCCACTTCCTTCACGCGCACCGAGACCACCTGTCCGGCCTTCACCACATCGCGCGGGTCCTTCACGAAGTTGTCCGACAGCTCGGAGATGTGGACCAGCCCGTCCTGGTGCACGCCGATATCCACGAACGCGCCGAACGCCGTCACGTTGGTGACCGTGCCTTCCAGGCGCATTCCCGGCTTTAGGTCTGAGATCGCCTCGATGCCATCTGCGAATGTCGCCGTCTTGAATTCCGGACGCGGATCGCGGCCCGGCTTCACCAGTTCCGAGATGATGTCCGTCACCGTCGGCACGCCGAACTTGTCGTCCGCAAAGTCCGCCGGATTGAGCGTGTTGAGGAACGCCTTGTCCCCGATGATGCCCTTCAGCGGCCGCCCCGATTTCTCGGCGATCTTCTCGGCCACCGGATAGGCCTCCGGGTGCACCGACGAGCCATCCAGCGGGTTCTTGGCGTCGCGGATGCGCAGGAAGCCCGCCGCCTGCTCGAACGCCTTCGGCCCAAGCCGCGGCACCTTCTTCAGTGCAGCGCGTGACTGGAACGGCCCATGCTCATCGCGATAAGCCACAATGTTCGCGGCCACCGCAATGTTGAGCCCCGACACCCGCGCCAGCAGCGGCGCGGAGGCCGTGTTCAGGTCCACGCCCACCGCGTTCACGCAATCCTCGACCACCGCGTCCAGCGAACGCGCCAGCGCGTTCTGGTCCACGTCATGCTGGTACTGCCCCACGCCGATGGCTTTGGGCTCGATCTTAACCAGCTCCGCCAGCGGATCCTGCAGACGCCGCGCGATCGACACCGCGCCGCGGATCGACACGTCCATGTCCGGGAATTCCTTGGCCGCCAGCTCCGACGCCGAATAGACCGAAGCGCCCGCCTCCGACACCATCACGCGCGTCAGCTTCAGCTCCGGCATCTTGGTCGACAGTTCGGCCACCAGCTTGTCCGTCTCGCGCCCAGCCGTGCCGTTGCCGACCGACACCAGCTCCACGCCATGCTTCTTCGCCAGCTGCGCCAGCGTCACCAGCGCTCCCGCCCAATCACGCTTCGGCTCGTGCGGATAGATCGTAGCCGTATCCAACACCTTGCCCGTCGCATCCACCACCGCGACCTTGCAGCCCGTGCGAATGCCCGGATCGACGCCCATCACCACTTTGTGGCCCGCAGGGGCCGCCAGCAGAAGATCTTTCATATTGTGCGAGAACACCCGGATCGCCTCGGCGTCCGACTTCTCCTTCAGCCGCGTCACGAGGTCCGAGAACGACTGCGTCGCAAGCCGCGTCTTCCACGCCTGCCGCGCCGTTTCCGCCAGCCACTTGTCCGCCGCGCGGCCTTTGTCCGAGATCTGGAATTCCGACATGATGGTCGTCACCGCCGGATGCCGCTTGTTCGGGTCATGCGGCAGGTCGAGGTCGATCTTGAGCACGCCCTCCTTCTCGCCACGCAGCAGCGCAAGAGCCCGGTGAGACGGCATATTCCCGATCGGCTCGTCGAATTCGAAATAGTCGGAGAACTTGGCGCCCTCCGTTTCCTTGCCCTTCACGAGGCCCGAGGAAAGCTTGCCGCCGCTCCACACCTTCTCGCGAATATTGCCGACCAGCGCGGGCGTCTCCGCAATCCGCTCAATCAGGATATTGCGCGCGCCTTCGAGAGCGCCCTCGACATCCTCGATCCCCTTGTCCTTGGCGATGTACTTGAGCGCTTCGGCCATCGGGTCGAGGCCCGGATCAGCCAGCAGCCGGTCCGCCAGCGGCTCCAGCCCCGCCTCGCGCGCAATGCTCGCCTTGGTGCGGCGCTTGGGACGGTAGGGTGCGTAGAGGTCTTCCAGCTCCACCTTGGTCATCGCCGCGCGGATCTGCTTTTCCAGCGCCGGCGTCAGCTTGTCCTGCTCGGCAATCGACTTGAGCACCACAACGCGGCGCTCATTCAGGATCACGAGATATTCGAGACGCTCGGCAAGGTTGCGCAGCTGCGTGTCATCCAGCCCGCCGGTCTTCTCTTTGCGGTAGCGCGCGATGAAGGGCACGGATGCGCCTTCCTCGATCAGCTGGATCGCGGCCGCCACCTGTCCCTCTCCGACCCCCAGCTCCTTCGCGATGATCTTCGCGATATCGGCAATCATGCGGGGATCGTGAGACATGGAGTACCTCGGAGGGTCAGTGTTTGTTGGGTCAGTGCGGCAGGCGACTCAGACCAGCAGCTTACAGCCAGCCCGTAGCCAGCCGCTATGTGTGGCGACCAATCGTTGACGACCGGTTAGGGAAAAATTCGTTGCGGAAACAGGTGGCACAGGGACCTGTGGATTTCCGGAAGCGGTCTTTAGACCGCGTTCCCCGCGAAGGCGGGGATCCAGGGGCTGCGCGCACCGACAGCGCCCCGAAACGCTCACACCACTTGCGCGGTCTCAGCTCGGAGCCCCTGGATCCCCGCCTTCGCGGGGAACGCGGACTTACGTCCGCTTCCAGAAACGTGCGGTGGAAACGTAATAGCGCATCTAACGCCCCTCATACGGATACCAGTTGTTGAGCTCGAGCGAGAGGTCCTTCCACTGAGGATTCGTCTCCTCGATCAGCTTCAACTTCCAGTCACGCTCCCATTTCTTGATCTGACGCTCGCGCGTCTTGGCAGAGTCCCGCGTCGGATGCGCCTCGAACCACACGAGCATCTTCACGCCATACTTCGAAGCGAAGCGCGACTTCTGTCCGTTCTGATGCTGCCAGACGCGCTCGGGAAGATTGTCGGTGTGACCGGTGTAAAGCGTGCCGTTACGCTGGCTCGCAATAATGTAGACCCAGAAATCTCTACCCGTCGCCCCCATGGCTCGTTTCTAACTTGTCGAAACGTGCACCTCAATCTGGAAGCGGACTTTAGTCCGCGTTCCCCGCGAAGGCGGGGATCCAGGGGCTCCAAGCACCAGTCGCTGACATGGAACTAGCGCCTAGGGAGCCGACCGAGCGCGCAGCCCCTGGATCCCCGCCTTCGCGGGGAACGCGGTGACTTGCGTCACCGCTTCCAGAGTCTGTCAGCCGGAAATGATCACTCAGCCGGCTGGAACGCCTTCACGCCCGTCCGCCACAGGATGAACGCGTAGGTATCCGCCGCCTCATTGTCCTGCTGCGTGCGCGTCGAGCCCATGCCGTGACCCGCATCGAAATCCACGCGCAAAAGGATCGGGTTCTTCGAGCTCGTCGCCGCCTGCAGCCTCGCCGCCATCTTTCCGATGTGGAACGGCCCTACGCGCGGATCGGTAACGCCCGTGGTGAGCAGCACGGCCGGATACGCCGTGCCATCCTTCACGTTCTGATAGCTGTCGATCAGCTTCACGGCCTGATAGCCTTCCTTCACGCGCAGGTCGCCCCACTCCGGCGCCTCGCCCCAGCCGTTCGACTCCGCCGGATAGCGCAGCGGGTTGTGCCAGCCGACGCCCGAGACCACAGCGGCAAACAGATCAGGTCTTTCCGTGAGAGCCATGCCCATGGTGATGCCGCCGGCAGAGCGCCCTCCGATCGCCAGCTTCGGCGTCGACGTATAGCCCTTGGCGATCAGCTCCTCGCACACGGCGATGAGATCGCGCCAGGTGTTGGCCTTGTTCATCTTCTGGCCGGCCGTGTGCCATTCCTTGCCATACTCCCCGCCGCCGCGGACGTTGGCGTAGCCGATGATCCCGCCCTGATCGATGAAAGCGAGCGTGCGGTTGGCAAACGCCGGCGTGTACGAGATCGAGCCGTACGAACCATACGCCGAAATCCAGGCCGGGTTGGATCCATCCAGCTTCACGCCCTTCTTGTGGATCAGGCTGTAGGGGATTTTCACGCCATCCTTGGCCGTCGCAAAGCCGCGCGTGGTCTCGTATCCCGAGACATCGATGGCGGGCTTGGGCGTGATGCCGGTGTCAGTCACCGCTCCTGACGCATCGACCTGGTAAATACCCGCAGGCGCTAGCCAACCGCCATAGCTCATCTTCACGCCATCGCGGTCATTGCTCGCAACCAGTCCGCCGATCGTGCCGTCGAACGGCAGCGCGATGTCGACGAGCTTGCCGGCCTTGTCGAGCTTCTTCAGCTTCCAGACGCCGCCATCCATGATGCGCAGGTAAAGGCCGTCCTTGGCCAGCCCGGTCGAGTCGATTACCGTCTCGCCCTGCGGCACGGCGTCTGTCGCCTTGGCAAGAGACGGCGCCTTCACGCTGGTCTTGATGATCTTGCCCCGCGGCGCGCCCTTTGTGGTGAGCAGGTAGAGATTGTCGCCATCGACTTCGAGCCCGGTGATCTCGTCCTCGAACTTCGCAACCTCAACCCACTTCGCCTTGCCGCTCGCAGCATCCGCCACCGGCGCCGAATAAAGCCGCACCTCCGGCCGCACATCCGCGAGGATGAGGAAGGCATGCGTCGATCCGCGCGCCGTGCCGATGATCGGCGCCTGGATGTCCTCGAACTTCACCTTCGCATCCATGTCCCGCTTCATCAGGACCGGGTCCTTCGCAGGATCATCGCCCAGCTTGTGGAATCGCGCCTGGCTGTCGAGGTAGCGCTTGGGGCTGTCCGGCGGGCTGGTCAGCTCGTTGTAGAAGAAGCCCGACGCGTCATCGAGCCAGGCGGGCGATGCGTTCTGCGTGTTGGGAATGGTCTCGGCCAGGTCCTTGCCCGTCGCCGTCTCCAGGATGTGCAACAGCGAATCCTCGCTGCCATCCTTCGACACGCCGTAAACGACATACTTCCCGCCCGGCGAGGCATCCCACCAGTCCAGCGAAACGTGGCCGCCGCCCGTAGCCATCGTGGTCGGGTCGACCAGCACGCGGTCGCCGCTCTTCTCGCGCACATAGAGCTTGTAGCTTTCCGTGCCCAACGGCCGCTGTTCGAAGAACAGATACTCGCCCTCTTCCTGCACACGCGCCGTCGCCACGATATCGCCCGTGACAGCCTTGATACGCGCCAGCAGCTTGTCGCGCCCCGGGATCGCATCGATCACGCCACGTGTGTGCTCGTTCTCGGCTTTCAGGAAGGGCAGCCAGTCCGGATCCTTCGGGTTCTCCATCCAGCGGTAATTGTCGGTGATCTTGTCGCCGAAATAATCGTCGGTCGCCGGCTCGACGCGCGCGACCGGCGCTGGCGGCGCAGCCGACAGCTTTGGAAGTTTGGCCTCCGCCGGAACCTCCACCTTCGGCGAACAGGCCACAACGGCGAGCGTGGCTGCACTCGCACCAATGAACAGACGACGCGTCAGAACCGACATGACAATCTCCCGGCGCACCCGCGCCTCGCATCCAACCGCCGCAAATCTACGCGGACGCGGAGGCCCGTGGGAAGCCGTGCCAGCGATTTACGTGAGCCAATGATGGATTGTGCGGGGAGTTGCGGCCTGCGCCTTTAGATCAGGGCCCAGACAATCAGCAGGCCAAGAGCGATAGCAATGACGCCCATCAGAGGCAGGATGCGCCTGACAAGCGGAAATACCCACACAGCCTGGCTCTTGTGAAAGCGATAGAGGAACATCAGGGGGATCGCCGTTACTACCAGCACCGCTCCAAATCCGAAGAACACGATCGGAAGCTTCATGTCGCGCGACGCCGCCATGAACGCGAAACCGATGATCAAGCGCAAAACGGCTTCGAGCGTATTGACGCGCGCCGAGCTGGCGAACCCCTCGAAAAAGCGCATGACGACTGCTGGACGGATGAAAATCATGAGACCGAGAGCGACGAGGTAGGCGACACTGGCCCAGACCACAGATCGCCACGCCAACACCAGCAACTCGTGCTGCGTCAGCGCCTCTACGACCTGATCCATTCAAGCCCCCCGGCCGAAAGCCCGCCTACTTGATCTTCCGCCCGCCACTCTCGTTCGGGTTCTTCGCCGCGGCCTCCGCGGCAATCCTCGCCGCGTCCTCCGCCGAAAACCCAAGCTCCTTCAGCACCTCAACCGTGTGCTCCCCCAGCATCGGCGGCTCACGACGAATGTCGGCAGGCGTGCCCGCGAACTTCACCGGATGCTGCATCGCCGTGTACGAGAAACCCTCGGGATGCTGGCGCTCATGGATGAAGCCCGTGCCGCGCAGGTGCTTGTCCTCCAGCACCTCCTCCAGCGTCGCACAGCGCGCCGCCGGAATATCCGCCTTGGCCATCAGCGCCAGCCACTCATCCGTCGTCTTGGTCGCCGCCACTTCCGCGACCAGCTCGTACAGCGCCCCGATGTTCGCTGTGCGCGCCGTGTAGGTGGAGAAGCGCGGATCGGTGGTCATGATCTCCGGACGGCCGCCCAGTTCGAAGAAGGTTTTCCACTGCACATCGGAATACGGCATGATGCCGATATATCCATCCTTGGTCGGATACGGCACGCGGTTGCGGCTGGACGAGCGCGTATACGCCATCTGCGTCATCGGCGGATTGAAGGTGTGGCCGTACAGGTTCTCGACCAGGTTGAACGCCGTGAACGCCTCCAGCATCGGCGCCTCGATGAACTGCCCGCCCTTGTTCTGCGAGCGCGCAAACAATCCCGCGATCACAGCATAGGCCGCGTGCAGGCCGCTCACCTTGTCTGCCATCAGCGCGGGCATGTACTGCGGCGGCCCGCCATCGCGCTTGTGAAACAGGTCCGCAATGCCCGAGCCAGCCTGGATCAGGTCGTCATACGCCGGCTTGCCCTCATACGCCCCGCCCGCGCCATAGCCGGCGCAGTGAACATAGATGATGTCCTCGCGGATCCTCTTCAGGTCGTCATAGCCGAGGCCCAGCCGCTTCAGCCCGTCCATCCGCACATTGGTGAAGAACACATCCGACTGCTTCACCAGCCGCTTGATCGCCTCGAGCCCGTCGGCCGTCTTCAGGTCCAGCAGAATCGCTCGCTTGTTGCGATTGCAGCCCATGTAGATCGCGCCCATGCCCGGCGCCGGAGACGGGCCCGCATGGCGCATGATGTCGCCCCCGCC
>Ga0070685_10001244_pt1 | contig 13528 bp, 9 predicted proteins | sample KBSS13LmetaG_FD_65651 | JGI IMG/M metagenome (GOLD analysis project Ga0070685, IMG submission 65651) | Switchgrass rhizosphere microbial communities from Kellogg Biological Station, Michigan, USA - KBS S1-3L metaG | ecosystem: Host-associated > Plants > Roots > Rhizosphere ...
AACAGCCCCTTCTCAACCCGATGGTTTGTTCTGACGTTCGGCACCGACACGTCACTTACGACCGCCCCGGGATGGGACAACGTTACGGGACTCGGCACGCCGAACGGCCTGAAGTTTGTTCAAGCCGTGGTTGCTGCCGCACCTGCAGCGGCGCACTAAACGTTCCTTGTCGTGAAGCGCGAGAGGCCGCCGAAAGGTGGCCTCTTTCGTTTTAGTAGGGTGCATCCTTCTGCTGATCTCGCCTGCATAGCTGTGACATTTCTCCTCACCTTCCGTGCCGTTCATCACAGAGAAGCCGAGCATCCTCATGTGGAATAAGCGCAAGGTCGGCCGCGCTTGCTCGGTGGCCAGGACGATTCAGTTTGGCAATCGCGGCTGTCCAGCACGTGAGGAGAATGCGAGGCGGCGCACAGGCACACCTGCTGCGTTGCGATGACGGACACTTTTACGTCGTTAAGTTCAGAAACAATCCGCAGCATTTGCGAGTGTTAGCCAATGACTTCCTGGTGACGCGATTGGCTGAGCGCGTTGGGTTGCCGGTTCCCGCGACAGAAATCGTCGATGTTGGTCCATGGCTAGTCGAGCACACCCCGGAATTGAACATCATGCTGGGATGCAATGCGATCCCATGCGAACCGGGCCTGCAGTTTGGGTCGCGCTACGTGATCAGCCCATTGGAAGGGCAAGTATTCGATTACCTCGCGCCAGAGTTGTTTGAACGAGTTCGAAATCTGGAAACGTTCGCAGGAATGCTGGTTGTCGACAAATGGACGTGCAATTCCAATGGACGGCAGGCCACCTTCTGGCGGCGCCTGACCGAACGCAAGTACACGGTCAGTTTCATCGACCAAGGGTATTGCTTCAATGCAGGCGAGTGGACGTTTCCTGATTTTCCGTTGAGGGGAGTGTATTGCCGCAATGAAGTGTATTCGCACATTCGTGGGTGGGATTCGTTCGGCCCGTGGCTTACCCGGATCGAAAACCTTCCGGAGGAAGTCATCTGGAATCTGGCGAGCGAGGTTCCTCCTGACTGGTACGGCGCACAGTGGGATGAGATGGAAAAGCTTGTGAAGACGCTGATCGAGCGGCGGTCGATGGTGCGTGAGCTGATTGTGGCGTTTGGAACTTCGCCGCGCAGGCCGTTTCCGGAGTGGAGAGAGGCTGCGTAAGGTGGCGTTGCGTTGACGGATCTGCAACAACTCGAACTGTTCGTGCTTCGCTACGTGCCCAATGTGGTGCGCGCAGAATTCGTCAACTTTGGCGTAATCCTGGTGAAAGAGTCGAACCAGGTAGCGGGATTTCGTTTCACTCACGACTGGCGAAGGATCCGCTGCTGCAATCCAAATGCGGACATCGAAGCCTTGCAGGCGATGCAGAGACACTTGGAAGGCGAGTTGTGGCGCACACCTTCATGGATGGAGAGCCGTCGAGTCTTCTCCTCTTACATTTCCAGCGGGTTCGAACTGGAACTTCCCGTCGCCGTTCTTACGCACGACGTGAACGCGGAACTCAATATCATCTCGAAGATTTATCTGGAACCAATTCGCCCGATGGGCACATCGGTAGGTAGGGAAACGGGAAAGAGCGCGATCATTTCAGTAATGGATAGGGAATTCCGTCAGTTCGGCGTGCTGGAACTGCTGCAACGACATGCCAGCGTTGCGCCTTACACTGTTCCCGAAGATGCTTACGTGATTGACTACCTGTATCAGCTGCGGGATGTAGTCAAGATGTTCCAGGCTATTCCGGTCGCGCGGACCAAGGATGCAGCAGTAAACTTCGCCTACAGGTATCCGAAGATTGCCGCGGGGCTCCGCAGGGACCAGAAGTATTTAGAGATGACCGCAGTAGTGGAAGCTGCGTACGACGCGAGTGACCCCAGCGTCGCGTGTGCGCTGCATATGTTGCAAGAGCTCGACATTCGAGTGGCGCGGACAAGCGAAATGCACGCGATTGCAGAGGCGGCACGAATTGATCTGCGAGCTTGATACTGCGCCCTGAGGCATCACCCGAAGCCGCTGCGCCTAGTCGAGTTGAACGACACCGGCGCTTGTGCTCGCCAGGCGCTAGTTGCTGTTGGCCGGCCCAGAGGCTTTTTCTCCGGGAGGCGGTGGAATCGTAATATCGATTTCCGACACGCTTCCCAGTGACGACAACGGCTTGTCGAATTCCTTTGTGTTGCCGACTACGAGGATTGCCAGCTTGTCCTTGTGCAAGTATTTTGCGGCAACACGTGCCACATCTTCCTTCGTTACTTTCTCCACACCAGCGCGATACTGTTCCAGAAAATCAAGCGGGTAGCCATAGAACTCGTAAGCCATCTTCTCGTGCAGGACCTTATCTGGCGTATCAAAATTGAAGATGAAAGAGTTCAGGATGCTGTCTTTTGCTTTCTTGATTTCGAGATCATCAATAGGAGTCTTCTGGAGATTGTCAATGTCTTCGTAGAGGGCCTGAATGGCCTCGATGGTGGTCTGGCTCTTGGTGCCCATCACCAGGCGCGTGATACCGGGACGATCAAAGTTGGTACCGATGCCGCCGCCGACTGAATAAGCCAGCCCGCGCTTGGTACGAATGTCGAGGAACAGTCGGGAGGCAAAGCCCCCGCCGAAGGCTTCGTTGAAAACTTCGATCGCGTAATAGTCAGGATTCTTTCGAGTCGTGCCCAAGTCAAGCATCCGAATGGCACTTTGGTTTACATCGTCTTTGGGAATAAGGTAGTAGCCCGGTTTGGCGCTTTTGAATTCGACTACGGGTTTGGGAGCAGCCTCACCTTTGGGCCATGAACCGAACGCTGCGCGCAGCTTGGCTTCCATGGCTGCTGAGTCGAAGTCGCCATTGATTCCGATAATGATGTTGTTCGGTTGAACGTACTTCTTGTGCCAGTCGACCAAATCCTGGCGGGTAACTGCACCGATGGTGGTGTATTCGGGCTGACGGGCATAGGGATTGTCCGCACCGTAGGCGAGCTTCAGGGCTTCGCGCGATGCGATTCCTCCCATGTCATCGTTACGTCGAGAGATGCCGTCATATGCCGATGCCTGCGCGAGTTCGAGCTTGTCGGCACGAAACTCGGGATTACGCAGAAGATCGACGAAGACTTTGAAGACGTCATCGAAATCGGCTTTCAAACACGACCATCCAGCGGTGGTTGAGTCGGCGCCTCCGGATGTTTCGACTTTTGCGGCGCGTATCTCGAGATAGTCGTCGAGTTGATCTCCATTCTGCGTCTTCGTACCGCCCGTGCGCCAAACTTCACCGTAGAGATCGACAAGCCCAGTTTTAGCCGCCGGTTCGCTGATCGAGCCGCCGCGAATTCGGGCCACGCCATCGATTAACGGCAGCTCGTGGTCTTCCTGAAGAAAAATGACCATGCCGTTGGGAAGCGCGATGCGCTTGGGTTGTTTCGGCTTAAATTCGGGCAACGCGGGAATCGGAATTTTCTGCCAGTCTTTGTACTGGCCGAATGCGGGCAGCGTTGTGATGACCAGTATGGCAAGGGCAAGGATTACGCGCTTCATTGGCCACCTCCTTGTGCTGCAGCGGCAGGTTTGGGAGGAGCCATGGTCTCGATGATGCCGAAGGTGCGATTTGCAGGGACGAATGTTTCTGTTGCAACTCGCCGTATATCCGCTTTGCTTACCTGATCGATACGATCGACCGATTTGAACAGCTCATGCCAGTCGCCATACATCGCCTGATAGGTGGCAAGTTGCGTGGCAAGACCTTCGTTGCTACCTAATCCTCGAAGAAGGGAGGCCTTTGCGCGGGTCTTGATCATCTTTAGTTCGTCGTCGGTGATATCAGTGGTTTTCAACTTTTCGATCTCAGCGTGAATCGCATCCGCCATTTCCTGGGGTGTGTGTCCGGGGAGCGGAAATGCGTAGAACGCAAACAAGTGTGGATACTTCACTCCGGGCATGCCGGAGAAGCCAGCGGAGTCAGCGGCGATTTTTTTGTCGCGTACCAGAGTGCGATACAAACGCGAGGTTCGGCCATTCGACATCAGGTCGGCGATCGCGTCATAGATAGCGTCGTCCTTGTCGAGATAACCCGGGCGATGGTAACCCTCCAGGTAGAGAGGCTGGGAACGGTCTTTAAGTACGACCCGCCGCTCGGAATTCTGTGGTGGCTCGATGGTTGTCCTCTCATCTGGTTCGGGCTTGGTTGGGAGTTGTCCGAAATATTTCTCGATAACGGGCAGAGTATTGCTCGCCTTTACGTCGCCAACTACGGCGAGAACCATGTTTGAAGGCACATAGTAGCGATCGTAGAAGTTCAAGGCGTCGGTCGCCGAGAAGGAATTCAGGTCCGACATCCATCCGATGCCGGGACGGTGGTATTGATGAGCTTGAAAAGCGGCCGTCACGAATTGCTCGACCAGTCGCCCGACGGGGTTGCTGTCGACGCGCATGCGCCGCTCTTCGATCACGACGTTGCGCTCTTTATAAAATTCGCGCATTACGGGTTGCTGAAAACGCGTTGCCTCGAGGTAGGCCCAGAGTTCCAACCGGTTCGAAGGAAACGAGTAGAAGTAGACAGTCTTGTCGGCAAAGGTGGAGGCATTCATGCCCTCGCCGCCTTCCTGTTCCACGATCTTGCCGAATTCATTCGGCTTTACAAACTTGTCAGCTTCCGCGATCGCGTCTTTCCATGCTTTCTCAAGTTGGGCAAGCTTCTGCGCGTCTTGTCCGACCATTCGGTCTCGCTCGGCGAGATAAGCCTCGTACGCTTTCTCGACTTTCTCGAGAGCTACTTTTTCGGCCGCATAGTCTGTAGTACCAATCGTGTCTGTACCCTTGAATGCCATATGCTCGAACATGTGAGCTAAGCCAGTTTTCGCGTATGGGTCTTGGACTGAGCCGGCATTAACGAAGGTGTAGAACGAAAAGACTGGTGCTTCCGGACGTTCGCAGACGATGACAGTCAAACCATTCGAGAGCTTTTTGACTGTGATGCGTTTTTCGAACGAGGCCGCGTCCTGCGCGGATGCGAACGAAAGTAAAAGGGCGACGATCAGAATTTCCAAAAGGAAGCGGCGTTTCATCGGACCTCCACAACGGTTGGACACATGAACATGAAGGAAGAAATCGAAGTTACGTGGCGGCGGGGGCGGTTGTCAAACGCGGCTGGTCCGGCGGATCAGGACAATCGTTATGTCATCCTCGTTCAGTCTTGTGTCGACAAGCGATTTGAGGTCCGCCATCGTTCTTTGCGGGTCGCTGGCGAAGGTACGCTGCAACCGGGCTTCCGGATTAGCATCAGAGATTGAGTCGACCAGTCCGTCAGTGAAAATCAGTAGAGTGCCGTTGGGAGCAAGCTGAGCCGTGCGAGATTCGTACGTTGAGTCTGGGAAGAGACCTAGCGGCAGGCCTGTCGTTTCGAAGCTCGTTGCGGATCCCGAACAGGACAAGACTGGAGAGTTGTGACCAGCGTTTACATATGTCAAGTGTCCTGAACTGCGATCGAGCAAAACGAGAACAGCGGTTGCAAATCGATCGGCGGGAGTGTAACGACTCAGGTGTCGGTTGATCTGTATCGACAATCTCTGTGGGTCGGGATCTACTGTGGCCATGCTTCGAACAAGCGCCTGGATGTTTGCCGCCAGCAATGCGGCCGCCATGCCTTTCCCAGAGACGTCTGCAACGGCGAAAAGAGTACGACCATCGGGCAGATCGATAACGTCGAAGTAATCCCCGCCGACATCTCTGAATGGCTTGTAGTAAGTCTCGAGCTGATATCCCTGAATTTCTTCGAGTGTTTGAGGAATAAGCGTTTGCTGAATCTGTCGCGCAGCAGTCTGATCGGATTCGAGTTGCGTCTTGCGCACAAACTCTGACGTCAGTGTCGCGTTGAGCATGCAGTTACCGACAAGGTAAATCAACGACACGATCGGGTAGATGATCAGTCCCTTCGGCCACATGATGGGCCATACCAAGGAATGAGAAATACCCGCGTAGACTGCGTAGCCTTGAATCAGAATCCCAGTCCAAGCGACGAATCGCTTGGAAGTGGACATTTCGCTGGTCCAGTCGTAAAAGGCATAGTCAAATGCACGACGTAGCGGACCTGCCGATCTATTGAGCCGCGTGTGGGTTAGGTGGATCTTCAACAGTCCTCGATGTGTTCCTGTCGTCTTGGAAAGAGGAGACTGATGTTACTGCTACCGGCGGAATCGCCCTGCGCTGCTCACAAAACGCAGGCGTTGGCGGGCGCAATCCTCACGCAAACAAAGATTCCACAAACTCCCGCGGGTCGAATGGAAGCAGATCCCCAGCTTTCTCACCCACGCCGACGTAGCGTACCGGGACCCCTAATTCGCGGGAGATTGCGACGACAACGCCACCCTTTGCGGTTCCGTCGAGCTTTGTCAGAACAATGCCTGTGACGCCGGCAGATTGAGTGAACAAGCGAGCTTGTTGCAGACCGTTTTGTCCGGTGGTTGCGTCCATGACCAAGAGCGTTTCATGGGGCGCTCCGGGGATGATGCGCTGCGCTGTACGCGTCATCTTTTCAAGCTCCGACATCAAGTTGGTTTTCGTGTGCAGTCGGCCGGCCGTATCGACGATTACGTAATCTGTCTTACGCGTCTGGGCGGACTGCAAAGCGTCATAGAGCACGGCGGACGGATCGCCTCCCGGCTTTGTCTTAATCACTTCAGTTCCTGTGCGCTGGCCCCAAATCTCAAGTTGATCGATAGCGGCGGCGCGAAACGTATCGGCAGCGGCCATGAGCACAGTCTTACCTTGCCCGCGAAGGACGCCGGCGAGCTTTCCTATTGTCGTTGTTTTGCCCGTGCCGTTCACACCTACGACCAGAATCACTTCAGGACCTTCTACCTTGCGAACTGGCTTGGAGTCGGCGGTGGTGAGAATTGTCAGAAGTTCTTCCTTCAGCAAGCGCTTCAGTTCGCTGACGTCTTTGATCTGTTTTCGATCGGCTTTCTCTCGCAGCTTTTCGAGGACTTCGTGAGTCGTAGTCGTGCCAAGATCTGCACTGAGCAGAGTAGCTTCAAGGTCATCTAAAGTATCCCGATCGATCTCTTTACCGATCGGCACAACGTCATCGATACGCTCCGCGAGGTTCTCGCGCGTGCGGGTGACCGCTTCTTTCATGCGGTCCAGAAAACTTGGTTTTTGTTCTTCGTCGAGACTGCCGAATAGGGTCTGAATCATGAGAAATCCATAAAGTTCAATTATACGGGGCCAGTGCGAACGGATGAGGGTGAGACCCGGCAGGTTTTCCAAAAGGAACGACGACAGAATTCTGGAAGCGCTGGCTTCGAGCAAATGAAGACCACGACCGCAAATAGCGCGATTAGCAGGATGTGATCATTTGGATCATCTCGGTCGATCGGTTACAGATGCCTTTGTGATAGAAGCAATCGTTGGTGTTCCTGCTTGCCGCATGATCTGTTCGGTTTCGCGCCGCAAGATGGTAAGGACGGCTTCAACGCCAGGTTGTCCAAAAGCTGCCAAGCCCCATGCCGGTGGGCGTCCCACACCAACAGCGGTGGCACCCAGCGCGAGCGCCTTGAAAACGTCTGTGCCACGCCTAAATCCGCTGTCGATCATCACCGGAATTTTGCCGTTTGCGCCTTGTACCACTTCTGGTAAGCACTCAATCGTCGAACGGAGAGTTTCTTCCGCACGTCCGCCATGGTTCGAAACGATGATGCCATCGACGCCGTGTTCAACTGCAAGTTGAGAGTCTTCGCGCGTCACGATTCCTTTTACGATGAGCTTCATCGAGGTGGAATCTTTTAACTTTTTTACGAAATCCCAATTCATCGACGTTAGATGAAGGCCCGTCACCTTGGAAACGTCGAGATGGTCGAATGCCGGTTTCCGGCTGATATAGCCCTGAAATGAGCTGCGATCGTGACAATTCGAGCACTCGCGCGAATCTACGCGCACAAAGCGTTCTTGTGTTTCGCGGTTGCTGTCATTTTGCAAGTCGACTGTGAGCACGAGTACTGGCGAACCGGCGGACTCAGCACGCTTCACGATCCCGCGCGTAACCTCCCAAACATCGGTGGGATATAGCTGTTGCCAGACCGGACCGCCGCGGGCAGCGCTCACTTCTTCGACGGATGAAGTTCCTACGGTCGAGAGAATCTGCAGGTGGCCTTTCGTGCGCGCGGCCCGGGCGACAGCGACTTCGCCATCTGGATGGAATGCTTTCATCGAACTTACGGGCGAGAGAAAAATTGGAGTAGGCCACTTGGTACCTAGCAGGTTGACCGATGTGTCGAGCGTTTCGACATTGATGAGTCGCCGCGACCGAATCTCAAGTTGTTGGAAGCCTTCGCGATTCGCCTGAATCGATGCATCGCCGTCTACACCCGTGGCAAGGTATCCCCAGTGCGCGGGCGGAAGCGCCTTGCGAGCAATGGGTTCGAAGTCCATGACATTCAGGGCCTGGTCGGGCTTCGTAATTTCGGGCTGAGCACCTTCCTCTAACGAAGCTAGAAACCGAAGGATCGAGGATTGCTTCCCGAGAGGCGAAGGAAATGACGCAAGCGCAGGGCTTGCCGCAAGGAAGCGCAGAAAACGGCGACGAGTATCGATGGAGCTGTCTGGCATGTTGTTGTGGGCGCGGGTCACGGGATTTTGCGCTATCCGCCCCGCAGCGTCAATAGAGAATCAGAGCTTGCTTGTTTCGACAGGAACTCCGGGATCGGAAGGTGTGGCAGAGACTGCTCTCTCTGGGGCTGGAGCAGCAATTGGAGCGACGACTGTCTTTGGACCGTTCGCTGGTGCGGGAGGCGCAACACGTTGCGGCATCTGCGCTCCGACTCGCAACAGGCGAATCTCGCCACGTTCATAGACCGCGGTGAGTGCGGCGACTGGTGCCGGATCTAACCGCTTTCCAGCCAATTTGTGAATAATGTCGAGCGCTTGGACTGGATCATGCGCTTGCTGGTATGGCCGATTGGTGGTGAGCGCATCGAAAGTGTCAGCCACGGCAATCACACGCGGGAGCAAAGGGATCTGATCGCCTTTCAGGCCGTACGGGTACCCGCGTCCATCGAGCGACTCGTGATGTAGTTCGATTCCAGGCAGCATTTCTTTAAGCTGCTTCACCTGACGAAGGATGTTCGCGCCCTTTGTGGTGTGGGTCTTCATGATTTCGAATTCTTCAGGGGTGAGCGCGCCCGGTTTCTTGAGAATCCGGTCCTCGATGCCGATCTTTCCAACATCGTGCAACTGCGCTGAAATGCGAAGCGTGTCGATGAATGCGTCGTCGAGCTTCATTTCGCGGGCGATCATGATCGAATATCGGGTGACACGATCGGAGTGGCCGCGAGTGTAGGGATCCTTTTCGTCAACGGCGCCTGCCAGCATCTGGATTGAGCCGATAAAAAGTGCCCGATTTTCTTCGGCGGCGCGCTTCAAGTCCAAGACGAAGTGTTCCAGTTCCTCCGACATGGTATTGAAGGTACTGGCAAGTTCTCCAATTTCGGTCCGGGTCTTCACGTGTACGCGCTGGGTGAAGTCCCCTTTAGCAATCGCGCGACTTGACTGGTTCAAGACTTCGAGCGGGCTTGTAATTTTGCGAGCCGCGATGATGCTTAGACCCACGCTAAGTAATACTGCGAGCAGCGCCAGCAGTCGCGCGGTGCGCTGCATTTCGTAGATGCCGCGATATGCCTCGAGCTGAGGTTTCTGCGCGACTACTGCCCAATCAAGCGAAGTGACAGGGCTGTAGGTTCCCAGCATCTGAGTAGTCGTTTTGCCTTCGGTTGCTGCGAATTCGCGCGTGGCTGCGAGTTGCGCCTTGTTGCCTTGCTCAACGAACATGCGAACGATGTCGAAGCCCTTCATGTCTTGCCCGGTTGCCAAGTCAGCTCGTGCTGCTGCTACCAGGCGACCTTCTCGATCAACGACATAGGGCGACAGACCACTTCTGTTCACTTCACGTAATCGGCGGATCAGGGGTTGCAAATCTGCAACGGAACCAATCATTCCAAGAAACCGCCCACCATACATGATTGGCGAGCTAACTAACATCACCGTGTGACTTGCCTTGCCGCTGCCAACGACGAGAGCTTGTCCGTTGTACATTCGCCCGTCACGAGCGGCTGCAAACCCTCGTTCCAACTCTCGTTGCAGAAAGGCATCGGGATCAATGCGACCTGCGGAAACGCCCTTCGCGTCAGCGTTCAGGACGGTTGCGTAAGCGATGTCGTTCGATGACGACACAAAATTCTCTAGAAGCGCGCGCAGTTCGGGTGTTTGGACTCTCGGTCCTGCAATGTCCCCGCCACTGGTTACCTGGATGGCAGAGGCGAGATTTGCGAGCATCATTTGCAGGGTGTCATGGCGCTGGGATATGTCGTCCGCAAGCGAGCGGGTCACCGTATTCTGCAGCAGCATCTCGTTCGTTTTCAGCCGGTCGCGGTTGATCACCTCAACTTGGGCGGAATAGAAATACATGGGTACCACGCTGATGAGGAGCAGGACGCTCAGCATGACCCAAAGAATCGGAATGCGCGCGGGAATAAGGTGTTTGAGCGACAAAGTGGTCCCAGTGCGCTCGTGGGGGCGGCGCGGAATGGCGAATCCATCAAAAAGTTTAATGGCAAACCTTCAAGGGCGCGTTGGTACCTTGGGCCAATAAACGGGTTACCAACGTTCATGTACTTCCGGAGAGGCGCCTTGGGCTGTTACTTGGCGTAGTAGCCGTTGCGACAGCGAACGACCCAATGTCGTTTTTGGGCAGTCAGCCGAACTGAGCGGTAGCTTCCGTCCGTCTGAAAATTTGATGGCCTATAACTGAGTGCGTATTGATTCCGAAGAACTTTCTCGATGGTTTGAAACGCTCCCTTTAGCTCTTCATTGTGGCGAGCGGGCAAGATCGCGCCGCCCGACGCGGCTGTGAGTTCCTCCAAAAAGCTCTGACCCTTTGTTCCATTTTCGGACGGAACCGTAGCATCCACCACGAGGACGACCGCGTCAGAACTAATGGTTGAGTTGATACTTTCTTTCAGGGATGCGCGACTCGTGGTATCCGCGCCATCGGTGAGAAGAATGATGACTTTGCGGGCCCCGCTGGGCGACGAATGGAGCCTTCGGGATGCGAGCAGCAGCGCGTCATACAAAGATGTGTCCCCGCCGGGTACTAGTTTGTGGACGGCGGTGTTCAGACGTTTTGTGTCGGAAGTCATCGATTGAACTTCTTTTACATCCGTGCCAAATGCAATTACGGAAGCTTGATCGATTCCCGGACGTAAGACACGTTTGAGCAAAATAGATGCAGCTTTTTGTTCGAAGGGAAAGCGATAGCGGATAGAACTACTTATATCCACCAACAAGACGATCTGCAGCGGCAAATCGGTGCCGGCTTGGAAGCGGTACACCCGTTCCGGTGGCAGCCCATTATCGAGAAGATGAAAATCCTCCTGTCTCAAGACATTCACAAATTTTCCGTGGGGATCTGTAACGGTAAACAGAAGGTGGACTTCATCGACCCGTTTAGAAAACGTAACGATCGAGTCTGAGTCGACTAGTGCCCGGGCGGTCCCAATCTCCTGACACGCCCCGACTCCTACTAAAAAAAAGAGGAACAACAAAAGCAATTGGGTCGCGTGTCGCGATATCAATTGCATGATGTTTCGAGATTTTCTTGATCGTTGAAACGATAAAGGAGTGTTTGGCATAACTACAGACGCTCGCTCATCAGTATTCGCCAACACAACGTTGAGGGCGGAGGGAGTTGGAGACTCAAAGGCCTCACGAACAGATTGTTGGAGATGATACAACAACAGACCTACTTCACCTCAAAATTCCTCGGGTCTAATGAGATGTTGTTGCTGATCTGCTTTTCACTCATGTCCCACTCCCAAAGGTTCGTGCGGCCGTTCTGCAATTCCTGGGTGTACTTGAGCACGTACTGGGTCGGAAGAGTGACGCCATCTGTGGTTTTGAAATCGCCAAACGTTTCCTCAATGCGATAGCGAGTCTCGTTCTGACGTGCCGATAGCGTCTCGCCTGTATCTCGACTTACTGGCGAACTTGCATCCTGTTGGTTTAGTGCGGGAATGGGAGTACCTGCATTGGGCGCTTGTACAATGCCCGCTTTGATCGACATCGTATAGACAGATTTCACATGGCGATAAGTCTCAGGATCAAAGTAAAGATGTATGTCTAGATCGCTACTCTTCTTAGGCTTGTACCGAACATCGATCAATTTCTTTCCATCGATTGCCTTAAGTCCGTCGTAAGACAGCTTTGCCTTACGATCGCCGAGATTCAAGAGAGGCCAAGATGTCGATAGGGCTCCACCGAGCAAACCTTCTCGAATGATGGTGTCTTGTGTTCGGATAAATTCTCCAAATATGGAGCGTGTTTGCTGTGCGGTTGCGCTTGCGACCTGCACACGCTCCCCGTCGAACACGATGCGCTCGCCATGATAGTCAGTCGTCGAAAATTTCATCATAAAGTGAAATTTTCGACCTGTTGACACAAGGACGCTTTTGCCATCCAAAGTCGCAGACCCACCGGTCAAGATCCGAAACTGGGCTGCGCCTTGCGCCACTCGCCCTTGTCCGCCGGTGCGAACTGCCTCTGCACCAATCGAATTCAAGTGGTTGGCAACGATTTGCTCTGGGTTCACGACAGGTTCAGCAGCGAACGCCTGAAGGGACACAAGACTAAAGAAGAAAGCAACCGCGAACGCTACTCGCACTACGAATTTCATCACTACCCTCGAGGTTGCATGAACCTCAATAACGTCGTGATCCGATGCAACAGGATTTTCGCAACCGGAAACGGATTTTATCACCAAATTTTCTGAATAGCCGAAAATGTGCCGATAGCTAATGAGCTAAAGCCTCGCTCTTGGCGCTGCGCGTCATTAATTCGTGGATCGCGTCTGCTGGCGCCTTACCTTGTTGAAGAATTGCATACATTTGCTCCGCGATTGGCATCTCGACGCCGCGAGAGCGGGCGAGACCCACGGCGGCATTCGTAGTGAAGACCCCCTCCGCGACCATGCCGTGCATGCCCGCGATGATGTCGGAGAGCTTTCGCCCCCGTCCGAGTTCCACTCCTACTGAGCGGTTTCGAGAAAGCCCACCGGTACACGTCAGAACTAGATCACCAAGGCCCGCAAGTCCAGCCATGGTGTCAAGGCGGCCGCCGCAAGCGACAACCAGTCTCGTCATTTCCGCAAGACCGCGTGTGATCAAGGCTGCTACCGAGTTGTGGCCGAGTCCCAACCCGTCGCACACACCGGCCGCGATGGCGATTACGTTCTTTAGTGAGCCGCCCAACTCGACGCCAATCACGTCATCATTGGTATAGACACGGAAGCGTGGATCGCTGAATTCCTCCTGTACGGTATGCGCAAGCTCTGCATCGCGAGATGCGACGGTAATTGCCGTCGGATCACCCCTTGCCACCTCCTTGGCAAACGATGGTCCACTGAGAGCGCCAATCCGCACGGAGTGGGTGTTCTTTTCCAAGACTTGCGTGACTACTTCTGACATTCGTAGCAGAGAGCCTTCCTCAAGGCCCTTTGTGGC
>Ga0070685_10001246_pt1 | contig 13518 bp, 14 predicted proteins | sample KBSS13LmetaG_FD_65651 | JGI IMG/M metagenome (GOLD analysis project Ga0070685, IMG submission 65651) | Switchgrass rhizosphere microbial communities from Kellogg Biological Station, Michigan, USA - KBS S1-3L metaG | ecosystem: Host-associated > Plants > Roots > Rhizosphere ...
GGTCCCTCGACGCCCGCGTAGCTGTAGCCGAGCACCTCGCCGTCCCGCTCGGCGACGAGGACGACGACGGCCGGCTCAGCGAGTTGCCGCCCGAGGTACGAGGCGTACGCGTGCTCGGTCTGCGGCGTGTCCGCGATGAAGCGCACCGGGTCGAAGCCGTGGTGCGTCCGCACGAGGAGCGCGCCGAGCCGGCCGAGAGCCGGGAGGTCCGCGCGCGTCGCGGGGCGGATGGTGACGGCCGGAGCGTCGGATGGTTGCACGGGGAGGTCTGCCGAAAGGATCAGGATGCGGACGAGCCGGCGGCCGGCTCGACGCGGTAGCGCAGCCAGAGGACGTCGTCCGCGCGCCGCTCGACCGATTCCAGCGCGAGCCGCTGCGGCGTGACGTCGCCGCCGTCGAGGTCGAAGAGCGCCGGCGTCCCCATGCGCCCGTCGGCCACGGGCGCGACGAGCAGGCTCACCTCGTCGATCAGCCCCGCGCGGAGCAACCCGCCGTTGATCCGCCCGCCGCCCTCCAGCATGAGCGTGCGCACACCGAAGCGCGCGCCGATCTTTTCGAGCGCGAGCGGCAGGTCGACGTCGCGCGCCCCGGCGAGGAGATACGATACGCCGCGCTCGCGCAGGAACGCGAGATAATCGTCCGACACGCGCTCCGAGAGGATCGCGACCACGTGGTCGCCGTCGACGTCGTTCGACTCCCACGCGAGCCGGCCGCGCGCGTCGATCGCGAAGGCGAAGGAGTCGTGCCCGCCAGGCGCGCGATAGTCCTCGCGCGGCGCATCTCCCGCGGGCTCGCGCGCGACCTCGGCCTCGGGGCGCACGCGTCCCGCGAACGGCTCCATCGTCACGCGGCCGCAGATCCACCCGTCGGGCGCATAGCTCGCGTGAACCAGCTCGTACTGCCGCCGTCCCTCGGCGGAGATCGGCCAGCGGTCCACGACGATGCGGCCGTCCACCGAAGCCAGCATGTGGCAGATCACGCGCGGGCGCCGCGCTTCCGGCGGCGGGGACGTCGTCTCTCCGATATCCATGTCTGTCGTCATCTCGCATGTCCTGGTTAAGGACGCCGCCGGATCGGCGCGAGCAGCCACGCCAGCGCGATCTGTGCCGGCGCCGCGCGGCGCGGCCGAACGACCGGGATGTTCCCGATCGGATCAGACCGGCAGGATGGTTGACACTTTCTATCCTGGCTGAAGGTCTCCCGGCAAGCTCGGCGTCGGCCTTGCCCGCGCGGCCGGCGCGGAGTAGCCTGCGGCTGACGCGGTACCCGAGCGGCGGCTCGGCCTCCCCCGCCCGCCTGCTGCACGCCGACTCCCCCACGACACATGCCCGAGCTGCTGCGCTGCCCCACGTGCTCCGCGCCGCTGGACGCGCCCGCCATCCACGACACCACGGCGCGCTGCCCCTACTGCAGTGCCAGCTTCCGGCTGGACGACCGGTCCGGCCAGCCCGGGGGCGCGTCGGGTCCCCAGTCCGCCGCCGTGGCGGAGGTGCTGCGGCTGCTCCGCGCGGGGAACCGGATCGGCGCCATCAAGGTCTTCCGCGAGCAGTTCGGCGGCGGGCTGAAGGAGGCCAGGGACGCGGTCGCCCGCCTGGAGGCGACCCTGCCGCCGGGGAGCGTGCCGAAGCCGAACGTGGCCGCCGGCCTGGTCGGCTGCGCGGTGCTGGTGATCGTCCTCGCCGTCGCCGGGGTGCTGGCCACCCGGCGCGGATCGCCCCCGCCCGCCATCGACCCGCGGCCGGCGGCGGCCGGGACCGCGCCTGCGCCCGCGCCCGCCGCGCCACCCGAGCCGCCGGCGTTCGCGGACGTGGTGCTCCGCTTCGGCAGCGAGGGCACCGGCGCGGGCCGGTTCGAGGACGCGCGGAGCGTGGCGGTGGACGGCGCGGGACGGGTCTACGTGGCGGAGTACGGCGGAGGGCGGGTGCAGGTGTTCGACTCCCTGGGCACCTTCGTCACCCAGTGGATGGCCGACCCGAAGATGCCGCTGGTGGACATGGAGGTCGACCGCGGCGGCACCGTGTACGTGGTGCAGGGCGGGCGCATCCGGCGCTACGAGGGCGCCACCGGCCGCCTGCTGGGCAATGTGCGCGGCGCGGGCGAGAGTGTGAACGACCTGTTCCTGGCGCTGGACGGGACGTTGTGGGCCGCCGCCGGCTGGGCCGACGTGGTGCACCTCTCGCGCGGCGGCGCCGTGCTGCGCCGGGTAGACCTGCGGCAGTCCGTGGACGGCGCCTCGCCGGCGCGGCTGGTGGTCTCGGGGAAGGACGAGGTGTACGCGCTGGACCGGTTCACCTCCGAGATCTACCGCCTGGACGCCACGGGAAAGTTCGTGGACCGCTTCGGGGGGAAGGGCGACGGGCCGGAGCAGTTCCGCTGGGCGACGGACCTGGCGATCGACGGCCGCGGCCGCGTGTACGTGAGCGACGTCGGGCGCGGCATCCGCGTGTTCGACGCCGCGGGCCACTTCGTCGACGCGTTCGGGGGGCGCGAGGTGGTGTTCGGGATCGCCTTCGACGACCACGACGCCCTCTACGCCGCCCAGCGCAACAACCACCAGATCGTCAAGTTCCGGCTGAAGGACTGACCGAGGCGCGGCCGGGCCGGGCGACCCCGACGTGCCACGGGTACGCAGCACGGAGAATGCACGAGGGACCGCCGGCGCCCCGGCGGCCCCTCTTCGGTTTCCTGTAGACTCACCCGCTCACCGCGTCGAGTCTTCGCGCGATCCCCATGCGCTTTCCGAACTCGTAGTACACGAAGTGTGTCACCTGGCCCTGTCGATTCCGGTGGAAGCGCCCCTCTCCGTCGTAGTGGCTCGTCACCAGCGAGTGCTCGCCCCCGCAAGCCAGGACGTGACGCTGCCCGCCACCTTCGCCGATCAGCGTGTCGCCCTCCCGGCGGATGGAGAGCAGGTGATCGGGCCGCCGATCGAATCGATACTGGCCGACGTACTCGTCCAGCAGGCCCCGGCGAACGCGCTCGACGAACGCCGCCGAAGGCGTGCTCGGAACGAACTCTCCCCGCACCGATCGCGGGAGCCCACGCCGAATCCGCAGCCTGGCCGCGTGCAGGCGTTTGGCCACGGTGCCGGGCTTCAGCCGCAGCAGGGCAGCGATCTGCGGCAGGTCGTAGCCGAGGAAGTAGAACAGCACCGTGACGCGGCGATCGTCTTCCGGCAGCCTGGCGAGCTCCGTCGCGACGACGCGCTGGTAGTCGAGGCGGCGGGTGTCTGCTGCGACCGATGCGGGCGGTGCCGCTGCCGCGGAGATGGGCTCGCGCCGTCGCAAGCGCCGCGAGCACTCGCGCGACACCATCGATTTCAGCCACGGCTCGAACGCGGACGGGTCGCGAAGCTGTCCCAGGCGGAGCCAGGCCGTGGCGAACGCGTCCTGCGCGGCATCCTTCGCCTCTTCCGCATCGCGGAGGCGGGCCAGGGCGAGCGCGAACACAAAATGCTGCGACTGCCTTACGAGCTCGGTGAACGCCGCCTGCTGCTCGTGCAGCGACGCATCCGGATCGCGGGCTTGCTCGACCAGGCGCGTCGTCACCGCCGTGGCTGTCATGCTCATCCCGTTTCTCTACCGTGACGGCGGAGGAAAAAAGACTTGCGGCGACCGAGCGCGACCATCGACGCCAGGAACAGCGGAAGGATTTCGCTCGTGACCTGTTCCGGATGGCCCCAGTACACGTGAGTCCCCATCGCGCCGATCATGATCACGATGATGATGATCGCGCCCGCGAACGCGGTTCGCCGGGTGAGGAGCAGCACCGCCGCGGCGATCTCCGCGCCGCCGATCGACATCCGGAACCACACCGGGAAATGCCAGGCGCGAAACGCCCGCGCCCAGCCGCTGGTGTCGGAGAACTTGGCAAAGCCCTGCCTGCTGAACACCCAGGCGAGGAACAGTGCGAACACCCACAGCACGATTTCGAGCACGACCTTCCGCCGCTTGCCCATGACCCCCCCTCGAGGATGTACCCAAGTGAGAGCCAGATCGAGGGAAAATCATTACCGGCTCACCGAGCCTGTGGTCGCAGGGGAAGCATCGGTCGGAGGCGTGCGCTGTTCGAAGCTCGGGGACCGTGTCGATTTCCGGGATCCTCGTTCGTCGCCTGTGTGAAGCAGCGAGCATCGACCCTGACCTGAGAGGCCGTATGAGAAAGCTGATCGTCTCCGAGTTCGTGACCCTGGACGGCGTGATGCAGGCGCCCGGCGGCAAGGACGAGGACCGGGACGGAGGATTCGAGCACGGCGGCTGGACGCTGCCGTACTGGCACGACGACATCGGGAAGACCTTCTTCGAGCTGATGCAGGGGTGCGACGCGTTCCTCCTGGGGCGGAAGACGTACGTCACCCACGCGGAGGCGTTCGAGCCGCTCCCGGCGGGGGACTTCTTCGGCGACCTGATGAACGCCCCGAAGAAGTACGTCGTCTCGACCACGCTCCAGCAGCCCATCTGGCGCGATACGACCATCATCCGCGACAACGTGATCGAGTCGGTGCGCGCGCTGAAGGAGGAGCCCGGCGGGAACATCCTCACCGACGGCAGCAGCCAGCTCGTGCACGCGCTGATCGAGGCCGGCCTGGTGGACGAGCTGCACCTGCTCGTGTATCCCATCACCCTCGGGGGTGGCAAGAAGGTGCTGCCGAACGGCGTGGCCGCGGCGTTCGAGCTGAAGTCCGCGACGCCCTACCCGACCGGCGTGGTCGGCCTGCACTACGTGGCGCAGCAGTAGCTCGACGGAAAAATCTCACCCAGAGGACCAGAGGACCAGAGAAACCACGCGCTTTTCTCTGGTCCTCTGGGTCCTCTGGGTGAGACCGGCCGGTTCGAAAGCAGCTCACCAGGCGAAATGGATTCCGACTTCTTCTCCAGGCATCACGTTCACCCAGCGCGCGGATAGGGAACGAGAAGAGATTGTCGTATCACGCGGAGACGCGTTTACGACCACGTCGGCACCTTTCACGGTGCGTCCTGTTTGTCGCTTCGCCGCCTGTCCGACGGGAAGCAGTTTCAGCGTCGGTGACCAGAGGACGATCGTAAGCTCGCAGATGACGTCTCCGTCGGTGGTATTTGGGTACCCCCATGTGTCCTCGTTCGTATTCAACGAGGTATTCTGGCTGAAAGCCGTTCTGTTGGGCGGTAACGGCAGCGGCACGATGTACGTCGCTCCCGTGATCAAAGTCCTGGTTTCACCTGCTTTGGCACTGAACACCACGTCGTATTCGCTGCCGTCGATGTCCGATGTCTCCAGTTCGGTGCCGAACCATCTTCGAATGAGTGCGCCGTAATCGGACGTGAACGATTCGTGGAACTCAGCATCGTTGTCGCGCGAGAGGTCGCGCAGCATGTACAGCGTATAGATCATCCGTACCTTTGCGTGCCTTGCCTGCCTGGTGCTGTCTATCGGAAGGTCCTGCAACTCCACCAGCTCCGTAGCGGAGAGGACGACGTAGGGCTCCTTTCGAGCGCGGGCCGTGTCGATACAGGCCAGCTTCACCGGCTCCCCGCCGCCCGTGGTTCTCACCTTTGCCAGCCGGGGGAATACGGCGGCGAAGACATCGTAACCGAGTAGCCGACCGACACCGACCAGCAGGCCGCCCAGCAATATGGCGCACACGATTCCGACAATCAGGCGGCGCATGTCGGACACCAGCCAGTAGGCGAGCCCGACCCAGGACTGGGGACTTTCGCGTTTTTCTACGGATGGCGACGGGTTGGTATCCGCCGTGCCGGTAGGCGGCGAACCGGGGGACGGGCCCCCCGACGCGACGCCCACGCCGAGATATCGTGCTAATTCGTTGATCCGTTCTTCCGGCTGTTCCAGCAGGATGGTCTCTGCGTAGGCCGCCCTATGTTGAATGTCTTCGGGATTCACATCGATCCCGAATCGAACCCTGAAGAACTGCGCCAGTCCCTCGCGAGAATATTTGTTCTGTAATAGACGCGCGATTTCCTCGACGATCCGCCTCTGCTCGGGTGAAGAAGTCATCGGGAGATCATGTGGATGGGTGTTTCGACGGTTCGAACATCCGCATCACCTCCCCATACTCTACGGCGTGCTCGATCAACTCTCAAGCATGGAGCAAGGGCGGCTCCAGGCTGCGAGCGCGGGCGGCCAGCTCGCGCCGGAACGGAGCGGGATTCAACCGCCGCCTACCCCCTCCCCATCTTCCCGCTGGCCCGCCTGGACCAGGCGGGCCCAGTCGAGCTCGGCCCAGTCGAGCTCTTCCTCCACCCGCTGGAAGGCGGCGTCGCCGATGGTGCCGTCGGCGCGGAGCGCGACGAGGCGGCGGCGCTGGGCCCGGGTGGCCGCACGCACGACCGCCTCGTCGGCGTCCTGCTCGTCGCTGTCCGCGGGCGTCGCGGCGGTTTCCGACGCGGCGGACACCGCGCGGCTGAGCTGCAGGTCGTAGCGGTGCCGTACGAGCGCCGCGGTCTCGGCGCCCGGGCACGCCCTGGCCGCGTCGAGCGCCGCACGCAGCGTCTCGACCCGGGCGAGCCGCACCTCGCGCTCCACGCCGCCGTCGTCCCGGAGCCGCAGGCGCAGCAGGAGCGGCCGCAGCGTGAGCCCCTGGAGCACGAGCGTGCCCAGCACCACGCCGAACGCGGTGACGATGATCAGGTCGCGGTACGGGAACGCCTCCCCGCCGTGGGCGCCGGTGGGGAGCGCGAGCGCGGCCGCGAGCGTCACGGTGCCGCGCATCCCGCACCACCCCACCACCGCCGCGCCGCGCGCGCTGAGCGCCACCGCGTCGCGGGGCCCGGGCGTGCCGTCCGCGCGCGGCCGGCAGCGCCAGCGGCTGAGCGCCGCCGCGCCCGTCACCCACGCGATGCGCGCGAGGATCACCACGGCGCACACCACCGCCGCCAGCGTGGCGTAGCGCGCCCCGTCCGCCCCCGTCAGCCGCCCGGCGATGGAGCGAAGCTGGAAGCCGACGAGGATGAACGCGAGCACGTTCAGCACGAAGACCGCGACCTCCCACACCGCCCACGAGGGGATGCGGATGCGCGCCGGCACCACCTCGGCCGCGCGGCGCGAGGCGGCCATCGCGTAGACCACCATGGTGATGATGCCGGAGAGGTGCAGCTGCTCCGCGAGGATCCAGACGCCGAAGGTGCCGCAGAACTGGAACACCACGGCGGTCGCCACGTCGCGGATGCGCGCGCTCACGGCGAGCGTGAGCCGCGCGAGTACCAGCGCGAGCACCACGCTGCCCAGCGTGACGAACAGCAGCGTCGGCAGCACGCTCCACCCGGAGAGGGAGCCGGTGAGCGTGGCCCCGACGGCGAGGCGGTAGACGAGCAGCGCGCTCGCATCGTTGAAGAGGCTTTCGCCCTCCAGGATCACGAGCAGGCGGTGCGGCGGGCGGAGCTGCTTGAGGACGGTGGTGGCGGCCGCCGCGTCCGGCGGGGCCACGATGGCGCCGAGGGCGACGGCCGCTCCCCACGGCATCCCGGGGACGAGCATCCGGGCCACGACGGCCACGATGACGATGGTGAGCGCGACCGCGCCGAGGGCGAGGCTCGCGACGGGGCGCCAGTTCGCGCGCAGGTCGCGCGGCGACGCGTCGAAGGCGGCGTCGACCAGGACGGGGGCGACGAAGAGCGCGAGGGCCAGCTCGGGATCGAGCACCATCGTCGGCACGCCGGGGATGAGCGCGAGCGCCACCCCGGCGAGCGCCACCAGCGCCGGGTAGGGCGCGCCGATCCGCCGCGCCACCGCGGCGAGCGCCGCGCCGCCCAGGAGCAGCGCCACGACGATCTCGAACACCTCCATCGCGCCTCCACGGCCTCCGGGTCGCTCCCTCGCTCGGCCGTGCCTCCGCGACTGACGACGGTGCGTCAGCGCGTGGCCGGTCCCGCCTGGTACTGCGCGTCGGTGACGTGCTCCATCCAGTCGACCGCCTTGCCGTCGAGCGCCTCCTGGATGGCGAGGTGCGTCATCGCCGTGGCCGGCGAGGCGCCGTGCCAGTGCTTCTCGCCGGGCGCGAACCAGACCACGTCGCCCGGCCGGACCTCCTCGATCGGGCCGCCCTCGCGCTGCACCCGGCCGAGGCCGGCGGTCACGATCAGCGTCTGCCCCAGCGGGTGGGTGTGCCACGCGGTGCGCGCGCCGGGCTCGAAGGTCACCGTGTTGCCGGCGGCGCGCGCGGGCGCGGGCGCCGCGAACAGCGGGTCGATGCGCACGGTGCCGGTGAACCAGTCGGCCGGGCCTTTCGCGGAGGGCTGCGAGCCCGCTCGCTTGATCTCCATCGTCGTCATCCCTCGCTCAGGTCGGCATGCCCGCTCATCGGTCCGCGAAGCGCTCGAAGCGGTACGCGAGCTCCGGTCCCCCATCCCCCTCGTACGCAAGCTGGGCGACGAGGAGGGTGAACGGCTCGGCGTACCGGGCGATGCGCAGCGGTCCCGCATCCACCGGATCGAATCCCGCGTCGCGGATCAGCCCGGCAGCCACCGCGTTGGCGTCCGCGTCGTCGCCGCAGTAGACGAGGCTGGGCCGCGAGGTGCCGCCGCGCGCCTCGAACACGCCGAAGAGCACCTCGCTCGGCACCGTCCCGAAGGCGCTGACCACGCGCGCCCCGGGGACCTTCTTCGCCAGCTCTTCCGCGCCCGACGAGGTGTGCGCGACGACGAGGCCCCCGTCCTCCTCGTCCATCGGGAGCGAGCAGGTGACGACGACCTTCCCCGACAGGTCGCCCGCCTGCTCCAGCACGTCGTCGAGGCGCGACCAGTGTACGGCGAGCAGGAGCACGTCCGCCTGGTCCGCGGCCTCGGCCGGGGTGCCGGCCCGCGCGTTCCCGCCGGCGTCGCGCGCCAGGCGCTCCAGCTTGCTCCGGCTGCGCGCGTAGCTGAAGACCACCTCGTGCCCGGCCCGCGCGAAGATCGTTCCGAGCTTTCCGCCCATCAACCCCGAGCCCAGGATGCCGATGCGCATGCGTCTCCCTCCGATGCTTTCGTCCACGTTCACGGTGCGGGTCAGCGGTCGATCATCCGCTGCGCGCCTTCGGAGTAGCGGGCCCCCTGCACCGTGATCCGCGCCGCGGCGTCCTCGATCTCCCGCAGGTCCTCCACCGTGAGCTCGACCTCGGCCGCGCCGAGGTTCTCCTCCAGCCGGTGCAGCTTGGTGGTGCCGGGGATGGGCACGATCCAGGGCTTCCGGGAGAGGAGCCAGGCGAGCGCGACCTGCGCCGGCGTCGCCTGCTTCTCCGCGGCGATCCTGCCCAGAAGATCCACCACCGCCTGGTTCGCCTTCCGGTTCTCCGGCGAGAAGCGGGGCACGGTGTTACGGAAGTCGGTGCTGTCGAACGTGGTGGTCTCGTCGATCTTCCCGGTGAGGAAGCCCTTGCCCAGCGGGCTGAAGGGGACGAAGCCGATCCCGAGCTCCTCCAGCGCCGGCAGCACCTCGTCCTCGGGCTCCCGCCACCACAGCGAGTATTCGCTCTGCAGGGCGGTGACCGGCTGCACCGCGTGGGCGCGGCGGATGGTCCGCACGCCCGCCTCGGAGAGGCCGAAGTGCTTCACCTTCCCCTCCTGGATCAGCTCCTTCACCGTGCCGGCGACGTCTTCGATGGGCACCTCCGGGTCGACACGGTGCTGATAGTAGAGGTCGATGGCCTCCACGCCCAGCCGCTGCAGCGATCCCTCCGTCATCTTCCGGATGTGCTCGGGGCGGCTGCTCAGGCCGGTCTGCTTCCCGTCCGCATCGAACGCGAAGCCGAACTTCGTGGCGATCACCACCTCCCCGCGAAAGGGCGCGAGCGCCTCCCCCACGAGCGCCTCGTTCGTGTAGGGGCCGTAGACCTGGGCGGTGTCGAAGAAGGTGACGCCGCGCTCCACCGCCGCGCGGATGAGCGCAATCGCCTGCGCCCTGTCCGTCGCCGGGCCCAGGCCGAAGCTCAGCCCCATGCACCCCAGGCCGAGGGCCGAGACCTCCAGCCCGCTGTTTCCGAGATTCCGCGTCTGCATCGTCATGCTCCTCAGTATTCCTGCCGCGTGGGGCGGAACAGGATCTCGTTGATGTCCACGTCTTCCGGCTGGCTCATGGCGAAGGCGACCGCCTGCGCGAAGGAGTCGGCGGGGATCGCGATCTCCTCGTACATCTTGTTGATCCGCTCGGCGACGGCGGAATCGGTCACGGTGTTCGGCAGCTCCGTGGCGACCGCGCCCGGCGAGATCACCGTGGTGCGGATGCCGTACGGCTTCACCTCCTGCCGCAGCCCCTCCGATAGCGCGCGCACGGCGTGCTTGGTCGCCGCGTAGACCGCACTCCCCGGGCCGACCTTGTGGCCGGCGACGGAGGAGACGTTGATGATCTGCCCGCCCTTCTGCCGCTGCATGTGCGGGAGCGCCGCGGCGATGCCGTACAGCACGCCCTTGAGGTTCACGTCGATCATCCGGTCCCACTCGTCGACCTTCAGCCGTTCGAGGAGCGACTGTGGCATCAGCCCCGCGTTGTTGATCATCACGTCGATGCGCCCATACGCCTGCACGGCGGCGTCGACGAGGCGCCGCACCTGGCCGGCGTCGGTGACGTCCGTCGCGACGGCGAGCGCCTTGCCGCCGGCGGCCGTCAGCTCGTCCGCCAGCGCCTCGATGCGGTCGACGCGACGCGCGCCCAGCACGACGGCGGCGCCCTGCGCGGAGAGCAGCCGCGCCGTCGCCTCGCCCAGCCCGCTGCTCGCGCCGGTGATGACGACGACTTTTCCTGCGATTCCTTCGATGCTGCGCACGATCGTAACTCCTGTGGCTTCAAGGATTCTGTGGGTTGGGGGAGCCGACGGGTTGGAAACCCGCCGCTGGAACCGCACGAAGTCCGCCTTCGCGGACTATGCCGCGGCCCCTGTGTGTCCCCCAACCGGCGATGATGCGTCTGCCTTTGCACGGTCTCTTACAGGCCCCCTAAATCCCCGGCGTCGTCGCAGGACCGAATCTACCAACAAGGGTTGCCTGGATAAACTTGACAACGATTCACACGGTGATAAGCTGTGCTTTACAATGGATGATGACCTGGACGGGATCGCGACCTTCGTCGCGGTGGCGCAGGCGAAGGGATTCCGCGCGGCGGGGACGCGGCTCGGGGTGAGCGGCTCGGCGGTGAGCCAGGCGCTGCGCCGCCTTGAGGAGCGGCTCGGCGTCGCGCTGGTGCAGCGGACCACGCGCAGCGTGCGCCTCACCGAGGCGGGGGAGCGGCTCTACGCTTCCGTGCGCCCCGCGCTGGACGAGGTGCGCGCGGCCGTGCTGGCGGTGGGGGAGATGGCGGACCAGCCGCGCGGCACGCTGCGCCTGAGCGTCTCCGGCTCGGCCGAGAGCTTCCTGCGCGGACCGGCGCTCGAGGGGTTCGTCGCGGCGTACCCCGACGTCCGGCTCGACATCATCGTGGGCGTGGGGACGACAGACATCGTGGCGGGCGGGTACGATGCCGGCATCCACCTGGGCGAGCTGATCGACCAGGACATGATCGCCGTCCCCGCCTCCGGTCAGCAGCGGCTCGTGGTCGTCGGCGCGCCGGCCTACCTCGCGCGGCACGGCGCGCCGGCGCATCCGCGCGAGCTCACCGCGCACGCCTGCATCAGCTGGCATCCGGACCTGGCCGCCATCCCCTACCGCTGGGAGTTCACCGAGGACGGGCACGACTTCTCCGTCGCCTTCGAGGCCCGGGTGGTGACGAACGACATCCCGCTCATGGTGCGCCTCGCGCGCGCCGGTGTCGGGTTGACGATGCTGATGGAGGAGGTCGTCCGGCCGCTGATCGAGCGGGGGGAGCTCGTCCCCGTGCTGGAGGAGTTCTCCACGCCCTTCCCCGGCTTCTACCTCTACTATCCGCATCGCCGGCACGCCTCGCCGGCGCTGCGCGCGCTGATCGACTACCTGCTGCGCATGCGGCAGGCGTAGCCACGAGTCGCGAAGACTCCCAGGCGGGCGCGCGCGCGAGGGCGACGTACGCCGCGTGAAAAGGCCCCGGCAGCGCAAACCGCTGCCGGGGCCTTCGCTCGATTGATCCGGATCAGTCCTCCAGTGCCCGCTCCTCCTTCACCGGCGGTGCGCACTCGGGGCAGGTGTACTTCGGCGGACACGAGAACCGGCAGGACAGGATCGAGGCGGCGTTCCCGTGCACCGTCCCCCGCTCCGCATCCACCGGCGGCGTGGTCGCGAACGACTCCACGCGAAGGTCGGCGAGCATCAGCTTTCCGCGCATCGAGGCTTCTCCCTGTTCGGTTGACGGGTGAGCGGCGGCACCCGTTCGACGGCGCCGCCGCTGGATCCGCGCAAGCGGCGCGTCAGTCCTCGGCGTCCGGCTCCGGGAACGCGGGCGACGCGCATTCCGGGCAGGTGTACCGCGGCGGACATGAGAAGTGCACCGTGAACTCGTTGGCGTGCACGGTTCCCCGCTCCGCGACCGGGGCATGCGTGGTGGCGAACGACTCCACCCGCACGTCGTCGAGCCTGATCTTCATCGTTCCCTCCTGCAGATGAGTTTTCGCGGGGGGTGGGCTACGGGCATGTGTCGCAAGTCATGCGCCGCAATTCATTGTCATCGTCCCCCCAATGTCTCCTTTGAACCTCGTCGAGTCGTCACGTGCGCAGCGCCTCCAGCGTGCGCAGGGCGACGGCCGCGTGCAGCGCCGCGCCGATGGGGAGCGCGTCCTCGTCGGCGACGAACTGGGGGTGGTGCAGGCCCTTGTCGGCGCCGATCTCGGGCCTGCCCACGCCCAGCACCACGAAGCAGCCGGGGACGCGCTCCAGCACGTACGAGAAGTCCTCGCCGCCCATGATCGGCGTCATCTCGTGGACCGCGGGGGCGCCCAGCAGGCCGGCACCCACCTCGCGGGCCAGCGCCCACGATTCCGCGTCGTTCACGGTGGCGGGGTAATCCTCGCCCGGGAAGGTCACCTCGGCCCTGCAGCGGTGTGCCGCCGCGGTGGCCTCGGCGATGGCGCGCACGCGTTCCTGCAGGAACTTCAGGCCCGGCGTGGTCAGCGAGCGGATGGTGCCCTGCAGCCGCACCTCCGGTGGGATCACGTTGAAGGCGTCGCCGCCGTGGATGGTGGTGATGCTCACCACGCCCGGCGTCATCGGGTCCAGCTCGCGCGAGACGATGGTCTGCAGCTCGCCCACGATCTGCGCCGCCGTCACGACCGGGTCGCGGGTGACGTGCGGCATGGCCGCGTGGCCGCCCACGCCGTGCACCACGATCTCCACCATCCCGGCCGAGGCCAGCATCGGCCCCGCGCACGACGCGATCATCCCGGTCGGGAGATACGGCCACACGTGCATGCCGAACGCGCGCTGCACCTTCGGGTTCTCCAGCGCGCCCTCGTTGCACATCCGCAGCCCGCCGGCGCCCCCCTCCTCGGCGGGCTGGAAGAGCAGCTTCACCGTCCCGCCGAGCTCGCCCTCGCGCGCCTTCAGCAGCTGCGCGGCGCCCAGGAGCATGGCCGTGTGGCAGTCGTGCCCGCAGGCGTGCATCTTCCCGTCGATCTCGCTCCTGAACGGGACGTCGGCCTCTTCGTGG
>Ga0070685_10001250_pt1 | contig 13487 bp, 15 predicted proteins | sample KBSS13LmetaG_FD_65651 | JGI IMG/M metagenome (GOLD analysis project Ga0070685, IMG submission 65651) | Switchgrass rhizosphere microbial communities from Kellogg Biological Station, Michigan, USA - KBS S1-3L metaG | ecosystem: Host-associated > Plants > Roots > Rhizosphere ...
GCGGTGGAGTACGCCTTCCGCATCATGGACGAGGGCTCCAGCGCCGACCGGCAGCTCGCCGTCTACGAGCGCACCGGCGACCTGAACGCCGTGGTCGACCATCTCATCGCCGAGACCGAGGAGGGCGTGTTCGCCGATCCGGCAGCAGAGGCCAATTCTTAAAGATTTCGTCTCACGCAGAGACACAGAGGACGCAGAGAGGGGAACCCGGAGGCGGCTGGATCGTATCAGGATCGTTGCCGCCTCATGGCCGCCCGGTTATCTTTTTTGCCGGTCCCGTTCTTGCTCCCGCAGGCGGGACCCTTTTCTTGTCCATCCCGTTGAGGCTCAAGAGGATGCAGCAGCGCCCGGTGATCGGGATCACCACGCAGAACCTGAAGTCCATCGACCGCATCCCGGAGGACCTCCCGGACTCGTGGCTGATGAACCAGCGGTACTTCCACGCCTGCATCTCGGTGGGGGCGATCCCCTGGATGGTGCCGTTGCTGGAAGACGACCCCGAGACGCTGCGCGCCATCTACGAACGGCTGGACGGGATCTTCCTCCCCGGCGGGGTGGACATGGACCCGGCGAGCTACCGCTGCGACCGCCACGACCTCTGCGGCCGCACCGACCCCCCCCGCGACGCCGTGGAGCTGATGCTCGCCCGCTGGGCGAACGAGGACGCCAAGCCGGTGCTGGGCGTCTGCCGGGGGATGCAGGTGGTGAACGTGGCCGCCGGCGGCACGTTGGTGCAGGACTGCGGCGAGCTCTTCGCCGGCTCCATCAAGCACGACTACTACCCCGGGGAGGGGTGGGCGCGCGACTACCTGTCGCACACCGTGCGCGTCGCCGAGGGGTCGCGGCTGCACCAGGCCTTCGGCGTGCTGGAGGCGCCGGTGAACTCCATGCACCACCAGGGGCTCTGCGAGCTGGGCGAGGGGCTGGTGGCCACCGCCTGGGCGCCGGACGGCCTGATCGAGGCGGTCGAGTCCACGCGCGAGGACCACTTCCTGGTGGGCCTCCAGTGGCACCCCGAGATGCTGATCGACGACCACCCCGGCACGCGCCGCCTCTTCGAGGGCTTCATCGAGGCCGCCAACCAGTTCCACAACGCCGCCGCCCTGGCCTGAGGGCGCTTCGCGCGAGACGCAGAGGAACCGAGAGGACGCAGAGGGCTCCACGGAGTCCCTCTGCGTCCTCTCTTTTTCTCTGCGTCTCGCGAAGCCTAGGGGTTTTCGAGGATGATCTCGATGCGCCGGTTCTTCGCCCGGTCGGCCGGCGTGTCGTTGGAGTAGGCGGGGCGGGTCTCCCCCAGGCCCTGCGCGGTGATGCGCGCCGCGGCGACCCCGTGCTGCGTGAGCCAGCGCACCACCGCCTGCGCCCGCGCCTCGGAGAGCCGCTGGTTGTCGGCGTCGGCGCCGACGTTGTCGGTGTGCCCCTCCACCGTGATCCGCCCGGCCGGGTGCGGGTCGATCATCGCCGCCTTCAGCTCCTCCAGCGCCACCACCGCCTGCGGCTTCAGCACCGCGCTGTTGGTGTCGAAGAGCACCGACCCGCCCAGCTCCGCCTCCAGCCGGTTCCCCCGCTGCCGGAAGCGCGCCGCTCCGTAGCGCGCGAAGTCCATCGGCTCGTACTCGCCGTCCGGCGGCGCCATCTCCAGCACCAGCGCCACCTCTACGCGCGGCCCCTGGAAGTACTGCACCTCGATGGAGTGCACCCCCTCCTCCAGCTGAACGGACTCCTCCACCGCGTTGGCGCCGTGGATTCCGTCGTTGTCGATCACCTGGCGTCCGTCGATCAGCAGCCGCGAGCCGTCGTCCGACAGGAGCCGGAAGCGGTACGTCCCCGCCGCCGGCACCGCGAAGGCGCCGCGGTAGTCCAGCGCGAACCACTCGAAGCGGTCGGTGACGCCGGGGAAGCCCTGCTCGAAGCTCTGCAGCGGCACGTTCAGCATGGTGGTGGAGATGGTGCCCTGCGGCCGGAGCTGCGAGAAGTCGGGAAGGTGGTCGGCGCCCTCGTCCAGGTAGTAGACCTGTCCGCGGAGCTGGAAGGGCGTGCTCCCGGCCGTGCCGAAGTTCGCCTGCGCCGCCAGCGGGGTGGCCGCCAGCGCAGCGGCGAGCGCGAGGATTTTGGGTGATTGCATGGGCTGTCGACGGATTCGAGGGAAGATGGTGGCAGGTCCGAACAGGATGGGTTTTTCCACGACGAAAAGAAAGTCTCATCTCCCGCAGCTGCCGAAACCCGGAGGAATCCTCTGCGTCCTCTCGGTTCCTCTGCGTCCTCGCGGCGCAGCCGCCCTAGAGCTGCGAGTAGATCCGCGCGGGGATGGGCCGGGGCGGCGCGCCGAGGAGGAAGCGCAGGGTGTGGCGGAGGCGGCGCGCCCAGGCCCGCTCGTTGTGGCGCCCGCCCATCTCCACGAAGAAGAGCAGGTCGTGGCCCGTGCGGTACCCCTTCTCCTCCAGCAGCGACTTCATCCGCCGCGCGTCGTTCAGCGCCTCGTGCCCCTCGTTGGTGCCGATGTCCAGGTAGATGCGCCCCGGCGCGTGCGGCCGGCTGCGCACGTAGTCGAAGATCCCGCGGTGGCCGAACCAGAGCGCGGGGCTCATCACCCCCGCGAAGCCGAAGGTCTCGGAGCGGCTGAAGAAGGCGTAGAGGCTGATCAGCCCGCCCATCGACGACCCCGCGATCCCCGTGAACGCGCGCTCGGGGCGGGTGCGGAAGTCGCGGTCGACGATCGGCTTCACCGTCTGGACGATGAAGTCGAGGTAGTCGTCGCCGCGGCCGCCCTGCTTGTGGCCGCGGTCGCGGAAGGGGCTGTACTCGTCCAGCCGGGCCTCGGTGTTGGGGATGCCGACCACGATGGTCTCCAGCCCCTCGCCGCTCGCCGCCTCCAGCGTCTGGTCGACCTCCCACTCCTCGCCAAAGCTGGTGGCGCGGTCGAACAGGTTCTGCCCGTCGTGCATGTAGATCACCGGGTAGCGCCGGTCGCCGCGCCCGTACGAGGGAGGCAGGTACACGAGCAGGTCGCGCCGGTTGCCGAGCTGCGGGCTCTCCACCCCCTCCAGCACCTTCACCGTGCCGACCACGGTATGGCCCTCCTCGGCCACCATGTGGTAGTCCTTCCACGCCGCCGGGGCGGGCTCCACGTCCTGCACGCCTGTATCCGTCATCGCTCTCAGCACCATCTCGCGAACGCGCGCGTCACCTCCGCCGGCCGGGCGAACACCCAGTCCGGGGCGAGGGGCTCCACCTTCTTCACGAAGCGTTCCGCCTCGCCATCGGCCGTCTTGGGCCAGAGCACCGCGGCCGTGCGCATCCCCGCCGCCCTCCCGGCCTCCAGGTCGCCGGTGGAGTCGCCCACGTAGACGATCTCGCCCGGCGGCAGGGCGAGCGCGCGGGCGGCCGCCAGCAGTCCTTGGGGGTCGGGCTTGGGCGCGGCCACGTCGTCGTCCGTCACCACCACGTCGAAGGCACCGAGCCCCATCTCCCGCTCGGTGACGGTCCAGGCGTGGCGCCCCTTGCCGGTGACCACGCCCAGCGGGTACCCGGCGGCGCGGAGGGCGGCCAGCATCTCGGCGACGCCGTCGTACACCCCGTCGTGCAGGGCGCCGTGCAGCTCCTCGTAGTGCCGCCCGAAGTCGGCGTGGCAGCGCTCGCCCGCCTCGCGCCCCAGCCAGCCGAGGAGGAAGCTGCGCTCCGACCCCGGCCCGCGGGCGATCATCTCCTCCCAGGTGGGGACGTGGCCCAGGTACGGCGTGAGCGCCCGCCGAAAGGCTTCGCCGTACAGGCGATAGGTGTCGATCAGCGTCCCGTCCAGGTCGAACAGGATCGCGCGGGGGAGCGCTGCTTCGGTCATGCGTCGCCGGTCGATGGGCTCGGGAAGAACGACAAGCTACGCCGCCGTGGCCGCCACTGCGAGAGCCGGAACATCCGTATTGCGCCCGCCGCTGAAACCCGTCCGCCGACGGTCCCGTAGACCGTGCTGCCCGATCCGTCCTCCCCTCCTGCAGGAAGATCCATCCATGAAGCTCCCCGTGCTGGCGCTTTCCGCGCTCCTGCTCCTTCCGGCGCATGCGGCCCTCGCGCAGGGCCACGGCATCCACATCGAGATCAACGACGACGACGACCACGACGGGGACCGCTCGCCGGTGCGCCCCGGGCCGCGGCACGACCTGCGCGAAGCCGAGTTCGCGATGACCACCCGCGACGACGTCGCCTCGCTGCTGCTGACGCGGCGCGTGCTGGCCCTGCAGCTCACCGAGCGCGGCCTCGCCCGCATTGGCCGGGAGATGGACGACGACGATGAGGAGGATGGCGTCGTCGCGCGCTTCGTGGCGTCCGTGGTGCGCAGCAGCGTGCGCGGGGTGCTGCGGCACAGCCTGCAGATCCCCATCGCCGACATCCGCAGCGTGGACTACCGCGGCGGGCACGTGGTGATCACCACCGAAGACGGAGACCGCGTGTTCGAAGAGGTGGAGATCGACGACACCGACGTGATGGAGCGCTTCTCCCGCCGCGACGCCGAGGCGTTCGTCCGCCGCTTCCACGCGCTCAAGGCCGCCCGGCGGTAACCGATCGGGGTTTCACGCAGAGACACGGAGGCACGGAGAGACGCGATGGCCCTCTCTGTGCCTCTGCGTATCTGCGTGCGATGGTTTTTGGAATCGACACGTCAACGAGGGAGATGGGAGAATGGGATTCGACCAGTACCATGAGCCGCCCAACGAGCTGCCGGACGAGGTGCGCACCTTCGCGCGGATGATCCTCTCGCTGATCGAGGAGGCCGAGGCGATCGACTGGTACGAGCAGCGGATGGCGGTGGAGAAGGACAAGGAGGCGCGCGCCATCATGCGCAACGCGCAGAAGGAGGAGTTCAAGCACTTCGGGATGGACCTGGAGTTCCTCCTGCGCAAGAAGCCGGTGTGGCGCGAGACGCTGCGCGGCATCCTCTTCACCGACGGTGACATCGTCGAGGCCGGCGAAGAGGCCGAGGAGGCGACGGATTGACCGCCTCGGGCGAGATGGCGGGCCGCGTCTGCGTGGTGACGGGCGCGAGCGGGGGGATCGGGAAGGCTGCCGCGGCGGGGCTGGCGGCGCGCGGCGCCACGGTGGTGCTGGTGGTGCGCAGCCGCGAGCGCGGCGAGGCGGCGCGCGACGAGATCGCCCGCGCGACCGGGAGCCGCGCGCTGCACGTCGTCCTGGCGGACCTCTCGCGCCAGGCGGACGTGCGCCGCGCCGCGGATGAGGTGCGCACGGCGGTCGGCGCGGTGCACGTGCTGCTGAACAACGCCGCCACCTACACCGCGCGGCGCAAGGTGACGGAGGACGGGATCGAGCTGCAGTGGGCGGTGAACCACCTCGCGCCCTTCCTGCTGACGAACCTGCTGATGCCGGCGCTCGCCGCCGCCCGCTCGGCGCGCGTGGTGACGGTGAGCTCGAACGCGCATCGCTCCGCCGTGCTGCGCTGGGACGACGTGCAGATGAAGCGCGGCTTCTACCGTGGCCTGCGCCAGTACTGCAACACCAAGCTCGCCAACCTCCTCTTCACCCGCGAGCTCGCCCGCCGCGCCGCCGGCGACGGCGTGACGGCTAACGCGCTGCACCCCGGCGTCGTCGCCACCGAGCTGCTGCTGGGCGGCTTCCCCCCGCTCCGCCTGGTGCGCCGCTGGATGCGCACCCCCGAGCAGGGCGCCGCCACCGCCCTCTACCTCGCCACCGACCCCGCCGTGGCCGGAGTCACGGGCGAGTACTTCATCGACAACCGCCCTGTCCCTCCCACCCCCGCCGCCACCGACGACGACTCCGCCCGCCGCCTCTGGCAGCTCAGCGAGGAGATGGTGGGGATGGGCTAGTACTACTGAAGTACTTGATCGAGCTGGTCATGAGCTACATGCCGTGGGGTCGCATCTCACTTATGGTTCAAGTCCCGCACAAACAGGTGCCCGGCCGTGCACACGAATGGAACGCGCAGCCTACCGTCAACAATCTGCGGAGGCCAGAACGTTGACTGAGCGTTCGTAACGCCGACCTCGCCGCAATGGCACCGCACATCACCACCCGCAAACACTCGCGCGCTGGGCAGGAGCGCCTTGCGAGACAATCTCATGCGACCTTTCTCATCAATTGAGAGGAGCTTGACTTGAACGAAGTCGCCTTTCTTGATCACATCTTCGATCTGCTTGACGGGCTTGTAATCAAGCTCCGAGATATGCAGCAGCCCTTCGCCCCCTGGACCCATTTCCACGAATGCGCCAAATGTAGTAACGCCTGTAACTCTGCCCACGTAGATCTTTCCGGTCTCCCCGACGAACGGCGGTCCCTGTTCCGGTACAGGCTCAGGCTGGCCGCATCCGGGACACACGCTCGCTTCGTTGCTGACCAACCGGCCACATGTTTTACAGGGATGTAGGTAAGCCATGTTTGTGCACCTGCTGATCGCGCTTGCAGCCTGATCTCACCTCACTTTGTCACGAAGTACATAGGATATCCTTCAGTACGCAAGGTCGCGATGGTCACAACCCCGAACGACTTAGTCTAGAGGTTGATCTGGAGCCAGTCAGTGATCGCTTTCACGGTTTCAGCAAACGTTTCAAGATAGCTTTCACTCGCGAACCGGAAGGATTCCCGGAGCGGGATTCGGTTCTGCTCGAACGCGGACCGATGCGCCTCCAGCAGGTCTCTCGCCGCAGTGCTCGCGATGTACGGTGAGCTTTCGGCGTGCTCCTGGCCCCATTCGCTGGTCCACGCAAGGAATGCGAACACCTGCGCGAACCATCGCCAGGCGGATCCCTCTCCACCCGATGTTCCGAGCACCGTTGCCCACAGTCCCGGGTCCACGTAATAGGCGGCGGGGCGGCCTTGTACCACGCGCGCGACGTCGGCTGCCTCCATCTCCCGCGCAGCGCGACGAACGGCGGCCGGCGTGTAGCCGCTCGCCTGCGAGAGAGTGCGGATGGTGGCTGAGTGCCCGTTTTCCGCGAGGAGCAACGCGAGCAAGTCAGCCTTTACGCCAACGCCGAATGCGGCGCGGAGACGCAGCATCAGGGCACGATAGTTCGCGAGGCGTGGCTCACCACCCCGTTTCCCACGGGAGGTGAGCATCGATTCTTCCGAGGCTGCTTTCGCCAGCGTCGCCCAGCGCGCGTCGCCTGCCTTCACCGCTTCGGCGGCGAACGCCGCCACGCCCTGTCGCGCTGCGGGCGGGCACTGGCGCAAGAGAGTGGTCGTCCGTTGTACGCTCAGCAGCGTCGATCCGCTCGCGGCCCACCACGCCAGTACGTCGTCCAGCCGACGCTCGGCAGGACGGATGAAGGCAGAGAGCAGGAGCAGCGCTTCCGGGTCGATCACCGACCGCGGCACGGCGGCCGCTGAGGCGACGGGCGCACCAAGGACCGCCCACTGCTGCCAGATGGCGTCCGTTGCCGCCTCGCGGGCGAGGCTAGCGATCTCGGCGATGCTGGCGGACATGCTCCACTACCTCCGCGACGAGCCGCGGGAACGAGTCCGACGCGTCCTGTGTCGTCACCCAAGCCGCCGCTTCGTCGAGCTCTTCGTCCGACGGGTTCAGCGCCAGCAGATCCTGCCCGTGGACGCTGCGTAGCGACTGGTCGACCGTTGCGAACAGCTTGAGCGCGATCAGCGTTCGCCGCCCGACCAGCCCCACGTGCAGCCCGGCGTAGCGCCGCCAGGTGATGTCGTGTGGAAGCCACGGCGGGAGCCCCTGGCTCCACTGCCGCGCGATGGCGGTGTTGATCCAGTCCGTTGCCAGGCCAAAGTCGCGGGCCACGCGGAGGATCGCGCGCTGCAGGACGTCCGGGAGCGGATCGGGTGGCGCGAGCCGCGCGGGTACGGCGCCGATCGGATTCGCGGCGCGGGCGATCACGTCGACATCCTGCGTCGTGCGGTCGATCAGCCCGAGCAGGTTCAGCGTCGCTCCGCCGACGACCACGAGCGCAATCTCGTCGTGCTCCTTCTCCAGCAGCTCACCGACTGCCGCCAGCGCAGCTTGCAGGATACTCGTCAACATGGGTTAACCGCTGTGATAGATTATATACACTTATAAGATAGATAAAGTATCGCAAAAAGCAACGATCTGCGTCTCTCCTCTGTGCCTCTGCGTCTCTGTGTGAGATTGCAGTTCAGACAGCCGTCGCGCCGCCGCAGCTGGAGCCGGCGCCGGCGGTGCAGCCGAAGCAGTGGGGGCCGAGCACGATCTCGCGCCGCGCCAGCGCCTCCAGGTCGAAGTCGAAGATCGTCCGCGGGACGCGCGGGTCAACCGGGAGCTCCAGCATCTGGTTGAAGTCGCAGTCGTAGAGGGTGCCGTCCCACCCCACCGACAGCGTGTTGCGGCACATCACGCCCGCGGCGGCGGCGGGGTTGAAGGCGGTCACCAGCCGCTCCAGGTACTCGGCGAGCTGCCCCGTCTCCTCCAGGAACTCGAGGAAGCGCGAGATGGGCATGTTGGTGATGGTGTACAGCGCGTTGAACTCAATGCCGTACAGGCGCAGGAGCTGCCGCTTCCACTCCGCCTCCAGCGCCTTCTGGCTCCCCGGCAGGAAGGTCCCCACCGGGTTCGTCACCAGGTCCAGCACCAGCCCCGTCCCCGGCTTCCCATACCCCAGCGCGTTCAGCCGCCGCAGCGCCGCGACCGACTCCTCGAAGACGCCGTCGCCGCGCTGCGTGTCCGTCCCCTTCTGCCGGTAGTGCGGGAGCGACGCGATCACGTGTACCCCGTGGTCGGCGAAGAACTGCGGCAGATAGGCGTAGTTGGGGAGGAGGGTGATGGTGAGGTTGCAGCGGTCGATCACGTGCTTCCGCGCGGCGCGCGCGCGGGTGACGAGCTCGCGCCAGCGCGGGTGCAGCTCGGGGGCGCCGCCGGTGATGTCCACGGTGGGGATGTCGGTGGATTCGATCACCTCCAGGCAGCGGTCGACCACCGCCTCGGGCATCATCTCGACGCGGTCGGGGCCCGCGTCCACGTGGCAGTGCCGGCAGGTCTGGTTGCACTTCTTGCCGACGTTGAGCTGCAGGATCTCGATCCCCGTCGCGCGCAGCGGGTAGAGCCCGGCCGTGTCCAGCGCGTCCTCGAAGCTCCGCGCCACGGGAACGCGGTGCAGCAGCCCGCGCTGCTCCGCCCCGGCGGCGAGCGGAGCGTGGCGCTTCTGCAGGGTGGGGAGCACCCGGTGGGCCGAAGGCGCGGCCGAGCCCATCCTACATCCCCAGCCGGTCGGCGTGGTTGCGCATCTGGATGCCGTGCACCAGCGAGGCGCCTCCGCGGATGGCGGCGGCCACGTGCACGGCCTCGGTCATCTGCTCCACGTCCGAGCCCTTGCGCAGGCAGTCCTGCGCGTAGGCGTCGATGCAGTACGGGCACTGCACCGCATGGGCGACGGCGAGCGCGATCAGGCTCTTCTCCCGCTCGGTGAGCGCGCCCTCGGCGAAGACGGCGTTGTACCAGTCGAAGAACTTCTCCGCCAGCGCGGGCGCGTCCTTGCCGATCTCGCCGAAGCGCGGCAGGTCGTGCGCATCGTAGTAGTGCGCGTGCATCCGTCTCCCCTTACCACCTCTCCGTGACTCTGCGCCTCTGCGTGAGATGCAGTGGGTTACTGCTCGTCCGCCACCTTCGCGTGGTTCTCTTCCTTCAGCTTCGCGATGTAGTTGCGGATGCGCCTGGCGTTCATCCCCACGTCGCTTCCGCCGACGCGGCTGATCGAGCGGATGTCGACCTTCGAGATCCCCGACGCGGCGCTCACCCGGATCGACACGTCGTCCTTGAAGCCGTACCACTTCGTCACGTCCATCGCCTCGACGCGGCGCGCCACCGGGTCCTCCAGCAGGATCTGCCACCCCATGTCGCGCGCGGCCCGCAGCGCGGCGCGGTAGGCGTCGTCCGTCGGCATCGCCAGCATCACCGGGCGGATGTCGGGGTAGGCCTTCCGCTGCTGCCTGGCGATGGTGTCGCCCTCGTACACCCAGGAGTTCATCCCCTGCGTGGTGTCGCGCAGCGCCCGCGAGGCGGTGACCTCGGGCGGGTTCACGAAGTCGGTGGTGATGTCGTGGATGGCGGGAACGCTCATCGCGTGGCGCCGCCAGCTCCAGGGGAGCAAGAAGGCCGCTCCGCCCAGCAGCAGCCCCAGCGTGGCGAAGGTGACCGTCCCCAGCCGCGTCCCCCGCCGCGCCATGGCGCCGAGCACCAGCACCACCAGCAGCGCCACGATGGCCAGCACCGCGGCGGCGATCCCCAGGTACGCGCCGTACTTCATCAGCTTGAAGCCGGTGCGGAAGTCCCACCAGCCGAAGCGCGTGCCCGGGCCGCCGATGACGATCAGCAGGAGGGCGAGGGCGCCCAGGGCCAGTGCCAGCAGCGCCAGCGGCCGGCCCGGGCCGGCCGAGGTGCGTTCGAGTGCCTCGTTCATGCGGCAGCTCCGGGTTGGGTGCGGTGGCGGAACTTCTTCCAGGCGACGGGGACGAGCGACAATACCGCGAGCATCCCCAGCGCCGCCAGCCAGCGGGGGTCGCGGTACACGTCCGACACGGAGCGCAGCGTTGAGAGCCGCGCGCCCAGGTAGCAGTAGACGAAACTCCCGGGGACGATGCCGATGGCCGTGGCGGCGACGTACGTCCGCGTGCCGAGCGGGGTGAGCGCGGGCGCCAGGTTCACCAGCCAGAAGGGGAAGGCGGGCACCAGCCGCAGGAAGAGCATGTAGTTGAACCCGTCGGCCTCGAACCCGGCGGCGAGCCGGCGCAGCCGCGGCCCCATCCGCCGCCGCGCGGCCTCGGCGAAGACGTAGCGGGCGCCCAGGAAGGCCAGCGTGGCCCCCACCGTGGCGCCGATCACCACCACCGCGGTGCCCACCCAGGGCCCAAAGAGGAACCCCGCCGCCAGCGTGAGCACCACCGCCCCGGGAAAGCTGAGCGCCGTCGCCGCCGCGTAGATCGCCATCGCGGCGACGAGAACCGCGGCGTAGTGCCGGCCGGTGAAGGCGGAGAGGCGCTCGCGGTTGGCCTGCAGCGCCTCCAGGCTCAGCCAGCGCGACCCGCCCAGCAGGAAGAAGGCGCCGAGCGCGGCCACCACGGCCGCCACCAGCGCGATCCTCCGCCAGTCGGGCCCGCGGGGTGCGGGCTGAGGCTCGTCCGGGTCGCTCACGCCGGCGCGGGAGGAAGGCTGCATGGTGCGGTTGGGGTGAAAGGGCCTGGAACGGGAATCTAGCGGCGCGCAAAGCACGGAAACAGGATCGCCTCACGCAGAGACGCGGAGGCACGGAGGGGGAGAACGCAGATTTTCTCTCCGTGCCTCCGTGTCTCTGCGTGAGACGGTCTTTGGGCTTTTCGTTTCAGGCGGTGCGCACGTGGATATGGCACTCGGGGTCGCCGCGCAGCATGCAGCTCGGCTCGGCGATCTCCACCGCCTCTCCGTAGTGGTCGGCCACGCCGCGGGCGATGCCGCGCGCCACTCCGCACATCCGCCGCTGGGACGCGTAGCGCACCACCACCTCGTTTGCCGCCACTCGCTCGCAGCGGATCTCCGGCGGCCGGGCCGCGGCGTCCTTGATCCGCACCACGCGGTGGATGGTCTCTTCCGTGTTCTCCAGGAACTCCAGCGTGCGCCACTCCGGCTTCACCAGCGAGCGGTACATCCCCATCAGGTCGGGGGTGATGAAGCGGCCGAAGTCTTCCAGGATCTCTCCCGCCGGCGTTCCGGTGGCCTCCGCCGCCGCGCCCACGATCGCCGCCGCCTCGCCGTCCGGGTAGTCGCGGATGGGGAGGTAGAGGGTCGACGGGGGGAGCCCGGCGCGCTGCAGCAGCGCCTTCCAGGCGTCGTCGCCGTGGCGGGCCTGCACGTACTTCTTGAGCTCGGCGAAGATGATCCCGTGCATTCGGCTCCTCTTGCGGGAGGTGGAGGAAGGGGAAAGAGTTCGGCGGAAGTGCGCCGCGGAGTCTGTGCAAACCTTCGACGTATGGGGGCGCGCGCAAGTCCCCGTCCGCAAGACGCCGCGGGGTGCGCGAGCGGATTCCTTCTACCGGCAGCGGAGATGACGAGCGAGAGCAGCGAGCGCCACCACCGGCTGGCGGAGGAGGGGCGCGGACCCATCCCCATCGCGGTCGTCACCGTCAGCGACTCGCGCACGGAGGAGACGGACACCAACGGGAGATGGCTGCGCGAGGCGGTCGCCGCCGCCGGGCACGAAGCGGCGGGATACCGGGTGATCCGCGACGAGCCGGCGGAGGTGGCCGCGGCGCTGGAGGAGATGGCAGGCGGAGGCGCGCGCCTGGTGATCTTCAACGGGGGGACGGGGATCGCGCCGCGCGACACCACCTACGACGTGCTCTCGCGGATGATCGAGAAGCCGCTCCCCGGCTTCGGCGAGCTCTTCCGGATGCTGAGCTGGGAGCAGGTGGGCGCCGCCGCCATGCTCTCCCGCGCCACGGCGGGGGTGTACCGCGGCCGCGTGGTCTTCTCCCTCCCCGGCTCCCCCGCGGCCGTCCGCCTGGCGTGGGAGAAGCTGATCGCCCCCGAGGCCCGCCACCTCGCTTGGCTGGTGGAGGGGTGATGGCAGACCCGTAAAGATCGTCTCACACAGAGACACGAAGACGCGGAGAGGGACGCCGCACCTCTCTGCGCCTCCGTGTCTCTGCGTGAGATTCGTCAACCTGAACCTTCCGCGATCGTTCTCTCGTATACACATTCAATCAGAGATGCACGATTCTCGCGGGATGATCCGGGGCTGTACCTGGATCCACCGCACTCCGCAGCAGTCGCAGGGAACGATGAACAGGCATCACCTCCGCCGGGCGCCGGCCTTGCTGCTGGCGCTCGGGCTCGCCGCCCCCCTCTCCGCGCAGCGCCTCGCGGTGCGCACCGACACGGGCGGCGTCAACGTGTCCGCGGACCAGCCGCGCGGGCTGGTCACGCGCGAAGAGCTGATCGTGGACCGGCTGCGCAACATGGGGATCGACAGCCCCGACCCCGCGCCGCGCAAGCCGAAGGACCACGCCGACAGCCTCGCCTGGAACCGCCACCGCCGCGCCGCCGACGCCATCGAGGGGCGCAAGATCGTGGTGTCGATCTACGACCGGCGCCTCTGGCTGATCGACGAGAACGGCGACACGCTCATCGACACCCGGGCCGGGGTGGGGATGGGCGCCGTCACCGCGCCCTCGGGGCGCGTGTACGACTTCTCCACCCCGCGCGGGCTGCGCCGCGTGCTGCTGAAGGAGGAGGAGCCGCTCTGGAACCCGCCCGACTGGCACTTCTACTCGCTCGGGCAGCGGGTGCGGCAGTTCCCCGCGGGCGGGCTCACGACGGAAGACGGCCGGCGCGTGGTGCGCCGCGGCGAGTGGGTCGGCTACCTCAAGGACGGCGAGTTCACGCCCATCCCGCGCGAGGAGTCGCTCTTCTTCGACGGCACCCTCTACATCCCGCCCTTCGGCACGGAGAACCGGAAGATCCCCGAGGTGCTGGGCCACTTCAAGCTCGACACCGGCGGCGGGATCATGATCCACGG
>Ga0070685_10001251_pt1 | contig 13485 bp, 12 predicted proteins | sample KBSS13LmetaG_FD_65651 | JGI IMG/M metagenome (GOLD analysis project Ga0070685, IMG submission 65651) | Switchgrass rhizosphere microbial communities from Kellogg Biological Station, Michigan, USA - KBS S1-3L metaG | ecosystem: Host-associated > Plants > Roots > Rhizosphere ...
TCCGCGATCACGATGCGGTAGTGCGGGGCCTTCTTCCGGCCCATGCGGCGCAGGCGGATCTTCAGTGCCATTCCGAGCTTCTCCAGGTCGTACAGCGGTGGCGTCCAGCCCGGCGGTCCACGAAGACGTTTTCGTGGCGGACGGACGATCGAGAACCGCAGTGCCGAGTGCCCAGTGCCCAGTGCCTAGTAACTCAGAGAGCTACTGGGCACTTGGCGCTTGGCACTTGGCACTGTCGGTCTACATCCGGGGCATCCCCCCGAACGGCAGCTTCGGCATTCCGCCGCCGCGCGGCATCATGCCCTGCATGGACTTCATGAACTTCTGCATGTCCTTGAACTGCTGCAGAAGCTGGTTGATCTCCGACACGGGCCGTCCGCAGCCGCGGGCGATGCGGGCGCGGCGCTGGCCGTTCAGCATCTCCGGACGGCGGCGCTCCTGCGGCGTCATGGAGAGGATGATGGCCTCGATGTGCTTGAAGCGCTGGGGGTCGACCTTGACGTTCTTCAACATCTTGTTGTTCACGCCCGGCAGCAGCTTCAGCAGGTTCTCCAGCGGCCCCAGGTTCTGGAACTGGCGCAGCGCCACCAGGAAGTCGGCCAGGTCGAAGCGGCCGGAGCCCATCACCTTGCGCTCCAGCTTCATCGCCTCGTCGGCGTCGAAGGCGCTCTGCGCCTTCTCCACCAGCGCGACGACGTCGCCCTGCTGCAGGATGCGGCCGGCCATCCGCTCGGGGTGGAACTCCTCCAGCCCGTCGAGCTTCTCGCCCACGCCCAGGAACTTGATGGGCTTGTGCGTCACGCCATAGATGGAGAGCGCCGCGCCGCCGCGGGCGTCGCCGTCCATCTTGGTGAGCACCACGCCGGTGAGGCCGAGCGCGTCGTCGAACCCCTTGGCGACGTTCACCGACTCCTGCCCGATCATGGCGTCGGCCACCAGGAGGATCTCGTGCGGCGAGAGCGCCTCCTTCAGGCGGCGCAGCTCGTCCATCAACTCCTCGTCGATCTGCAGCCGCCCGGCGGTGTCGACGATCACCACGCGGTCGCGCTCGGTCTTCGCCACCTCGAGCGCGCGCTTCGCGATCCCCACCACGTCCCTGGAGCCGGGCTCGGCGTAGACGGGGACGCCCACCTGCTGCCCCAGCGTCTGGAGCTGCTCCACCGCGGCGGGGCGATAGACGTCGCAGGCCACCATCCGCGTCTGGCGCATCTCGCGCTTCATGCGGCGCGCGAGCTTGCCGGCGGTGGTGGTCTTACCGGAGCCCTGCAGCCCCACCATCATGATCACGGTGGGCGGGATGGGAGCCAGGGCCAGCGGGGCGCGCTTCTCGCCCAGCATCCCCGTGAGCTCCTCGTGCACCACCTTCACCAGCTGCTGCCCAGGGGTCACGGACTTGAGCACCCGCTCGCCCAGCGCCTTCTCCTCCACGCGCTTCATGAAGTCGCGCGCGACCTGGAAGTTGACGTCGGCCTCGAGCAGCACGCGGCGAACCTCGCGCAGCCCCTCGCGGATCATCGGCTCGGTGAGCACGCCGCGCTGGCGCAGCCCCGAGAGGACGCCTTCCAGTTTTTCGCTGAGCTGGTCGAACAAGGTCCAAGCGCCCCGGCAATGACGAAAACGCCGCCCGGCCGCGAAAGTGCGGTGAGGCGGGAGCAGCAAAGCCTTAGATTATAGCGCAGGATCTGGCATTTTGCAACCCACGCCAATGGCAAATTTCACACAGAGACGCAGAGGCACGGAGAGGGTGCTGCGGCTCTCTCTGCTGTTCCTCTGCGGCTCTGTGTGAAACCTGCTGTTGCGAGGCCACGGCGCGCGTGTAAGCTTCGGACGCGAACGGAATCCATCCCCCGAAGCCGCATTTGAATGACCGGCAACCCCCCGGTGATCACGACCGAGCGCCTGGTGCTGCGGATGGCCGAGGTGCGCGACGCGCCGGAGATCGTGCGCTACTTCTCCGAGAACCGCGCCCACCTGGCCGGGTCGCGGCCGCGCATGGAGCCGGACTTCTTCACCGAGGACTTCTGGCGCTCGCAGGCGCACGCGGCGCTCGCCGAGTTCCGCTCCGACCGCAGCCTGCGGCTCTTCATGTTCGAGAAGCCAGCGGGGGAGCGGGTGATCGGCAACGTGAACTTCGTGCAGTTCCAGCGCGGCGCGGCGCAGTACTGCACGCTGGGCTACGGCATCGCCGCCGACCGCGAGGGGCGCGGGCTGATGCGCGAGGCGCTCGCGGCCGGCATCGCGCACGTCTTCGGCGAGCTGAAGATGCACCGCATCCAGGCGAACTACGTCCCCTGGAACCGGCGCAGCGGGGGCCTGCTGCGGCGCCTGGGCTTCACCGTGGAGGGGTTCGCGCGCGACTACCTCTTCCTGGATGGCGCCTGGCAGGACCACGTGCTCACCAGCCTGACGAATCCGGACTGGCGAGAGGAATAGGGGACAGGGGACAGGGGACAGCCTGCAACTGCGGGCTGTCCCCTGCCGTTTCTGCCTGCTGTCCCCTGTCCCCTGTAACCTGTCCCCTGCTGTTATGGGGGCGGGAAGCGAATCGTGTCGCGCGGCATCGGCGGCACGGGCGGCGCCGGCGGCGGCACCTGCGCGGTGTCTCGGCCACGCCGGCCCCGGCGCGGCGGCTGCTCCGGCGGCGGTGCCGGCGCCGGCGGAGGCTGCACCCGCAGCGTGTCGCCCGGCAGCGGCAGGAACGGCACCGTGTCGTTCGCCGGCGGCACCTGCGAGGGCGCGGGCCGTGGCCGCGGCTCCACCGGGCCGACGGGCGCGGGGGGTGGCGGCGGTGGCGGCGGGGCGGGCGGAGCCGCTTCCCCGCCCCGGGTGCTGTCCACCGGCGGCGGAGGCGGCGGCACGTAGCCGCGCAGCCGCACGAAGGGCGGGCCCTTGGGGTTGCGCACCAGCGCGGCGCGCGCCCCCCGCGGCCACTCGGCGGCCGAGGGGAAGCCGGTGAGCTCGATCCACAGCGTGTCGCGGATCACGTGACCCGCCACGAACTGCCCCACCCCGCCCGGCTCCGCGGCCACGAAGGTGAAGATGCCGTCGCGCCGCACCTCGCCGGTGAAGGGGAAGGCGGTGCCCTCGCGCACGTACTGGCCGGCCACGGAGTCCAGCCGCTGCAGGGTGACGTGGAACTCGCCGGGGGGGATCAGGCGGTACACCTGCTCGCGCACCCGCTGTGTGTCGCGCACCGGGTACTCGAAGCCGGTGAAGAGCCAGCGCCCGCCCAGCCGCGGCAGCCCGGCGCGCTCCTCCAGCGTGGGGCGCCGCAACGGCGGGAGCGGCTCCACCTCCGCCTTCCCTCCGCCGCATGCCGCCGCGCCCAGCGCCGCCGCCATCGCCAGCCCCGCCCTGAACCGTCTCATCCGCGTTCCGCAGTCAAATCGTTCGCTCCCGGAGTCTCGGCGACCAGGTTCAAACTCGTTCCTCCGAAGATGTCATCCTGAGGCCGGCCACACGGATTCTTCCGTTACCCGATCCCATGCAGGCCGAAGGATCTACGGCGGTCGACGCAACACACTTCCGGTTGCGCACGGGTGCCATTCCCCCCGACGATACGCCGGTGCGCCTCACCCTCTTATTTCGTTCCCGCGGCTATAGATCCTTCGGCCTGCCGACTTCGCTCGCAGGCAGATCCACGCGCGACCGGCCTCCGGATGACATGGCTGGACGCGCGTGGAATGGACCAGGCATTCGCAACTCGTCTGCCGCTCGCGCGCCCGCAACCGCACGGGGCGTGCCCTGATGCTCCTGCGCGCGCGCACGGGCGGGAGTTGACACGATATGACTACATCCGTAGCTTCGACAGGGATGCGGCCCTTTGCCGCCACGTTACCGACACCTTGTACGGTCGATGTCGATCATCGCGAGCCCCGAGGCAGGCGAGGCGCTGCTCCGCAGCACGCTGGAGGCGCACGGTCAGCGCTGCACCGAGCAGCGTTCGGCCGTCTACCGCTTCCTGGCGTGCACCGACCAGCACCCGACCGCCGACGAGGTGTTCACGGTGGTGCGGCGCGAGATCCCCGACATCTCCCTGGCCACCGTCTACAAGGCGCTGGAGACGCTGGTGAGCTGCGGGCTGGCGGTGAAGCTCACCTACGGCGACGACTCGGCCCGCTACGACGCGCGCACCGACGACCACTACCACTCGCGCTGCCTGCGCTGCGGCGTGGTGCGCGACGTGGCCGGCTCCGCCGAGTCGCTCCCGCAGGTGCAGGTGGGCGAGGGCTTCCGCATCGAGGGCTTCCGCGTGGAGGTGGTCGGCTACTGCTCCGCCTGCGCGGGCGAGATGGAGTAGCCGGGCACGATCCGGTAGATTGAGCGCTCCCCGGCGGCCGTGCCGGGGAGCGTTCTTCGCTTTCAGGAGATGGAGATGCCGCAGCACCGCGCCCCCGAGGCCCCCGCCGACGCCGCCGCCTGGCCGATCCGCGGCCGCCCCGCCCCGCCGCAGCCGGCGCTGGGCCCGATCGACGGCTTCCGCGGCGAGTTGGTGGTGGACGAGGCGGGGCGGCTCCCCTTCGGCGAGGCGTCGGGGATCCTGCGGGTGCTGCCGCGCGCCGTGGCCGTGCCGCGCGACGCCGCGGACGTGGCGGCGCTGCTGCGCTGGGCCACGGCGGAGCGCATCCCCCTCGTCCCGCGCGGCGCGGGGACGGGGATGCCGGGCGGGAACGTCGGCGCGGGCGTCTCCGTCGACCTCGTCTCGCGCTTCCATGCGGCACCGGGCATCGACCCGGAGCGGCGGACGGCACGGGTGGAGCCGGGGACCATCCTGGCGGAGCTGAACGCCGCCGCGGCGCCGCATGGGCTGCACTTTCCCGTCGACCCCTCCAGCGGCGAGGTGTGCACGCTGGGCGGGATGATCGCGAACAACTCGGGCGGCGCGCACACCGTCCTCTACGGCTCCACGCGGCGCTGGGTGGAGTCGGTCGAGGTGGTGCTGGCGGATGGGACCGCGCTGACGACCACCCGCGGCGAGCGCGAGCGGCACCCGCGGCTGGCCGGGATCCTGGCGCGCGTGGACGCGGCGCTGGCGCCGGCGCGCGAGGCCATCGTCGCGGGCTGGCCGGCGGTGCGGAAGAACTCGTCCGGCTACGCGCTGAAGGAGTACCTGGAGAGCGGCGACGCGGTGGACCTGCTGGTGGGGAGCGAGGGGACGCTGGCGCTCACCACCGCGGCCACGGTGCGGCTGGCGCCCATCCCCGCGCGGCGCGGGCTGGCGCTGCTGGAGTTCACCGACCTGGCGGCCGCCGGCGCCGCGGTGGAGCGCATCCTGGCGCTGCGGCCATCCACCTGCGAGATGATCGACCGCACCTTCATCGACCTGGTCCGCTCCGGCGGCGAGGACCCCGGCTACCCGCTGCGGGAGGGGCTGGAGGCGATCCTCTTCGTGGAGATGGCGGGGGATTCGGACGAGGAAGTCGCGGCGCGGCTGGCGGAGGTGGAGCGGGAGATGGAGAGCGTCGCGGACCGCGTCTCGCTCGCGACGGACGAGGCGCAGCAGAAGCGCTTCTGGCACGCGCGGCACGCGGCCAGCCCGGTAATCGCGAAGCTGGTCGGCGGGCGCGTGTCGATGCAGTTCATCGAAGACGGCGTGGTGCCTGTCGCGCGGCTGGCCGACTACATCCGGCTGCTGCGGCGCATCCTGGCGGAGCGCGGGCTGCAGGCGGTCATCTTCGGCCACGCGGGAGATGGCAACCTGCACGTGAACCCGCTGGTCGACGTCGCCAAGCCGGGGTGGCGCGCGGAGGTGGAGGGGATCGTGTACGAGGTGGCGGAGGGGGTGGCGGCGCTGGGCGGGACGATGGCGGGCGAGCACGGCGACGGCCGCCTCCGCGCGCCGCTGATCGACATCATCTGGAGCCCGGAGACGGTCGCCTGCTTCCGCGCGGTGAAGGAGGCGTTCGATCCGGCCGGCATCCTCAATCCCGGCGTGATCCTCCCCCTGCCGGGCCAGCGGCCGCTGGACGCGATCAGGTACTAGGGCGGGTCCCTTCGAGACCTGGAGACACGCCAGCCAGGTCGAGGACACGGAGCCGCGAATGCACCTGGCGTCGCGCGCAGGCGCGCGTTCGCTGGGTGGCGACCCAGGCGGGGGATGGAAGCACGCGTCTCAGCGCGCACGCAGACACTGCCCAGGAGACCGAGAATGCAGTTCAGCATCACGACAGAGGTCGACGCTCCTCCGGAAGTGGTGTTCGCCGTTCTGGGCGAGATCGAGCGCTGGCCCGAGTGGACGCCGACGGTTACGCGGGTGGAACGCCTCGGGGACTCCGGCGCCCCGTTGGCGGTTGGCAGCCGCCTCCGGATCGTGCAGCCGAAGGTGCCGCCCGCCGAGTGGACGGTCACGGCGCTCGATCCGGATCGAGGGTTTCGGCTCGTCAGCCGCTCTCTGGGCGCAACCGTCGAAGCGAATCACCGGGCAGAGCCGGCGGACACGGCAGACCGCTCCCGGGTGACGCTCTCCGTGACGTTCGCCGGCTTCCTGGGGCCGGTCGTCGGCTGGATGATGCGGGACCTCAACCAGCGATATCTTGCACAGGAAGCGGCCGGGCTCAAACGCCGAAGCGAGGAGCGAGCTCATCCCGAGAGAGCCCGTGTGACCGAGATCCGAAAGCCGCGAGCATACCGGGAGATGATCGACGCACTGGTTGCGGTATGCCGCGAGGGACGGGGTTCGACGGGCGCGCGCCGCGCTCGCGAGGGCGTGTGGAACAGGAACGCGAGCGCGACCGTCGTGCCCGAGCAGCATGAGTTCAATCGCTTTCTTACTCGCCTCACCCGCGCCGACCGCGAAGTCCTGGCTCGAATGCTGGTGCACGAATTGGAGGCAGGAGTGTTCGAAACCCTCAAGGTACTGGAAGAGTTCGAAGTTGCGCCGTTTGAAGATGGTTACGAAGGCAGTCCCTTCCATGACTTCATCGGGCGCCTCGCGGACTGGGAATGGCCGGAGGAGTGATGATCAATCCTTCTTCCGCGCCACCTTCGCGGTGGTGATCACCTGGCCGACGTGGCGCTGGGTGTGCTCGGCGGCGTGGAAGAGGAGGCCGAGCACGTTGCTGGGGAGCTTCATCCGCCCGACCTCGCGGGGCTCCAGCAGGGTGCGCTCGTCGGTGGCGCTGAGCTGCGCGAGAGCGCGGTCGATGGTGGCGTGGACGTCGAGGACGAGCGCCTCTGCCGGGAGCGGCGGGGGCGCTTTCTCGCGCTCCAGGGCGGCGCGCTGCTCGTCGCTCAGCTGCTCGCCGCGGGCGTAGGTGAAGAGGCGGTCGAGCGAGCCGGCCAGGTGCATCGCATGGAAGCCGGCGGAGGCGGCGCCGCTGGGGCGCGCCCACAGCGCGTCCGTGCCGAGGCCGGCGATGGCGCGCTCCACGTCCTCGCGCGCCATCACCAGCGCGTGCGCGACGGGCATCAGCAGCGCCGGGATGCCGGGGATCGGGCCGCGTAGCCAGGGTTCGGGCTGGGACATGCTCTCCTTAGTCGTCACGTGGAAGGGCGGGTCGTGCCGCTCCGTCGGCGAGGAGCCCTGGGGCGCGGCCCATGACATCGTAAGACGCAGAGTAGGATCGAGTCCATGCCATCGTAGAGGCCGGCTACCCGGCCGTCCCTTTCGATCCTTGGGCGAAAAGAGGGGCCGGCCTCCCGCGCAGAGACCGGCCCCTTCTTCATCCACGGATGGCTCTTCAGCCTAGCACGGCGAGATGTAGGCAGTGACCCTAGAGGAGAAGACGCCACTGGTGCCGTGGGGGAACGTGGCCTGCACGGCGTATTCCCAGGCGACGCCCACCCATTCCGGATATTGCGGGGGATTGTTGGGCGCCCACGTGCACTCCCACGATTCCGTAAAGACGTTGCTGGTGTCCAGGTACGACGTGCTGGTGGTGGTGGCGATCTGGGAAGTGTAGGCGTACCTGTATTCGTAAGAATGCCACCAGCCGCCGTTTTCGTACTTGTCGTAGGTGATCAGCGACACCGTGTAGCTCGTGGCGCCGGGGACCGCGGCCCAGCTAATCAGCGGCATGCCAGTGGAGTCGGTGACGGAGATCCATTCCGGACCGGGGATGGGATACGTGTATTGCGTGGCCGTAACGTCGGACGAGGCGAAGCCCGCCCACGAGTTCAGCGCGGTCCCGCCGTTCATCACCGAGCCGGTGGCGTTGCCGCTGGTGGGCGTCCCATAGACGTGGTTGGCGCCCTCGGTCCCGGCGCTCTCGCCCATCTGTACGTAGTTGCTGTGGCGGAAGCCGATGGTGTGCCCCAGCTCGTGCACCATGTTGTGCACCTTCTGGTCGTGCGTGGTCGAGTAGCCGAAGCAGGTGTTGACGTAGATGGTGCTCCCCGGATTGTCGCCCGACGGGAACGACGCGAACGCGGCGATGTTGGACGAAGTGCAGGTGGTGCTGACCGTGATGTCGGCCGGCGAGCCCTCCGACATCTTCACGTGCGCGTTCGTGATTCCGCTCCAGTGCGAAATGGCGTCACGGGCGGCGCTCTGCCATGCGGTCTGCGAATTCAACCCGGAGAGATCTACCACTATCTGGTTGACCTTGTAACGCGAGACGAGGTTGGTGGTGGTGTACTGGAAGCGCGGCCCCCGGGGATCACCCGAGCGCGCCTTCGGAGCAGCACGGAGCTGCTCCTTGGGAAGGTAGATGTCGCCTTCCACCAACAGGAAGCTTCCGTGGTCCTCGATCATGTCGGTGCGCAGGCCCATCTCCCGGACGGCTTCGACCAGCGATTCGTCAATCTCCGTCCGCCCACCCGCCGGATTGTCGGAGCATCCCGCAGCCACGATCCACGAAGTGCATCCGAGGGCTAAAAACAAGCGCTTACAGGTCCCCATTTTTCTTCCTCCTGACGATGGTTTCCGAGATGAGACGTCGGTTCCTGGGATTGCGGCGCATCCCGAGTTGTGCGTCTCCGATCATCTCACACAGTAATCTATAATTTTTATGTCGCAAGATGATTGTACACTGGCACGCTTTTCCGCTTCTCTACGTCTTCTGGGTCGGTCCCACTTGCGACTAGCGGCCGCTCGCAGGCCGAGAAGAACGAGGCCGGCTCTGGAGCGGAGTCGGCCTCTTCGTCACGCCCCGTGCGCAACGGGCATCAGCAGCGGCGGGATGCCGGGAATGGGCCGCGGAGCCATGGTTCGGGCTGCGTCACCGTCTCTCCTCCTCGTTTACTGGCGATAACGGCCGCCGCTCGCGACACGATCGGCCTGCAGCCCGCGAAGGCGCCGCGAAGGCGGACTTCGTGCCGGTCCAGCGGCGGGTTTCCCACTCGTCGTACGATGCCGGACGACGCGCGAACCGCTGCTATGTCGTTGCACCGGCTATAGATCCTTCGGGCTGCGGACGATAATGCATGACGCAGGACGTGCGTGGTCGCCCTCAGGATGACGTCTGCGGGGGGGGTAAATCCTTCTCCTCGAGTTGCTCGCGCACGATCGCGGTAAGCGCGTCCGGCGTGTTGAGCGACGGGTCGTCGGTGACACGCTCCAGCAGGTCGCGGAGGATCTCGCCCATCGCGGGGCCGGCGGGGATGCCGAGGGCGCGCAGCTCGTCGCCACCGATGGCGAGGTCGCCGATCTCCAGGGCGGCGCCGGCACGCATCTCGGCGTCGGCGCGGCGGCGGAGGGCCTCGGCCTCGCGGACGCGTGCCTCGTCGGGGTGCGCGCGGCCGCGGGCGTTGGCGACCTCCAGCCGCAGCAGGTCGTGCACGTACTCGCGGCCCACGCGGCGGAGCCAGCGCCGCACCTCGGGCGCGGGGGCGTCCGACGCCGGGAGGTCCTCGTGCTGTGCGACCAGGTGCAGCACGCGGTCGCGCTCGGCGTTGGAGAACTTGAGCCGCGCCATCATCCCCCGCGCCAGCGCGGCGCCGGCCCCCGCGTGCCCCTCCATCCCCAGCGGCTTGCCGACGTCGTGCAGCAGCCCCACCAGGCGCAGGTGGATGCGGCTCACGGGCGCGGCGTCGACCGTCATCAGCAGGTGCGACCAGACGTCTTCATCCCCGTCCATCACCCCCACGCAGGCCCGCAGCTCGGGATAGAGCGAGGCCAGCGCGCCGGAGCTCTCGTACAGCCGGAGCGAGTCGGAGGGGCGCTTCACCTCCTTCAGCACCTTGAGCAGCTCCTCGCGCACCCGCTCGGCGGATAGGTGGGGGAGCTCGGGCGCGGCCGCCCGCGCCGCCTCCCAGGTGGCGGGGTCGATGCGCAGCCCGAAGCGCCCGGCGAAACGGAGCGCGCGCAGCACCCGCAGCCGGTCTTCGCGGAAGCGCTCGCGCGGGTCGCCCACCGTGCGCAGCAGCCCGTCGCGCAGGTCGGGGACGCCGCCGTGCGGATCGAAGACCTCGTGGCGGAGCGGGTGCCAGGCGACCGCGTTGATGGTGAAGTCGCGCCGCTGCAGGTCTTCTTCCACCGTGTCGGAGAAGGAGACGCGGGCGTGGCGGCCGTCGGTCTCCACGTCGCGGCGGAAGGTGGTGACCTCGTACAGCCGCCCGTCCTTCCCCAGCACCCCCACGGTGCCGTGCGCGATCCCGACGGGCACGGTGCGCGGGAAGATCCGCTGCACCTCGCGCGGGCGGGCGGCGGTGGCCAGGTCCCAGTCCTTCCCCTCGCCGTGGCCGGCCAGCGCGTCGCGCACGGCGCCGCCCACGGCCCAGGTGGAATGCCCCGCATCCTCCAGCCGCCGCGCGATGCGCACGACGTCGGGGGGCGGGTGGAGGTCGGCGGTGGGTGCGCTGGGCGAATCCGGCACGTTAGCGGGAGATGAAGGCGAACACGCAAACCCCACGGTGGCAAGCGCTTGGCGAAACTGCCACGCGCTGTTATCTTCAGCGGTCCACCCAACCGCCCGCTCCTCCCCACCGGGACCGATGAAGATCTTCGAGCTGCTGGACGGCTCCAGCGCCACGGACGAGTTCCGCGACGCCGTCAACCGCTTCGTGCGCGACGGACGGCCGAACGAGCGCCTCTCGTTCAACCGCGACTGCCCGCCGGTGAAGGTGGAGCGCACGCTGGTGCGCGCACTGGAAGAATACCCCGGGCTGCAGGTCGAATCAATCGAGATCCGGGGGAGCTCCGGCTGCGAGTTCTTCCGCGGCGTGATCCACCTGCACACGCCCAGCGAGGTGCGGCGGGTGAGCTTCCACTGGGACTGCAAGTGGAAGGCGATGGAGATGGGGTGGCACGACTACTTCGGCTTCCCCGACCAGACCCGCGCCGCGCGCGAGTTCCCGTACGAGTGCTTCCGGGCGTGGACCGAGGAAGAGGCGGTCGAGAAGGATCTCGTCACGGCCTGACGAACAGCGGCATCACGCGGAGACGCGGAGGCACGGAGAGAGGCTTTCTCTCCGTGCCTCCGCGTCTCTGCGTGAGGGCGATTTCTGTTGGGGGATATGCGGCTGAAGCCGCGGCGAGTTCACTCGCATCGTCGCGCATCACCTGACGAAACAACGCCTCCGCGTCTCTGCGTGATGCCGTCTTTTTTACCTGGAGCTCAGCACGAAGGTGTTGCCGTCGGGGTCCTTGAAGATGGCCGAGGTGCCCCAATGCTCCGTCTTGGGCGGCTGCACGAACTCCACGCCGCGGGCGGAGAGCTCCTCCCAGGTCTTCTGCACGTCGTCGGCGGTGAAGGCCAGGTTCATGAACCCGCCGATCCGGTCCTCGTGCCCCTCGGGGGTGAAGAGCACGAACCCCGTCTCCGCGCCGGGGATGCGCAGCTCGATCCAGCGCTGCGCGCCGAAGGGCTGGTCGGTCGTCACCCGGAAGCCGAGCTTCCCGGTGTAGAAGGCGAGCGCGCGGTCCTGGTCGCGGGTGGGGATGCTGACGAACTTCACGGCCTTGATCATGGGTTCGGCTCCGCCGGAGGGTGTCCAGGTGTAATCTCCAGCCGGGAACGAAAGCGGGAAAACCCTTGCGCTGCAAGGCGCGCAGCCACCACTCTGGCATCGGTTGCCATAGCCCTCCGACTTTCCTTCCCTGCCCTCTCCGCCGATGCCGATCCTGCTCGACGACTACGTGCTCGAGACGCTGATGCCGGACCTGGTGGGGCACGACCGCCACCCCTCGGCGTTCCTGCTCTACCTGGCCCTCTGGCGGCTCACCGGCGGCGGCGAGCGCGAGGCGGTGGCCAGCCTGCGCCAGCTCGCCGAGGAGACCGGCCTCTCGCGCCGCGCCGTGCAGGACGCCGCCGCGCGGCTGGCGCAGCGGCGGCTGGTGGAAGTGCGGCGGGGCGGCATCACCGACGTCCCCGCCTACCATCTCCGCCGCCCCTGGGCTTGAACCACACTCACGTAGAGACGCGGAGACGCGGAGAGGCACGGTGGCTCTCTCCGCGTCTCCGCGTGAGATCTGCCGTCGAATCGTGCGGCGGGGCCCGGTCAGAACGCGGTGCAGACCGACCAGACGGGGGTGTCGTCCTGCTTGGGGCTGTTGGTGATGCGCTCGACGCCGCTGCCGTCCGACCGCATGGTGTAGATGTCGGTCAGGGCACCGTCGCGCGTGCTGGAGAAGGCGAGCGCGGTCCCCTGGGGCGCATACGTCGGCGCCCGGTCGTCCGCGGCGTTGTTCGTCAGCCGGTGGACGTTCGTCCCGCTCCTCGACATGGCGTAGATCTCCCAGTTCCCGTCGCGCTTGCTGGCGAACGCGATCGAGTCCAACGGCGCGAACGCCGGGGTCACGTCGTCACCCGGGCTGGTGGTGAGCCGCTGGACTTGCGTGCCGGTCCCGGTATAGATCTCGTAGTCGCCGGTGCGGTTGTTGGCGTAGGCGATCAGGCCTTGCAGGTTTTTCGGCGCAGCCGCCGGCCTCAGCTCCGAGGCGGGGTCGGTGGTCAGCCGCTGGAGGCCGGTCCCGTCGATCTTGATGCGGTAGATGTCCCATCCCCCGCGGTAGCTGGAGAAAACCAGGGAGAGGCCATCGGAGAGCCAGACCGGGCCCTGGTCGTCGGCGGGGTCGTTGGTCACGCGCTGCACGCTCCCGTCGGCCGACATCACGTAGATCTCGTTGTTGCCGTCGCGGTTGCTCACGAACGCGAGCTTCGACCCGTCGGGGGACCACGCCGGATGCACGTCGGTGAACGTGTTGTTGGTCATCCGCCGCAGGCCGGAGCCGTCGGGGTTCATCACGTAGATCTCCCAGTTCCCGTCGCGAGTGCTGGTGAAGGCGATCCGGGTAAGGGTGGTGACGGTCTGGACGCCGTACACCATCTTCTCGCCCGACACCGGATCGACGGCGCGCGCCTCGAAGGTGTAGGGGGCGTTCGGGGCGCTGCCGATGGTCCAGTAGTCCTTCACCACCCCGTTGGCGTCGGTGATCGCCGAGCCCGCCCAGAACGATCCGCCGCCCGTGGTCGGGTGCAGGTTCAGCAGCAGCCCCGGCACGGGGCTCCCCACGCTGTCCGTCACGGTGACGGTGACCGGCACCTCGGCCCCGCAGGGCACCAGGGGGCCGGGGACCAGGATGGTGAAGCGCAGCGGACCGTGCGG
>Ga0070685_10001253_pt1 | contig 13469 bp, 5 predicted proteins | sample KBSS13LmetaG_FD_65651 | JGI IMG/M metagenome (GOLD analysis project Ga0070685, IMG submission 65651) | Switchgrass rhizosphere microbial communities from Kellogg Biological Station, Michigan, USA - KBS S1-3L metaG | ecosystem: Host-associated > Plants > Roots > Rhizosphere ...
AAGAAAAAAGAGCTGGAGCTTCTCGAGACGCGCGGCGACCTGCTCCACAGAGCCGGCCGGTCCGATGCCGCACTGGCGCAATTCGAAGACGCCCTGCGAATCGCGGTCGCGAACGGCGACACCGGTGCGCAGGCCTCGCTCAACTTCCAGATCGGCACGTTGCACTACTTCAACGGCAGCTACGGAACCGCGGCCAAAGACCTGGAGAGATCCGTCGCGTTGTACCAGACCCGGAAGGAGCCGCTTCTCGAGTCGACGGTGTGGGTCATGCTCGCCGAGGTTTACATGATGCTCGGTGGCGGCGACCCGCTCACCCAGGCCATCGAGAACGGGCGCGCACTGGCAAAGAAGAGCGGCTTCAAGCTCGCCGAATTGATGATCGACCTCATCGCCACCTTCGAGTCGGTCAGCACCGGGCCGAGCAAGCCTGACGATCTCGAGGCAGCGATTCAGGCATTTCAGGATCTGCCCGACACGAAAACCATCGGACTCGGCGACACGCCAGAGTTCATCCGCGACATCGCGCGCTTCGCGAAGGGCGAACCAACCCCGCCACATGCCGACGACGCGCATTTGCCTGTGACCGCGCAATGGATGCCGCTCATGCTGCAAGGACAGCTGCAGCTCGCACGCAACGAAAACGGCGCCGCTCGTCGTACGTTCACCGCCGCGCTGGCCTCAGCTCCGGGAGGCGACATCCACATCGGCCTCCTCGCGCTCATCGGCGCAACTCATTGGAGAGAAGGCAACCGCGACGAGGGTCTCCGCTTCTTCAAGGACGCGGCGAAAGCGCTGGACGCCGCCGCCGGCGATGTGAAGGTGGAAGAACACCTGGCCGGCTACCTGGGAGGCGCCCGGCGGGTCTATTTCGAGATGCTCGTTCAGATGCTGGCGAGCGAGGGCAAGGTCGACGAGGCATTCGCGCAGGCGGAGCGCGCCCGTGCCCGCGCGTTTCTGCAACTGGTCGGCAATCACCGCCTCAATGCCGAGCGCGGCGCCGACCCGCGTCTCGTGCGCGAAGCGGAGGCGCTGCGCACCGATCTCATCGAGCGCGAGCGCCAACTGAAGACCGCCTCCGCGGCCGATGCGCAGAGGATCTCCGACGACATCAAACACGAGCGCGACCGGTACGCCACGCTCATGACCCGCGTGAAGACCTCCAATCCTGAATATGCCGCGCTGACGGCCGTCGAGCCGCTGGAGATCGGCGCGATCCGCCAGGACATTCCTGCCGACACCACGGTGCTCAGCTACTTCGTGACCTTTTCGAACGTGCACGCATGGACCATCGACCGGAACGAAACGCATTACATGCTGCTGCCCATCGACGCGGCCGCGCTGAGCCACATCGTCTGCTGGGCGGACCGGTTCAGCCCCCACCGCGACGCGCGTGGGGTGGCGCGCCCGAGCTCCTGCGGCCATGCAGCGACAGCCGAGGAAGCGTACGCGCAGCTGATCGCCCCCCTTGCGAAGCACATCAAGAGCTCGAAGCTCATCCTCATCCCGCATGGCGCCCTGCATTACGTGCCATTCGCAGCGCTGCGCAGCAAGGACACCGGGCGCGATCTCGTCGACGACTACACCCTCACCTACGCGCCGAGCGCCAGCGTGCTGCGCTTCCTGCGCGAGAAGGAAACGCCCGTTACCGGGACCTCGCTCGTCCTCGGCGATCCAGCGAGTCCTCTCCCTGGGCTGCAGAAGCTTCCCGGAGCGAAACGGGAAGCGAACGTCGTCGCCGGCGTACTCGGCACGACACCGCACCTCGGCGCTGATGCGCGCGAATCGTTGCTCTTCGGCTTGGACGGCAAAGTCGATCTCGTGCATCTCGCCGCCCATGGCATCTACGACGCCGACAATCCACTCTTCAGCCGCGTCGCGCTGGCCGCAGGGGATACACGCGATGGGAGTCTCACGGTCGACGAGATCCTCTCGTCGCTCGACCTGACCGGCGTCAATCTCGTCGTGCTCTCCGCCTGCCGCACGGCCGTCGGCGCGCGTAGCGGCGGTGACGAGGTCGTCGGCCTGACCCGCGCGCTGCTTTACGCCGGCACGCCGGGCGTGCTGTCGACCCTCTGGAACATCGATGACGCCGCGTCCGCGGGACTGATGGACGAGTTCTACCGCCGCCTCGCGGCGGGCGAGCACGCGGCCGAGGCACTGCGGCACGCGCAGCTGATGGTGAAGAAGAGCGAGCAGTTCAGCGATCCGAAGTACTGGGCCGCGTTCACGCTGCACGGCGATCCGCAGGGAACATGGAAACGCCGAGATAAGCGGTCGTGAGACGAATCATCGTTCTCTCGCTCCTGCTGCTCCCGAGCGTGGCCGCGCGGGCCGATGCCGGACTCGATTTGATCCTGCTCGTGGACCGCTCGTCGAGCATGATCCAGCACCGCCACCTGGCGCCGCTGTTCCTCTCGATGGCCGTCGAGCTCCTGGCGCGGAATGCGGCGGCGAATCGCGTCGATCACCGCGTCGCCGTGGTGGGTTTCGGCTCGGCCCCGCGCATCGACATCGGCTTTGCGTCGTGCAGCGGCGGGCTCGCGGAGCTTCGCCGGCGCATCGATGCACTTCCGGCAACGAACCTCGGCGAAACGAACGTGCTCGCCGCGTTCACTGCCGCGAAACGGCTTTTTGATTCACTGCCGGTGGATCCGGCGCGGCGGCAATCGATCGTGCTGCTCACCGACGGCGGGATGTTCGTACGCGGCGCGGACATGCCGGCATACCGCGAAAGCATGCAACGGTTCGTCGCATCGAACTTCACGGCCGAAGGCATTGCCCTCGACGTGCTTCTCCTCGAGGACGGCTATCGCGCGCTTTGGACGGCCCTCGCCACGGTGGTCTCGGTGACCGCACGCGATCCGGCGCAGTTTCTCGCGCAGTCGCACCACGCGATCGCCGAACGCATCGGTACGCGCACGGTCGAGCCGGGAGCGCGGCCGATGGAATCGCTCGTGGTGCCGCCGTACCTGGAAACGATCGTGTTCGACGTCTTTCGCGGCTCGCCTGATGCCGTGGTGGAGATCTTTCCGCCTGCCAGCACCATTCCGATCCGCGACGGCAGGGACGCGGTGGAAGCGGTGCGCGTCGGCAGCGTTCTGACGACGTACGTCATGCCGCGGCCGCGGGCCGGACGATGGACGATCCGGAGGCCGCACGGCGCCGCGCGCGTGCGCATCGTCTCGCAGCAGTTCTTCCCGCGTGGACTCCTCATCCAGCCCGCGCCGACGGAGCCGCTGCGACAGTACGATCGCGTGTCACTCGCCTATCGCGTCCTCGACGCCGAAGGGCAGCCGCTGCGCGAGCTCTCCGAGTACAGGCTCGCGCTGGAGCTCGGGCTGGCGCGGCCGGACGGGGAGCGCACGTCCGTCACGATGCGCCGCGCTGCCGCCCTCGGACCGTCAGTGTTCCTCAGCGAGCGTGATTCTGAATGCGTGCTTCCCGGCCGCTACTGGACCGACGTGAAGGTGATGACCGTCGATGACGCCGGCAGCCGTCTGGACGTCTTTCACGATCGCTGGTCCGGCTTCTCGGTCTCACCCGCCCAGCGCGTGGACTGCCGGGTGACCGCATCGGGCACGATTGCGTGGCTGCCGCTCAAAACAGAGGTCTCCTGCTTCGACGCGGCCGCACGTGTCGCCGACCTACAGGCCATCACGATGGGATCGCAGGCGAGTCTATTCCGGCCGTTGCTCTGGAAGGACGGCCACGCCGCCGCCTCGGCTCTCGACCTTCGCCCCGCCGGTCCCGGCACACTCCGCGGCACGGTGCGTGGTGCGAGCCGCAGCGGCTCGTACCGGTTGCAGCTCATCGCTGACCGCGCCCACCTCCGTCCGGCCTACAACATCCGCTTCGTCCCCGTGGAAGTGGCGTTTACGCGGAAAGCTGTTTTTGAGTGGGTGGCCGCCGTGATCACACTGGCCGCCGCCATCGCGTTGGTGAAACACCGCCGATCGCGCGCCTGACGTCCGCTCAACCTCCTTCGAAAAATGGTGTCTTTGCCGGTGGGGAGAGGAATCTTCATGTCTGAAGCGACGACCCACACAGAGCCATCCGAATCGAAGGTAAATCGTGCCGCGGTGTCGATGCTCATCGGAACTCCCGTCACGATGATGATCGGTCCATTCATGTATTGGGCGCTGGCGAGGCACATCGATACCTTCCTCGCGATGGTCCTGCTCATGGCGCCATCTGTACTGAGTATGTTCGGCGCGCGCAGGCTCCTCACGATCCAGCAAGAACCGGAAGTATTGACGCAAAGGATAGCCACGTTCGATGTCGTGAAAAATTTACTCGTCACGGCCTTTCTGTGCTGTGAATTCATCCCCTTGCAAATCAGCCGACCGCTGCGACACACCTTCTCATATGTGTCGCTGATCGCCGCCTGTGTGTTGGTTGGCCTCATCTATAAGCTGACGTCGTGGATCATGAATGCGCCCACAGAGAACAACGGAAAAACGACGCTACAGAAAGAGCAACTGGGCGTAATCGACCAATTGTTACAGCATCGCTTCCTGAGCATCTGCGGCCTCCTCGTGGCCAGCCTGCATCTCACGATATTCCTCGCGCTTGCCGTAGCCTTCCATGACCGTGCGACAGATGGGAAGAGTTTCGCGCGGCAGGTGTATCGGGACGACCTTACGGGTGCGCCTCCCGCATCGATGCCCGCGCGACAGGCGGCCGTTGGCACAATTCGAACCTTCGTATTTGCTCTCGGCTCCACGAGTCTTCGGTGCGCAGAGGAGCTGAACGGCCATCCATTTACTAAGGAGTTCTACGCCGATGGTACTGAAAACGAGTGGCGCCTGAAGCATCTGAAAGATGCGAAATTGTCGAAGGAATGCGTGGGTGAATTGCGCGAGGCAGTCTGGAATGCAGCGGAGATGGCCAAGCTGAAGGCTGATGTCACCGCGATCTACTCTCAATCCGCATTCGATCGCTATCGCGTCGCCCTCGTCTCTCATGCGAACGACGCCAAACCCAATCCTGGCTTCGCCTCGAATTACGAGATGTCGCGAGCGCGCGCCGAACAGGTCCAGGCACTCATCGAAACCATTTTCGCAAAACTTCGCAATGAAGACCCGCGCCGGCCGCCCCTCAACGTCGAGCGGCAGATCATGCCTTCCGGGACCGGGAACATGTATCTCTCGCTCGCCGATTCCACTACGGTCCAAAGTCTCGAGGTTGCCGACCTCAAACGTGAGCTGACGACGGAAGTTCAGTTCACACGGATTCCCGATCATCTAACCAAACTCCAGAGGGAGGTGATCGAGCGCCAGAACAGTCACGCCGCGGCGCCGGAACTGCACCTGCTCGATTACCTCTACTTCATGATCACCAACGCGTCGGGGAGCGATCTTGCGCCGGCGAGCGGCTTCGTGCAGTTCGTGTCGTCGGCCGGCCACATCTTCCAGCTCTTCCTGCTCGCTGTTGCGTTCAACGTCATCCTGGCGGTCCGCAGACCCCTCATCGGCAAGACCGAGAGTGCGCAGGCCTGAGGGTGCGGTCATGAACGCAACTGCCGCGCGCGTGTTGCTGGTGATCGCGTCGGTCGCGATTCTCGCGGCGACGGCGTTCGCGCAGGACCAACGTCCCGCGACCGCCGACGCCGTCGTGATCGTCGACACGTCGACCAGCATGCGCCAGGAGGGGATGGATCCGACGCGCGCGTCGCTCCTCGTCACGAAGCTGCTCGCCGACATCGTCCCGGGCGATCTCGCCGTCATCCGCCTGCTCGACCTCGAAGACGACAAGGACGTGATCCCCAGCCGGCCCACCGGTACCTTCGTGCCGTGCTCGGAGGATCCGTCGCGCACGTGCAACACCGTGGACGCGGCGACGGATTGGGAAGCCGACGCGCGCAGCAAAAAGCTCGGCGCGCTCACTCGCCCCAGCCGCGGCGACGCCGCGTTCAAGCAGGCGCTGGAGGGACATCTCGAGCAGCGATCGAACAACAGCATGTTCCACCTCGCCTTCCGCGCGGCGGAGGGAATCTTCGACGAGCACGTCAACGACCGTTCGCGCCCCGCCGGCGTTCCGCGCACCGTCATCTGGCTCTCCGACGGCCGGTCCGACAGCGCGCGGATCGTCGGCGACACCATCCGCGAGCTCACGACAGACGGCGTCGCGGTCGAGGCCATCGTCTTCGGCCGCGGTGACACCGACCTCGCCAGCGCCGCGGGCCTCACGCCGCGCCGCGTCACCACGCCCGCCGAGATCATGAAGGCGTTCGCCGGCGCGTTCCGGCGCATCGTTCAGGCGCCGTACGAGATCGACAACCTCGTCTCCGTCCAACCTGGATTCGACATGAAGCCGCAGGTGGACGAAGCCTGGATCGTCGTCTACGGCGATGACACGCTGGGCGACGTCAGCATCGACGGCCCGCAACAGACGGTCCGCGCCGACTACGCGGCCGATCGCTGGGCCGGCGCCGGTGCCTACCGCGTCGCGCACATGGAACGTCCCCGCGCGGGCCGGTGGACGGTACGCGCGTCGGGTGGCGGTCCGGGCGTGGCGTACGCCGTCGTGCAACGCTCCGCACTGGGGCCGGTGCTGCTCGAGCCGCGGAGCGCACTGGCCGGCACGCCCGTCCGGTTGGTCGGAGGCATCAGCGCCGGGAAAGGGCAGCTCACCACCGATCCCGAGCTGCTGCGCGACGCGACCTTCACTGCCGAGGTGCAGGGACAGACCGTGACCTTGCTGGACGCGGGAGCAAAGCCCGATGCCGCCGCGGGTGATGGCCGATTCACCGCCACGATCACGCTGCGCGGCTCCGGGAAAGTGCCGGTCCGGCTGCACATCCGCAGTCCATTGATCGATCGCACGATCGATGCGGTCGTGAACGTCGCGGGCAGCTTCCGCTACACCGGCCCGGCACTCGACATCGACTTCGGCACCATCGGCGTCGAAGCTGTGGTGTGCCGCCCCCTCGTTTTCAAGGCGGAGCAACAGGGCCAGGTGCCATTCGAACTGCGGCGGCTGCGGCCACTGCCGTCCGGTCATACGCTCGAAGTGCGGCTACCCGCCGGCAAACTGACTCCGGGCGGCGACCCCGTCACCGCGAATGCCGGCGTTCGTCTCGAGGTCTGTCTCGCGACGACGCGGCTCGCCCCGTCGTCGAACGCAGCGGGCGAGCCGTGGCTCGAGCTACGGGTCGCGAACAGTGACCGCAAGGAGCACGTCGTTCCGATCCGCCTGCGCTGGCAGGTGCACGGACTGACGTTCTGGCAGCGGTGGGGCTGGCTGATCCTCACGATCCTCGGAATCCTTCTGCTGCTCGTCATCATCGGCGGGTACGTCGTGCCGCAGCGGTTCCAGGGCGGCCTGGCCGTCGTGTACGCGCCGGAGCGCGACGAGCTCGAAGAGGAAACGCCCCAGCCCGTGCGGCAATGGCGCGGCGTCGGCATCGGCTTCTATCGCGACGCGCGGGCGTTCCTCCATCCCGACTTTCGCCTCTCCGGCAATCCCCAGGGCGCCGTCGCATCGCTGCACGCCGAACGGTCGGGCACGCACGTGAATCCCGGGCGAGGCATGTCGCTGTATCGCGAGACGCTGGACAGCGACTGGGAGAGCGTACCGGCCGCGGGGCGGCGAGCGCACGCCGGAGACGTCTACCGGATCGGCGACCGCGGCCCCTATTTCCGTATCGCGACGAGGGGGCGCACATGAAGCGCGCATTCCTGGCGCTGTCGTTCGCGTTTGCGATAGTTGCCGCACCGGCGGGAGCGCGACAAGTTCACGTGCGCGTCGTCCTCGACCTCTCGCAGTCGATGAGGACCAACGATCCAGGCCGGATGGCCATCCTCTCGACGCTCCTGCTGCACGACCTCGCGGCGCCGAACACGACGCGCGGCGACACGTTCGAGGTCATCCCTTTCGACTTCGACTGGCAATGGCATGACCCTGCGGCCGCGCCGCCGGTGAGCCGTCAGACGCGCATCGCGGCGCAGACCGGACACCGCGAAGAGTTCGTGCGAGCCGTGCAAGCCCTCCCGTACGACGCGCGCATGACCTACTTCTACCCGGGGATCGCCGCGGCCCTGGCCGACCTGGAGCAAAAGAACGGCGGCGTGCACGACATCCACGCGATCGTGCTCGTCACCGATGGCGTTCCGGAGGGCGCCACGCGCGACGCCGAGCTGCAGCGCATTCGCGACGAGCTGGCGCCGCGCATGGAGCAACACGGCACTCGCCTTTACGTGCTCGCGTTCGGCAAGGAGGCCGCGAATCACCAGGACTTTTTCACGCGCATGTTGGTATCGCCGCAGGGCACGCCCCTCGGCGCGTCACTGGTCGATCCCAACGGCACGCAGCTCCTTCCGCAGATGCTGGAGATCTTCTCGCGCAGCTTCGGCTACTCGCCCGACACCGCGCACCGCGTGCCTGGGACGACGGACCTCGATCTCGAAGCGCAGATCACCCCGGAGCGCGTAGCCGTCGCGGTGCTCGCGCCGCAGGCGCAGACGCCGCCGAGCCTGGCGCTCTCCCCGCCACCTGGCGGGGCCGTGCAGAACCCGGACGGCGTCATGAACGCAGCCGTACCGGGCGGCAGCTACTCGCTCACCTGGGTCTTTCAACCGGGCCGTGGCCAGTATGGGTTCGTCTCCGATGCGGCGTCCGGGAACGTGGCCGTGCTGCGGCCGGCGCGGCTCGCCGTCGACATTCTTCCTCGTGCACCGTTGCAGCAGACCGAGCGGGCGCTCGCGGGCGTCCCCTTCCCGCTGCGCATTCGCGTTCGTCCCGCCAGCGGCGCGCAGGGCGATCCCGGCCCCGTCGATCTGTCGTTCCGCACGAACGGCGAACGCGTCGTCGACAACAACGGCCAGGCCACGTACGTGTGGCGAAACGATCGCGTCGCCGCTGTCGGCGCGGGTACGCCGACGCCGCAGGGGCGTGTCTTCGACGTCGACGTCGACTTTCCCGAGGATGTGGAGAACCCGGGAACGATGTACGCCGGGTATCTCGAGGTCGAGGTGCGCCGAGGCGAAGCGGTCGTGGGTGCGCTGGACGGGATCCATGCGCATCGCGTCGAAGTCCATCCGCCTGTTTCCATCGCTCCTCTGCCGAGCACCGCGTCGGTATCCAGCACGGCCCTCGGGCGGCAGGATCACTCCTGCACGCAGTTCGTGCTGCAGCTCGACGGCGGCCGGCTACCGCATCCCGAGCGGCCGCGGTACCCGGTTCGCGCCGCACTCTCCGCGAACGATCCGGCGGTACTGCAGCGCGAGCTGCGTCAGGCGTCGTTCACGCTGGATGGCCTTCCGCTCGAAGTCGAAGGGAGTCCATCGACGCAGCCGTCGGCGTGGTTCAAGGGCCGGCAGCTCGCGCCGAAGGAGTTGCTGGCGCAGCACAGGCTTTGTGTCCAGATGGGCAAGCCATCGGAGGGCAATCCCGCGCGGCCCGCCGGCCTGAAGCTCGTCATCACGCTGATGGATGATCCGTACGACGAGTTCGGAGTCATCAAGCCGTTCCATTTGAAAGTTCCGGTGGCGCCGCCGTCGCTGTACGAGCGCTGGCGCTTCGTGCTCATCCCCTCGCTGCTGCTGCTCGCATTCCTCGCGCAGCTTTGGTATCTGCGCAACCGTCCGGTGATTCCGGGCGACCTGCACTACTCGATCGCCTCGGAGGAATCGTCGGCGGATCTGGGGCGGCGCACGTGGAACGAGCCGGCCGCAGCGAACCTCTTGGGTTGGGTTGCGGAGCGCTCCGTGATCGCGCCAGGCGAGAATCGCCTCCTCGGTCGCTTACGTCCCGTCGACAAGGAGCTCTTCCAGTTCCGCCCCGCGCGGAACGTGCGCGTCGAGTCGTTGCGCGACGACGATCCCGCGCCCGTCCGCCGCGGGCTGGCCACACTGGGCGTTCGGCGCGTGTACCGCCTCATCACCGATCGCGGCTCGTTCCTCTTCCGCATGGAGTACCGGTGATGCGTCGCGCCTGCCCTTCGCTGCTCTCGCTGGTCAGTGCCTTTGCGCTCGCGGCCTCAGCGCTCGGCGCGACCAATCGCCGGCTGGCCATCGTCGTCGATACGTCGCGCTCGATGCAGGATGCGGACGCGCAGCGGTACACGATGCAACTGTCGCAAATCCTCTCCGACCTCGCCGACGACGGCGACGAGTTGTCGGTGATCCGGATGCCGCCGGATTCGCTGTTCTTCTCCAGTTGCGCGGAGCCCGCGTCGTCTGCGCTGGTGCTGCGGCTCGATCCGCGTGACCGGGCCGGCTTCAAGCACCGGCTGGACGGCTTGCTGACGTTCGACACCGGCACGTACTTCGCGGCGCCGATCCGCACGGCCATCTCCCTGCTGCCGCCGCAAGCGGACACGCAGCGCATGCTCCTGATCATCGCCGACTCGGGCGGTCTCGGATCCTGCGAAGGCGTCCTGACGGACGAGATGCTCGCGCTCAAGCGCGGCGGTGCGACCGTGGCGGCGATCAACATCGGCGGCAGCGCCGGCGCGTTCGACGCGAACCCTGCCTTCGATTTCACCACCGCCGCTCTCGACTCGCAGGGGCTGATCGAAGCCGTCGCCCTCGTCTACCAGCGTTTCCTCGGCGCGAAGCGTGTTCAGACCGGAACGGTCTCGGGCGAAGTCTCGGTGGAGATCGCGCCATACGTCGGCGAAGCGTTTCTGGTGGTAGCCGCCGACGGACCGATCGGCGCCATCGCGGCGGTGCCGGGCAATCCCACGGCCGCGTCCATCGACGTGAACCACCGCGGCGGCGGCGCCACGCGCGGTCTCGACGGCGTCTTGCGCAGCTATCGCATCGTTCGCCTGGAAAAGCCGGCGCCGGGACGCTGGAGATTCCGCGGTGTCGGCGTCGGCGATCGCGCGGGGTGGATGCTGCTGCAGGACTCGGCGGTCGGCGCACGCCTCGTCTCGTCCCCCACGGTGCCACGCGGCATGGCGGCGCCGATCGAAGTGGAGCTGTTCGATGAACGGACCGGGGCGCGGATCAAAGACACCACCGTCATTCCCGGCTTGCAGACCGAGGTCGAGATCGACGGACACAAAGTCGCGCTTCGCGACGACGGAACTAACGGCGACCGCCAGGCAGGCGACGGCATCCTCACCGCGATGACGACCTTCGATCGCAGCGGCGAGCAGACACTCGACATCCATATCCAGAGCGATCTTCTCGATCGCCGGACCGCGGTCACCGCCACCGTCGTCGATGCCGCCTGGCGCCTGGAAGTGCAAACGCCCCAGCGAGCAGAAGTCGATCGCCCGATCGACCTGGCAGTCGCCGTAAAGCCAGTCGGCCCGGCTGCCGAGACCCTGGCCCCGCCCGATCGTGTCGACGTCTTGACTGGCGGTGAGGTAATCGGCCTCCACGATGACGGCCAGCAGGGCGACCGGCAGGCGGGCGATCGCGTGTTCGCGCGCAAGTGGACGCCGCGGGACACCGGGACGATTCATCTCGACTACAAGCCTGTCGGCGGCGGGCGCGCGATCGCGGCCAATGCGCCAATCATCGTGCTCGGACGGCTCCGCTTCCAGCGTTCCGAGCCGATCCGCTTCGGCCGCCTTCGGAGCGAATCGACGGGAACGGGCCAACTCGACCTCTCCTCGGCCGAAGTGCGCGGCGAATTCGAGATTCACCTCAGCACCCAGTTCGATCGTGCACGTTCCGTCCTCGAGATCGATGCGGGAAATGGCTGGGTCAAGTTGGGACGCCAGCCGCTCACGTTGAAGCTTTCGCAAAACGGACCGCGCAGTTGGCCGGTGCGGCTGCGCGTCGGCGAGTGTCCGGAGGGAAATCCGCCGAAGCGTTCGTTCGACATTGCCCTCGTGGCGACGGGGCCGGACGGGCAGCCGATCCGTTCGACCATTCCAATTTTCGCGGAGATCGTGCCCGACACCTGGCTGCACTGCTGGTGGCCGGTGCTCGCCGCGGCAGCCGGCGCGATGGTCCTCGCAGTCTTGCTTCACGGCTTCTGGTCGCCATCGCGATTCTCGCCACGACTCGGAGTCGTGCTGTCACCCGAGGAAGACATCGCCGAAGGCTTCTTCCATCCCATTCGTGGACAGCGCGGCTCCTCGAGCGGCTTCTATCGCGACGCGCGAATCTTCATCTGCGACGACTTCCGTCTCGCCGGCCGTCCGCGCAACGCCATCGCGCGATTGCGCGCCGACCGCCGGCAGGTACGCATCACGCCCGCCGGCGGTGCGGTGGTGTGGCGGCGGCGCAGTGATGGCGAATGGGAACAGATCCCTCTGGATGAATCGGTCGTGCGGTTCGGCGATCTCTATCGCAACGACCCGGGCAGCCTCTTTTTTGAACTGAGAAACGCATGACCACCGAAAGACGCAGGAGAACGCAATGAGCGAAGACTATCGAAGCGGCCAGGGGTCCATCGTCCCTACTCTATTCATCGGTCTTGGCGGGACCGGCTCGCGCATCGTCGACCGCATCGCCGGTCGCGCCGCCGTGCTGCCGAACTGGGAGAGCCAGCTCCGGCCGCTGACCAGCTTCGTATCCATCGACACGAACGATCTCGATCAGCACCGGCTGCGCAACATCCCCCAGGGCAATCGCCTGAACCTCTCCGTCTTCGACAAGGCCAAGGCCATCGAGCACTTCCGGCGCTCGAAAGATCCACAGGCACTGCAGTGGCTCGACCCGGGGTATCAGCCGCGGCCCGGCAAGACGCCTGGCGCGGGACAGATCCGCGTCGAGTCACGCCTAGGCTTCTTCTATCAGTCGCTCGAGATCAAGCAGCGGCTCAAGGAGCTCATCGGCGAGAGCCTGCGCCCCGGCATCACCTGGCGCGCCGGCGAAAAATACAACGTCTATCTCTTCTGCACGCTCGCCGGCGGCACTGGCTCCGGCAGCTATCTCTCGATGGCCTACCTGATCGACGCCATCCTGCGCGAGCAGAACCTGCAACCGCGCGTCATCTCGAATCTTCTGCTGTCGACGCTGATGCTCGACAAGGTCGGGCCGGAGCTGCATCCCGACATTCACGCGAACACGTACGCAGCGCTCAAAGAGATCGAGTACCTGACGAAGCTCGGCTATCCGAAGGTGCAGCAGGCCGGGCGCAAGTACACGGACTTTGTGTATTGCCGCGACGAGAACAATCGCGCGGTCCAGCAGGTGCGCACGCGGCCGAGCTTCCTCTCCTTCATCTTCGACCGGCCGGCGCACCTCGCCCTGCCAGATGCCGAGGCGGCCGTCGCCGACGCAGCCTTCCTGCAGATCTTCACGCCGATCATCGACAACATGGCCGGCGAGATCGACAACTACGAGAAGAATCTCGTGGAGCTGACGCACTTCCCGGGCGAGCTACGCAATGTAGGCCAGGGGTACACGAAGAACTTCGGCGCGTTCGGCGCCGCGGCGATGGTGTTGCCCGGCCACGAGCTGCTCGAATACGTCTCGACGCGCTTCTCCGCGCAGGCCATCCGCAGCCAGATCACGTTCAGCGTCGATCCGAACAATCCTTCGGATGATCGCGCGCGCGCCCTG